>OBUQ01000756.1_pt1 | contig 16258 bp, 11 predicted proteins | sample 1494951 | NCBI WGS metagenome assembly OBUQ01 (sample SAMEA2579938, study PRJEB22360) | human gut metagenome | biome: human gut; feature: human-associated habitat; material: faeces | place: Denmark | collected 2008/2010
ATCTCTTTATTTGGGGGATATGTTGAATCGAAGAACTTTGTAATTTGACTAATCATGAGGTATTGGCTGGAAATAAAGCTTTTCAAAAAATAATGAGATTAATTATTATCAAAATGAAATTACTTTTATAAAAAACAATAGTAAAGCCTGGTATTGAATTATGAATAGGAGAAATTGGATGAATTTGGTGACAACAATGTTAATAAATGTAATAAATAATTCTCACAACAGTGTAGTTGATCGTGATATTGCTAAATATTTAATAGCAAATCACGAAAATATTAATAGTCTATCAATTAGTGAGTTAGCGAAAAATACAAATGTTTCAATATCGCAAGTAAGCCGATTTGTACGATCGTTAGGGATTGAATCTTTTTCTGATTTTAAAGAAGCCTTGGTATATCACGGGGAGCAAAAGCGACATACAGGTTTACAAAGAGAAATAATTGATTATAGAGTATATCAGAAAATGGTTACTGAGGAGATTACATATTTTTATCAGAATTTTGATGAAAGTCGAGTGGATAAACTTGTCTATGATTTTTACAAATATCCAAAAATAGCAATTTTTGGAATTTTAAATAGTGATAATGGAGCAAAAGAATTACAGTATAATTTAATTGGCTGGGGAAAAATTTGCATTTATTACACTAACTTTCAAGACCAACTAGATTTTATTAAAAGTGCAGATAGTAATACTTTAATTGTAATTTTTAGCTTTTCTGGTAACTATGTCATGAAAAATGGCTATTCACGTTTTTATCATACTTATGATTATTTAAAAAGTAGTAAAGCAAAGGTTTACGTAATTACTAAAAATAATTTAGTGCAGGAGCTCGAATATGTCAATGAAGTTATTTTGGTTCCAATAAAACATGATTTATATAACTATACTTTGCAATGTTTTGTTGATTTGATTTTTATGAAATATCAAAAAAATTTGATAGAATAGAATTTCCATTTTTTGGAAATAATATTTATTTAAATATAAGAATGCTATGCTAAAGGAGGGTGAGTCGAATGAAAATAAATGAAAATTGTTTACCATGCTTGATCAGTCAAGTTATTAAAGTGGCCAATATTACAAATATAAAAAATCGTGATATGTTTTATCGAGGAGTATTTCAGTATTTGGGAAAACTAAATTTTACTAAAACTAATCCAGAGATAATTGGTGCTACATTTGAAATGATCAAGCAGCAAGTTAATGATGAGGATCCATATTTTGAACTTCGGAAATATTATAACGAACTTTTCTTATCACGTAGTACTGAATTTGAAAATAAGATCAACTCTTTTGAAACGGCTGTTAAATATGCAATTATTGGAAATATTATTGATTTTAGTCCTATCTATAATACCCAAATTAAAGACATTGATAAGTGGTTTGAAAATATTGATCAATTAAAATTAGCAATTAATCAGCTTGAAGAAATGATAACTGATATAAAAAGTGCAAAGGTACTTTTATATTTAGGTGATAATTGTGGTGAAATTTGTCTTGATAAATTATTAATTAGAAGAATTAAAAAACTCAATCCGGAGATTGATATATATTTTGGTGTAAGAGGAAAACCAGTAGTAAATGATTCAATTGAAGCTGATGCATATTTTGTTGGAATGGATGAATACGCTACAATTATCAGTAATGGTGATAATTCTTTGGGTACGGTATTAGAACGTACGAGTAATGAATTTAAAAGGATATACCGAAGTGCCGATATAGTTATTGCTAAAGGGCAGGCAAACTTTGAAAGTTTGAGTGAACAAGAGAAAAATATTTATTTTTTATTGATGGTTAAATGTGAAGTTATTGCTAATTATATTGGGGTCGCACAAAAATCATTAATTTGTTTAAACTATTATAAAAGCATGAGTCATTGATTCATGCTTTTACAACAATTCAAAATAATTTGAGTTGAATTAAGCATATTTTTAAGCTGAATTAGATAAATTGGTAATATCAATTGTAATTATAGCAATATTCTTTATAATTATATTATTAGAAAATAAGTAGGATGATATAAATGAAAAAGATAGTATTAGGAATTCTTGCACATGTTGATGCAGGAAAAACAACATTAACTGAGAGTATATTATATTTAACAGGAACAACACGAAAATTAGGTCGAGTTGATCATCGGGATACTTTTTTAGATTATGATTTTCAAGAGAGAAATCGAGGGATTACAATTTTTTCTAAGCAGGCAATAATAAATTGGCATGATAGCCAAATTACTTTAATTGATACGCCAGGTCACATTGATTTTTCGACAGAAATGGAACGTACGCTACAAGTGCTCGATTATGCTATTTTGGTAATCAGTGGGATAGACGGTGTCCAAGGTCATAGTGAAACTATTTGGAATTTATTGAGATACTATAAAATACCAACCTTTATTTTTATTAATAAAATGGATGTTAGTCGTTATGAGCAATCTGAATTAATGCAGAATTTAAAAGAACGACTAGATGAACATTGTTTTGATTTTAGTAATTTGAATGATGAATTTTATGAAAGTGTTGCTTTAAATAGCGAAGATTTATTGAATTATTATCTAGAATATAATACCTTAAACAAAGAGATGTTAATTAATGAAATTGCTAGATGCCAATTATTTCCGTGTTTTTTTGGCTCTGCGTTAAAAATGGAACGGATTGATAATTTTTTTAATGAATTTACTAATTATATAAAGAATAAGGATTATTCTGAATCTTTTGGAGCGCGAGTTTTTAAAATAAGTCATGACGAACAAGGAAACAAATTGACACATTTAAAAATTACTGGCGGTAGTTTAAAAGTGAAAACGCAACTTTTAAATGATGAAAAAGTTGATCAAATTCGTATTTATTCTGGGAATAAGTATCATTTAACTGATGAAGTGATGGCTGGGGATATTTGTGCGATTAAAGGGCTTAAAAGTATAGTTGCTGGTCAGGGATTAGGTATAGAAGATAATACGACTCAGCCATTGTTGTCACCATACATGGATTATCAAATTAAATTGCCTCCTGATTGTGATCAACATCAAGTGTTAAAAAAGTTAAATTTATTAGCACAAGAAGATCCTCAGCTACATATCAATTATAACGTTAGAACCAAAGAAATTCATGTTCAATTAATGGGTGAAATTCAAATTGAGGTGCTTAAAAATATAATCCAAGAGCGGTTTAAAGTTGAAGTTGATTTTGATTATGGAAGAATTATTTATAAAGAGACGATTGAAGAAGCTGTTGAAGGGGTAGGACATTTTGAACCATTACGTCATTATGCTGAAGTACATTTACTTTTAGAACCCGGGAAACCAGGGTCGGGATTAAAATTCGATACAAATTGTCAAGAATATCTTCTAGCGAATAACTATCAACGATTAATTTTGTCGCATTTACAAGAAAAAGAGCATTTGGGAGTACTTACGGGCTCGCCAATCACAGATATGAAAATAACTTTAGTGGCTGGAAAAGCACATTTAAAGCATACTGAAGGCGGTGATTTTAGAGAGGCAACATATCGGGCGATACGTCAAGGCTTGAAAACAGCAAAATCGGTTTTACTAGAGCCGTATTTTGATTTTTCACTTGAATTACCGATTGAATATCTGAGTCGAGCGATTTATGATATTGAGGCAATGGCAGGGAACTTTAAATTACCGGAAAATCAAACTGACATTGCTGTTATTACCGGAAGTGCACCAGTCAGTAAAATGCAAAATTATCAAAGTGAAGTTGTTAGATATACTAAAGGAAAAGGACGCCTAATTTGTCAGTTAAGTGATTATCGCCCATGTCAAAATCAGGCTGAAGTAATTAAATCATTCAACTATGATAGTGAGGCAGATGTAGAAAATCCAACAGGATCAGTATTTTGCAGTCATGGTGCTGGTTATAATGTAAGGTGGGATCAAGTTGCCCAACATATGCACATACCATTTGTTTTTAAAAAAATAAAGAAGACCGCTAATAATATTCAGGATAAATCTAAATTTGATAATATTGATGACGAGTTAGAAAATATTTTCACACGCACTTATGGACCAGTTAAACAAAGATCTGGCGAACATCAAGTAACTAAAAAAATATTTAATGAGTCAAGTTATAAATACATTCCAGAATGTTTATTAGTTGATGGCTATAATGTTATTCATGCCTGGCCAGAATTGAAAGAGTTAGCAAAAGATAATTTAGACGCAGCTAGAATGCGATTAATTGATATTATGTGCAACTATCAAGGTTACAAAAAATGTATTTTGATTTTAGTATTTGATGCATATAAGGTTAAAGATAATATTGGTTCAACTACTAAATATCATAATATTTATATCGCATATACTAAAGAAGCACAAACAGCTGATATGTATATTGAGCGGGCAACTCATGAGTTGGCAAGTAAATACAATATTACAGTGGCCACATCTGATGCGTTAGAACAATTAATCGTATTAGGGCAAGGTGGGAAAAGAATATCTTCTCGCGAACTTCGATTAGAAGTAGCACAACTTGATCAAGAAAAATTAGAAGAATTCCGACGTAAACAACCTAAGAGTCATAATTATTTATTAGAAGGACTTAAGAATTTTAATCAGGATTAGGAGTTTGAAAATGAAAAAAACATTTAAATATAATCTTAATTATATTGGTGGTATTGCTGAATATCAAAAGCGTGCTATTTATACCTTAAATCTTAAAGAAAATAGCTTTTCAGTTGATGGTATCTTCAAAAGTAGAAAGTTTTCTTATAACGATATTATTGAAGTGAAATATGGTGAAATCGAGGAATTAAAAAAACAGCTGGATCCTGTAAATGTTTTATTATTTGGACGAATGGCGTTATTAGATAGACGATTGAATCGTAAATTAAAATATTGTTTAGCTATTATTTTAAAAGAGGAAATGACTATTGTTTTTGCTGAGGAATACGATGGTACGATTAAAACAGCATATAATACACTAAGTAAAATATATAAAATGACCGGCTCTAAATAGAAGCCGGTTTTTAATTTTAGTAAATACCTTGACAGACTTTATTAATAAGATTAGTATACTAATAGTTAGGATGCTAATAATAGGAGGAAAGATGGCTAATTCATTATATTATTTATTATTTAAAACAGCGCATACACAAAGGAAAAAGAATATTCCTTTTTTAAAAGAACTGAATTTAGCACCAGGACAGCCAAAGGTTTTACGATATTTGTATGAACAGAAAAGAGAATGTTTACAAAAAGATATTACTAAAGGTTGTGATATTGAGCCTGCTACAGTTTCAATTATGCTAAACAAATTAGAAAGTAATGGTTTTATTAAACGGAATTATAGTGAGGAAAATAAGAGAAATGTATATATTCAACTTACCGAATTAGGAAAAATCACTTTTCTTAAATGGCAAGCATATCTAGATGAGCGTGAAGATATTACCTTGAGAGATTTTAGCAAGGAAGAAAGAAAACAATTTATTAATTACTTAGAGCGCCTTTATGACGCCTTGTTAAAGGAGGAATAAGATGTTCAAACAATTTTTTGGCTATTTTAAAAACTATAAAAAATATCTTTATTTAAGTGCAGTGTTTGTTATTTTAGAAACTCTTTTTGAGTTGATTATTCCTTTGATAATGGCTGATATTATTGATATCGGTGTAGCAAATAAAGATAGAAATTATATTCTGATCAAAGGGGGATTAATGATTATATGTGCGCTTTTGTCGCTTGGTTTAGGCTTATTGTATGCAAAGACTGCTGCCAAAGCAGGACAGGGGTTTGGCTATGAATTGCGAAAAGCACAATATCAAAAGATTCAAGAATTTTCATTTAAAAATACAGATCATTTTAGTACTTCATCGTTAGTTACTCGACTTACAAGTGATGTTACTATTTTACAAAACGCTATTTGTAATGGGATTCGTCCGTTAGTTAGAGCACCTTTTATGATGTTAACTGCACTAACTATGGCAATACTAATTAATGCTAAATTAGCTGTTGTTTTTTTAATAGCTATTCCTGTTCTAGCAACATGCTTAATTATAATTATGTCAAAAGTTCGTCCTTTATATGGGAAAATGCAAAGAGCTTTAGACTCTGTCAATTCGATAGTTCAGGAAAATCTAATTGCGATCAGAGTTGTAAAGTCATATGTTAGAAAAGATTACGAACAAGCTAAATTTAATGAAGTTAATTTGAATTATCAACAAGTTTCACGTAAATCATTCCATTATGCAGTTATGAATATGCCGTGTTTTCAATTTGTGATGTATTCGACGATTATTGCAATTCTATGGTTTGGGGGTGGGATGATTCAGGTTGGAAATATGCAAGTAGGTGAATTAACAGGATTTTTAAGCTATATTATGCAAATCTTAAATTCCTTAATGATGATTTCAAATGTTTTCTTGATGTTAACTCGTTCTCTAGCTTCGGCATATCGGATTCAAGAAGTTTTTGATGAAGAAATAGATATTAAAGATGAAAAAAGTGACATAAAGATTACGAGGGGAAAAATCATATTTAAAAATGTTGCTTTTAAATATGACTTAAAAGCAAAAGAATATGTATTAAATAATATAAATTTGGAAATTGAGCCTGGTGAAACTGTTGGTATTATCGGGGGAACAGGTAGTGCCAAAACTTCATTAGTACAATTGATTCCTAGATTATATGATATTACAGCAGGGGATTTATTAATCGATGGTCATGATATAAAATCATATGGAATCGAACATCTTCGAGATGAAATTGCTATGGTATTACAAAAAAACACTCTATTTTCTGGAACGATTAAGGAAAATATTTTATGGGGTAAAGCAGATGCTAGTGATCACGAACTTAATGAAGTTTTAGACATTGCTTGTGCCAGTGAATTTATCGATGCATTGCCTAAGGGAATCAATACAGATTTAGGGCAAGGTGGAGTTAATGTTTCTGGTGGGCAAAAACAAAGGTTATGTATTGCACGTGCATTATTAAAGAAACCAAAAATTTTAATTCTTGACGATTCTACCAGTGCATTAGATACAGCAACTGAACGAAAACTAACAGATGGATTAGCATACTATTTGCCTAAGACAACTAAAATTATTATTTCACAGCGATTATCATCACTTGCCCATGCAGATAAAATTGTTATTTTAACTGATGGTAAAATTGATGATATAGGAACACCTGAAGAATTAGCAAATCGTAATCATATCTATCAAGATTTATGTAAAATTCAAGAAGGAGATAAATAATATGGCTAGAATAAACGGAACTCCACGCCCTAAAAATTTAAAGAAAACTTTAAAAGCAATGGCTAGTTATTTAACTCGACATATAGGAACACTCATAATCATTGCTATTTTAGTATTAATTAGTGCAGGTGCAAATATTTTAGGTACTTATTTATTAAAACCGGTTATTAACGATTACATTCTACCAGGGTAATAATGCTGGACTATTACAAGCAATAATAACGATGGCAATTATGTATTTAACTGGTGTCGGGGCTTGTCATCTATATAATCAATTAATGGTAAAAACTGCTCAAGAAATCGTTAAAGAAATTCGTGAAGATTTATTTGATAAGATACAAAACTTACCGCTTAGTTTTTTTGATCAGCGTACTCATGGTGAGTTGATGAGTCGATTTACTAGTGATATTGATACAATTTTAGAAGCTTTAAATAATAGTTTTGCAATGTTGATTCAAAGTTTTATAATGATTGTAGGAACAATTACGATGATTATTATTTTAAATCCTTATCTATCAATCATTGTAATTGCTTCAATGGTAATGATGTTTATTTTTATTCGTTATAGTAGTAAAAAGAGTAAGCAGTATTTTAATCAACAACAAAAATATATGGGAAGTTTAAATGGTTTTATTGAAGAAATGGTCGAAGGAAGTAAAGTAGTTAAAGTTTTCAATCATGAACAGGTGAACTTTGCCGAGTTTGAAAAAAGAAATCAAGCTTTACGACAAGCAGCTACGAAAGCAGTTACTTATTCAGGAACTATGATACCAACAGTTGTCAGTATTTCATATTTGAATTATGCATTATCTGCTGTAATAGGCGGGTTTATGGCAATTTATGGGATTATGGATTTAGGAAGTTTATCATCATATTTGGTTTTTGTTCGACAAACTGCGATGCCAGTAAATCAATTTTCCCAACAAATGAATTTTATTTTGGCAGCAATGTCAGGTGCAGAACGTATTTTTGAAATTATGGATGAAAAAGTTGAAATAGATGAAGGAAGTGTCACTTTAACAAATGTTCGCAATGAATATGGTAAGCTAGTTGAGTGTCATGAAAATACTGGACTTTGGGCTTGGCGTCATCCCCGTTCTAATGGTGATGTAGAACTGGTTTTGTTAAAAGGTGATGTTCGCTTCCATGATGTTTGTTTTAGTTATGTCTCCAACCATCCTATTTTAAAAAATTTAAACTTATATGCAAAACCAGGTCAAAAAATTGCATTTGTGGGCTCTACAGGAGCTGGGAAAACAACTATTACTAATTTGATTAATCGTTTTTATGAATTAGATTCTGGCAGTATAACATACGATGGAATTGATATTAAATTAATAAAAAAAGCAGCATTGCGACAATCGTTATCAATGGTTTTGCAAGACACTCATTTATTTACAGGAACGATTGAAGATAATATACGTTACGGTAAATTAGATGCTAGTGATGAAGAAGTGGTGGCAGCAGCTAAACTAGCAAATGCAGATTCATTTATTCGGCGACTTCCGCAAGGCTATCAAACAATGTTAACCGGTGATGGTTCTAACTTATCACAAGGACAACGTCAGCTATTAGCTATCGCTCGTGCAGCAATTGCTAATCCCCCAGTTTTGATTTTGGATGAGGCTACAAGTTCTATTGATACTCATACTGAAAAATTGATTGAAAAAGGGATGGATAGTTTAATGAAAGATCGTACCGTTTTTGTAATTGCACATCGTCTTTCTACAGTTCGTAATTCAAAAGCAATCATGGTACTCGATCATGGGGAAATCATAGAACGTGGGAATCATGATGAATTAATTAATCAAAAAGGAAGATATTATCAATTGTATACTGGAAAAATGGAGTTGTCATAGAGGATATCAATAGGTATCCTTTTTTGTATTGATAAAGTGTGAAGATTGTATAAATGACCAATTTGTGTTATCCTTTAGGGGATAAGGGAATGGAGATAAGCATATGAAAAAAGTAAGATTAGTTTTGATATCTTTATTAATGTTTTTTGCTGTAACTGGATGTAGTAATGAGGATAAAAACTTATTAGACAAGGATGATCCAACGACGATTCAAGTATGGCATTATTATAATGGTGCGCAACAAGAGGAATTTAATCGTCTAGTCGATGAATTTAACAAAACAGTCGGTAAAGAAAAAGGGATAATTGTTGAGGGCTCTGGTCAAGGAACAATTTCTGATTTAGAAAGAAATGTCTTAGATTCAATTAATGGAAAAGCTGGGGCTGCAGATATTCCGAATATTTTTGCAGCGTATGGTGACACAGCTTATCAAGTGGATAAGTTAGGTTATGCAGTAGATTTAAATAAATATTTTAGTAAAGACGAGCTATCTAAGTATGTCGATGGTTATCTTGAAGAAGGACACTTTTCAAGTAAAGATACATTAAAAATTTTTCCAGTGGCTAAATCAGTAGAGTTATTTATGTTGAATAAAACAGATTGGGAGAAGTTTGCAAATGCTACGGGTGCTTCAACAAATGATTTAAATACAATTGAGGGTGTTACTAAGGTTGCAGAGCAATATTATAACTGGACTGATAGTTTGACAGCTGCTCCAAATGATGGAAAAGCATTTTTTGGTCGTGATGCTTTTGCAAATTATATGCTCGTTGGCTATCGCCAGCTAGCAACAGATATTTTTAGTAAAAAGGATAATAAAATCGTATTAAATTTTGAAGCAGATATTGCTAAAAAATTATGGGATAATTATTATGTTCCTTACATAAGTGGTTATTTTAGTTCATCAGGTAAATTTAGAAGTGATGATATAAAAATCGGAAATATTCTTGCTTGTGTTTCTTCATCTTCGAGTGTCACATATTTTCCTAAAGAAGTTATTTTAAATGACGAAGAAAGCCATTCAATTGAATTGGAGACATTTGCTTGCCCTAAATTTAAAGATGGTAAAGATTATGTCGTTCAACAAGGAGCAGGAATGGTTGTTCTCAAAAGTGAAGAAAAAGAACAACAGGCAGCTGTTGAATTTTTGAAATGGTTTACTAGTGATAAACAAAATATTGCTTTTTCAAATGCTAGTGGTTATTTGCCAGTTACCAAAAGTGCAAATGATCTTGATAAGATTACTGATGAAGTAGAAGTCAATGAGTCAGTAAAGAAAACGTTAAATACTAGTCTTAAAATGATTTCAGATAATAATATGTATACATCAGTTCCTTTTGAAAAGGGAACTGATGCAAGAAATGTTTTAGAAACAACAATGAGTAATTTAGCTAAACAAGATCGTGAAACAGTTATTACTAATCTTTCAAATGGAATGAATTTAGAACAAGCAATTAGCCAATTTAATAATGATACTTATTTTAATCAGTGGTATACTAATACTAAAAGCCAATTAGAATCATTAATTAAATAGTTCTATAGAAGGAGGATTGTGATGTTTCGTAAAATCATGAAAAACAAATCAATTTTTTCATATTTACTTGTAGTAATGTGTATTTTAGTGTTAATCGAGACAACAATCCTTGTTGGTAGCCTTTCAACTGGTGGAATGTTTGCTAAATTAAACCAGAACGCTAAAGATATTGTTGATCAGCGAGTTATTAATCGAAGCAGTTATCTTCAAAATGAAATGTTAAACAATTGGTCCAATTTATCTCAATTGACAGACCACATAAATACGACAGCTAAGCAGCTTGTTAGTGAAGGAAAGGTTGATTATGAGCATCTTGATGACAGCTCTGAAACAGCAACACCACTTATTTTGGCAGTTGTAGATCAATTGATTTCAACAATGCGCTCTCAGCATGTTACAGGGGCATATATCATTTTTAATAATCATGACTTGGATAAGGGACTTGAAGATAAACCTGGAATATATTTAAGAGATCTTGATCCATTATCAAAAGCTTCAGCAGAAAATGGGGATTTATTAATTGAACGAGCCCCAACTGAAGTAGTTAAATCTTTAAATATTGCTACTGATTCATCATGGCGGCCACGTTTTGAATTTAAAAAAGCAAACATAAAATATTATGATTTTTTCTATACTCCATACCAGCAGGCAATTAGTAATTCACAAGAATTTTCGAGTACTGATATGGGCTATTGGGGTGGGAGTTTTCGCTTGAGAGATTCTGAAAATGAGGCTTTCACCTACTCATTACCGTTAATCAACGATCAAGGAGCTGTTTATGGTGTCGTTGGAATTGATATTACATTAGATTATTTGAACAAATTATTGCCCAGTACAGAGTTACTTGATGAAGGTAATGGAAGCTATTTGTTGGCAATCAATCAAGATGATTCATTGATTTTAAGTAATATTTTAACGAATGGAAATATTTATACGACGAAAAGTCCTACAACTGAATTAATGCAATCTGAGAATGATTATTATATCAATCAAGGTTCTAACACTTTATATAGTTCATTAAAATATTTGAATATTTATAATTCTAATACACCATACAGTAATCAACGCTGGGCTTTAGTAGGAATAGTTGATACTTCAGATTTATTTGCATTTACAAATAAAATCACTTCGATTTTGATGTTCGCAATCTTTTTAACCTTGACAGTTGGAATTGGTGGAAGTTTCATTTTTAGTTATATCATTTCAAAACCAATAAAAAAATTATCAGATGAAGTCGTAAAAGCTAATATTAAAAATAAGATTTCTTTCAGACGCACAAATATTGCTGAAATTGATCATCTTGCAAATATGATGGAACAACTAAATCAAAATGTTCGTGATACTGCCTTGAAATTCACTAATTTATTACAAATGGCAAGTATTAAGCTAGCAGGGTTCGAATATAATATAAACACTGAAGAATTGTTTATATCAGAAAACTTTTTTGAGGTTTTACTAAAATATGATGTTAATACTTCAGAATTAACAATGACAAAATTTAAAGAAACATTTGAAGGCTATAAACAATATATTGTTTCACATGATTATAGCAAAAAAGAATATCTCTTCAAAATTCCTGATGATGATAATTATGTTTTTGTGAATCTACGGCTATTGGTAAATGATAATGCATATACTGGGGTAATTGAGAATGTAACTAATACAATTGTTGAAAAGAATGTGATTGAATATGAACGTGATCATGATGCTCTAACTGGACTTTTGAATCGGAGAGCATTTATTAGGATCATGAATAGTTTATTTGAAAATGAAATAAACAAAATAAAAATAGCAGCACTATTGATGTTAGATTTAGATAATCTGAAGTATATTAATGATAATTATGGGCATGAAATTGGTGATAATTACATTTCTAAAGCTGCTGAAACATTTGTAAACAGCACCCCAGAAAATACTATTATTTCACGGATTTCTGGTGATGAATTTTTTGTTTTCTTTTATGGTTATGATGATGAAAATGTAATTAAGCAGTTAATTAATAAATTAAAGGAAGCAATTAGCAAGGCTTTTATTCCTTTGGCTGATAATAGTAATTTTCATGTCAATGCATCAGGCGGTATTGCCTGGTATCCACGGGATAGTGAATCTTTTGAAAAACTCCAACATTATGCTGATTATGCAATGTATAAGATCAAACGTACAAGTAAAGGTAATTTAACAGAGTTTAATCTCAATGATTATATTGCGGATTCTTTTTTAAGCGAAAGTAAAGAAGAATTAAATACTATTATTGAAGATCGAGCAATTCAGTTTTATTTTCAACCAATTATAAGTAGCAAAGATGGAACTATTTATGCATATGAATCATTAATGAGATCATTTATGCCATCATTAAAAAATCCCCTTGATATTTTAAAAATAGCTAAAGAGGAGGGACGTTTAGCAGAAATTGAAGAATTAACATGGTCCTCATCACTTGAAACCTTTGCCAACCATTTACGAAATGAGCGAATTAATAAAGATTGTAAAATATTTATTAATTCTATTTCAAATCAAATTTTAAGTAATAAAAAAATTGATGAGCTAGAAAAGGAGTATTCAAAGTATTTAAAAAATGTTGTTTTAGAAGTTACTGAAGTTGAGTACATTGACGAAAATTATCATCAGCAAAAAGCAGAATTAATGAAAAAATGGCAAGCAGAATTAGCATTAGATGATTATGGAAGTGGATATAATAGTGATCGAATCCTATTGCTGATTTCACCTAAATTTATTAAAATCGATATGGATATAATTCGTAATATTGATAGTGATCCTGATAAGTGTAAAATTGTTGAAAACATTGTTAATTATGCTCATGAACGGGATATGAAATTAATTGCTGAAGGAATTGAAACGATTGATGAATTAAAGCAGGTGATTAAGCTTAAAGTTGATTATCTTCAAGGTTTTTTATTAGCCAAGCCGCAATATTTACCACCTCGGATTCAAGAAGATGTGATTAAGTTAATTCAACTTTTAAATGAAAAATAGATATAGAAGGTACAGTAATGTATCTAAATATATCTTTTTGTTTAGATAAATAGATTTGTTTTAAATGGGAGCCTGTCCAAGAAAAACTTGAACAGGCTTATTAATGCTATAAAGCTTTTTTACTATTTAGATTCTTAAGATAATAACTAACACTCCTTGTCAGGATGATTAAAACAGGAATGCTAATAACAATCGTAATTAGGATAATTTGAATTAACTTAGGTGTTAATACATGCATTTCTAAAAGTGGCCAAAAAATCGGTGTAGAGAGGATAAAGCCAATAATATCAATTATTAAAACTCCACCTCGATACCAGTTTAATGGTTTATAAATACGATAAATCATGTGAATAGACACAAAAGCAGTTGTAAAATATAGGACTGAAAAAGTTTCTGCTAACGACAATTGTAAGGTTGGTGCGAGTAATCTTATACCAGCAACGCTTAAAACTATTGCTAATGCGTTAGGTAAGGAAAAACGCATAGCATGATGACCAATTGATTCTTTTGGTTTTTCGATATTTCGTTCAAATAAAATCATAAATGAAGGGAAACCTTCAATAAACATATCCAATAAAGTCATTTGGAAAGGAATAAAAGGATAAGGTATATTCATTAAAATAGATAATATTGAAAGTAAAATCGTGTAAATTGTTTTCAAGTAATACATTGACGCAGAACGTGTAACATTATTAATAACTAGGCGACCTTCTCGAACAACTTCTACTAATGTTTGTAATTTACCATCAATAATAATAAATTGCGATACTTGGCGAGCAATATCGGAACCAGAACCCATCGCAATTGAAACATCAGCATCTTTTAATGCTAAAACATCATTTACTCCATCACCCGTCATCGCAACCTTTTGATTATATTTTTGTAAACATAAGATCATCTGGTGCTTTTGAAAAGGACTAGCACGACCAATAACATTATAGTTTAAAATTGCATCTTCTAATTGTTGATCAGTAACGATTGTTGAAGCATCAATGTATTTTTCTGCATTAGCAACACCTGCTTGACTAGCGATTGCACTAACTGTCGCTGGATTATCACCAGATATAACTTTTACAGCAACATCATTATCACTGAAAAATTTAAGGGCTTCATGAGCATCTTTCCGAATAGGATCTTTAATAACAATTAGCCCAATCGGTGTTGTTTGTCCTAAAGTTTCCTGTAAGATATTTAATGTTGGGTGATGGCCAATTAATAAAACACGTGCGCCGCTTTTTTGCATCTCAATAATTCTTGGTGATAATTGATAATCAGGACGAATTATTTCTGGTGCTCCAACAATAATTGTTCCTATTGAATCTAGTTCAATGGCGCTCCATTTCCGGGCTGAAGAAAAAGCTATACGGTCTAATGTTTCATACTTTGCAGGGCCAGTAAAATAGTTACTAAGTGTTTTAAAAGTAATATTATTATCAAGAGATCCTTTAACAAAGGAACACATAATCTCATCCAGATCAAGATTTAATGGATTTTTTAATTTAATGACTTGTTCGATTTCCATTTTTCCTTCAGTCAAGGTACCGGTTTTATCTAAACATAGAACATCAATTCGTGATAAGGTTTCAATACTAAACATTTCTTGAACTAAAGTGTTCATTTTCCCTAATTTAACAACACTAGCAGCTAAAGATACACTTGTTAATAGAACTAGTCCTTTAGGAAGCATCCCTAGCAGAGCTGTAGCAGTGTTGACGATTGTGCTTGTAATTCCTTGATCACGAATGATATAAGCCTGATAGAGCATTAAAATACTTAATGGTAAAACTAAATAACTAGTATAACGAGTAACTTTATTAAAAGTGTTTAATAAGACAGAGCTAACAGGCTTACGAGTTCTTGCCTGATCAGTAATTTTATTTGCATAGTTATCTTTTCCAACATGTTCAACCTTACCATAGCAAGCACCGCTCAAAATAAAACTACCAGATAATAAATGGTCACCAGGCCCTTTAGAAATTGGATCAGCTTCACCAGTTAAAAGTGATTCATCAACTTCAACATTATTTTCAATAATAATTGAATCAGCACTGATTTGATTACCGGTTTCAAAATAAACTACATCATCTAGAACGATTTCTTCGTTATCGATTGAAATCGTTTTTCCCTCACGAATAACTTTAGTTTTTGGCGAAACGATCAAGTTTAATTTAGCAACCATATTTTTAGATTTTATTTCTTGTCGCGCTCTAATAACAGTATTTGAAATGACAATAACAACAAAAAATAAACTTGAATATGCTTGAACAGCAATTAGAGCAGCAGCAATAATAAAATTATAGGCATTAAAGAGGTTAAAAACATGCCCCATAATAATTTGAAAATTACTTTTAACTACTGGTTTAGGGGAAAGGTTCACTTTCCCTTCACTAATACGCTTTGCAACTTCTTGTTTATTTAAACCTTTAATTTTTCCCATAAATAACATCCTCATAAAAAACAAAATTTATCTAATTGTAATATAACTACAATTGCTTTGCAATGAATTAGCAAGAATTAACCAATACATAACAATTATAATCATAACACGCTATTTTAAAAATTCTATCATAATAAATCCTAAGAATCTCTTAATAAATCTTAAAAATAAAAATAGTTTTATTGAAATAGGTTCCATCTTTTGAAAAATCAAA
>OBUQ01000764.1_pt1 | contig 16114 bp, 18 predicted proteins | sample 1494951 | NCBI WGS metagenome assembly OBUQ01 (sample SAMEA2579938, study PRJEB22360) | human gut metagenome | biome: human gut; feature: human-associated habitat; material: faeces | place: Denmark | collected 2008/2010
ATATTGCAATAAATATTGTTAGCCCCCCCTAACTTTCACCCGCGCACAAGAAGACCCGACACGCGAGACACGTGCCGGGTCAACTGCGGGGAGGTCGCGATCTGTCCGAGTCGTCTATGCGCTATTGGTCAAGTTGTTTGCTCGTACTACCGTGATGCTATCTTGGATTGGAAGTGCGTTAGCTTCAGTATAATCCGAGTCAATGTAATTGCATGTTGCGATCGCGCGTGTAAATGAATTATTGAGTTTCTGCACGGACGCTTCTGCTGGTTTGTCTGATTTCTTAATAACATTGCCATTAAGTATTAGCGTGCCGACTTTGGACGGTGCGCTTACGTTAACGACGTTATTTATGAAATCTTTAATGGTGTTGTTGGAAATGTTTACATAGGGAACGTTAGACGCGAGGACTGCAATTACATATTTAATATCTCGCTTGTAGTCCTCTCGGTAAAAGTCAATGACACAGTTACGGATTGTCAAACCTCTTGCCGGATTGATTACATGCGTGATGATAATCGGAGTCGTATCATTGGAAAGTGCCGTGTTTACTTTACCGATAATCTTGCAATTATCAAATAGGACACCGTCACCTATTCCCTTATAGACGATCGCGCTAAATTCAAATTCGCAGCCTATGAAATTTATTGAAAGTGTGTTGCTTATATATGCGGTAATGGCTTCGGTGTTAAACACAATTGAGTTGCTGTGGAATCGGCAGTTAATAAACTCATAGTCACGCAGTTCAATGTTTTTTGAATTGCTAATAAAACACACATAATTGCAACTTGAAAATAGCGTGTTAACGAAATGGAAATTTCGGCCTGAAATGCTCATTCCCTTGTGGCAAAAATAAACGCAACAGTTGAACATTGTCATGTCTGCATCATCCGATTGACCGTCGTATGATATTCCAGTCATGTTAATCTGGGGGTCTTGAATGCCACCGATAAACACATTAGAGAAGCCGCAATGACTCCCGATTGTTAGTAGTGTACTGTTAGGCTGCCACGTTCCCTTTGCGACAATTGCAGATTGATTGATTGAGTAGTTGCTGCATCCGATAATGTTTACGCGTTGGGGGATTACAAGCGGTTTGTAAGTCGCATATACTTTTGAAAGAAAACAAATCTTATTAGTCGCTGTCGCAAACATTGCATTTAACGCAGTGCTGTCGTCGGTGTTTCCGTCACCGACTGCACCGAACATCTCAGGTGTTAGGTATTCTTTCTTCTTTTTGATAAGCAAATTTACCATGTCGGGCGTTGCCGCGATACCCTCATTCGCCCCGCTAGTGATCGGAGTATCGCCCGTGGCAAGGCGCACATGGCCGTAATTTACCTCGTTACCCACACCGTATGTGGTGTCCTCGCTAGCATGGTTGTTGGGGGCCTTGGTCGCGATGTCGGCCGTGTTCTGCGCGATGCGCCCGTTGAAGGTCCTCACAAGCTCGCTCAGATCTGCGAACTGGCTGTTAGGATCGGCCCAAAGGAACCAATAATCCTCGTCGGTGAGCTCGGTGCCCGCAGGGACTTCCGGTTTGATGGCTACATACGACGCGCCGGCCGCATCATGCACAGCGTCGAAAAAATGATATGTGGTGAGCGCGGACCAAAGCGACGGCTTGACGAAATGCGGGGTCACGCGCGGGCCGACACTCATAAGTCCCTGGGGAGGAATGTCGGGAATGGCCATAGCGCGATCGGTTACGGTGCCCTGTACGACTGCGTTATCGGTCTGGGCGCCAAAGTTGGAAACGTTAGGCATAGGTGCTCCTTATCTAATAGTTGATGCGGACGTGGTATGTGTTGTCGCGCTCGTCGAAAATCCAGTCGAACACGAGATGTTCCCAGCCCTGCGGGACGATTAGCGCGTATCTCCAGCACCCGGTATCGGGTTCCTGATAGAAGGTCGGGAATACGAACTTGGATTGACGCGCAACGAGTTGCTGCAAATTAGCGTCAATCCATTTTGCAAGGCCGTCGATGTATTGATCGTAGTACTGCCCGTTCTCGATGGACTCGATGACCTTCTCGATCTCCTCAATGGTCTCAGCGTTCTTGTTGGAAAGCTCGATCGTGTCGTTGAGAGGGTCCTTAATCGCGTCGATGATGCAATAGAGGTTCGCGATCAGCTGTTCGGGACTCTTGACCTCCCAATACAGTTTGGGGAGTGTCGGGTTCGTCAACATCCAGGGGTTGAAAAACGGAAGCGGTGTAAACATTCGCTTCACCTCCTTTACCAAAGCGGAATGGTCGGTGTGAGTATCGAGGTAAAAAGCACGTGCTCGAGCTCATCGAGAATCATAGCATCTACGTCCTGATACTCGCGTGCGAATTGCACGGCCTTGTCGACCGCGCTTCCCTCGTGCATCGTGTCGGCCTCGCGGTCGTTGCCGGTGCTCGCGTAGTCGGAGTTACCGGAAAGCATCGTCTCGGGGAAGTCCGAGAAGATGTCGCGCGACTTCTCGCGGTCGCGGGACTCCTGGAGAGGGTTGAGCCCCTGTTCGACGCGCGCGTAGAGCAGTTTGTACTTGGGCATGATCTCGTTGAGCTTGCGAAGATACGCGCGTTTCCACCTGCTCGGTACCGTGATAGATACCTCGCGATCGTAGAAGCGGTTTAGGATTTTGGTGCAAAGGCGCGTGTACTGCTCGTCGCTGTATGCGTCGAAACGCCACGAATCGTCCTCGAGCGGCTTATAGAATCCCAGTTCGTGCCACTCGCCGAGCGTGATTGTCATATAGTCGTAGCGCTCGTCTGTGTTCACTTCGGGAAAATCGAACATGTGTTTACCCCCTTTCGAGCATCGTGTCGTAACGGTGCGAGATGTCGTAGTTGCTGGACAGGTTGTCGCGCGCCCATACTACGGTGATCGGCGCGCCCAGGCGGTTTCCGAAGCGTGCGTTGAGCTTGTCGCATGCGTCGCGGCGCGTGTTGAGCGGGGACATGCGCGCGAGCTCGGTCGGCTGCATGGTCGAGTTCACCTCGTCTTCGATCATGCGTTCCTCTTTGAACGGCATTGAGTCGATACCGAGTTCGCGGTAGATCGCATCCCACGTGTTAGCCCATTCCTCTTGGAGCTTGTCCCCGATGTACTCGCGCGCGCGCTGGGGCATGGTTGCGGTCGTCTGGATGTCCTGGAAGTTGTCATATCCGAGCACGAAAGGTTCACCGTTCGCGACTGCCTTGTAGAAGTTCTGCACGTCGAACATTCGGTCTTGGGGTCCGATGATGGCCAAGGGCATGCGCATATGGAACCGGTTGATCTGTTTGGTGCGCATGATATCGGTCAGCTCGCGCGCCCAGATGTTGATCTTCACGAGCAGGGGGTAGCGTGTGCGGTTCTCCCAGACCCAAACGCCTCGGTCCCAATTGCACATGAAATTCGTCTTGCCGGTGATGCCCATCGCGCGCCACGCGCGCGGCTCGTTGTACATGTTCGGAGCGCCCTGCTGGACAGCCCGTAGCGATAGAAGCGTATCGCTCGAGTTGGGAAACGCGAGCGTGGCCGCGCCCTCGGTGAGCAGCGTCCACTCCAGAAAGCACTCGTTGCAGGTCTCGGGGAGGTTGAGCCAGCGGAAGCGCGAAAGCGCGAGCTCGATCAGGTCGTTCTGGAACATGTTGAAAAGCTGCTGGTTGTAGGCCTCGGTCTGCCAGTATGTCGGCTGCGCGCCGGGCCTGTACTTGCGGCGCTGCTTGTAGCCCCTGCGTCCCTTGCTCATTCGCCCACCTCCTTATAGATTGTCGGAGCGTCGAGTGCCGCTTGGAAGGCGGCGTGAACCTTCGCGCTGGATTCGGCCTGCGCATCCATGAGCTCTTTCATGATCGCCTCGTGCGCCTCCATGTCCTTGCTGATGGTCGCGTGGATCTTGGCGCGCTCGACCTTGTAGTCGACGATCGCGTCGATCTCCTCGTCTGTCATTCCCTGATAGGTCTCGGCTTTTAGAAGGGCGTTCAGGTCGATGCCTGCCATGGTGCCTCCTTTACAGGTTGTCGTAGATACTAACGCGACCGATTTCCTCCGGTTTGCTCCAGACGGTCACGCCTCTGATAAGTATATCCTTGATCGCGCCCTGTGCGGACTCGAGCGCGTTGCCGTTGCCGCTGCACCATACCTCGGCGCACTTCCAATACGTGAAATGGCGCATGACCTGCATACGCTCCATGCTGAACTCGCGCATGAGCGCATATCCGTAGCGGGCGAATGCCGAGGCCGCGTTCATGATGTCGCACTCGCGCTGCGTGACGATCTGGGCGAACAGGGCGCGCGGCGCGGTGGCGCCCGATTGCCCGTTCGCGCTTGCCCCAAACTGCGCGGGGGCCGCGACGCCCGCCTGGTTGAGGCCCGCCGAGATCGCGTCGATCGCGGTCGCGTAGGCGCGGTTCGCGTTCGCGTCCCCGGTGGCCTTGGTGTTGCCCGCGTTGGTGCGCATGACGGCCGCGTTGTTGGCCGCGACCTTGGTGCTCGCCTCGTTGCGGAGCGTGGTCGTCGAGGTGCTTGCGTTGTTCTGGACGCCCCAGACTGCGGCAGTGTATTTAGCCGCATTGAGCGTCTTCTGGAGCGCGTTGGTCTGCGCGACGGATACGGCTGCGGTGTTGCTGGATTGCGAGATTGCCGCGGCCGCGTTCGCCGAGGGGATCGCGACGGCGAGGTCGGCTATACCTCCGATTGCGGCGTTCTTGGCGTCTGCGGAGCCCCCGGTTATGCCGCCCGTGATGACGGCGCCGGCAGTGCTTGCGATCGCGGCGGCGTTGTTGTTTGCCGTGGTGATCGCGACGACGTCGTTCTGTAACCCCGTCATTGAAGTCGAGGCCGCGTTATCGGCGTTGCAGTCGGCACTCAGTTTTGTGTTCGATGCGCTCGCGCCGGTCAACGCCCAGTCGTTCGCGTTCTTCGTCACAGCGGTGTTCGCCGCAGTGTTGATCGCATTGTTGTCGGTGACGTTCTTCGCCGAGTTGTCGACGTTCGTGTACGCGGTCGCGTTGGATGCGAGCGACGACGCGAGCGCGTTGTCGGCCGCTAGCTTTGCGTGCGCACGGCTGTATACGGTCGTGTAGGCCGCGCGGCTCGCGGCGCTCTGGCTAACCTGCATTACGGGAAGGTTCCAGCTCTTGAGGTACTCGCCCCAAGCGCCACCGTAGCTGTACGTACGGCCCTCGATTGTCTGGAACGTGAGGCTATCGGTCGCGCCGGCGATGCCGAGCAGGCGCGCGTCGATTGAGATGTACGGCATCACGAGGTTCACGGCGCTCGCGAGCTGGATACCGTTCGCGCCGAGATCCTCGATTCGCACCGTCGAGGTCTGCCCGCGCTCGTCACCGATTCGGATCGCGGCGTAGGGGTATGTGTAGAGCTTGGCGAAGCCTGCTGCCTGCGCAGGGTATCCGAAATCCGCCACGCTCGGCCGCATGAACGTCTCGATTTTCTGGACAGCATCCAGCACGGTAATTGAAATGTCCCAAAGCTCGAACGGCGCGGACTGCGTGAGCAGGTCGGACGGCGCGAAGAACACGCCGAGCACGGTCGATTTCATCCAGGGCGCGTTGGCCTCGAGCGCGCGCAGGAACGGTTGGAGGTCGCCTATGGCAACGGAGTACACGCGCGGCGCGAGCGCGCCGGATACGTCCGGCTCTGAAATCGCGGGTACCTTCGGGGCGGCGGCGGTACCGAAATCGCCCTGCAGATCCGCATAGGTCGCAATGCACGCGCGCTGGGTCTCGGCGCTGTAGTTCTTGTACGCGCGCGCGGTCTCGACATACGGCTCGCCCCCGGTGTTCACATCATCGGAGAGAAGGTACGCGCTGTTGTCGCGGGGGTTCGCGAGATAGTCGGCCACGCTCGACGCGGCAACCGGCGCGTGTCCGCGCTCCACCAACACATAGTCGAATCGCATCTCGTTGATATAGGTCGTCCATACGTCGAGCGTGAGGATCAGGCGCGTCGAGTTGGGGGAGAGCTGCTGCGCATCCTGGATGAAATAGTAATAGCGGCGCTTGCGGTCGCCTGCGGCGTACGCGAGCGGCTGCGCATCGCTCGTCATGCGCGGCAGGTCCACAACGAGGTAGTTGTATCCCTGGGCGGATGTCACCGGTACCGGCACCTTGGACGCGCCATCGGGCTTGACGTTGAACATTGTGTCGAGGTTGACGGTCTCGCCCTCGAGCGCGTCGAACCATGCGTCGCGCGCGGCGTCGTCGTCGAACTTGACGACGTTGTCGTAGTCCCCGCACCATGGAACGTTGCACATCTTGAGCCGGGCGGTCGGCTTGAATCGGGAATAGTCGAGCGTGTTGCCGTACTTGTACACGTCCACATTGTCGAGGTTCGGGAAATCGCTCATATGTCCTCCTTAATAAAAAAATGCGCCCCCGCTCACGCATGAGCGGGGGCGCGGCGCCTTGCACTAACGATTATAGGCTAGGCGATCGTGATGTCCACGGTCTTTGTATGGAGCGTGGTGGAGCCGGAGGGGTTGACGTACGAAGTCGTGCCGGTCACATGGAGGACGTTGCCGGCCTCGAGGTCGGATTTCTGGACGTGGAGCACGCCAAGTCGGTCGACGTACGTCGCGGTGTTGAGCGCGATGGGCTCGCCGTCGGTTGCGGCGGTCTCGGCGCTCACGCTCCAGGTGACGGCGTTCGGCTCGACGGTCACGCCGAGATCGTTGGCCGTGATGGTGCCGACGAGCTTCACGGTAAGCTGCGTGGTGTCGCCCGGCTTGAGCTGCTGGGAGGCTGCGGTGATGTCGACGTCGGTCACGGTCTGGGTGAGCGTGGGGATGTCGGCCGCGGCGTCCGTGGTGAACAGGATAGCGGGCACGAACGGGGAGGCCGACACGACTTCCCAGTGGTGCAGATAGTAGTTGGTAGAGAGCGTCGAGGGGTTGTAGAACGACTCGTTCGCGTATACGACGTCCTCGCACACGAAAAAGGCGTCGGTGGTGAGAAGCGCGAAGGCGTTCGGTACGGGGAGGTCGGGAACGATGACGGTACGGTACTTGATCTCGGCCTTGTCGAGGTTGAAGATGCCCGCGAGCGTGTCCACGTCGACCGATGCCATTGCGTCGGCGGTAATGAGAAGGACGAGTTCGCCGGGTTTGGCAAACACGGGGATACCGTACTCGGCCGACACGGGGGAGTAGAGCGCGGTCGGGAACTCGAGCTTGCTCGCATAGGCGCGCACTGCCTTGAGGAACTCCTTACCGGTCGCCTCGTCGGTGGGGGCGGCGCTAACGTGGTGCTTGAAGAAGCCCCAGTTATGCTCATAGTACGCGATCAGGTTGAGCATGCACAGGTACTCGTCGTAGTTGTCCGAGTTGCGCGGCACCGTCAGCACGGCGTCAATCAGGCGGTTAAGGCCGTACTCGTCCAAAAACGCCTGGCGCAGGTCGGGATGCTCGAGCGTGATGTCGTAACGGTCTTTGCGGTTGACGCTGTGATACCAGACTGCGGCCTCGGGCGCGTTCACCTTCTCGAGTACGGCGTCGTCGACCTTGTAGGTGTGCGCCTTGATCCACTTGAAAGCGGACTCTTGGATGCTGAAACCCCAGCGCATGCCAGCGCCCTTGAAGGCGCGCAGGGGGTTCTCCCATTCCTTGTTGTGGATGATCTGGTCACCGATGCGGTTGACGTATGCGTCGATGAACTCGTTGAGGTATCGGCCGTTGTTCGGCTTGAATAGGAATTTAGACGTCGCGTCGATGCCCGCGATGGTCGGGTCGGGCACGCGCTGCTGGAAATCGTTGCTCGCGGACAGGTACACGCGGCCCGCGATCGTGGTGTTTTTAGTTGCCATCTATTAACCTCCTTACAGGTCAAGATCCATGTCGTCGTAGTCGGGAATGATGTCGGCCTCGTCGTCGTCGTCGGTCACGACATCGGCGTCGCCGTCGTCGTCGACATCGGCCACGTCGGCACCGTTGTCGATGCCGATCGCGGCAGCGGTCGTGCGCATCGCCTCGAGCGTCGAGGTGATGTTGCCGAGCACGGTCTCGATGCGCTCCAGGCGGTCGCGCAGATCGTCGAACTCGCCGATGCGGTGCGCCTCCTCGCCGGACGTGTCGGTCTCGTCCTCGATCTCCTGCTCGTCCGGGGTCAGGTCGTCGGCCTCGGTCTCGAGCTTCTCGTCCTCGTCCATGTCAGCTCCTTTCTATAGCTATAAAATAGGGCGCGATGCGAACAGGCTTTCGCCTGTGCATCGCGCCCATTATATAACGCCTTTGCGAAACTTTGGCGCGTGCGGCTGAAACACGCCGCCGAGCGTGCGGGGTTCGGGTATCGACCGAACGATATAGCTGTCCCCGAATCGTCCCTACTCGCCGCTTGCCGCGCGAGTCGTCGCGGGCGTCGCGATCATTTTACGCCATAGAGCGCCATCGCGTCCAAGAAACCCTCGCGCACCTTCACCGAATCGAAGAGCACGCTGCCCTCGTAGTACATCTGGACGATAACGCGCAGGGTCTTGACGGCGCGCTGCGCGGCGATGCGGTTGGGCGTGTTGTCGCGCCTCGTGAGCGCGAAGACCGGTTCCGCGTTCTTGGGAATCTTCCCGGTCACGTAGTAGTATCCCTCGCTCATATCAATCCAGATGCCGTACTCGTCGCCCATATGCACGCACCCCATGACGAACTTGGCGCGCGCGGGTTTCTTCGATATGTAGCGGTTGTCCTCGGCGAAATCGTTGGCATAGGTCGCTTTCGTGTAGCCGGTCACCTGCCCCATGCGTCCCGCGAGCGTGTTGTCCATGCGGTAGCGGTCGTGCTCGTCGGGCTCGACATAATGGAGCAGGACCATCTTGTCGAGGTACCACGTGTAGCCGAACCTCGGCACGCCCTTTACGCCGATTGCCGCGAAATAGGGGTTCAGCAAATCGACGGCATTTCCGAGCAGGAAGACGTGCGGCTTGATCCGGTGCCCGTCGTAGGGGTCCTCGCGGGCGCACGAGTCGGTGATTCGCGCGAGCATGTTCCACTCGTTTCGCTTGTAGGTATGCGTCGCGTCGATGTTCTCTATGATCGCCTCGTCGAAGATGATGTTCTTGACGTTGAAAAACGTGCGCTTCTTCGTGCCCTGCATCTCGGCGTAGCCGACGACGTATCCGCAGACCTTCCACGGCGTGCCCCTCTCGGCGTCTGCGGGGCGGTACTTGAACTCGTTGTTCTCGCACTTGAAGCCGTACTTGCCGAACTCCTCGTCGGTCGCGGCCAGTTTGTCGAAGTATCCCTTCTTCACGGCGTCGCGCTCGTCGAGCGTGCGGCACACCTCGACGAAACGCTCGTCGCGCCTGATCGCGGCGTTGAGCGCGTAGGCGCGCAGGCCGTACGTCTTGCCCTTGTTGGGCGCGCCTACGACCATAGTTATATCCGCGTTATAGCTAAGCGTCTTCTCCCAGTTGTAGTGTATGCCGTCGTTCAGGTCTACCATTCGACCTCATTCCCTTCATCGTCCAGATAAGTGTAGCTCGCGCGCCCGCCGTCGTAGTCGATGACGCGCTCGGCCGTGTCCACGACACGCCCGTACCGCTCGCGCATATACGCCACCGTGCGGGCGTTTCCGCCCTTCTCCGAATCGCCGAGCACGCGGTCGGAGGGGTAGAGCGCTATCGACTCGTGCGCGCTCACGTGCGCGGTCTCGCCGAGATAGTCGGTCACATCCATGTCCAGCACGTCGGCGGATGCGGGCCGGTAGTGCTCGAGCGCGTGGCACACGGACTGCGACACGCGCACGCCCCATCCCAGCACGCGCGGCGCGACTTCGGCGAAACCGTGGTCGGCGCTCATGTCGTCGATCCAGTTCTCGATATGGTACATACCAGTCGGGCGCGACAGGCCCGCGCACGTGATATGTGCATGTTCGCCGTCCCAGCTAACGCGTGCCTTGTTCCACGCGTCCATATGGAGTCGGTATGCCTCGCCCTCGACCTCGAACGTTCCGACGCCCGCGAGCGTCGAGGCGTAGCCGGGGAAGTTGGCGCGGATGCGGCCCATGCACGAGTCGATAGAGGCCGTGACGGCCTCGTGAAACGGCGCGAGCGCGCACATGAGGTCGTCTGCGGTGACGTCCGCATCGCACGAGATCTTGAGCGAGTCGGTGTCGCCGCCCAGCACGCGCACGCGCTCGCCGAGCGCGCGGTATATGAGCTCGATTGCCGCGACGATCGCCATACGGGAACCTCCCACGATACGCAGGCCGTAGGGGTAGAGCACGAGCTTATTCCTAGCGTCCTCGTAATGCGCCTCATAGGTCTCGCGCGACACGACGGTCGAGCGGTCGACCGAGATCTCGCCGGCCTCGACCTTATAGCCGGGCTTGAATACGTCCTGCGCCTCCATGCCGTAAATCGAGTTGAACATTCCCTTGACGGTCGAGTTGTAGTACGCCTCGAGGTCGGCGCGCTCCATCTCGCCCGAGCGGATGCGCGCGGCGATGCCCTCGGGAATCGTCTCGGGGATGTCCGGCGCGTACGGCGTGCCGGTGACGTATGTCTTGAGGATCTCCTTACACGCGGCCTTGCGCGCATAGAAGAGGTTCGACAGCAGCGTCACGTAATCGGGCGGCTTGACGAACGACATGGTACCCTCTCCCAAAATTACCTCCATCGAATCCCAAGCATATACCCGGCTCATGCACCACAGCTCCAGCTCGGACACGTTGACGATTGCGGAGTCTGCCGATACCAGCTTTCCGAATGCGAAGCGGCCGTTATATGCGGTGTCGACGTACCCGGCGCTGCGGACTGCGGTCACGCCGTCTCGGTCGGCGTCGCCGCCCCAATCGCCAAGCTGGCCCCTCGCCTTGAATTTAGCCTCGGATAGCAACGCGATGTCCCAGCACGCAAAAGCGCTCCCCTCGCGCAAACGCATGTTCGTGAATCGGATCTGCGCGTGGAATGCGCACCCGAACGGCTCCTCCCAGTGGCGCATCGCCGCGTCGAGTCCGGTCGAGCACACGGTCTCGGCCATCGCCTGGAGCACGGGCGGCAGCAGGCCCCGAAAACGGACCGGGCACATATGCCCGTTGATATATGCGTGGTGCGCGGACGTCTCGTCAATCGAGTAGACGTTCGATTGCACGATGCCGGAATAGCGCGCCGATGTGAGCGTGAAACCGCCTCGGAAACAGGCTTTGCGCAGCGCGTACTGCGCATATGTCGGCGCTAGCTCCTCGGAGCACATGCGCTCGAAAGCGGCCTGCACCGAAATCGGCCCGCCCTTCGCCCTGGGGATGCGGAGGCGCCCCGTTTCCATCTTTCCAGCCTGGCGCACGAGCGACGTTTTCGTAAGCACGCGCACGCCGAGCCACTCGGGGCGCAACCACTCGTTGGACTCGAGCAGATAGCGCAGATATGCGGGGATGACCTCTGTATCGCGCCCGGCGTAGAAAAGCTCCTCTTCCGTAAGCGGCGTCTCGGGCGTACGGATCTTGGAGTAGTCCCAATCTCCCTCGGCCTTGGGGAGCCCTGCGGCCTCGCCCATCTTCGCGAGGCCGCGCATCTCCAGATAGAAGGTGTCCCAGAAACGGAGCTTGACCGCGCCGTCGCGCACGATGTCCACGGTATAGGCGCTCGTCGCGCTCTGGGCGGACACCTCCATATCCCAGCGCTCGTTGAGGTCATGCATGAGGGGCTGGAGGTCGAACATGAGGTTGTAAGCGCAGATGATCGGGATAAAGTGCTCGCGCTCGCCCCAAGCTATATACTCGTCGATGCAAGATTGCATCTCGCATTCACGTCGATAGAAGTCGATACGGCCCGCGCCGGGCTCATAGGTGCGCAGGTCGCACCCGCGCAAGTCGTTGACGATAAAGAGCACGGGATAGGCGCGCCACGTGTTCCCGGCGCGGTCGGTGCATATGTTGCACGTCTCGGTATCGTAGCTCGCCGCTACCCGAAACTCCGGCCTCTTCGACTTGAATCCCATCCCCGCACCTTTTTCCTACCCGAACATTACGATCTTTGAGGCCCATACCGCCGAGCCGGTCAGCTCCGCGTCGAAGTCCACCTCGCTGTAGAAGGCCTCGTTCTCGGAGGTGAGCCCCTCGACGAGCGACGTCTGCGCTCCCGCCGATACCAGGCTGTCGAGCGCCTTCCTGTTGGCCCCGATAACGCGATCGTAGGCCTCGGAGAGCGACGTCACGCCAAGCCCCTCCATGATCAGCCTGTTGCGCTCCTTGGGGTCCTTCCCGCGCCAGAACCGACGCGTCGCCGCGTAGAAGACCGACACGGCCTCCTTACCGCTATCGCCGAGCGTGCTCGGAGCGCCCGAGCGCGCCAGGTTGATCTGCCGCTGGAATATGAGGTTCGACCTCACGGCGCGCGACCTCGCCTTGCGCGGCGCGGTCGTCATGCGGTCGAGGCGCTCTGCGGCCTTCTTGGTTCGCGTCTGCGCCTCTGCCGCCTGATGCGCCTGTCTCGTCCCCTGGTAGGACTGTGAAATCTGCTCGCGCACGCTCGCGATATAGTCGGCACGCGCTCGTTTCTGCAGCGTGCTCATGCCGCTCACGTCCTCGCGCTCCAGGCGCGCCAGCAGTCGCTTGGCGCGGCGTCGCGCGTTGTATACCTCGTCAGATGTCCTTTTCGCACGTGCCATAGGGCGTGACCTCCAAAATAAAAGCGGCGCGGCCTGGACCGCACCGCCTAATGTTAAAGCAACGGGAGCTGAGGGTTAAGTCTTGATTAGACGAGCACGAGCGTCTTTAGGGTGTTGCCGTTGGGGAGCTTGCTGGATACGAGCTTCATCGGGACGATCTCGCCCTCGTCGAACAGGCCCGCGGCCATGAGGTTATCGGCTGCGTTGCGGATGCCCTCGGACTGGGAGAAATATGCGATTCCGTCCTCGCAGACGAGCGTGGTGTTGGTGCAGGGCATATCGACGCCGTTCTTGTCGCGGGAGCGGCGGATGCCGGGCTTGGTGAACACGCCGATGACGTTGAGTGTCTCACCCTCGTGATCGGCCAGGGACTCGGCGTTGTTCATCGCGTTGACGACGAGCTTCTTGGTCTTGGCGTCGGTCGCCTGGATGCTGGAGTAGCTTGAGGGGGTGTAGAGGTCGGTGCAGTTGTCCATAGGTGCGAGCTGAGTGTTTTCGTTAATCATAGTGGGGTTTCCTTCCGTTTGCGTAATTGACCGCTACTTTCAAAAATAGACTGATCGGGATTGAATAGTAATCTGATTCGACTTCGACCTTAGTAATTGAGATAAAAGGATCGTTAAACCGTCTGCGAAGCGTGTTAGTTGCCTTAATCGGATCGTCGTAACCGCCAATCAGGTCATACTCGAAATCTACCAACTTACCGTTGCAGAAAGTGTTTCCAATGCAATGACAGATGTGAATCGTTCGACCTATAAGGCCGCGCTCTGCTTTATCACTTCTCATATAAATGCACCCCCTTCCCGTTACTGTTACCAGCATTATAGGAGGGAGGTGTTTTGTGTGTCAACAGCTATTCCAATAAATTAATTAAATCAGCGGCGCGTGCCGTCGGATACATAGCATTGCAGGCGGTCGAGCGCACAACCGTACATACCAGCATAGTCGTCACCGCCGTAGGTGGAGCCATCATCGCAGACCTCATCCCAGTAACCGGCGTGCTCGACGTCCTGGGAGCGATAATAGACTTGCTTATAGTCGCCGTCGGGTGTGATGTAGTACATCTGTACGCCGTCGATAGTCTGACCCCAGATACCCGCCATACCGTTTACGGAATCGCCATAATTCGCCGTCTGCACCCAGTCGAGCCACCCGGCCTCCTCGGTGTGGACTCGGTAGCGCAGCGTGCCGGCATCGGTCCACGCGATCAGCATATCATGGGAACCGTAGGGCACACCCGCGAAACCCTCGGAGTCGCTATCGTTGAAATTGGTAACGGCCTCGTTCCACGAGCCATAGCGGTTATGGAGCGCGTAGTGAACGTTAACGCTCTTCCCCGTCGACTTCGGGAACTTGGCGCGGGTTGCGGAATAAGAGGGCTGATAGGTGCCCCCGTTGCCGTCGGTCGGCGCGATAGGGGCGACATAGCCGGAACCGAGATAAGCGGCAACGGCCTGCTTGAACTCGAACCACGTCTTGCCATATGCGCGGAAATAACCGTTCGGATCGGTATGGTCGGAACCGCCCCAGCGCCGAGCGGCCTCGTAGTGGGACAGCAGGCGCGACGTATCCCAACCGTGGGCGCGAAGCTCGTCCCCGGTCCACTTGACGGCCTCGCCCCACTGTTTCGCGAAATCGGCCGCGTTGGTGGCGTGCGCGAGTTCGATACCGATCGTGTACCCGTTGCCGTTGCCCACGTGCCAGCAAAGGCGGTTCTCCGCGACTGTGTTATAAACCGTAGAACCGTCCAGCTCCATGACGTGATGAACTGCATAGGTGTCATCACGCGCCCACAGTATCGTGTGATTGTAGGCGCTCGCGCCAGGATTCGCCGTCTCATGAACGACGAGATAGCTCGCATTGAGATAACCGTGCCCATTAGATACGTACCTGTCGACGCTCTGGTATGCCTCCGCGCCGGCCGGCGTGGCGAATACGATAATGAGCGCTAAGAAAAACGCGGCAATCGCCGCACCTTTCTTCCGCTCGATGCAGTTTGCCTCCATTGGCTAGACCTCCTTGTCCTCATTGAGATTGTCGAGCCTCTCGGATAGCTTCGCCATGATAAGGCTGTTCTCCTCAATGGTCTTGCGAAGCTCCTCGATGGTCTTCGTGTTGCTGTAGTACATCATCACGAAAGCCGCGATAGGGAATGCCACGTTGTTCACCAAATCCGTAATTGCCTTAACGTCCATTTTTCATTACCTCCTTTTCCGACAGAAAAAAAGGGACCCGGCCCTTTGCCGAGTCCCGTAAGCCTAACGGTATTGTAATTGAAAAAATTTTTTTAATAAGGCACAGCGTGCGGAAACGAATCGGCAGCATACCTTGCTTTTTGCCCTTCTCGCGCTGATAACGAGCAACCCGCTCGTCACCATTTACCACAATGCCCGCAAGACTGATAAGCGCGCGTACGACGATCCATCGCTAAAAGCGCGCGCTCATACAGACCCTCAATCGGAGTTTCATACCGCTTCATTATTTCCACCCGTTCCTTTCACCTTGGATAACGGTCGTGATAATGACCGGATCCTTGGGAGTGTTCGTCTTGCCCACGATGACCAGGGGCGCGTACTCGCGACGTGCTCCACTATAGAACTTCACCGTCGAGCCGAGCGCGCGATGCGGGCGCAACGCGAGCATGAGCTTTGCGGGGTCGTAGTAGTCGGAGATAAGGTTGGCGAACTCGCGGTTATCCGACCGGTATTCAAGCAGACCGTCCACTACATCGGTGCGGTCGATATACGCGAGGTCGTTACCGTGGAGAGCGCGAAAGATCATACCCGGCTGAAAGAGCCCCTCGACGCGATGCAAGACGTAACTGTTCGTCGCGTACACCACGCGATTATGCACGCACACGCTATCGTAAGGTGCGTGTGTGCCGGGCTTGCACGTGGTTGCGCACAGTGCCCTCCAAAGGCTCTCGATTTCGGACTTGTTCATGACGATCCTTTCCCTCGTCTAGTTGGAACTTGGTTATTATTATTATAACGGCTGTTATAATTGCAAGTTGTTTTTTGTAACAATTAGTGTTATTATATACTGTAAGGCAGGGGGGACAGAAAGGAAGTTTGTTATGTCTACCGCATTGTATTCAGTCACGAGCCGCAAAATGATGTTTAACGGAAACCGCAATCTCGAGGAACTGAGCAGGAGCACGGATTACTGGTACGAGGGTGTCAAGTTCTGGCAGGACCGGCAGACCGACGACCCCGAGGCATGTCTGCTCTATAAAATCTTCCAGGACAATTAAGGAGTGCCTCTGATGACCGATTTCAAGCAATTCAACGTCTGGTATTACGACTTCACTTACAACGACAAGCGCGTGAAGACTTGCACCAGGATTGAAGACGCGCTCACATTCGCTCGCATGCTCGTACGCGATCGCGAGAAATTGCACGTTAGATTTTTAAGCCTGGAGAGTGTATACTGATTCTCGTGCTCCTGACCACAGCACACGCACCCCATACAGTCACGGTCTGCTCGCCTATGGCATACTAGACGACTCGAACGGATCGCGACCTC
>OBUQ01000766.1_pt1 | contig 16057 bp, 16 predicted proteins | sample 1494951 | NCBI WGS metagenome assembly OBUQ01 (sample SAMEA2579938, study PRJEB22360) | human gut metagenome | biome: human gut; feature: human-associated habitat; material: faeces | place: Denmark | collected 2008/2010
GCTTCTCGGAGAAGCAGGGGGGTGTTGAAGTTGCGCCCGCCGCCGCCGCTGTGGCTGACGAACTTGCTTCCGAAGAGTGAGCTTCGCTTAATGCCTGACTCGCGAGAGTCATCTTTCTAAAGCGTTGAGGGGTGAAATCCATATGGGATTCCACCCCTCAATTTATTTCGTATTCGGTTTCGGCATCCTTAAACAGGGCAAGACAGAGATTGCCGAAACATGAGTTACAGTAGGAATTTGATTTCGGCGAAAAACTCGCGAACCATATTGTTGACGAGCATGTTCGGGGGAGAGCCAGCCGCAATGCCTTGGGCGTTGTCCAAACCATATTTGTCGGCAATCTGCAACGCGCGGAACATGTGGAAATTGTTGGTGATTACCCCTACGGAAGCATTATCGTCACTGATCAGCTTCTTGCTGTTGACAATGTTTTCCTCAGTGGTTTTTGACTCCGGCTCCTCAAGAATGCGCTGTTCGGCAATGCCATGTTCCTTAAGATAGTCAGCCATGCCTTGGGCTTCGGGGAACGGTTCATTCGGTCCTTTTCCGCCGGAAACGATGCAGATGGTATTTGGATTCTCATCCAAATATTCGATGGCCTTGTCGAGACGGTAGCGAAGTACAAGGCTCGGGCCGGACTTACGCACTTGGGCGCCGAGCACCACCACATAATCAAGATCCGGTTTGCCTTGCGCATGCATTTTACTGACGATGCAACCTTCCACCGTGCCGAATGCGACCAGACCAATACACACGACCGCAATCAAGATGCCTCTGACCAGTCTTGGCAATATCGTCCACCACCGGAAGAGCAGACCGAATCCGAGTATTGCGAACAAAACTGCGAACGCTAGCCAAACAATCCAGAAACTCGTGCCGGAATGCGTATTGCGCACGGCGAAAGCGTAACATGCGCATGCCACGGCAAGTACTAAGCATAGAGTACCTGTAATTCGTCTAATCAACGTTGCCATGATGAACCTCTCATTCATTGCGCGTCGCGCGCAATCCTGTCTCATCCTAAACTTGTGACCCCCAGACCCCCAAGCTTCACATGCCAATGCCAACAAATCCTACGCATTCCTGTTATTTCAATACCATGCGCATTATGTCATCCGTGAGCGGAGTTTTGGTATGGCTGCGGCTAGGATGGGGGAGCATGACTTCAGAAATGATTATGCTCCGACCGCTGCGTCGCACGGATTTTCCCGCGCTTGAAGAGCTTGTCCGTCAGGCTTGGTATGTGGATGATGAGTCGGATGATAATGGGAACGTTCCGAACGATGAGCGCGGGTTGCGTAAGTATAAGCTGCGCAAGGCGATTCACTTGCGTAATATGCATCGACTCGCGGCCATCGACATGCATGATTTTCTTTCCCGCACCACCGAGGCTACGGTCGCTGAACGTGATGGTCGGGTGCTTGGCGTGGTATTGGGATCGTTGAGGTCCCGTGTCACCACAGCGCAGAGGATACGTCATGCTATTACGCGAAATTGCTTGGCGTTGCCCTTGTTGGCAAGTAAGGATGGCCGTCGAGGACTTGCCGATCAGATTGCGATTTTGCAGGTCGATGAAGTGTTGAAACGAGATGCCGGCAAAAGCTATCAGGCTGAGATAACGTTGTTTGTGGTTTCCCCGGAAGCGCGGGGCATGGGCGTCGGACGTAAGCTGTTCAACCACATGCTTGGCGTGTTTCGTAATGCCGGAATGAACGAGTATTTCCTCTTCACTGACACTACCTGCGATTACGGTTTTTATGATTACCGTGGTTTGACGCGCAAAGCGGAGCATACTGTACGCAGGGACTCCTTTACGCAAGGCGGTCTGGAAGACGGCGCGCTTTCCTTCTTCCTATATGAGGGGCGCTGCTGAACGTTTCCGCCTTGTATGGAAAGTGATATTTTCGGAAAAGCGTCAGTATATGGACAGCATTCACTTATTTGGGTTGCCGATCTATCGGCAATTGTGGACGGCAACAAGTGAAGAGAGTATGCCCAGTCCTTTCTAGGGCTGATTTCTAGGTTCTGATGGCCGTTTCGCAATGTGATGGGTTACAGACAATGATGTCTGTAACCCATCATGAAAAACGAGCCGTTACATGTCAAAAATGGTAGATCCATATATGGCTTGAAATGTCATCTAAGGGATGACATAAGAGAGTGAATAAGACACGAAATTGAGAAAAGTGTCAAACTGGGTTTCGTCAGTGGAAGAAATGTTTCTGGACTTCTATCTGTTTCGCTGTGATGAGAGTCTGGAAGTTCAAAGGAGTGGAAATGAAGGATTTGCTCAGTTTACAGGCTTTGATTGCGCAACCTGCAAGTATGACCTCTAAAAGGCCACCATGTGTTGACACGCATGGAAATTGTTCGACGGATCCTAATTGTGATCCGAATACGCATCATTGGCATAGTTCGTGGAGTTGGTTCTGCTGAAGTAGAAGAGTAACAGTTTTAAACTGCAGTGGCTATCTGTTTTGAAGTTAACAGATAGCCATTTTGATAGATGGATGCTGTAATGAAAAGATTGAATGAAAGAGAAAAGCAAACAATTCTCGGATTGTTTACTGTGTTTATAATTATTATACTTCTCGCCAGTGCATTTATTGTGCTTTTCATGTCTAGAAACAGTGCAAGTGACGCTAAAGATATAAAAAAAGCGTATGAGTCATTATCAGAAGTGAAAAGAAAACCTACAAACGCAACAAATGATGGCGGGCTACTGGTGCAAGTTGGGTCAAAAAAAGATATTCCAACTGTAGAATTTTATTTAGATCCCCTATGTCCGGCTTGTGCACAAATTGATAGAACATTAAATGATAATATAGGAAAAATGTATACGAGTGGTCAGATTAAGCTTGAAATTCATCCTGTGATTTTTTTAGACAAGTGTTCATCTGACCATTATTCGGCCAGAGTATCGGGATCTATAGCCTACATTTCAGAAAAAGATCCAAAGCATGTCGTTGCATTCATTTCAGAAATATTTGATGAAAAGTTCCAGCCTTCAGAAGTAGATTATGTAGAAACGTCTGATGAAAAGATAATCGAACAAGCGATTAAAGCGGGAATATCTAGAGAAATTGCAAAGGAAAGTTTAAATGGACAGTACGATGAATGGATTGAAAAAAGTAATGATTACACAATACTACGAAGCGACCTAATAGCTCCAGGGAGGGAGGGGTTTGCGACGCCATTGATTAGGGTAAATAAGAGAATTTGGTCAATGAAGGATATGGCGCTTGATGACTTATCGGATGCTTTTGTTGAAAGCTTAGGATTAAAACCTGAAGAAGTTGGTGATGAGGATGTTAAACCTAGAATAGGCAGTAAAGGAAAGTTGCTTAAAACTAATACAAAATATTTGGCGGAAAAATCTGATGCTTAAATTTATGCGAATTAGCAAGAGAATGATTCTTGGCGTGGTTTGCAGTATCGCTGGATCGACGTTATCATTCTTTGTTCCTCTTTTGATAAAAGATTTTATAGATAATAAAAAATTTGATCTTAGTTTACTGTATGTATTTCCTTTTCTTTTTGCGGCGCAATTCATATTGTGTGCAATTGGTGGATTGCTAATTTCAACTGAGGCCGATCTTCATGTGGCGGAATTGCGTATTCAGGCTATGGATATAATTTTTGAGAAAGATATGCTCTTTTTTGACAATGAAAATAGCGGTGAAATCGCCAGTGGAATAGTATATGATATCTCTCTGGTCAGGAATTTTGTGGCGGCTAGTATTCCTCAGTTTGTTTCGAGTGTTATCAATATACTGTTTTCCGTCGTTGCTCTTACTGTAATTAACTACAGACTATCTATTTTGGTTCTAATTATCTTTCCTGCAGTGATGATACTGGCTGTTCCCTTAGGTATATTTAATAACAGAAATGCGATGATGCTGCAAGAGAGAATAGGTAAATTAAATACGTTTACTTCAGAAATAGTGCGAAGTATGCGCACTGTTAAGTTATGTAATGCAGAGAGATGTATGCTTCTAAAATTCAAGAAACGAGTAAATGAAATAAAAGAAGTTAATCTCTTGAATGACAAAGTATATTCTTTTGTTACGCCCGTTCAAAATCTGATTTCGATTTTTTGTACTGGGGTCATTGTTTGCTATGGTGTTCATCTGATGGACGTACATCTCTTGACATACGGTTCGTTTGTTGCATATGTAATGTTATTCTTTCAGCTGGTTACTCCAGTAGGTGGTTTATTTACCTTTTATTTGAGTTGTCAAACAATCAAAGGTTCCTTAAAAAGAATCAACCGTGTCATCGGATCTCAAAAGAAGTAGATATGGAAAACTTTGCGTATAATAATGTTGATTATTTGGAATTGAAAAGCGTTTCATTTGGTTACAATGATAATGAAGTTCTTCATAATGTTAGTATGAGGTTGGAAAAGGGTGGTCGATATGCAATTATTGGACCATCTGGATCCGGGAAAACGACTATTATTAATACAATAACAGGTCTATATAGTGCAAATTCTGGAGCCATTGCTATCAATGAGAGCTTGCTCGATGGGCAGCATCTAGAAGAGTGGAGAAGGTGGTTTACTGTCGTCTCTCAAGATAATCTCCTTTTCTCTACAACAATTAAAGAAAATTTATTTTTTGGTCTTGATTTTGTACCATCAGAAAAAGACATTAATAAATGTTTGAAAAATTCTTGCTTAGATGAAATTATTTCCGTTGGTGATTTGGAAAAGAGTGTTGGTGAGCAGGGGATGTCTTTGTCTGGTGGACAGCGACAGAGATTGCAGATTGCGAGAGCTTGTTTAAGGAAAGCTCCGATACTTATTTTGGATGAGGCAACGTCGAATCTTGATGTGAAGACAGAAAGACGTGTGCTTGACAACCTATTAAGATCGCATGAGTATGATATTTCAATTGTCATTTCACATCGCTTGTCTACGATAATAGACTCAGACGTTATTTTCTTTATTGAAGATGGTTATCTTTTGGATCAGGGGGATCATCGAGAGCTCATTGAAAGATGTCCAGCGTATAGATTTTTTGTTCAAAATCAACTCTTGAAGGATTGATATAGGGGAAGAGGGAATTGTGATGGTTGGTTACTCGGCGGATGATTACCTCCGTTTCTCGACAGATAAGGAGACCATATACTATAGCGAACCTGTTTATGCTTGTGAAGATGCTTATGTTTTGCCGACGAATGACAACTCAGAGCAATGGGGCGTTAGGTCTGATGGGCATTGGACTTATGTCAATTGTCTGATGTACTCTTTTCCTCCTCAAGGTTGGAAAATTCATATCACTTCTACAATTTATGATGCTCAGAATGTTCTCTATGATGTTGCTGAATATCTTTTCGTTAAATCTATTTCTTTTAAATATCTTTCAAGTAGAACTTGTTTCATTCAGGCGAATGGAAAATATGCGGATAGACTTGAGTCAGGTAAATTCATAACTATTTACCCCAGTTCTGAACATATTTTTATTCAGCTACTAAAAGATTTAAAAACCATTGTTTGTAAATATGATGATGGTCCTTATATCTTAACTGATAAACAATGGCAAAATAGTAATGTATTTTTCAGATATGGTGCTCTGAAGCCGCGCTTTTCAAACGAAAAGAATGTACCTGTGATAGTGACTCCTCAGGGTGATTTAATACCGGATAAAGAATTACCGCTGTATTCCTTGCCTTCTTTCGTTGATGAACCTATATATGTTAAAGAGAATAATTATTTTATTGAATACTCAAATGGAAAATTAGCGGATTATCAAATAGACTCCGCTGTCCATTTTAGTAATAACGGTGGGGTGTATCTCGCTTCGCGAAACGGCAAAAAATATATCCTTAAAGAAGGGCGAAAAAATGTTGGGGTCAGTGATAGGTCATGTTTGGATGCTTTTCATCGAATCAAGCATGAATATCAAATCCTTCGTTCCTTGAGTCCGCTCTCTGATGTTGTGAATGCTGTCGATTGTTTTGATGTCTGGAATCATGCATTTTTAGTTGAGGATTTTTTTGAAGGTCGAGATTTGCAGCAGTACATAGCAATGGAATTCCCTTTCGATGGATGCTCTGCTCGGACGGATTGCTCTGATTCTTATTGGCGAGGGTGTAAAGAGATCGCAACCAAATTGGAAAGTGCAATTGCGAAAATGCATGGAATTGGATTTGCGGTTGGAGATTTGAGCTTATCAAATGTGCTGATTAATGATTCTTTAGAAATTAAACTGATTGATTTTGAGGCGGCGAAAAAACTTTCCCAAGATTTTCAAGTAGATATCGCTACTCCAGGATTTACCAACGATGCTGTATGCAACTATGAACAACAAGATTGGTATGCCTTCGCGGTTATAGTGCACCGCCTTTTTGTTCCCATATGTCCCCTTTATTATCTGGCTCCTTCGTTGTTGTTCTGTCAGGATTATATGGTGCAAAAGCACTTTGGGAATGAGGCAGTTTCTTTTCTTCGGTCTGTCAGATCGCGAATGCTTGGCTTGACTCCGTTATTGTCTCATGGACCATTTATCGACAAAGCGTTACAGGCTTGTGACAAGCTTTTAGATCCTGAGAATATTGAAACCTTTATGAGACTTCTTTATAAAGGGATTGTCTCTGGTCTTGACTTGCGAGGTGAATATCCTGTCAAAGGTGATATTTCAATGTATGGCGATGAGATGTCTAAATATAGCATTGGGTCTGGTTTTGCCGGTGTGAGCTTGGCTTTGCTGAAATCTTCATGTTTGGAAAACTCGGAATGGTTTTATGCTATTGCGCGGGAGAAATATATATCGGTATTACGTAAATTGAAAGACGGTATGTCGTTCCGCGCGGGATTGTTTAACGGTACGGTAGGTGTGGCCATGGCTGCATATGAGGTGTTTTCTCGCGAGGAATGTCATAAAATACTTTCTTATATCGGAATCTCTCACATTGATTATTTGGCAGGCATTGACGACTATTCCTTGTACTCTGGTTTGTCTGGCATTGGCATGGCTCTTCTGTCATTGGGAGCATTTAGGAACTCGCATGAAGAAAAAATGTTGTCGTATATTCTTTCCAAGGTGTATGAGAGATGCGATTGTGGTTTAACTTCGCAAGACATGCTGAGTTCGAAAGCGGACTTTACCTTAATGAAGGGCTGGTTGGGTGCAGGTCTGTTCCTGTGGAAGGCTTCTCTTTGCAGGAAAGACGATGCTTTGCGCTCCCGTGCGGAAAGCATTTTTCGTCTTACGCTAACGCATCTTGCCAATGCGGATAACAAGGAGCGTCCGATGTATTACGTGGATCATTTGAAGAATAAACCCAGAACAATGCCTTATCTGGATTGTGGAACTTCTGGTGTGGCCCTAGCTTTTATTGAAGTCTATAAAGATGGTAATGAGTCAATGGAATTCCTTAATGAGGAGTTTCTTAGAAGGCTTTCCCAAGGTTCAGATATGGTTTGCACGTTTAATGGTGGCTTATTCGGGGGTTATGCGGGACTGTTGCCTGCAGCAACAGCGTTGCGCGACTTAGGTATTGATGATGAGCTGTGGGAGCGGATTATTGATGGATTGAATCTTTACCTGATGAAGAACAATGGAAACATTGTTTTCCCGGGACTTTATGGATACAAGTGTTCCATGGATTTGGGGACGGGATCGGCCGGTGTGCTTTTAGCGTTAAGTGATTCTGGGCGATCAGGGGAATGGGGATCTTGGATGCCGGTTCTGGAAAATGAGGATTTTTCGCTTTTCCGTGTTTGAAAATAGCTATTGCTGCTGGCTGGGTGATGGCCTGTACGTGATGCAATGCGTGGCTATATTTGTATGCTTAGGGGTGAAGGTGAGTGACGATGTATTTGGGAAAACGAATAAGAATCGCTATCGTGGACAATGACAGATTGACGCTTGGTGTTATGAAGATGATGATTGAGCGTATTCTTCCGCAGGCTAACGTGTGTTGGGCTGTATCGGATGGTCTGACCGCGGTGAGTAAGAGTCTTAACTCGCGGACGCGTCCTGATGTATTGCTTGTGGATATGTCTCTAGAGGGAATGAGCGGTTGCGATGTGTGCCGGACCATTCGTGAGGAGACTGCTCAGGTTGATTTAGTGGGCATGACTGCTTTTTCTCTGGACCGTTACTGTGTGCCTGCTTTGGAAAACGGAGCGAGCTGTCTTGTGGATAAGGCGAATGTGAAAGGTCTTTGCCATGTCTTATGTACAATAGTGAATGGGCGGCGGGCGGATGTTAAATATGCATCTTCCGAAAGTGCGCAGGAGTCGCATGAGAGATTATTGACTGCCAAAAGTGGAAATGTCAACTATGAAACGTTTGCGAAAAGGGAACGAGAGGTTATGGGGCTGTGTTCCCTGGGTTTTACCTCAAAGGAGATCGGCATCAAGCTTGGCATAGGGGAACCTACAGTGAAAACGTATATTCGAAGGGTCATGAAGAAATTAGGGGCTAAAAATAGGACTCAAGCAGTAATTCAATGGATGGAAATTAATGAACGTGAGTACTAAAAGAGTAAATCCATTTATCTCATGGTGCGTATTTCACCTCCAATATCTGCTTGTAGCGGTTTGTGCCATCATGACTATTGCGGAAATACTGTTTTTCCCTTCTGCGGGTATGATGACATTTTTCCTCGTATGCGTGCATGTATTAGCTGTTGTCCTGATGCCGCGGCGGCCGATTATATGTTGCAATATCATTTTTTTTACTTTTGTGATTTGCTGTCTTATTCCAGATGACGGTGGTCCAAGCTTTTTATGGGGAACTTGGTTGGCTCTGGGGTATGCGGGGCTGCGAATTGAGTCGTTGTGGGGGATGCTGTATCCGTTCGCGGTGGCATTGGTTCGAATGTGGCGCTTTAATGCTGATGGTGTGGCGGCCAATGAGTATTTCATGTTAATTCTTGTCATGTTCTTTGCATACTTCGTTGGAAAAACGTTTGCATGGAAAGAACTTGCTGCCCAGCTCAAACAAAACAAACTAAGGTATGAAAAATTAAGTCAGCACGTCGAATACCTGCGAAAAGAGAGCGTGGTAGCCAGCCGAATTCATGATTCAGTGGCTGGTAACTTGGCATACATGGCAATTTTGCTGGACGGTCTAATCTTGGATGCTGAGAAGAACAAAACCTTTGACGAGAAAGAAATAAGAGAAGTGAGGGCTCTCGTCGTAGAAACTTTGGATGAGATGCGATCTGTTGTTGATTTAATGAATGGTGGAAAGACGGAATCAGTACAAGCGGACAATATGAGTCTCTCTGGATTGCAAATTGTAGGTGAGCAAGGGGATTCCTTCCTGAAGGAACTCGGATTTCATGGAAAGACGAGAATTGCGCTAAAAGATTTGAAGAATCTTGATGATGCTTTTTCCCGTGAGGTTTTTTCTTTGATTCATGAGCTATATACAAATATCGCTGTGCATGGAAGTCCAGGAGGTGAATACCGTCTCATTGTTTTTTGGGATGACGATGATTTAATTCATGTGGATCAGGTGAATGATATTTCGTCAAAGAACTTATTTCCTGACAAGCCGGTGTCCGGAAACGGTTTGTCGCTGCATATGAAATGGATTAAGTCCATAGGAGGATTTGCTAAAACATCTTCTGAAAAAGGAGCATGGCAGTTTCATGCGCGTTTTCCTGTCATCATGTCAGAAGACTCGGCAGAGCCAGTGTAGGATTGGCGGGCACTTGGGGTATATCTCTGCAGAATACATATTGAGAACGTTTGCTGATGTAAAAAGACTACCTTGATTAGTCATGGAGTTAGGCGCACCCGTCATGACGATGGACAACAGTATGGCGATTAGTTTCATTTTCCCTCCTATACACAACGCCAGTCTGCCACGAGTGGAATATCCGTATAGTTATTTGCAAGCGGGTGTCATCTTTGGATGACTTTAGCGATTTTTCCGATTCCGACGTGTAGGGGCTGCGCGGACATGCATATTGTGGGATGCAGTCGTGGATCTGCGCGACTTATGATTGTGAGGAGTTTTTAGCCGATAGAGAATCAGATTGGTTGCGTGGCCACGTGTAAGCAGTCTGATTTAGTATTTAATGCTGACGTATGTTTTTTAACTACATGTTGAGAGAGCTCATGGCTTTGCGCGTAAAATGGAGTACTCAGTCGAGCAGACGCTCGCAGGCGGGCGGCTCTGTTTCTGCGTTGCCGTTCACATCGAGTAGATTGCTGTAATATTCGGTCGTTCCTGCAAGCACGCCGTCATAGAACTCCTGTTTGTAGTCGATGTAGTCGATGGAATCCTGCACGGCGGCAAGTTGTTCCACAAGCTCACAGCCGAATGCGCGGGGAGGCCGACAGAGTGGAAGTCATGTGCTCGTGGCCTATTATTCCGCTACGGGTCACACCGCCGACGTGGCCAAGGCCATTGCGGATGCGGCGAACGGTGATTTGTTCGATCTCACCCCGGAGTGGGAATATTCCAGTGGTGATCTGAACTGGAACGACGAATTCAGTCGAGTGAACAGCGAGCATAATGATGAAAGCCTGCGCGATGTTCCTTTGAACGTTACCTCGCCAGATGGGTGGGATAAGTACGACACTGTATTCATCGGGTATCCGATCTGGTGGGGCGGGGCCGTATGGCCGGTCAATCATTTTGTGACTGACAATGACTTCACCGGCGAGAAAGTCATTCCGTTCGCCACTTCTGCGTCATCTCCGTTGGGGAGCAGCGGTTCTGATTTGGCGGATATGGCGGGAGCTGGCGACTGGCAGGATGGTCAGAGGTTCTCGTCCAGCGTATCGGCCGACGAAGTGACTTCTTGGGTGGAGGGTCTCGGCCTCTAACTCAACTATATATGGCAGATTTGCGAGGCTGTCCGGTGCTATCTGCCATATATAAGGCAGATAGCACCACATATGGTTTTAGTTTCGGGTTGTTTCCTTGAGCGTGGGCGCCAGGGTGCCGGCCAAGGCCTTTTCACCGGGGCGGGAAAGCGGCCCGACCAATTCGTGCGCGGTGTACGGCTCCTCGATGTAGGCAATGTCATCTTCCGTAAGCTGAACGTTCAACGCGGCGATGGCGTCATCCACGCGAGCCGGCTTCGAGCAGCCCACGATCGGTGCGGTCACGCCTTTGGCCCAATGCCATGCAAGCGCGACCTGAGCCATGGGCACTCCGTGGCGCTCGGACACCTCATGCACGCGCTCGACGATGGGCATGTCTTGCGCCTTCGCTTGGTCATACTTGTTGTGCATGGTGTCATCGGTGGTGCCGCGGGTGGAATTCGAATCCCAAGCCGGGCGTGCCAGATGTCCGGAAGCCATGGGGGAGTACGGCGTCAAAGCGACATCGTACTGCTGGCATACGGGGATGAGCTCGCGTTCGTCTTCGCGGTAGAGCAGATTGTAGTGGCACTGCATGCTGGTGAATCGGGTCCACCCATTGGCGTCGGCCACGGCCTGCAGGTTGTGGAACTGGTACGCATACATTTCGCTGGCGCCCAATGCGCGTACTTTGCCTGCTTTGACTAGCGCGTCCAGGGCTTCCATGGTTTCTTCGGCGGGGGTGGTGTAGTCGAAACGGTGGATGATGTAGAGGTCGAGATAGTCGGTGCCCAAACGCTTGAGCGTGCCGTCGATTTCACGGTTGATGGCTTCTTTGGAAAGATGCCCATCGTTGAAGTACACTTTGCTGGCGAGCACAACTTGGTGTCGCGCGATGTTGAGATTGCGCAACGCATGACCGATGTATTCTTCGGAAGTGCCGAAGGCGTAGCAGTTCGCGGTGTCGATGAAGTTGATGCCTCGGTCGATGGCGTGGCCGATGACTTGTTCCGTTCCCTGCTGGTCGATGGTCCACTGATGGAAATCCGGCGAGGCCTTACCGAAGCTCATGCCTCCAAGGCAGACCTTGGAAACGTTGATTCCCGACCGGCCCAATGGCGCGTATTGCATGTCTGTCATGGTTGTGCAGCTCTCTTACCTGAAATAGATGGAATGAACGACGTCAATATGCTCCACGGTACCGTTGCGTCGGTTATTAATCCAATACGTGTCGCAGCTTTCTCTATATGCATTTGTTGCATGGAAAAGCATGTTCGACACTTATTGGACATTGGTTTTTCAGAGAGGTTCAATGAACACGTATTGATACGAAAGGATCATTATGGAAAACCCAAGCGCATTTCCGATGGGAGAGCCGAACGACGGCTTCGCCCAGTATTTCGTAGGTCAAAGTTATCTTGCACTGGTGCTTGACGCTCCCGAAATCTCCATCCACAACGTCACCTTCGAGCCGGGATGCCGCAACAACTGGCACATCCACCACGGTGGAGCCCAAGTGCTCATCGCCGTGGGCGGCCGAGGCTACTACCAGATCGAAGGCCAGGAGCCCAGGGAACTCAAGGCAGGCGAAGCCGTGTGCATTCCCGCCGACACCAAGCACTGGCATGGTGCGGCTCCGGGCGAATCCTTCTCCCATCTGGCATTCATGGTTTCAGCAGGAGATCCGAACGTGATGAGCAACGAATGGCTCGAGCCGGTCGACGTGCAAGCGTACGAGTCCCTTGCCTGAACAGACGGGCGCATACATGTGATTCAGCTGGGTCAAGTCAGACCCGGCTGAATCTATTCGCCACTCACATGTGAAAGGCTTATCTCATGTCTGTCCTAAGGTGGGATAGGTGGGAATCGAGAATAATCGCAAACTTATCGTCAATTGCCTGCCGTTGACGCCATCCGAACAAGCGTAGTTTATGCGTGCAGCCAAAGGCGTGCCGCAGGAAAAACGTAGACCATTGACATGGCATGTGATCGACATAGCCGTCGGAGCGTCCGCCGCCGAAGCAGTGTCGCACTGTTCCGTTATCGTCGTTGGACACTCAGCGTCACCATTCTGGCAGCCTTGACGGTCGGCGTCGTCTACAACTTCTACTTGTTGTTGTTCTGCTACCAGGCATTCTCATTCTTCAGTCCACGCGGGCTCATTGGAACGGCGTGCGAGTTGTTGAGCGCGCTGGTGTTCGCTGGCTTTGGCTCATGGGGCCTGTACCGTGCCTTGTCGCGATCCGGCGTCCTGGATCGCTTCGCCTCTGGACGCATGATACATGCTCAGGGTGGAATTCACCTTGATTGGTTGGAGTTCCGGGATGCAAGCCAGGCGAGGATCTGCTGTTCGCTGACGGGCTTGAAATCCCATGCGTCGAGTCCCACGTTCACACTTCGCGGATCGGTGCCGTCGGGAACGTCCTGATGTGTATGGCCGTAGAGCAGCCAGCCTTCGGTGGTAGGCGCCATATCGGCGAACTCGTTCCAGTTGCTTGGCCAATCGCCGTGTTCTTCGGCCAATGCCGAGAGTCTGGGGAAGTGGCTCATGGCGATGCTTTGCTGCGTGGTCGCCACCGTTATTCTGCCGGATTCATCGAGAACGGGAAGTTCCATGTCGATTTCGCAGTAGTCATCGATGGTCTCGAACACGTCTTCGTATAGCATGTCATTGAATCGGAGACGGAAGTTGCGGTCGTGGTTGCCGATGATCAGATGCAAATGCCGGCAGTTGATGCGGCGCAGGCATTCGAGTGTGTGCTCGACGGTGCAACGGTAGGAGAGGTCGCCGAGAATCCACAGTTCGTCGTCGTGCCTGACGATCTCGTTGATATTGTCGATGATGGTGTTCTCGTGGCGTGCGATGTCGCAGATCGCTTTGAACGATGTCTGATTGTCGTGCACATATTGTTTGATCCACGCGTGTGCGGCGGTGCGGGTCTGCGTCTGCCAGATGTCGAGGTACTCAGCACGTAGCCTGCCATTGTTCAGGAACCCGCGCAGCGCGGTGACCAGTGGATGGCCGAAATGCGTGTCCGAAGTGAAATAACGCATGCGATTCCTTACTATATGCGGTTGCTGGATGCCTTTATCAATGATAGAGCGCAACATCGCACGAATGGTCCTCCCCAAAATGCTTGCTGGCTTGTTTGTGGTACGTGTTGATGATGATCAGACGGAAGAGTCCCGCGAAACGACGAAAGAAGCTCGGTGCTCACGGCGTGACTCTCCGGCTTATTTCTTGCCCCATTCGAACTTGGGCAGTTTGATCTCCGAGAGCTGTTTCAATCCGTCTGCTATTCCTTTTCCAAACTGCTGCACTCCGTCGGCGATTCCGGCACCTGCGTCCTGAGCGCATTTCGCGACGGCGTCGCCCGCATTCTGCGCGATGTGCGCGGCCTGGTTTCCGGCGTCCTGCATTCCCCTGGCAACGGCGGCGCCGGTGCCTTGAGCGCCCCTTTCAACACTGAAACTCTTCTAGGAACAGTGTAGTTCAGAGAAGGCGGATATGTTGATTTATACATGCCTATGCGGCTTGGTAGAAGGAAGAGACCCTGGATTTGAGCATTGCTAAGCGACTTGGAAGCTGCTGCTACTCGTAGCAGCAATGAGATAGAAAAGAGGCCCACCGTATTCCAGGACGTAAACGTAGCCTTGGATGGGCGCTGATATAAAGGACTGTACATTCTTTGGCGATTGAATATGACGCATGAGTGACAAAGTATGTAATTGAGATGTAGATGCATGAGATTGCTGAGAGTGAGTGAAGGCGTGCGGACGCATTCTGACGAATTGCTGACCTGGAAGCAGATCCTATCTGTTGAAAGCCCGTCGCACGCGAAGAAAACATGACTCATGGTGAATGCGGATTGCCCGCATGTTATCCACCGAACAGACAAAGGAACGAACACCATGGGCGTTAAGCATAGTGCGTCTATCGGAGTAGGGAGAATATGATTGAGAGCTCTAGCGGCTGATTGGTCGATGCGCTGGTGCGTAATCTGAACGGTGAGTTCGACGAGACCGGCATGGAACTCCGCCTGGAATTCAGAAAAGCCGAGTTCTCGGAAGAGGGCGAAGTCGCGATTCACGCGATTGAGATAGACGACTGAAAAAACCGATGGGCTGGAAGATATTAAAAAAGAGGAGCCGACGCATCGGCTCCTCCTAGGTGTCGCCCGAAGGCTTCCACCGCAATTAACTAACCAATCTAGTATGAAAACAAATGCCACACGCTGATAGAACGGTTTTTCAATCGTTCCCATCTGAAAACTTCCTCGCCTCCTGGATCTTCCTCACAGCCTGTGAACTTACGAGTTTGCTGAAAATTGGTTGAGGAAGCGAGGCTCTGTATTCCTTCAAAATTGCAAGAAAATCATCTAGAAATTTGGTTCTGTCTGCCCTGTGGCCTTTCGCTGTTTGGTGTGGGTGAAGTCGGTCAGGTAGTGACGGTTCGTAGATCGAATTTGCCGCAGGCAAATCATCGCGTTGAGGCAGTTCATGTTCCTGAAGCCCCTTGCGTGGATTTTTACGTTCTGGATGATGCTGTTCAGGCCCTCGAGGATTACGTTGGCGCACCGATGACCGAAGTAGGCGAGAGCGTCGTCCCAGTGACGGCGTGGCTGTCGGGCCAAGGCCTTCATGGGATCCAGACGGGAGCGCATCATCCGCGAGCGCAATGCTTTGGCCCCCGTTTCGGTCCCGATCCGGTCGGCGCTGTCGGCGCAGATGTCCTGCAGGGCTCACACATCCGGCAGGCCCTAGCGGTCCTGGGCCGACGCCTCCGCAGGCTGCGCTTGATCTCCAATTGGGGTTCGGGTGGGTTTGTTTCGTTGCGCAGACACAGGTATTTCGTGTTGTGCCCGCCCTCGGCCCTGCGACCCCTGTCGACGGCCTCGTTGGCGTGCTTGACGATGTGGAACTTGTCGATGACCTTCGCGGCGTTGGGCAAGTGTTCGCAGATGCCTCTGGCGAATTCCAGGCTCATGTCGCACGTCACCAGACCCACCCGGTTTGGGTCGCCGTTGCGGTCCATGAAATCCTGCACGAACCGTTCGACGGTATGCGCGTCCTTGCCCGGCACCACGCGGACCACGTTGCGCTCCGCCTGGTCGGCGACCACAGTGATGCAGTTGCGGCCTTTGCGGCCGGTCCCGTCGATGCCTATCGCCTGCACGCCCGTGTAGTCCCCGTACGGGCGTGCCTCGTCCACGTAATGTCTGACGAGCCGCCACAGGCGGGGGGCGGGGTCGCCGACCTCCGCCACCACGTCCTCACGTTTCC
>OBUQ01000769.1_pt1 | contig 15947 bp, 10 predicted proteins | sample 1494951 | NCBI WGS metagenome assembly OBUQ01 (sample SAMEA2579938, study PRJEB22360) | human gut metagenome | biome: human gut; feature: human-associated habitat; material: faeces | place: Denmark | collected 2008/2010
CCTGCCGTGCCTTCACGGCGGCAATGTAGGAATCTTTCTTCTCGCTCACCAGGGAGGCGGCAGCGGGCACCACCTGTGAGGCGTCCACCGTATGAACCACGGCGCCCTTGTAATGGGGGGCGATTTTCAGGGCCGTGTGCAGGGCGGACGTGGTGGCTCCCCCCACCATCAGGGGAATGGTCATCCCCCGGCGCTCCATCTCCGCGGCCACGTGGGACATCTCCTCCAGGGAAGGGGTAATCAGGCCGGAAAGCATCACCAGGTCCGCCTGTTCCGCTTCCGCCCGGTCCAGAATGGTATCGCAATGGACCATTACGCCCAGGTCAATCATCTCAAAGCCGTTGCAGCCCAGCACCACGCCGACGATATTCTTGCCGATGTCATGCACGTCCCCCTTCACGGTGGCGATCACGGCCTTTCCCGTCTTGGAGGAACCCTTGCTGTCCGCTTCAATGTACGGGGTGAGCCATGCCACGGCCTGCTTCATCACGCGGGCGCTCTTCACCACCTGGGGCAGGAACATCTTGCCGTCCCCGAACAATTGCCCGACGACTTTCATGCCGTCCATCAACGGGCCTTCGATCACGTTCAGCGGAGAGCCCAGCTCCCGGAACGCCTCCGCCGTATCCGCATCCACGAACTCGGTAATGCCCTTGATGAGGGAATACTCCAGGCGTTTGGCGACGTCCTGCTCCCGCCAGGCCAGCACGGGCTTCTTTTCCTTTCCGTCTTCCGTCTTCTCCGCGGCCAGTTTTTCAGCGTAATCCGTCAGGCGTTCCGTAGCGTCCGGATTCCGGTTCAGCAGAACGTCTTCAATCAGCTCCAGCCTGTCCTTGGGAATATTATCGTACACCTCCAGCATCCCGGCATTCACGATGCACATGTCCAGCCCCTGCCGCGTGGCGTGGTACAGGAAGGCGGAATGCATGGCCTCCCGCACCGGATTATTGCCGCGGAAGGCAAAGGAGACATTGGAAATGCCGCCGGAAATGTGGGTGTGGGGAAGGTTCCGGGAAATCCAGCCTGCTGCCTTGAAGAAATCCAGCGCGTAATTGGCGTGTTCCGCAATGCCGGTGCCGACGGTCAGCACGTTCGGGTCAAAAATGATATCCTCCGGCGGGAACTGCACCCGCTCCACCAGCAGGTCATAGGCACGTTTGGCGATGCGGACGCGGTCGTCGTAATTGGAAGCCTGCCCCTGTTCGTCAAAAGCCATCACCACGGCAGCAGCGCCGTACTTTTTAATCAGCGCCGCTTTCTTCAGGAACTCCTCTTCCCCCTCCTTCAGTGAAATGGAATTCACGATTCCCTTGCCCTGCATGCATTGCAGGCCGGCCTCCAATACTTCCCATTTGGAGGAATCCACCATGAAGGGAACACGGGCAATATCCGGCTCCGCGGAAACGAGATTAAGAAAGCGGACCATGGCCTCGGGGCCGTCGATCAGGCCGTCGTCAAAACAGAAATCCAGCACCACGGCTCCATTCTCCACCTGCTGGCGGGCAATGGATACCGCTTCCTCATAATTCCCTTCACGAATCAGGCGCGCAAATTTGGGGGAACCCGCCACATTGCAGCGTTCCCCCACAAAAAGGGTATTCTTCTCCCGCGTATGATTGTACGCTTCATATCCGGACAGGCGCAGCGCGGGCTCCTGGGAAGCAGGAATGCGCGGAGGCTCCCCTTCCATGGCTGCAGCAATGGCGCCGATATGCTCCGGAGTGGTCCCGCAGCAGCCGCCTACGATATTCAGCAGGCCCAGGGAGGCATACTCCTTCATGAACCGGGCCATGTCCTCCGGAAGAAGGTCGTAGCCGGTGGGGCTGAGCGGGTTGGGAAGCCCGGCATTCGCGTAAATGGACACGTAGCAATCCGCCAGGCCGGAAAGCTCCTCTGCAAAGGAGCGCATCAGGTCCGGCCCCAGGGCGCAATTGATGCCTACGGAAAAAGGGCGGACGTGACGAATGGAATTCCAGAACGCTTCAATCGTCTGGCCGGACAGCGTGCGTCCGGCCTTGTCCGTCAGCGTTACGGACACCATGACCGGAACGGCGGCCTCCGGCTGTTCCTCAAAAATCTCTTCAATGGCGAACAGGGCCGCCTTGGCGTTCAGCGTGTCGAAAATCGTCTCCACCAGCAGCATGTCCACTCCTCCTTCCAGCAGGGCCAGAACCTGGTCGCGGTAGGCTTGCCTCAGCTGGCGGAAATTCACGGCCCGGAAGCCGGGATCGTTCACGTCCGGGGACAGGGAGCAGGTAACAGGCATGGGACCGATGGAGCCGGCCACAAAGCGCGGCCTGCCGTCTGACGCTTCCGCTTCGTCACATGCCTGGCGGGCCAGTGCGGAAGCTGCCATGTTCAAATCCCGGACCAGGGCCTTCAATTCAGGGGCATCCACCACCTCCTGGAAATACTCCTGGTCCTTGCGCCGTCCTTCTTCCGGACGGTGCCAGAAGTAATCATGCTGGCCGATGCTGGTAGCGCCGAAAGTGCAGGTTTCCAGAATATCCGCGCGACCCGTATCCAGAAAGCGGCGGTGAATATCCAGAATGATTTCCGGCCTGGTCAGCACCAGCAGATCGTTATTATTCTTCAGGTCGTTGGGGTAGCGGGCCGCATCCGCAAAACGTTCTCCACGGTAATCCTCCTCCTCCAGCCTGAACTTCTGGATATTGGTGCCCATGGCGCCATCCAGGATGACGACCCTGTTGCGCAACTGGTCTTTCAGATAATCAAGGCGTTCTATTCTGGATGCTCTGGTCATACGGCGCGGAAAATCTAACGTTCGTCCGTGTTTGGAACAAGGACAATTGGCGTCACACATCCTCTGAAGAAGCCTTCCCTGGAATGTACATTTAAAATCCCCCTTATTGGCCCTCATTCTGTGCCGTGGAAATGGATGGAAAACCGTATTCAAGGGAACAGGAAGCTGATGGCCGATGACATGCCTGTGGTAAATAAACAAACGCTGCAGGGAGTAGCTGGCTTCCTTCTTCCGTTAGGGAGGAGGTGACGGGAAATTCCATATCTCCGGTGCCCGGAAAAGATTTTTTGCCTGGCTTCCCGTAAATAATGGGGCAGTTACGGTATATCCTTTTGGGCGGGCATGTGGTCGTAGCTGGCATCGGCAATGCTTTAGAAAACGGTTTTTTGGAGTAGGGGGAGAGATGAAAAATCCCTGCGGAAAAGGCTACAAGGAATGAAAAGGGAAACCGATTGAATGGTGGATTGCTGACCGGAAGCTTACTCCGTAATTTTAGCCTGTGGCGGCAGGAGCTGATGGTATTGGAGGAATTGGCGCCGGAAACAAACGCTTCCCGGCATTTCTCCCTTCTTAGACCATGAGAGGAAACGAGGGATGATGGAAAACAGTTTTCCTGCCTTTCTCATTCAGTTGTTGAGGGAGGGGCTTGAGCGAGAATCTGCTGTTCCTTTCCCGGATAGCCTTTCCGTAATTCACGATTTGCCGCCGTGGAAAAGAAGTTCAAGTTCTGGACAAAAGAGAAAAAAGAAATGTAAATAGAATGTGAATAACAGGTGAATAACAGGTGTATAACTGAAATGGAATATCTGTAAAAAAGTTATGGAATAATCATAAAATAAATGAATTAGATAAATCTTGACCAGGCTTGCAGAAAAGCCTGGTGCCGTTTCCGGTTCAATGCCGGAGAAATTACCCGTGCCGAGCACTAAGGCCCCATTATTCCTTTTCGTTACATATCTTATTGAGCAGCACAAGAAATTGCCGCACGGCAAGCAGGCGTTTAAGTAACCGGAATGAAGACGGATTTCTAATCCGTGGTCACATAAGCCATGTAAGATTTTTCGGCAGGGAAGTCTTTCTTCATCGGGGGAGCTCTACCATCCCCCCAGGATATAAAGAAGAGGAAAGTCCTGGGAATAAGGGCCTCCCGGCCCTTGAAAAGTACGTTAACAGAAGGAAAATGTTCCTTTCCCTCTCCCTTGGGATTTTACGTTTCATACGAAACCGGGAGGCTTCCGTTCCCAGATGGATGTCTTTGAACCATCGGGAATTTTTTCTCAAATCCTTTCCCTTCAAGGTAGGAACTTGACCACGGATTAGAAATCCGCTAAATTGGTTTCAGTGGGTGTTTTGGCATTTTTGGTGTCAGGCCGCTCCAATTAACTACATGATATACGACGAGAAAAACCGGACTTCCCTGACGTGGGGAGGTCCGGTTTTTTATCATGCCAGGGGAAGTTATTTCCTTTTCCGGCAATGGAAATTCATGGGAAATACTCCTTTTCCTAATGATAAATTGGTCATGTGCCTTGAAAAAATATAGAGGAGCCGGAAGGGGAGGAAAGGGACAGGCTTCTCAATCAGCCGCTGCCGGAGGCTGGGGCTTGTCTTCCGGCAAAACGCCGGGAGGCACGAACAGTGCCGTGGACGGAATGATGACCGGAGAGGGAATGTCCGGACCGGACCAGGCAACGGACATATGGTCCGGACCTCCGTCCTCCTTGTGAATCACCACCAGAAAATAAAATCTGCCCGCTTCCAGTTGAACGGGTTCGGAAGCCTGGTTGGGCTGGTTGCTCCAATTATGGGGATCGGAATACCCCTTGACGGTGGCAATGCAGGCCATGTCCTTCTGGGTGGCGTCCTTGCCCAGCCACAGCTCCGCGGAATCGTCGGAAGACAGGTAAAGACGGTACTTGCCGCTGACGGGTACCCGGAGCAGGGCGGAATAACGGGCTCCATACTGGTCGCCCAGGTTCTCCACATCCAGACTGCTGACCGTGTGAACCGCCGATGCCGCAGTGTCAAAAACCTTCCCGTGCGTTAAATCTCTTACCGAGCTTCCCGGAATACCGAACCATAACTCCTGCGCTACGCCCGGGGAAGGCTCCCCGGCATCGGACGGGCCGGAAGCGGCTTCCGTCAGCAAGGCGCCGCACAGAAGGCTCAGGATGGGTAAAAAAACGTTCATGGATGAATGGGGCAGAGGGATACTCTCTGCAACGACTACGGACAGGATAGGGGCAACCTTTCAAAAACGGCGTCATTCCCGGGGTTCGGTGTCATGGGGGCTCTCCTGCTCCTGGCTGCCGTCCTTCTGGCGGCGGGAACCGCTTCTCCAGATCATCCAGCCGATCAGGAACGCCAGAACGCCCAGCCCGGCCACCCGCCGGGGTGTGGAAATGCCGCTCTCCGCCGTGGGAGCCGGCTGTCCGGCAGCAGCGGGAGGTTCCTGCGCGTGAAGGGAACCTGCCAGGAAAAAAGCCGCCAGGGCGGCAGCGGAAAGCATGCGATGCTGGAAAAGGGGCCGTTTCATCTTTCATGAAAAGGTAAAACAGGCGTGCATTCCATTCAAACACATTTATTTGGGCTGTCCCGATTTCCGGGCGGACACGGATGGATGAATCTTCCCCGTCGGAGATTTCCCGGAAAAAATCCTCCGTCTGCATCTTTTTTGCAGAAAAAGCTTGCGCGCCTGCGCCAGTAATGGTACTTTCTTCCCGTCCTCAACAGGACGCACCAAGACGAAAGTCAAGGGGTATTAGCTCAGTTGGTAGAGCGCCTCAATGGCATTGAGGAGGTCAGCGGTTCGAACCCGCTATGCTCCACCAAATAAAGGCCTTAAAGCATGATTGCTTTAAGGCCTTTTCCTTTTATGGCAAAACCAACGTCCGAAAACCCGAGAAGTTAGCATTGCATGGCCAGTCTCTCATTAACATCTCCATGATTGTTTGTTCTTGCGAGTACTCATCCACTCTTTTTACTGATGAGTAAAACGATAGATATTTATTCCTATTAATAATTTAAATATTTTAATTTACTTGTAATTAGTGCTTTAATAACATTAAAATATGTTAGATTTTTATATCTTGACATAATCCTAAAAATAATTGTAATGTCAAGATTATGTATGAGTTAGATATTCCAGCAGTAGAACGGAGTATTTTTTGTGGGAAAAATATAATAAAACAATATTTTTCTATTCCTAAATGCAGAAAAACATTTTTATTAACTAGCAATAATTATGGGATAGGATATTGTGAGGGAGAATGTTATTTATTCACTGACAAGGAAGACGATATTCAGGAACCTATAAAATATATAATTTTATGTAAGAAAAAACCAACGGAAAAGATGTGGAGAGAGAATTCCATTGTAATTTTACGTTGGTTAAAACATCCTCATCTTAAGACGAGAACTTGTGATGAAGTAATTCACAGTTGGAAGGATGCATTTCGGTATATAGAAGAAAATTCTTGTAGTGGTATCCGTGGTTTAAGAAAACCTCAGATAGGGGCTTTGCATGCAATCATGGCACATTTTACCAATGCTATGGAGCAAGGAATTGTAGTGTTACCTACAGGGACTGGGAAAACTGAGACAATGTTGGCTACATTGGTAGCTACACCCTGTCATAAAGTACTAGTTGTTGTCCCAAGTGATGCCCTTAGAAATCAACTTGCTGAAAAGTTTCTGACATTAGGATTTATAAAAGCTTCTGGAGGTATGTTGAATGATACTGCCGCAACTCCGATTGTAGGAATTGTATATGAGCAATTTAATTCTTCCGAAGAATTTTCTTATTTTATAAACCAGTGCAATGTTATAGTGTCGACAATAAATATGATTTCTTGTCTTGGCGAAAATTCTGATTATCAAAATGTATTGAAATCCGAAGTATCACATTTATTCATTGATGAGGCTCACCATTCTCAAGCCAAAACATGGAAAGTATTATTATCTTTATTTGAGCCAAATAAAATTTTATTATTTACTGCAACACCTTTTCGAAATGATAAGAAAATTTTAGAAGGGAAATTTCTATATAATTATTCGTTAAAAAGAGCCCAGGATGATGGATACTTTAAAAAAATAAATCTTTCTCCTGTCCGAGAATATGATAAGGATAAAGCGGATAATATTATTGCCCAAAAAGCCATAGAAATTTTAAGAAACGATTTGTTACGTGGATATGACCATATTATGATGGCACGTTGTAATAATATTAAACATGCAGAAAAGATTTTTAAATATTACCATGATAGGGGATCTGATTTAAATCCTATAATAGTTCATTCACAAATAAAAAACAAAGACAGGATTATTGATAATATCAAACAAAAGAAACATAAAATTCTGATTTGTGTCGATATGTTTGGCGAAGGGTTTGATATGCCAGAATTGAAAATAGCAGCACTTCATGATGCACGACAAAGTTTAGCAATTACTTTACAAACCATAGGACGCTTTATTAGAATTGGGAACGAAACTATAGGAGATGCTTCATTTGTAATAAACATCGCGGACCCACCTGCTCATGAGGCCTTAGAAGATTTATATGCAAATGATGCAGATTGGAATTATTTATTGCCTAAAATAACCGATGAAGCAAATCAAGACGAATTAGGATTAAAAGAATTTTTAAGTAAATTTAAGGATCAAGATAAACGATTTATTTCTTTTCAACAAATTAATCTACCTATGAGTGGTTACATTTATCAAATACCTAAATCACATCTATGGAGAACAGATTTATGGAAAGATGCTGTGGATAAAGTTGATAATTTTTGTTATAAGTATTGTGATTATTCTTCTAACATGTTAATAATAATTTTAGGTGAGCAAGAATTAATAGATTGGGGAAAATTAAATGATATAAAAAACTTAAATTGGAATATTATAGTTTTGTATAAATCTGTTACAACTCAAACTGCTTTTCTATATACAACATTATTAGGCATGAAAATAGATAAGTTTGCGTCTACTATTTTGGGAGATAACATAAAACGAATTATTGGTCATGATGTTTTTAAAGTTTTTCATGATTTGAAACATTTAGCAATTTACAATTTGGGAGCCAGAAGAGGTGGGGGTAGAGACATTTCTTTTCAATCATTTTATGGGAAGTATGTTCAAAGCGGATTATCTCAAATTCAACAGGGAAGCCTGGAAAAAAATAATGTCTTTGGCGTTGGTTATCGAAGTGGAAGAAAAATTACAATGGGATGTTCTGTAAAAGGAAAAATTTGGTCTTTTTTGCGTGGAAATATTTACTCTTATTCTAAATGGTGCGATGATGTCGGTTCTGTAGTGAGAAACTCAAACATTGATTCTAATACCTTTTTAGAACATACAATGATGGTTGAGAAACGGACATCTCTTCCTTCCGCGACCTTAATAGGAATTAATTGGCCAGATGATATTTGGTCGCGATGTGATAGTGATATAGTTTTTTCCATTCAAAACGGGGAAATTACACATTGGTATGATGCTGATTTATTTATTCGTGAAATCAAGAATAAAAATTCGATAATATTTTCCTTAATTCTTGGCGAAGATACATATGATTACAAATTTTCTATAGATACAAATGAACAATCATTTCATATAGAAAATTTATCTAATAATAAGGTTAATTTGAAAATAGGAAGATCTCAATATTCTTTTGAAGAGTATTTACAAGAAAATCCTGTTGTGTTTTTGTATGCGGATCATTCCGAGATGTGTGGGAATTTGTATACTAAACCTTTTGAAAATTCTCCTGCATACGCTAAAGATAAAATTGAAGTATATGATTGGGATGGTGTCAATATAAATGAAGAATCCCAAGGTGTTTTTCCTTTTAATAAATTATCAATACAATATTATACAATACAAAAATTAAAAAACATGTATAATATAATATATGACGATGATGGTTCTGGAGAAATCGCAGATATAATAGGAATAAATGAAGATAAAGATTGTATATACATAGATTTATATCATTTAAAATTTGCTATCGATAATAGAGTTTCAAATAGAATTGATAATTTTTATGCTGTGTGTGGACAAGCAGTAAAATCTATTAAATGGAAGTATAAGGTTGATGATGGAAAACAAGCAGGGGTATTTAAACATTTATTATGTCGTCATATTAAAAGAAAATCTCAACAAAAATGTTCTCGAATTATTAAAGGAGATTTTGATGAAATTGATACCCTCCGCAGGAAAGCTAAATTTAAAAAAATGGTAAAATTTAAAATTTTTATTGTTCAACCAGGAACTAGTAAAGAAAAAATATCTGATGATATTTTAATGCTACTTGGATCCACAGAACAGTGGCTGCAGGAAGTCGCTAATATTCCTTTAAATGTAATAATGTCGAAATGAATTAAAAACTCAATTATATTTGATTATTAATATATTATTAGATTATTTATAATTCTCCCATAGACAAATATCTCCTTGGAATATCTGGAATAGAGGATGTGGGAGAATGCTGGTGGTTTGATGCAAAAGGGAAAATTTCCGCGGAGATCTTGTCTTGAGTTTGTTCAGGAGATGGTGGAATTCGTATTCCAACTGTTTATCCGGAAGAAGGATGCGGGGAGGCGGTTGGCTCTCGCAGGGAGAAATTTTGTTTAAATCAAAGTTGTAGCCCCTGCGGACGGCTTCGTCATGGACGGCTTTCAGGTAGGCGTCTATGGTCTGAATGGGATTTTCCGTTTCCCGGAAGCGGATGAGCTGGGGATGGTGCGTATAGCCTTTTGTCTGGCCCAGCAGGACTTTCCGGGCGAGCAGGCCTTCACGCCACAGGGCAACCAGGCCGATGGAGTCCAGATAGGAAGGATGAAGGGACCAAAGTCTCATGACTTTTTGGACTGTGAAAGGCCATACAGCGTTGATTTTTCCTGTGCAGCAGGCAAAAGGCCATAGAGGCGGATATTGAGTTCAGGCGGTTCTGCAAGAGAGAAGCCGTTTCAGTCCAGGAGTTTTTCCAGTGGGTCTTTAGTTTCAGAAAAGAACTGGAGAAATGTACGGGAACTCCCGGACTCCGGAAGTCGTGGATGGGGTAAGGGCTTCCTTCCCAGGGCCAAGGGAGCCTTTCACCATGCCTTGGCTGTCAAGGAGCCTCCATTTCATGAAGGTTTTTCCGGACAGCCAAGGATGGATTTTTCTATGTGCCCGGATAGACGGGCAGTAAGCTTTCATCCACCCGTACATGCCGTACTCCAAACGGGAGAATGAGGGAATGGGAAAGCCCCTCTTTATTCCTGTTTGGAATGCTTTTTCATCAGCCGTGCCAGGGTTGGCTGAATGGCTTCCGCCATGAGGCGCTGCCCTTCCGTGTTGGGGTGCAGGGGGCCGGCTTTTTTCCCGTTGATGACGACGACTGCCGGGTCACAGAATAATTCCTCCCGTACCTTGCCGTTTCCATCCAGAAAGACGTCGCGAATGTCCAGAAATGTAACAAACGGATTTTTGGCATAGAGGCGTGCCAGCCTGTCATTGACGGCCATATCCCTTTTGAATTTTTTATCCGGGTAGGCTGCCGCGGCTACGTGCCAGTTGTAAATGTCGCTGGGCAGAATGCCGACCAGGAGAATGGAGGCATGGGGGAGTTTGGAATGGACTTTGTTCACCACGCGGCAGATGCCGTTGAAAGTTTCTTCTTCCGTATTGCCGCGTCCCGTGTCATTGGTGCCGATCATGATCTGGACCACTTTGGGGGAGACATGGTCCAGGATTCCCTTGCCCCCGATTCTTGCCAGGACGTCATCCGTCGTATTGCCGTTGAAGCCTGCATTGAAGGCATTGTAGGGAGCATAGTATTTTTTCCAGATGGGCAGAAAGTCCTGGCAGGGAAGGTTGTCCTTACGGTAGTTGTCCGTGATGGAGTCTCCAATGGCGACCAGATGCACCTGGTCGGGATCCATCCCGTCGATTTTGGCGGGGCGGGGCACTTTTCCTCCCTTGTACTGCGGGTCCATCCGGTGCAGCAGATCGGCGAGTTCATCGGCAAGGATGGAGTAGCCTGTGGATGACAGGTGGATGCCGTCCATGGTGCAGGCCTTGCGAAGCGTACCGGAGTTGCCTTCCTGAAGCACCAGTCCGGGATTGGAGAAAAAGACATGCCGTTTGTCTGCCAGGCGGGAGAGCTGCCTGTTGGTTTCCCTGATGGCGTCAATCAGGTCTTTTTCTTTCCTCGGCAGAATGCCCAGAAGGAGGATTTTGGAAGAAGGGCATTTCCGGCGGATGAGAGAGATCAGGGCTTTGGTATTGGCGGCGCATGCTCCGGGGGTGTCCTTCCTGTGGCCGAGGTTGTTCGTCCCGATCATCAGGATGATGACCCGCGGAGATATTCCGTCCAGTTCTCCCTGCTGGATGCGGTAGTAGGCATTGTCAACGTAGTCGAATCCGAACCCCATGTTGGTGACGGCATGGGGGCCGAACAGCCTGAACCAGGAGTCCTTCCCATACTGCCCGAAGCCGTCGGCCGGTTCTCCGGCCCAGTGGTGCGTAATGGAGTCTCCGATGAAGACATATTCCGGCTTGATGTTCCGGTGGCGTTCCTTAACGGCTTCATGGCGCGTTTCCCAGGTGTAGGCATGGTCCCGGTGCTGGGCTTCCGGTTTCAGGGTGGGCGGCAGGGACTCCGCTGCTTCCGATACAGCCGGAATCAGGAGGAACAACAAACAGAGAAGGAGTTTTTTCATGGAAATGAGAGCCATCAATTTGTTTTACGTAGAAAAGAACGTTCCTGTTTGCGCCTTTCTATCTTCTTTTTTCCATTCCGCGCCGTTAACGGTAAAAAACGTTATCATGCTCCATGGCCGTGAATTACTCAAGTTATCATGTTTTCCCCGGAGGAAGACCGCCCGGAGAGTGGAAAACTGTTGGAAAAGGAGCGGCGGAAACTGCCTTTCTGCCTTACGCTTGCCGGAAGGCCCGGGAAATATATGGCAGGAGAGGGCATGCGCCAAGGCTTCACATCCCTGTTGCAGGTCTTGTCAGGCCAGGGAGATTTCTCCCTGGATGTCCTCGGCCTCCGGTTCCGGGAGCGCGGGTTCCCGGACGGGGGCCGTTTCCGCGGCGGGGGATTGCTCCGTTCTGGTGTTGATGGCTTCCAGAATCAGTTCCACCGTGCGTTCCAGGCCGTAGTCGGACGTGTTGACGCACAAGTCGTAGAGACGGGCGTTGCCCAGCTCCTGCCCGGTGTAGTGCAGGCAGTGGGTGCGGCGGCGGGAATCCATGAGGTCCATGGCTTTGGCTGCTCCGCCAGGCTTCACCCCGTAGTTTTCAGTGACGCGCTGCATGCGCGTGGCCCGGTCCGCATGAAGGAAGACGCTGAACAGGTTGGGCCTCCCTTTCAGGATGAAATTGGCGCAGCGCCCCACAATGACGCAGGACTGCCGGGCCGTGATGTCCCGGATAACTTTGCTCTGGGCCAGGAAGGTGGCGTCTTCCGGTGGCAGTTCCTCCGCCGTGTAAGCGTAGTTCTGCGCATAGAGTTCATGCAGGAAGCGGCTGGAAAGCTGCTGTTCGTGCTTGCGGATGTAGTCCGGAGTAAGGCCGCTTTGGGAGGCGGTCAGGTAGACCAGTTCCGAGTCGTAGAATTGAAGGCCCAGCCGCTCCGCAATCATTTTGCCGATGGCATGGCCGCCGGAGCCGTATTCCCGGTCAATGGAGATGACCAGGGGGGCGTCCGGCGCGTAAGCGGCTGTTTGCGCCAGCGGAAGGACTTCTCCTGCAGCTCCGGGGCGTGCCAGCCGTTCCAGCAGCCTGTCCGGCCAGAAGACGTGCCTGTTGAAAAAACGGACGATCATGCCCACCAGAACGGCGGCCACCACGGTTCCTTCCCGTATGCCCGTCAATCCGGGCAGGAACATGAAGGAGCAGGCCAGGCCGATGCAGACGAGCGTGCAGTCCACACTGGTTTTAACGGCTCCGAATTCCCATTTGAAGAGTTTGACGAAGGCCAGGCTCATGCCTTCCGCCGCCAGCAGAACGGCATCCGCCTTGACTTGCAGAAAGACGCCGAATCCAATGACGGCGCAGCTGAACAGGCAGAGGATTACGGACCAGAGGTATCCGGACGGTTCCAGGGGAGCCATCAGCCACATGGAGAAGTCCGTCAAGGCGCCGAAGATAAAGACGACGGGAATCTGGAGCAGATGCGCCGGACGGAATTGCCTTTTCAGCAGGGCCGCCTGCACGGCGACAAAGCTCAGATGCATCAGGATGGTGACGGTTCCCATCGTCAGCGGGAGCGCCAGGCTGAGCACATACGGCGTGCAGGAGATGGGGGAGACGCCCAGGTTAGCCTTGGCGGACAGGGCGATGCCCAGGGACATGATGAAGAGCGCCACGATCAGGACGAAGCAGCGCAGGATGTGTTCTCCAATGCTTCTCCGGACGTGATGATCTGCCATGATACCGGATGTTAGCTTTTCTGTCAGCGTCAAGTCAAGGGTTCAGGGAGAATGAGGCGGTTTTTTCCTTTTCCCCCTCCTCCGTTGTTTGCCGTTCCTGAGGTTGCCCGCCATAAGCAGGTGGGTATAGCCTGATGAACGGCCTCATGGCTGCGCCGTACTTTCCAGCAGGGAAGGAAAGAGAATCGGTCTTGTAAAAGGGAGCCGTTTTATCTATGCTGCGGGGGCATTCCGGTTCAAGCTTATGTCCAAAAAGAAGGAGAAGGAGGCGAAGACGAACGCCATGCGCCTGCTGGATATGCTGCATGTCCCTTACAGGCATTATTCCTATGAGTGCCGCGAGTTTGTGGACGCGTGGCATACGGCGCAGGCTCTGGGGCTGCCGGCGGAGAAGATGTACAAGACGCTGGTGACGGAGGGCGCGCCGCGGCAGTATTACGTGTTCGTGATTCCCATCGGCGCGGAGCTTTCCTTGAAGAAGGCGGCGCGTGCCGTGGGAGCCAAGGCTCTTTCCATGCTTCCTGTGAAGGATATTACCATCGTAACGGGGTACGTGCGCGGAGGCTGCACCGCTCTGGGAATGAAGAGGAAGTATCCTGCCGTGATTGATTCCAGCGCGGAGGCTCTGCCGGAGATGGTGGTGAGCGGCGGACGCCTGGGCTGCCAGATTGAATTGAGCCCTGTGGATTTATGCCGTGCGGCGGAGGGCTCTTTTGCTGATGTGGCGGAGATTCCCTCCTCGTTGTGATTTCCATTGTCCCGGAAATGCGGACGGAACGCGGTAAAAAGCTTTTCCCGGAGGATTTTTTTCTATATTCCTGTTGCGGTCCATTCCTCCGTTGCCATGAGTAGCCGTTCCCACTCCCGTACCTGCCTGGCCCTTTGCCATGTGGCTTTTGAAGATCTCGGCACGCTGGAGCCCCTTTTCAGGAGCAGGGGATTTCAAATCCGGTACGTCCAGGCAGGCGCTCCGTATCCTTCCGTTCAGGAGTGGCTGGGGGCTGATTGTTGCGTAGTGCTGGGCGGTCCCGTGGGGGTGGGGGATGTGGAACGGTATCCCTATCTGAAGACGGAGCTGGATTTGGTCCGCATGCGTCTGGAGCGTCAACTGCCTTTGCTGGGCGTCTGCCTTGGCGCTCAAATGATGGCCCATGCCCTCGGCGCCCGGGTTTATCCCGGTACGGCCAGGGAAATAGGGTGGGGGCCCATATCCCTGACGGAGGCCGGGCGCCTGTCTCCTCTCCGCCATTTGGAGGGAACACCCGTTCTGCATTGGCATGGGGATACGTTTGACGTGCCTTCCGGAGCGCGTCTGCTGGCGTCTACGGAGATTACCCCGCATCAGACCTTTTGCGCAGGGAAGCATGCGCTGGCTCTTCAGTTTCATCTGGAGGCGGACGTTTCCCGGATGGAGGAGTGGCTGACCGGGCATGCCTGTGAATTGATGGCCGCCGGGACGGATATTTGCGGGCTCCGGGCGGCTTCCGTACGGAACGGAACCCTGCTGGCCGGGCGCGCCGCGCTTTGCATGAATGAATGGATGGAGGCTGCCGGCTTATGAGAAGAAAAGACAGGGAAGTAACCCGGCACGCGGATTTGCTGGATATGGTCGCCCGGTTCAAGGTGTGCCGCCTGGGATTGTGGGACGGCAGGGAGGTGTACGTAGTGCCCCTCAATTTCGGTTATGAAGAACGGGATGGTTCCCTGAATCTGTTTTTCCACTGCGCCCGGGAAGGGAGGAAGCTGGATATCCTGCAAACCCGCCCGGAGGTCTCTTTTGAGATGGACGGGGACCATCTGCTGATGGAGGGGGATACCCCGTGCCGGTACAGTTATGCCTACGGCTGCGTCATGGGCCGGGGCGTCGTCGAGTTCCTGCGGGAGGATGAGGAAAAAATCCATGCCCTGAGCCGCATCATGCTGCACCAGACGGGGCGAGAGGCGGCTTTTACCCCCGGCATGGTCCGCGCCGTATATGTTCTGCGTCTCAGGGTGGAATCCATCAGCGGCAAGCTTCATGCGTGTCCGGAACCTCCTCCTGCCTGTTGACGGATTTTGTATGTCTGGAGAAATCGCACCCTTGTTTATCCGCTGGAGCCTGCCGCACTGGGCGGCCCTGGGCGTCGTGGCTCTGGCCGCGGGGGGGCTCCTGTGGGGCTGCCGGAGGCTCAGGATGGAAAAACGCGTGCTGATCGGGAAGGCGCTGGGCGCCGTCTTCCTGCTGACCTTCCTGATTGAAACGTTCGGGCGCATTGTTAGGGAACACTGGGAGCCCTGGCAGGACAGGCTTCCGCTGCACTTTTGCAGCCTGATGACGCTGGTGTGCTTTATTGCCCTGTGGTTCCGCAAACCCTGGGCGTGCGCCGTGGCGTATTTCGGCGTGCTGACGGCGAGCGTGCAGGGGCTGATTACCCCCATGCTTCACGACGGCTTTCCCTCCGCCGCGTTCTTTGCCTTCTTTGTGGGGCACGGGCTTTTATTGATTTCCGCCCTTTATCTTCCCGTCGTCTTGGGATGGCGCGCGCGTCCGTGGGATGACGTGAAAACGCTGGGCTTGTGCGATGCCTACCTGCTTCTGATTATTCCGGTGAACGTGTGGCTCGGAACGAATTACGGTTTTACCCGGTATGCTCCGGCCGGGACCGTGCTGGAATATTTCGGCCCCGCTCCGTGGTATCTGCTGACGCTTCAGCTTCCGGCTCTGGCCATTCTGCGGCTGCTGTCCCTGACTGTCCGCCTCAGGAAAAAGTAGGCACGGCGTGGGCACA
>OBUQ01000786.1_pt1 | contig 15231 bp, 10 predicted proteins | sample 1494951 | NCBI WGS metagenome assembly OBUQ01 (sample SAMEA2579938, study PRJEB22360) | human gut metagenome | biome: human gut; feature: human-associated habitat; material: faeces | place: Denmark | collected 2008/2010
ACCGGGCCGGCTAGCCAGCGCCCCGGTTCAATCGAAATATGAGGAATATCGGTGCCTGCCTGCTCGCAGGCTTTCTTTACCGAAGCTGCGAGGGAGCGCGCATATTCACTGGCGCTGGGCACGTCCTCGCCCTGATAGGAAATAGCTAGTCCCCCACCTAAATCAACTTCGGGGACGGCTTCACCTAGCTTTTGCACCTGGCCGCGGAAAGCTAGCAACCTCTCGGCTGCTACTTGGAAAGATGCTAAATCTTTGATTTGGGAACCGATATGAGAATGCAGCCCCACTAGCTTTAGATTGGGGGCGGCAATAATCTTTTTGACTGCCTGGAGGGCGGCTCCTGAGGCCAGGGAGAGGCCGAATTTTTGATCCTCGTGGGCGGTGGCGATAAAGCTGTGTCCCCCGGCGTGTACCCCGGTGGTTAGCCGCACCATCACCGGAGCGGTGGTGTTTTCGCTTTCGCAAAGAGACTGTAATAGGTCGATTTCGCCCAGGGAATCTACGATGATCCGCCCAATACCGCGGCGCAGCGCCAAGCGCAAAGATTCGAAGGATTTATTGTTGCCGTGTAACCCGATTTTCTTAGGGTCAGCTCCCATTGCGGGGTTGAGCGCGACTGTAAGTTCTCCCAGGCTGGCGGTATCTATCCCCATACCCGCCCTGGTGATGGCTTCCCCTAAAGCGGTGCACAGGAAGGCTTTGCCCGCATAGTAGACGCTGGCACCGGAAAATCCGTAGCCCTCCCAGAACTCTTCCGCCATTGCGCTGGAAATGGTTTCGGCGCGGGCAGCGAAATCATCCAGGTCAAACAGGTAGGAGGGGGTGGCGAAATTTTGCGCCAGGTCAGTTACTTTTTGTCCGGCAAAAGATAACTGTCCGTCCTCTTCTCGCCGGGTTCCCCACGGCCAGAGCACAGGATTTTCGGCAGGTTCAGGGCAAGTGAGCATCGGGAAAACCTTTCAAGGATTCAGATTGGTGGGCAACCGCGGTTACATTCGCTAAATTATTGCCAAGCTGACAACTCTTTCAAAACCGTCCATTAAGAAAGACAATCCCTATGGAGACGATATTATTTGCTGGTGGTACGTTCCCTTCCACCACTGCCGGTCAAACACTAATTCCAGCAACCGGGGCGGTCTCGCCTCTCTTCTTATCGGGTAGCGTTGTAAATCGTTTTAAGCATACGGATGCGCTGTTCAAGAGGTGCATCCTTAGGCACACAGATCTTTGCTCCTAGGTACTTCGCTCCCCCTCGTATTGCAGCCTTTGAACATCTAGAAATTTCTTCTTCACTCATGAGTGAGCTGGGTTCATCCGGTTGTGAAGGAAGGTGACCATCAATCCAGGCATACCCGTAAGCACATTCTTGAGAACCGGCACCTGAGAAAAATACTCCCGCAAGTACTCCAGACCGTCCGGCTTCTAGAATGTGCTCGTAAGGAGTTGCGGCACTTCTACCTTCTACGGCAGATCGACCCCAGTTAATGTGAATTTTGAGTCCCAGGGTTCGGCAAATCTCGATTTCTTCCTTAAGCGATAAAAAACCTTTTTCGGGTGGCTGCTCCTTAATGAAACGGTCACAGTGCTCCACCACGATCGTTGCTCCGCCCCAGTCCAGTTCTTTTAGTTCTTCAAGGGAGGTGCGAAAAGCGCTTGCATCTGCTAGACGGGTAGGTGCGGAATGCACTTGCACCTTACTCACTGCGACATGCCCTAAATAATCGGAAAGCTCTCTGGCTACCTCGGAAATTTGCTTAGCCTGGGCAATAGCGAGGCCGCGTCCTTCTTCATCCGCACAGGCGAGACCGAATAAAGGATTTTTTCCAAGATTCTGCATCGTGCCGGGAATCGCGGTGATTGTGTTCGAATCCCATTGAGGACACAGTCGCTCTGCCAGCCAAGTAGCATTATCGGCAAGATCACCAGGATAAGGAATTTCAATTCCGTTTACCCAATCAAGTTGTCCAAGTAAGCGATAGTACTCATCTTGTTTATTTGTATCCGGCATGGAGGCATATGCACCGACTATGAATTTCTGACTCATAGTTATCTCTTTTCTTAAGGAAGCTACCTTGCTTCCAACTATAAAATTTGTCTGACAAGATGAAATATTAGTTGACAAGCATAGGAACAGCAACAGCGGTGGTGTCGCACGCTTCAAATGGATTGTAGGCAAACAGGCAGTAGCGATCTTGCTAGCACCTTGTTTAGTTTCAGCACCTAGATAAGCTCCGCCCGCGGCAGCTAGCGGCGGCTGCTGCATTCACACTGATTTTTAGGATTTTATTCCGGGTAGTTGCAACTTGAAGCCCCCAATTGGGGAACGTGTAAAAAATTTCGCGATTTTTTACACGTTTTTCTGATATGTAAAACTGCTTTACATATAAATCCCGCCCGCGGCAGCTGCGGGAGGCGCTGCTTGCAAGCCAGGGTTATCAGCAGCTACTAGCTTCCCCACCAGATTTGTGGTTTACCCCGGTCAGGGAGTGGTGGAGGCTTGGTAGAGGGTGAACAGATGGGCAACTATTTTACGTTTGACGCCCCATCAACTAGCTGTATCGCACTATTGATTACATCAGCAAAAGTAATTTCACCTACATAGTTATTCTTCCTCGCATAAGCCCGCCATCTATCCAAAAAGGACTGGTCATCTTTTATCGATTCCAGGAGACTACGCAGTTTCTCAAGGTTAAACTCCGTATTCCGATAACGAAATGTTCGACGGCACGCTTCCTTCAATGTCGCTTCATTAATATGATGCCTTTGGGAGTTATAAAGTATGTGCAGGTCGTAATAGTCTTTGCTGCGACTATTGAAAAAACCTCGAGAATAGATAGTCTGCAGTTTTTCCGCGATTATCGTTTCTAACGGGTAAGCCTCAATAGGGATGCTTTCATCACTAAAAATACTGGTAAAAATATATTCAACTGGAGACGGAGTTACGGGGTCACCAGTAGCAATATCAAGGGGGAGAATATGTCTAGTATTCCCCAATCGGCATGCAATACGGACACGATACCCTCCGTATTGGTCAGCCTCACGAATGGGGACTATATCTTGAATCTCATAGGCGAGGTCACCAGATTCTTCTTCTAGAGCCGGAGTTAGCACCTGCTCTATTGATTCCGGCGCCATTTCCAGATTGCGGATTAGAAAATCTATGTCTACCGTACTTCTGGTTTGCACTCCAACTACATTCGAGAGCAGAAATCCACCCTTAAAAATGAAACGATCTTTATTTTCTCCAGCAGCCAAGCGTTTTAGAAGATTTTCCAGGAAGTAATAGAGCAACACAGTATTAAAACTCAATCCCATATTCTCTGCCACTTTGTGACAAAGCGCGATAATTTTGGCTCTATTCATGCACGATCTCCATTATGTCTCTTACCCGGTTCTCTATCCGCATCGCCCGCGCTATCGTCCACAAAAGATGAATATCTTTGTTTCGATATTTCGCGTAACCCTGAATTGTTTTAACGTAAGTTTCGGGATCTATATTCTTTTTATGAGCGATAAAATCGCATACTATTCGCTCATAACCATAGATTTTAACTGGATTACCATAGCTGGTGGGGACACAAGTAATACCCATTTTGAAAATATCTGGGCTGACGTAGTTTATGGAAAGCCGCCAGGGTGGATTATTTATCTTATAGCTGTTTTCTACCGTAATATCGATGCCATCTGGAATTATATCTGTCTGTCCCAACAAAATGAGAGCGGTTTCGTACGAAAAAACGGTTTTCTTAAACCTGTGCTGGAGAATAAAGAATTCATCATATTCGCCATCCGGAACTCCGTACAGCCCTCGCGCCAGACGAGTTAAACGCCCATCCCTGACCATCCGCGTCAGGTAAACAGTGGGGATACCTTGCTCCCTGCAATGAGACGCCGTAATTACGCCTTTTCGTGCGTCAATACAGGCCAAGATTCTATCTTGGTAATCCACACCAGCACTAGTTGTGTTCACACTGAAACTTTATAGTTTTTTCAGTGTAGATACAACAATAAGTGGCGATAGGGAGACGCTGCTTACAAGCCAGGGATATCAGCAGCTAGTAGCTTCCCCACGAGATTTGTGGTTTACCCCGGTCAAGACGTGATGGCGGTTTGGTAGAGAGTGAACAGGTGGGCGGTGATTTTGGTTTCGTCACCGGCAAAGTCCACCCCGTAGGCAGCTTCCACTGCCCGATCTAGTTGGGCGTGCGCCCGGGCTAACTCGGGATAGAGGAAATCATTGTCCGGGTCATACAGTTCCGCCAAGGTAGCCGGGGCATAGGCTTTTCTTTTTTCGAGGACGAGGGCGGCGGCCTCCTCGATTGCTCGCTTTTGCTGCGGAGTGGGGTCTGGCCAAATAAAAGTGTTATAGACGGTGGTATTACCGTAGCTATAATCGCTTTTCAGCCTGCCAGCAACCACTCGCATCCAGGCGTTATGGAACTGAGAAGTGAGCACACCGAAATGGTAAATATCAGCGGTGGGAACAAAATAGAGTTTGTCTCCCGGAATCATCCCGTCAGTAACAAAGCCAATCGGTATATAGCGTCTACGTTCTGAGGACACCTTTGGGAACCCGAGATAAGTTCCGTCTCGGAATTTTCCACAGGGACGCAACAGGTGCGGACGATCTGCCAGCTTATAGGCGTCGCCGGTTGGAATCTGTTGCAAGCGCCACTGCCGGCAAGCCTCAATATGTTTGCGCACTTCGGGCACTTCTTTGAGTTCCGCTCCGGTAATCTGCGGTAGCCACAGGCAATAGCGGTCGATGCCTTTTATAAATTCTGCCCCCATAGAGAATGGGCGAATCCACTTTTCGGCTGCTGGTTCTTTAGCTAGTAGCTCGTCACGGTGCTGGGCGGAAAGCAATAGATTTTGGCCGTCAGTAGGCTGGAAACCTTTGGCCATATATGGCACATCAGAAAGCGGTTTCATCTGCTTGTCTACAAACACATCCGGGGCAGCTGTTAGATAACCGTTAATATGTTCCACTTGCTGGCGGCGAGACTCGCCCTCTTTAGGATGCTCAAAAAGATATTTCGGCTGCTCATCCTGATAAGAAAATCCAATAATCACCACATGCACGTGGGCTTGATTCTCCGCTTCGTTCCCCCAAACGAAACTGCGGTGGGCAAAGTTAATGCGAATCCCGTCCTCAAACAGCGGTCGCCAAAGCGGGGTAACCTGCTGTCCTTGGCAAATACTGTTGGTAGACACGAAAGCCGCCCGAATCTGGGTGCCGCGCATATAGTCGGCGGCTTTCTGATACCAGGAGGCTACATAATCCAGTACCCCCCCCCGCTTACCAAATAAATTCGCGCGGTCTTGCTTTTGCTCCGGGGAGTGATTGGAGTAGCCAATAAACGGCGGGTTGCTGATTAAAAACGAGCATTTCTCGGCAGGAAGCAGCTGCTCCCAGTCCATGCGGATCGCGTTCGCCAGCACAATATTGGAGTCATCGCGCAGCGGTAAATCCGCTACTTCCCGCTGCAAAATCGCCGCCGTTTCCCCATTAGCCTGCAGCTCGGCAATCCACAACGCAGTGCGCGCCACCGCCACCGCGAAATCATTAATTTCAATCCCATAGAACTGTCCCAAATTCACTTTTATCTGGTTAGTCGCGGCGCCCTCCTGCTCGAACTCCCACGCCTGCTGTCCCCGTTCTAGCTCCGCGATCACCTGGTTTTCCAGGCGCCGCACCTCGATATAGGTTTCGGTCAGGAAGTTCCCAGATCCGCAAGCGCTATCCAGCCAGGTCAAACTAGCTAAACGATTTTGGAAAGCCCGCAGTTTCGCCCGCCGCGACCTATCGGAAATCCCCGGATCAGAAAGAATCCCCTCTAGCTCATTCTTTAGGCGGTCAAGAAACAGCGGATCAATCACCCGATGGATATTTTCCGGACTGGTATAGTGCATTCCTCCACTGCGGCGAGTTTCCGGGTTCAAAGTCGACTCAAACACGCCCCCAAACACAGTGGGAGAAATCTGTGACCAGTCAGTTCCTTGCGATACCTCGTTAAGCAGCAAATCGCACAGCTCCTCGGTAAAGTTCGGAATCTCTAAAGCCCGTCCCGGTTCCCCCGCAAACGAAGAAGGAAATACGCTCTGAGTACCTTCCTCACTCGAACTTTCCCCAGCACCCTCGAAGTGAGGAGCGCCGGCAGCGGAGTCCCGGAACAGTCCCCCATTCGCATAGGGGAAAACCGCCAGTTCTTCCTCCAGATAGGGATCTCGCTGTTCAAGTGGGGTATCTAGCACTTGGAACAGGCGTTGCAGCGCTCCCCGGGTTTGGGAAGCGGTAAAACCCCGCAGGTAACGCAGCAGCGCGTCCTTACCAAATAGCCCCGCGTCCTCGGCAAAAAGGCAGAACACTAGCCGCACACAAAGCACATTTAGGCAGTGCTGCGACCAGGCAGAATCTGGGTCTTGGTATTGCTCCAATAGGCCGCGATGCAGCTTGCCAATCAGCTGTCCGGCGCGGATTGAGACTTGGCGTTCCTTTTCCGTGCGCGAATATGCCGGGTCAATCAAAAAATCCAACAGATAAGACTGTTCGGGCAGTTCCGTTAACGAAAACTCGATATAGTCACCGGCAGGGTCATCCTTGTTGAGGTCATGCAGGCGGAAACACTCGAAGTTGCAAACAATAATAAAATCTGGGCGTTGCCGATTCGGCAAAGCATCTGCATAGCGTTTAGCCTGCTCAAAAGGGGTAACCATTTGACCTTGGCGCAGCTCGCCCCGATCTAGGTTCACGCCGGAAGATTTTTGTTCCACGATGGTGCGTGCCGATGGAATCACCACGTCAATAAATCCGCCCGCCCGCGTGCGCTGCTCGAAGCGACACTTGGTAGAAACCTCGCGCATACCCAATACGTCTTGCAGCAAGGACAGCCAAAAACTGTGGGTTTCGCCCTTTTCGTAGCCGTGACCTGCCCATTGTTGCACGAAAAGTTCCGCCGCCCGCCACCGGATACCTACTCCACTCACCACGATTTCCTTTATTGCCTAACGTCACCGTCACCAGTCACGCTACCTCGCTTTGGTTACCTTGCCAGCCTACCCGCAATCCCCCAGTTTTCTTCGGTTCACGTCCGGTCACTACCCCGCTACAGCTACCCAACGCTACAACCAGCAGGAAAAAGAGCACATAGACCCTTGTTTTAATGTTACCTATTTGGTAACATTTATTCATGTTGATTCGATTTTCCTCGACCAAGTTGCAGAAATCCTGCAGCACCCAGGCAAATCGAAAACGCGCATACGGTAGTCAGATAGCCAATAGCCTCAGGCTTCGCTTAGCTGAGTTACAGTACGCAGAAAATATGACCGACTTATTGCAGGGAACCGGAAAATGGGAACGATTAACTGGTAATTATGCAGGTCACTGGTCGGCTCGCCTTAGCGGAAACTGGCGGCTGATTGTGCGACCAGAAAACACGACAAGGCAAATCGAAGTAGTAGTCGAAGTGGTAGACATACGGGACTACCACTAAAGAAAAGGAGGGAGCGAAATGAATAACGAATACAATTTTATTGCCGCTCCGGGAGAGTTTATCCAAGAGTGGATGGAGGAAACTGGGATTAACCAGGCGGAGCTGGCGCGTCGGTTAGGGGTTTCCCGAAAGCACGTTAGCCAACTACTAATGGGAAAGGCGGCATTGACTCCGGCAACCGCACTCGCCTTAGAGCGGGTAACCGGAGTTCCCTCCCGAATATGGAACCGTTACGAAACCGGATACCGAGATGCTTTACTTCGGGAAGAACAGCGCAAACAGGCAATAAACTCTTATGCAACAGCGAAAAGTTTCCCGCTTGCTCACCTCAGAAAAATCGGGGTAATCACCGCAAATGCGAGAGATAAGGCGGCGACAGTATCGCAACTATTATCCTTTCTAGGAGTCGCCAGTTTTAGCGCATTTTCCGCCAGCTGGTCAGAAAGCAGTATGGCATATCGGCGCCGAGCAGCCTCCCGAAAAGCCGAACTCCCCACCCTCGCATCTTGGCTTCTCCTGGGGGAAAAACAGATTTCAGATAATCTACCAACCTTGAATAAAACGGAAGTTAAAGCCCTGCTACCGCAGCTTCGTAAACTAACTTGCAGTGATATCCACAAAGCGCTGCCAGAGGCACGGCGGTGTCTGCGCGAGGTGGGCGTAGCACTGTGTATTGTTCCTGCCATTAAAGGCTTAGGAGTGCACGGGGTTACTCGATGGGTCAACGACTCCCCGGTGATTCAGTTATCAACACTGTATAAAACCGATGACCAAATCTGGTTCACTCTTTTTCACGAACTCGGTCACGTACTACTTCACAGCGATACCGAGTTGTTTATCAGTGATGATGATTCGCAGGCAGAGAAAGAAGCTGATGCCTTTGCGGCTCAAACTTTAATCCCTGAACCCTATCAAAAATCCTTACCCCGAAAACGGGATCTTAAATTAGTCAAGGAAATGGCTGAAGAAATAGGAGTAGCGCCGAGTATCATCCTCGGGCAAGCGCAACACCAAACCGGTGATTACGCTTGGGGGCATGCACTAAAGCAAAAAATTAACTGGAACGAACTCACAGATTTTCAGCTCCAAAACGCCTAGTACTAGTCGCGGATTTAGCTAACCCCAGGGGCAGAAACCAGAGCGAACGCCTCGTTTAGCTGTTCTGGGTGGGGGAAGATTCTTCGGTCATATGTAAATCAACCGCTACTAGACGGCGTTTGTAGGCACGGCGCAGCGAATTACGCAAAGGCATAAAACCAATCAACACCACGGCAAGAATCGCCCAAGCTGCTGCAATCACCAGCCACAGCCCACCGCGAGCGCCCGCTACATCCACTACGGAACCACCAAGCCACGCACCACCAGAAATACCTAAAGTGAAGAAAGTATTTAGCCACGCCATCCCCTCGGTGAAACGAGCAGGCGGAACAACCTGCGACAAAATATTGGTGGCGTTAGTCATGGTGGGTGCATAGGTCGCACCGGTTAAGGCTAGACACAACCCCAAAATCCAGGGATTAGACGCGAAAAAGAAAGTAGAAAAACCTATCGCCATTAAGGTGATTCCCCCCAAGAACAAGCGCAAGGCGCTAATGCCCCACTCTTTAGCCCCATAAATCACCGCAGAACTAAAAGAAGTAACCCCAAACATGGCCAGCAGCAGCCCCGAAATTTGGGCTACCCCTTGCTCGCGACAAAACGCCACCACCGTCAAATCCAGGCCACCGAAAGTAAAACCACAGAGCATAAAAATCAGCCCCAAAATCACCATGGCTGCCGATTTCATCAACGGTTTAGCTTCCTGGTCGCTTAAATCAGATTTAGCGGTCACCACCGGTTCAGTAGCGCGCTGCGATAAAAACCAGAACCCACCAATACCAGAAGTAAGCAAACAAGCCACAATCCCAGCCGCGGGGTGAACCACGGTGGCTAGCACCGTGGCAATAATCGGGCCGAAAATAAAAATCAGTTCATCAACAGCAGCCTCGAAAGCATAAGCCGTATTTAACTTACGCGACCCCGCGAGCAAATGCGTCCAGCGCGCCCTCACAAATGCCCCGAAAGAGCCGGTAGTAGCCCCCGATAACAGGGCAAATAGGTAGAGCGTCCAGCGCGGAGCACGAAATAGCGCCGAGACCATCAAAGCCAACAGTAAAACCAGGGAGCAGGCAACCAGAGGGCGTAAAACTTTGGCTTGCCCGTAACGATCCACTAGCCGAGCCTGAATTGGGGATGCCGCCGCCATCGCGATAACCACTAAAGCATTGACCTGTCCGGCCAGTGAATATTCCCCGTAGAGGGTAGAAATCATTAGCAGGGTGGACAGCCCTGCCATCGCCATCGGGAAACGCGCTACCGCTCCAGCGAGTGAAAACCTAAGAGCGCCAGGGTAGGAAAAAATCTCCCGATAAGACTTAAACATATTCCCTAGCCTACTGTTTTAGCAGTTAGTAGTTAATTTAAGAGGCGGTGAAAAAGGTTACTCCCCCCTCACCTTCTACCGGCACGCCCTGCCCCCACCCTCTCCCTCTTAAAATGCGCACAACGCCGACTTGCGGAGCGGGGCTGGGTAATCACAAAACCCCACCAAGCCCGTTAAACTACCGTTATGGGGTTGTCGAATAATCGGCTTTGGAGACGCGGGTGCACCGCATTAGTGATAATCGGGATTATCTGCATCGTCACCCTCGGATATATCGGGCACCCCGTATTTGCTTGTCGAGTTTTCGCCCTAATGCTGCTGAGCTTAGGGGTTTACCGGCTGCTAGACCGTTCCCCCAAAGCCTGGTGCACAGTTCGTTCCTGGTGGCTTGACTGTATTGCCCTGTTTTCCCTGTCCATAGCCCTGTTTATTCTCGCCCCTTACGGCGGGATTATTATGCCGACCGGGCTTTAAGCGAGCGACCCCATCGGATCCCAGGCGGGCAACACTATCGGTGCGTCCTCGGAATCGAGGGCTGCGCGATATTCTTCAGGCAGCCGGTCGCGGTGAACTGCGATTTCAAATACGTATTCGTCAAACCAGGAATCATTCATAGTATAGAATCCCTGGTCGGCGCGATCTTCGCAGCCCCAAGAGTTTTCCACCCGCCAGCGGCGCGGAGCCCCATCCAGCATATCTACCCCTACAAACAACATGGCGTGAGTCATTAGGGATTCATGAGAGAGCAGGCGTTCTTCCTTGTCCATCCCAAAATCCACTCCATAAACCGCGCCATAGTCATAAAGATTCTTATCCCACAGTGACAGTTCCCGGTCTGCTTGCTGCTCGGTGTCACAACCGAACCACACCGGTTTTCCGGCCTGCAATACCGTGGCCGCACAATCTTTCATTACCTGCATGGGTACATTCAAGTACCGTACCGGGGCAGCGCCGAGCACATTGCCCAGGCGATCGACGGTATAGGTCTTCCCATACGGGTTGGCTTCGCGCGGATCATTCACCAAGCAAACATAATTCCGCAGGTCATTCACGATATATTTATCGGCGAACTCTTGGGGAGTAACTTCTCCCAGCCGCTCAAACTTGTTGTCTTTATCGTTATATTGCCAAACAAACTTTTCCGGAGGTGTCCCCAGGTGGATATTAAGAATCCGGTGGACTCCTTTGAGCAGTCCCGCCTTTACCTCCCCGACAGTTTCCGGCTGGTTGTGCGCGGCTTTCCGCACCGCGAGGGCGCCCTCCCGCAAGTAACGCTCCAAAATCCGATCCATATTTTTCGAGTTCGAGGAAGATTCGGTTTCCGGCATTGCCCACTTGGGCACTACCCCGTATTTGTCGACTAGCGCCACGAACATATTCCACTGACCACCGTCCCCAATCGGGTCAGACAGCAGGTGGGCAACCGTGCGATCATCAAGATCGCGATCGGCCAGCTCAATTTGAGATTCTAGGAAGTAGTTCGCTTTTTCTAGTTTGTCCCAATAGAACAGGTACGTCTGCGAGAACTCAAAATTTTCTACGTTTAAGCGTTTAATCATCGACGAACGCAGCAGGTTTAGACCGGCGAACAGCCAGCAGCGTCCCGATTTCTTTTGATTAGCGACCGGCCACGCATCCAGTTTGTGGGACATGGAACGGTCAGCGAAAGCAACTACCTGGTGATTTTGTGCCACTTGATCCACGTCAGAGTTAGTCACCGCGTTTTGCATTAGCTTGCCGTGCGGATCCGCGCTAAATTCATTGCGCATTTCCGCTAGCATTTCTGGGGTTAATGTTGCTTCGCGTTCGTTCACTGTTCCTCCTAAAATTGGGCGGATGTCCGCCTTCTGTGGGCAAAACTATCCCGGCAAACTCTCCCGCTTTTGGGTTAATACCGCAGTTTCGCCTTTTTGTTCCTGCTTCCAAAATAGCCCATCGTTCTCACTTAGTTAATTTAGGGCGCTTAACGCTGTGAGGCCGACGCAGATCCACCGGGTTGAACTTAAATATTTTGCGACGAGGACGCATTCCGTCGTTTCCGGTGGCTATCGTGTTTGCGAGATACTTTTCCAGTGCAACCCCTATTTGTCGTCCTCCAGCTGCGCGAGCAGCTCGTCAACCTGCTTAATCCAGATCCGTCCGGAAATATCTGCGGGCATCCGCAGGTCACCTCGAGGACTTAAGCCGAATCCGGAGGTTATTCCTGGTCCGCCAGGTACGCAAGTCCGTTTGAACTGGGAAGTAAAGAAGCGGCGCAAGAACTCGCGCAGCCAGCGCAAAATAGTTTCCAAATCGTATTGGTGACGATCCGCTTCCGGCAGGTCTGCCGGCCAAACCCCGTTATCTTTATCCCGCCAGGCTTGCCAGGCCAGATAGGCAATATCGCGGGGTTCGCGTCCTAACAGCAGGTGGTAGAGGAAGAACTCGTGTAGCTCGTATGGGCCGATAGTGTCCTGGGTGGATTGAAGTTTTTCCCCGCCTCCCGGTATCAGTTCCGGGGAAATTTCTTGCGCCAAAATATCTTGCAGCACTTTAGTGCAAGCCTCGCCGAACAGATTTTGCCGGCAAACCCAGCGAATCATGTATTGCAGCATGGTTTTGGGGATTCCGGGATTAACCGAATAGTGCGACATATGGTCGCCCACCCCATAAGTGCACCACCCTAAAGCCGCCTCCGATAAATCCCCGGTTCCAATCACCAATCCACCCTGATGGTTAGCTATCCGGAACAGGTAATCGGTGCGCAGCCCGGCTTGCACGTTCTCGAAGGTCACGTCATATTGGGCGGCGCCTTTAGCGAAAGGATGCCCCATATCGGCGAGCATTTGCCGAGCAGCGGGGCGAATATCGATTTCTTCGCATTTGATCCCTAAGGATTCACAAAGTTTATAAGCGTGAGATTTTGTGCCTTCCGAAGTCGCAAAACCGGGCAGGGTGTAGGCCAAAATTTGGGATTTTTCGAGCCCGAGGCGGGCGGCCACCTCACTGCACACCAAAATCGCCTGGGTGGAATCTAGACCGCCAGATACCCCCAACACCATTTTGGGGTTACCGACTGCCTGCAAGCGCTTTTTCAGTCCGTAAACCTGAATCTCGAACGCCTGCCGGCAGGCGCGGTCGATACCTGCCTGATCCGTAGGTAAGAATGGGAACCTCGCCGGAGCGGGACCTAGCGCAACCTGCACATCCTTGGAAGTTGCGGCATTAGAAACATTTGCCCAGGGATCGAAAGGTATCGCTGCCCCGGCAGCTCCTACTCCCAGACGAATTTTTACTTCCCAGGGTTTTTCGGGTTGCCCGGCTCTGGCATCCGCGAAACCACTTTCGCGCCGCCGGCGATTGCCGAGGGCGGTCAAATCAATATCGGCCAGGGCAATCTGGGTGTCGGTGGGGAACGGATCGGTTTCCGCAAGCTTAGAGCCGTCTTGGTAGATAAAGGTTCGCCCATCCCAAGCCGAATCGGAGGATGACTCTCCATTGCCGGCTCCCGCGCTCACATAGGCGCAAATCCCGCGCCGCGAAGTGGCTCCTGCCAGGAGTCTCTGTTGGTCTCCGCCCTCTAAAGTAGCAGGATAGGTCGCAGGATTTACGATTACGCTTGCCCCTTGCAAGACGAGTGACAGCGCCAGAGAACGCGCCGCCGCCCCGTCGCTACCAACTTCCGCCCCCACTGCCAGGCCAGCCACGTCCTCGATATTGATTATCCCGTTTCCAATAGGAGCCTCGCTGGCTCCCGGAATCTGGGGCGCCTCCCAGCGAGCATCCGCAGGAAGGTGGGCACCAGAAGTAAAGTCGCGTTTTTCATAAGCTTCACTAGAAAGAAAAACTTTCGGAGTCAGCGCAATAACTTTCCCCCGCGCCAAAAACACCGCACAATCATAGATTTGCCCCGCTATCCGCAGCGGAGCGCCCACCACGATTAGCTCGGCGCAATCCGAAGTGGCTTTGGCCAGCAGTTCTATTCCTTTTTCCACACTCGCTAACAAACGCTCAGAAAACACCAGGTCATCGAGGGTGTAACCGGAGATGCACATCTCCGGAAATACTGCTACACAAGCACCTTGGCGGGCAGCTTGTCGCGCTGCCGCCGCGATTTCCGGTACATTTCGATCCGGCTCGCCGGGATGGCTGGGAATAGTAATGGCCGCGACCCGGGCGAAACCGTGCGCATAAGGGCTAGCAAAAGTCATGTACATATTATTGCACCCGCCCTCGCAACCGTCTGCCTCCCTAAATGTAATCAGCGTCTAATTAGCGGGCGCTGATTTAGTAAGCTCCGGGGTAAATGTGTAGAATCATTGAAGTCCAGCCCCGATAGCTCAGTGGATAGAGCGTTCGCCTCCGGAGCGAAAGGCCGCAGGTTCGAATCCTGTTCGGGGCACCAAATGATTTTCTATGAAATTATTCCCCCATCTGCTAGTTGCCATCCCTACTTGCTGCATAGCTAACTGCTTAAACTAGCTGAAACTGCCAGTTGCTTATCTTTTTCTTTCTAGGACGCGTGCAGAACCTGGAGTCGTGCGGGGAAAGGTTTTCCCTCCTGCCCAAAATCCGGAAAAACCCCCAGGTTTTCCGGATTTAACGCCCGCCCAACCTACTCGGATAAAACCTTTCCCCGCACTCGCTAAAGCACGTCGTCTAGTCAACGCTCTGTGAACTCGAGACAGGACAAAACTTTGCCAAATGAGCCAACAGTCGATAGCGCGTTAGTCACGGTTATGTACTAATGATTTAGATTTTTTTAGGTCTAATTTGTTTGAGCCAGTTCTTCTTAAACTTCCCAATACCGCCGAAGAACTTATTGTAGGTTCCGCCATTTTCTTTCGCTTTGTATTTTATTGCTGCCAGCTCAATGGTGCACAGATAGTCAGCAACCTGCTCCAGGCGATAATCGGTCATAGAAGTTTTCCGGCGTTGAACCGTATGTTTTGAGAGCATAGCCAATATTGCCTGATCCAAAGACTGGCTAACAACGTCTTGACCATTGTCGTAATAAACTTTAATAACCTTGAAGGATTGAAAGTAGTCTAAATGTTCGCGTAAAAATTCTGTTATATCCCGTTTCATACGGGTTTCTAATTGCTTATCATCCACAATATCTTTACTTCGATATCGAAAAGTTACATAGGATACTGGCAAACGCCGAACTAATGTTGCAAAACAGGTAAGAATCTTCTTTCTCTGCTGTATATCCAAGTATCGATATTGCCCATGTCCATTTAGCAAGGGTTCGGAATGAAATGGAATATTAGGCAAATCCGGGGTTAATACCCAAAATGTGTGTATTTTTCGGGCGTGTCGGGGTGTTTTAGTGTC
>OBUQ01000800.1_pt1 | contig 14855 bp, 7 predicted proteins | sample 1494951 | NCBI WGS metagenome assembly OBUQ01 (sample SAMEA2579938, study PRJEB22360) | human gut metagenome | biome: human gut; feature: human-associated habitat; material: faeces | place: Denmark | collected 2008/2010
GCGTGCCGCGAATGGAATGCAGCTGCTCCCGGCCCCCAGCGCATCCGGGCCGTCATGGAAACGCCCATTCCCCTGACGGTGATGGGAAAACTGGACCGCCGCCGGCTGCGCGCGCTGCTGGAGGAATGCCCGGAAAAACTGCGGGAGGTTTAGTGAGGCGCATCCTCCCGGGGCTCTTTTTTAAAATAATCCGGACCAGATGGACCAGATGGACCGGATGGACGGAAGGGGCACAGGGGGGCTTAATATCCCTTGTTTACTTTGTCCATTCCGCCTTTCCCGGCTATCATTATCCTTTGCCTTGGGAGCTGCCGCACACGTGCCCGGAGCCTCCCGTCACAGCTTCATTTGTCTTCTTTAAAAAAAGAACGTGACATCATCAATAATTAAACATTCAGGCACGTGAAAAACGCTTGTAGGGCAGAGGTTTTTCCTGTTAGAAAAGAGTTGATCCATGCGTGCCCGTCTTCTGCTTATTCCCTTTATTTTTTCCGTTCCGGTTCATGCCCAGGACGTTTCGTCCCAGGCAGGGGCAAATCCACCCGTGCAGGTGGAGCAAGTCCCGGTCCGGGACCTTTCCCAGCTGCCCATGGACGGCGGCTGGACGTACGGGGAATTGCTCGGCAAGGCTGCCGCGGGAGACTTCCGGGCCAACATGCTGGCCGGGGAGTACTGGATGGGGCTTTATTACCTGAACCGGGGGGACCTGCCGCTGGCCTGCCTGGAGCACATGCAGCATTTCTTCCGTGAAGCGGCCGCCAAATCCGGTCATCCGGCTCCCAAGCTCATGATGACGGACCCCTACGGGATTTTCGGGATTTTCAAGGCGCAGTCCATGCAGCCGGAGCACGCGGAATGGCTGGATGCCTGCCGCAAGCTGGCCGAGAAAGGAGACATGGACGCCGTCACGGCGCTGTACACCGTTACGGACCTGCCGGAAGCCGAGTTGAAGCGCTACCTCGCCCCTCTGGAAAAGAAAGCCGCCTCCGGCGACCAGGACGCGCTTGCCCAGCTCGCCTTTATCAGGGTGGACTGGCTGAAGGAAGACCCCGGCAAGGTGCTTGAGTCCCTGGAGAAGCACCGGAAAAACGCCAAACCGGTTCTTCTGGCCCGGATGGGGGAACTGGCCCTTTCCCTGGGCGGGGGGCCCTCCGGCAACGATCCGGACGGCAGGGAGTGGCGGGACATGGCCGTCCAGCCCCTTTCCCAGGCCGCGGAGAAGGGACACGCGGCAGCCATGCGCCTGCTGGCCGAGATGACGAAGGGTACTGCCGCGGAGCAGTCCGGAAAGCTTCTGGCGGAATTGCGCTCCAGGGGAGACTTGGAAACCCTGCTGGGCGACCTCTCCGGCTGCATGAAGGAGAAAAGGGGAACCGTGGACGGCTACCTGCTCCAGACCCTGTTTGACCAGGCCCGCAAGCTGGGCAGCAATAATGCCTATGCCTGGTACGCCCAGTTGGTTTCCGAAGCAAAGCCACCGCAGGAGCAGGAGCTGCGCAAGGCCGCCCTGGACCTGCTGGCCCTTCATGACGAACGGGGCATGCCCTTCCTGAAGGAACCGCTTTCCCTTCCCCAGAAAAAGCTCAACCAGCTTCCCCCCTATGCCAAAACGCACAAGGAGCTGGAGCTGGCCTCCCAGCTTGGAGACGCGGATTCCAGCGTCCAGCTGGGCGAGCTGTGGAAGGAGGAACTGGCCAATACCATGGATTCCATAGGCAAAGCCCATGAAGCGCAGGAGAACATGCGCACGTGGTACAAGCAGGCGGCGGAAGAAGGCCATCCCCTGGCCAAGCTGCGCCTGGCCCAGATGGAAAACCCGGATTTGATGGACAAGCCGGCCGCGGAACCCGCCAGAACGCTGCTGAACGATTGCCTGGCGAAAGCCGCCTCCGGGGACTTCATTACGCTGAGAGGCATTTCCGAATACGTCACGCCGGAACAGTGGGAGGAGCTGACCGCCAGCCTCCGCAAAAAAGCTCAGGAAGGGGACGCCCGCAGCCAGGCGGACCTGGCCTACCTGATGCTGTTCAGCTACAGGAGCGAGGAATCCGGCTATCCGGAAGCCCTGGCCTGGGCCCGGCTTTCCGCCGGACAGGGGGATCCCTGCGGCATGTACGTGCTGGGCCGCGCCCTTATTTACGAATTCGGCCTGGAAAAACGCATGGCGGAAGGGGATTCCTGGATGTTCCGGGGGGCCCTGAAGGGCCATGTGGACGCGGCGGACATGTGGAGCTCCAATAATGAAAACCTTCAGCCTTACAGCGCCATGATGCACGGCCTGGCGGCACGGGGCCACATTCCCTCCCTGCTCTTCCTCGCCAACCAGGCGGCCTATCCCCAGGATACGGCGGAAACGGCGGCGCAGAACGCCAGCCGGAATACCTCCCATTCCGCCTACCAGCAGGTCAAGATGAGCTTGAATAGCGAGGAAGGAAACACCCCGCCGTGGCTCCGCAAGCAGGGGCAGAAGGATAACGCGGAAGATACGCTGACGGACGCCGGAGCCGTCCCACCCTGGATGACGCCGTCCGGCAGGGAACGCCAGGCCCCTGCCCCGAAAACCATCAATCCGGAAGCCGTGAAGTTCTGGGAACAGGCCGTGGAACTCGGCAGCCTGACCGCTCTGGACGAATTGGCCAATTATTATGAAACTGTGGCCGGGAACGTGCAGGACCCTGCGGAACGGCAGCAGCTGCTGGCCTCCGCCATGACGGCGGCCACCGCGCTGGTGAAGAAGGAGGACGTGCGCGGCCTCAAGAGGCTGGCCCGGTATTACGAGCAGGGGATCGGCGTGCAGCCGAACAAGGAGCTTCACAAGGATTATGTGCTGAAAGCCGCCGCAACCAAAGACCCGGAAGCCCTGGTGGAAAAGGCGCGCCTGCTCATCAAGGGAGAGGATATGGAGCCGGACCCGAAAACGGCGATGGACATCCTGACCAAGCTGGAACAGAACCAGACGCATGCCGTGCCCGGCATGTATTTCCTGCTCGGCTACCTGCATGAGGAAGGGCTCGGCACTCCGCAGGATATGGCTCTGGCCTACCAGTTTTACATTAAGGGAGCGGAACAGGACGACGCCAAGTCCATGAACAACCTGGGCTCCATGTACGAACGCGGAACGGGCGTGGCCAAGGATCTGGCGGAAGCCCGGAAGTGGTATGAACAGGCGGCGGAGCTGGGGAATGAAGACGCCCGCGCCAATGTGGAGCGGGTGAAGGAAAAGATTAAGAAGAAGGCGGGGAAATAGGCTGCGCCTTTGCCCGGTGAATTCCCCGGAATGGGTTTGCGGGAGCAGGGAGCGCCGCAGGCCTCTGCGGCCGGCCGGGAATGGGGTGAGGAAAGCGAGCGCGATTCTTCAACGGGACATTCCCTGTTTTTAAGATGAGGAGGCCCATTCAAGGTTCGTGCATTCTGCCATGCCTGGCTGTTCGGACCGCCCGCATGGGTATTTGCGCTCCCTGTTCCGGCCATGTTGTGCCGGGACGGATTTTGCTTTCCAAGGCGTAAGCAGGGGCGGAAAGGCACTCCATAAGGAGGGCGGCTGAAGTTATTCCCGTGTCACTTTCAGGCGCAGGAAGCGCCGCTTCATGGCGCTGTCCTGCACGGGCTCCGCATCCCGGAATTCGGCAGACGTTTTTCCGGCGGTTTCCACTTCCCCCAGGGAAGTCCAGTTGACCAGGTCCGGGGAGACTTCCACTTCATGCTTTACCTCCGCCGCCTGAGGATTTACCGGCCACCGCAGCACCAGATGCCTGCTTCCTTCCACGCCTTCTTCCACGGATACCTTCGTCACGCTTCCGCAGGGTTTCAGGGGGTCCAGGCCCGTGGCGTATTTCATCAGGTTGGTGACGCCGTCCCCGGCGGGGGAGGCATCCGCAGCCGTCCGGTCCGCCGTGGCGTCCGGCGGGAAGGTGTCCTGCACCCACTTGTCATAGCCCGCCAGGCCTGCCCCGGCCTGCGTCACGGTGACGGCGCATTCCTGCTTGTCGGAAGCGCGGAACACCACCGTTCCGGACCGTCCGGCGGCGGATTTGTTTTCCGACGCCGTCAGGATGACCGTGGTCCGGCCGATGCCGGAAGCGGCGGAAACGGAAATCCATTCCGGGGAGTCCGCCACCACCCAGCCCAGGGCTTCCTCTTCCATTTGAATTTCCACATCCACCGCCCCTCCTGCGGCGGGCTATGAGGGGAAGGGGCCCCCCCCCCCGGGGACAAGCCGAACGGTGAAGCCGTGACGGGAAACGACGTGGAAGACACGTAGCGGTTGGCGGCGCGCAGGAGGGAACGGCGGTCAAAGTAGTTATTGCTTCCGGAAGCGTCCGCCACGTCCAGCCCCATGTCCCAGTACATGAAGCCGGCCAGCTTCTGGTCGCTGATGTATTTGGCTTTCTTTTTGACGGTGGTGACGCCGTTGTAATGGAGCGTCAGATTGAGGCCGGAATAGGAATAAACGGCCGTGTCATGATCGGGGTTGTCCGCTTCCGGACAGTTGGCGGCTATGTCCCTGTAGCCCTTGATGTAGTCCCCCGGCTTTTTGCCGTCAGGCAGCCCGGCGGTTCCGGGCGTTCCCTGGAATGGGGCGCTCAGGATGATTTTGTTGTCCGGAAAGCCCTGATTCCGGAATTTTCCGCAGGCGGAAACCATGCTGTTATAAGTATTCACGTCAATGGACGGCCCGTAGTTCTGGAAGGTGAAGTAGTCCACATACTGCATGTACGCCGCGGGGAACCAGTAGGCGACGGTATGCAGGGAGATGGAAAAGAACATGTCCGGATTGGTCTCCCGGATGGCCTGGGCCAGTTGCCCGTAGTTGGTCCATTTTCCGTCCCCTTGGTACAGCCATTCAAAGTCCAGGTCCACGCCGTCCAGCGGATATTTTTTCAACAGGTCCCTGATGCCGTCCGCAAACCTCTGGCGGGCGGCGGCAGCCGGCAGCATGGCGCTCCACGCGCCTCCGGCAATGCCCAGGCGGATGCGCATGCCTCCCACCCCTTCCGTCATGCTGCGCAGCGTGCGGACATGTTCCGCCCAGGAGGCGGTATCACGGCCGAAGACGTCGCTGTTCCCCCAGTGAGCCACCATGAGACGGTCATTCCAGTTGGGCTGTACTTCCGTGCCCAAACGATTGACGGGCCGGGCCAGATGCCACACGCGCATGTCGTCTATTTTCCCTTTCAGGTTCCGGCCCACGACGGCATTCGGCGTGCCGTTCATTTCCCCGGCGGCGACCGCCGCCGTTTCCAGGGGGGAACCGTTGACGTAAAAGACGCCCGTCCCCGCCGTGGAATTGCGGATGAACGCCAGCCAGAAGTATTCATGGAGGGCTACAGCGGGCAGGTCCGCCTCCCAGGCAGCCGTGGAGCCCGCCTGCAGGCGCGCCTTGTAATGGCCGTCCGCCCACGCCAGCGTCATGGACACGCTGTCGTTTTCAAACAGGGTGACGTTCTGCTCCCCGGCGGATAGAGCCAGGTTCACTTCAATCGTGAACGCGTTGGCATTACTGCCCGCCAGCAGTCCGTTGCCCACGTTCATATAAGCGTCTTCTCCGGTGAATTCCAGAACGTTCGTCCGCGCGCCGTCAGCGGGGAGAAGCTGCACGCCCCGGCTTTCCGTCACGTCGTTGTCCGGGTAGGAAAAGCTGATGTCCCCATTGGCGGCGGCGGAAGCGGCGCCGATGTAAATGATATCCGAGTTATTGACCATGTGGGGACGGGACGGCCAGTTCCACATGATATGGCTTTCGCGGACGTATCCGGTCACCAGCATGTAGCGGAAGGTGTTGTTGTCCGTGACGATGGAGAATTCCGTGCCGGACGGCGTCACCGCTTGGTACGGGCGGGTGAAGGAGCTGCCCGTTTTATCCGCGAATTCCGTCCACTTGGCGTCCCGGAAGTCTCCGTCCAGCCGCCACAGCCCCACCAGGCGGCCATACCTGGGGTGGGCCATGGGCAGCGGCCCCGTCAGGAAAAAGTCGTCCGCTCCGGTCCCCAGCTCCGCATTCCAGAACCGCAGTTCGTCCCGGGCTCCCTTGAACTGCGCAGCCAGCACCAGGCCTGTCCAGCCGTTTTTCATGGAGGCCAGGTAAGGCGCGGCAGGAGCGGTTCCCGCCAATGTTCCGTCCACATACAGGCTGACGTTTTCCGTTCCCAGGGCCACGGCCACATGGTGCCAGGTTCCGGCGGCGAAGGGCTGGCCGGAAGCCTCCACCGAGGCGGGAGTTTCCGCATTCCCGGATTCCAGATGCAGACGGCCTCCGTTCAGGGAGAGCGTGGAAGCCCCCAGGGAAAGAATAGCGCCGGAGGCGGCGTCCCCATCCGGCCTGACCCAAAGTTCGCAAGTCATTTCCCCCGTTCCGGTCCAGGCATCCGCAGGCACGGGAAGCGCCACCGGGGAGGGAAGAACGGTCAGCGCCCTGTTGTGGAGCACGCTGACGGGCTTCGGCTCCGGAGCGGGAGGGGCCGGGGTATCATCCGTGCGGACAGTCAGCGCATTCAGATTCAGGGTTCCGGTTCCGGCGGAGCTGCCTTCCTTCACCACGTCAAAAACGAGCGTCCCGGCCTCATCCGCTGCCGCGGTCCATTCCACCGCCATATAGGTATCCGCGTCCGCCGTGTTGACGCCCCCTTTCCACGTGTCTTCCGTGCGGGAACCGGTGGAGGTCTGAAGCGCCTTTACGTCCACATGAGCGCCGGATACCAGGAAAACGGACTGGTACGCGGGCTTGCCGCTGCCCAGGAAAAAAGAAACGGCATATTCCTTGCCGGGCGCCAGTCCGGAGAGGGAAACGCGCACCGTGCCGGCCCGGACCGCCATGCCGTTGGTAAACAATTGCAGACTCGTATTCAGGGCTTCCCCATGATTCGGAAAGGAGAAGGCGCTTTCCGCCTGCAGCACGCCGCCCGGCTGCCCTCCGCGGGTTTCCCCCTTTTCCCGCCACGTTGAATTGGCGTTGTTATAGCACATGTTTCCCACGCTCGCTTCCGATTTGGCCGTTACCGCCAGATAAACGGAGCGGCCAAACAGCGTTCCAGCCAGCACGGGGGAGGAAGAGGCTTCCAGGTTATTCCTCCGCAGGGGCACGCTTTTCAGCGTGGAGGATGGCGTGGTGGTCACCACCCCCATATTCGTCCAGCCCGGCTGTGCCGCAGAAGCCGCATTGCCGAAGTCCACGCCAAAGGATTCCACCGTTCCCGCACCCTGCCCCGGATTCCCCAGAACGGAGAGAGCCACCGCCACAAGGACGCCGAAGAGAGATTTCTTTTTCATAGATATAAGGTTATTAAATAATCTAACAGATAGACTTCTGCAAATAAAAAATGCCGGAAAGGAGGGATGAACAACATGGGCGGTTCCATCCCTTCTTTCCGGACATCTCGTCAAAGATAATGGTGAATGCTCCTTAGTTTTTGCGCCGCCGCAACAGCAGCGCCGCCAGTCCGAGCAACCCCAGGGATGCCGTGGCCGGTTCGGGAATGGGCTCGGTTGCCAGCATGAATCCGTTCAAGCTGACATCTGCATTTACCACATCCGCGGCCGCTCCGGCGGAGCGTTCATAAGTGAGCGTCACCTGGCCCGAATTGTTTGTGGTGAATGCCCATTCCATCCCCACGCCGGAAGAATCCGTCGTCCCCTGGAAGGTTGAACCGGTCACCGTTCCCGCTCCTTCATAGCCGTCCATCAGGCTGCCGGTGACATTGCTGACACCGCCCGAGAGGGCCATGCTGGTTTTATTGGTTGAGAAACCGTTGTTGCCCAGAACGTACAGATAATAGGTGGTATTGGCCGCCAAGCCGCTCAACGTGAATTGCAGGCCGACGGTCTGCCCCTTCACCCCGTTGCACTTGCCGGAAATGGAAGATTGCGCCATGCTGTCCGGGAAGAGGGAGTTGATGGAGGGGGACGTGCCTGTCGCGTCCAGGTAACCCGCATTCATGGCGGCGGTGCTTTTGTACGCCATGGTGAGCGTGACGTCCTGACCGCCCAGATTGCCGAGAACCACGGACGGGGAAACGTTTCCCCCGTTTTTGCTCAAGGAAGCAATGGAGGCGTAGGAGGCGGCTTTTCCTCCCGTGATGGAGGAAGCCTGGGTAGCCACACTGATCCAATCCGGATCCCCCGCAGAGGAAGAACCCAGATTAATTTTCAGGGAAGCCGCAGAAGCCGCGGAGACGGCGCCTGCCAATAATAGCAGAATGAATGATTTCTTCATGGTTTTAGCCAATTCACAAGATATATGCCGGATTTGGAATCCGGTATGGATGTTACAGCCGTGAAAAATGGTTCTTCCTGATGCTCTGCAACATTTCCCCATTCCCCTTTTCACAGCCTTATACCGCCGGCCCTGACGGCTACCGCCGCCAACATGCAAAGACGGTTAGTAATGATTGCCGGAACAAAAAGAAAGCCTGTTACATCAGGAAATCCCTACGGCAATTTCCAGGATATTGCCAAGCCCAATTTCCTTAAAACGTTTTTCTTTCAATTTTGTAGGCTTGACTCCGGATTCCAAATCCGTCCGTTTTATAACCCTATCCTGACCAATAAGTTATTTTTTATCATTTAAAACCGGAATATTTATGATTTCCAGACTTGACCAAATATTCTTTTTCTGCATTTTCACGAATTCCATCAATTATTCCGTTTTTCATGGAGGAAGATGGTTGCAGCCATCTACGGTTCCACATCCGGAACCAGCAATAAAAAACGGACGGTTTCCCGTCCGTTTTCTGGAAATTGAAGTGTTGAACCACCGGATCAGTAGTCCAGTTCACCTCTCATGACCCGGCGCTCGAATTCGGCCACGTCCACCACCTGGCCGGTCAGCCGGGCGTGTTCCGTGGCAAAGGCCATGACATGGGAGTGGGCGGATTCTTCAATGGAGGTGGTCATGTCCGCCGGAGAGGGAACCGTCAGCATGTCATCGTAAAGGGCTTCCACCAGCCCCCAGTCACCGCCGCCGTGGCCCTGGTAGCCGCCGGCCAGTTCCTCCAGCTCCACCACGCGGGTTTTTCCGCCAAAGTGGGGCGTGACGGTGATTTCACCGGGGCCGTTTTCCTTGTAGAAGGCTCCGGCGCGGATTTTGCCTTTGGTGCCGTATACTTCAATATGGCGGCCCTGTTCAAAGGCCGTCATCGTGAAGGTGCCGGTCAGGCCGCCTTCAAAGCGCATGATGGAAACCTGGTGGTCCGGCTGGTCGTTGTCGCACTGGAGGTAGTCCCTGCCCCACGGGGAGGTTTCAAGCCATTCGCAGATTTCTTCCGCGGTGGCTTCCTGCGCGCGGTCGTAAACCATGCCCAGCCAGCGCTTGCATTCGTCGTCCGTGGCGTATTTGCGGGCGTCCCAGGGGTCTTCCCCCACCGGGGTGGTCCAGTCCGTGCAGCGTTCCGGACGGGGAGCGGAGAGCGTCTTTTTCGTGAAGAAGGTGAGCTCCCCGAAGCTGGCTACGGAGAGGCATTTGCGCCGCCCCATGAGCCAGTAGAGGATGTCCATGTCATGGCAGCATTTGGCCACGATCATGGGGGTGGAGGTCTTGCTGTTCCCCCAGTGGCCGCGCACGAAGGAGTGGGCGAAGTGCCACGCCCCCACGCCTTCGTTGGCGTTGAAGGTGATGACGTCCCCGATTTCCCCGCTGCTGATGATTTTTTTCAGGGTGCGGTAGAACTGGGTGTAGCGCAGCACGTGGCACACAGCCACGCGGCGCTTCAGCAGGCGCGCCAGGTCGCGCAGTTCCAGCGCTTCCTTCAGCGTCTTGGCGATGGGTTTTTCCAGCAGGACGTGGTAGCCCAGCTCCATGGCCTTTTTGCACGGGGCATAGTGGTAGTCGTCCTGCGTGCCGATGATGGCTACGTCCGCCAGGCGCGGTTCCTCCAGCAGGGAGGCGGCGTCCTTGAACAGGCGTATGGAGTCCCGCTCCTCCTCCGGGGCAAAGTCACGCACGGCTTCCGTGCGCTGCTTTACGGGGTCCGCCGCGGCGGCGATGCGGTAGCGGTTTTTTTGTTCCATGGCCAGCTTCATGTAAGTGCGCGTGCGGGAGCCGCACCCGATGCCGGCGAGGGAGAGTCTTTTTTGTGCATTCATATATTATTGGTGTATAATATCATAAATAATTTTCTATCTAATTATCAGTTCACTCTATTTATCCATTATAATTCGATCTAAGTTGATAGCCTAAATTACTATCACATCTTTGTATATTAGCATGCGCCAATACTTCCCCAACAGAAGTTATTACAAACGCAGTCGGGATACTTTCCCACCATTCCTTCAATTTTTTTAAATTTGCATAAGTTATCCACAAATCCATGAAAGATTTTACTACCTGTTTTTTGATTATATCATCATCAGAATATAAGGTATATAATGACTTAATTGCATTTTCTTGTTGAGATGAAAGATAAATTATATCATACGGATTACCATTTTTTTGAAAAACCAACTTATTTATACTAAACTCATTGAGCACATTCACTCTTACATAACCTGGATTCAATACGTGGTCAACAAGAATTCCTGAAGCCACCAAACCGTTTTTTTGTAGTATATCTATAGCCTTCCTATAATTATCAGAATCTTTTTTTATTCCACATCTTACATATCCATCTAATGCATGTGTATAAATATGCTCTATTGAGTTGAACTTACCAAATTGACTTATGCGTATAGAATCCAAAAGATCTAAATGATCTAACCAATTGTTTCCCATAGGTAGATTTCCATATATAATTTTTCCAAAAAGATTATTTAATGCATCAAATCCTTGCAATATATCACCAGATACTGGCATAAATAGAGGCACAGAATGAGCAACTGTCAACCCCAATAATGCCTCATCTGAAATCTCTCCCACTACTTCTACCGCACGATTTATACCTGTTCTAATTTTTCTATCAGCCCCGCTTTTTATTCTGTGGATTAATAATTCCGATAACAAATCATAATCAGCAGGACGTTCTGTTGCTGCTGCTGATTTCTGCGCCTCCACAAGTAATAATTGGAAGCTTGGATCCATAAATAACTCCATTCCTTCATTTTCAACCTTTATCTTTGAGATCAATCTATTTTCAAGCTCCTTCACTCTACCGTTCGCAATACGTATAGCCTCTTCAGTAAATTCTTTTTTTGTTATCAGGAACTTTTCATCATATATTTCACGAACTCGTTTTTCATCTATTCCAATTGTCAAATTTTGAACTTGAAATTGCTGTGAATTACTTCCTGCCTTTTGTGCATTCACGTCCATGATATATACCTCCTACTTGAGTTTGATTTGAATTGTCCCCAGCTTCCTGACTTTGTTTGATATTCTGCTTAACTCCTATTCTATACCCTATCATACCACCACTAATTCCTCCAATCACAAGTGATATTATAGCAGTTCCTAAACCATCAAAAAACCATTCCATATTTTAATAATATTCCATTGATTATAAGTAATTAAAAAAATCTAATAAAATTAATATTTAGGAAACACACTTTTTAAAGAACTCCGGATTTGACGAGCAGCGCTTCCGCGTCCGGGTCACGGCCCATGAAGTCGCGGTAGAGTTCCGCGGCAGGCTTGCTGTTGCCCTTGCTGAGGATGCAGCGGCGGAAGTCGCGCCCGGTCTGCGGGTTCAGCACCCCTTCCTTCAGGAAGCGGCTGAAGGCGTCCGCTTCCAGCACTTCCGCCCATTTGTAGGAGTAGTAGCCGGAGGCATAGCCCGTGGGATCCGCGAAGATGTGAGTCAGGCGGCGCGCCACGGAGGGGCCGCGGTCCGTCATCGGCACCCGGTAGTCCGCCAGGATGCGTTCATCCGTTTCTTCCAGCGGAGCGCCCTTGTACCGCGGCCAGTTCACGTGAAGCTCCAGATCCAGCTTGCCGAAGCAGAGCTGGCGCATGAAGTCCGTGCCGCTCATGTAGTTGCGGGCGGCGCGCATTTTGGAGAACAGTTCGTCCGGGATTGTTGCACCCGTTTCATAGTGCGCGGCGAAGAGGTCCACGGATTCCCGCTCCCAGCACCAGTTTTCATTGATCTGGGAGGGCAGTTCCACAAAGTCCCAGGCCACGTTGGTGCCAGCCAGGGATTTCACCTCCACATCAGAGAGGAGCTGGTGAAGCAGGTGGCCGAATTCATGGAAGATGGTTTCCACCTCCCGGTGGGACAGCAGCGCGGGCTTGTCCCCAACGGGCTTGGTCATGTTGCCGACCATGAGGCCCAGATGGGGCACGCGGGGCTTGCCGCCGCGCGGGGGTTCCCCCACGCTGAGGTAGTTCATCCACGCTCCGGCGCGCTTGGAGTCCCGCGGATGCCAGTCCGCATAAAAGGAACCGAGATGTTCCCCGCTTTCCGCATCATGCAGTTCATAGAACAGGACGTCCGGGTGCCATACTTCCACCGCCCCTTCCGGCACTTCCCCGGATTCACCGGGCTTGAACGCCACCGTAGGGCGCGGCGTTACCGTGATGCCGTACAGGCCGGAGTAGATGGAGAAGAGGCCGTCCATTACCTTTTCCACAGAGTAGTACGGGCGTAAATCTTCCTCGTCAAAGGAGTAGAGCTCGCGGCGGCGTTTTTCAGACCAGTAGGCGGTTTCCCACGGGGAGAGCTTTTCCACGGGTTTTCCGGTTTTTTCCTCCTTGTACCGCCGTACGGCTTCCATGTCTTTCAGGAAGGAGGGCTTCACCTTGTCATGGAGGTCATTAATAAAATTCAAGGCGTTGGCTCCGCTCCCGGCCATGCGGCGGGAGGTGGCGTAGTCCGCAAAGCAGCCATACCCCAGCAGATGGGCCTTTTTATCCCGCAGTTCCAGGATTTCCGCAATGAGGGCCTCGTTGTCATATTCCCCGTCCTTCCCTACGGAGCAGGAGCCTTCCCACATTTTACGGCGCAGTCCGTCCGAGTCCGCAAATTGCATGACGGGCTGGAGGGAGGTGAATTTCTGCGTGAAACGCCAGCGGGGGGCTTCTTCCGTGCCGTGGCCGTTGGCCAGGGCGTCCAGCCGGGCGGCTTCCTTCGCGGAGTCCGGCAGGCCGGAGAGTTCCGCTTCATTTTCCACGATGAGTTCCCAGGCGTTGGTGGAGTCCAGCACGTTTTCCGCGAATTTCTTGGTCTTCAGGGAGAGCCGGGCTTCTATTTCCGCATATTCCGGCTTTACCTCGTCCGGCAGGTCCGCCCCGCTTTCACGGAAGTCCGCCAGCGTTTCCTGAATGAAGCGCTGCCTGACGGGGGAGAGGTTTTTCACCCAGTCACAGGCCGCGGCTGCTTTCAGGACCGTCCACAGGCACGGGTTCAGCGGAACGGAGGAGGAGAAGGCGACCACTTCCGGCAGCATTTCCCCGATGGCTTCCCGCTGGGCGGGTTCGTCATTGACGGAGTCCAGATGCATGATGCGGCCCCAGCCGAGGTGCAGTTCCTCAGAGGCTTTTTCCAGAGCGCCGAAGGTGTTTTCATAGGTCAGGGAGTCCAGCGGCTGGTCGCAGATGGCCTGGATGTTCGCCCTGGCGCGGGCGATGGCTTCCGTAACGTCCGGCTTAATGGCGTCCGGCGTGAGCCGTGACCAGGAAACGAGGAAGGAGGGGTCCAGATAGGGATGGTTCATGTTGCTTGATGTATTTGTTATTGAAAATGAAGATAGCCTTATTCCGGGAATACAGGAGTTCATGGGAGCTCCGGCCTTCCCTGCGGCGGCCATGAAAAGATGAAGTTTACCATGTTTTAGGAGAATCCGGAGGAGCGGCGTTTGCCTGTTAAATATTTTTAATGAATGCTGCGGGGTTCCCGCCTACCAGGGTATGCGGACCGACATCCTTCGTTACGACGGAGCCGGCGCCTACGATAGCCCCTTCACCCACCGTGACGCCGGGACAGAGAACCGCCCTGGAACAGATCCACGCCCCTTTTTTTATCACTACAGGCTTATTTTTCAAGATGAACAAGTTGCCGGCATCATGATTGGACGTCAGTATGGAGACCTGCGGCCCGATCAGCACGTCATCTTCTATTGTGACGCTTCCCGCGGCCATCACGTCCAGGCCTTCATTGATGAATACGCGCTCGCCCACCGAGACGCAGTGTCCGCGGTCAATCTGGAAGGGGGGAGAGATGTTGGAGGATTCCGGGAACCTGCCCTCAAAGAGTTCATTCACGAGTGCCCGCACTTCCCCGTCAAACGGTGGGAGCGAATTGATTTTCTGGCAAAGCGTGCGGCTTCTCACCGTTTCCGGCCACAGTATTTCCTTGAATTCCCTGGATTCCCGGGTGTTGATCGGTTCTCCGTTTTTCAGTCTTTCGTAAATATCCATGTTGTTCGCCTTTCCAAAATTTTTATTCATCCCAGTCCCTTTCCCGTCTGCCGGGGACGGAGTCTCCAGTCCGTTCCATGAGAAACGGCAGGATGGATTATTTTCCGGCGGCGCGGGCTTGTTTCAGCGTGTCCAGCACTCCGGCATGGTTCGGGAAGCGTTTGAGCGCCTGTTCGCACATGTCCGCGCATTCCCGGTATTTCCCGGCCTTCAGATAGGCGCGGGCCAGCTTCCATTCCGCGGGGTACGGCACCACGGGGGGCAGCAGCAGGGAGGAGAAGCGCTGGCTCCCGATGGCCTCGGACATCCAGACGCTGGCGGAGTCCGGGAACATGAGGGAGCGGATTTCAGAGGAATACAGGCTTCCCATCTGGAGGCAGCGAGCCCAGTAGGAGACGCTCATCTGCCGCCGGGCGGCGTCCGCGCCTTCCATGAGCAGGCGCAGAACGCCGGACAGTTTGTCAAAGGCGGACGCCACGGCGCCCGGCCTGCCCTGCCTGGCAGAGTAGCAGGCGCCCCTGTATTGGGTGACCACTGCAGCCCTGGCGGTGCTCAAGGCCCGAAGACGCCTGGT
>OBUQ01000806.1_pt1 | contig 14600 bp, 10 predicted proteins | sample 1494951 | NCBI WGS metagenome assembly OBUQ01 (sample SAMEA2579938, study PRJEB22360) | human gut metagenome | biome: human gut; feature: human-associated habitat; material: faeces | place: Denmark | collected 2008/2010
CACCTCGCACCGTCCGCCCCTGTCCAGGGAACCTGGGGACTGGACCCTTCCGGCACGCTCCCCTTCGTCTATGACAACGGTAAAAACGTCTTCTTTCTGGACAAGGCAACCGGGAACCTGAATCCCGCTCCCGTATCCCTGCCGGACGGGGAAACCGTCTGCGCCCATTCCTATGATTCATCCCTGGCGGCCTACGCCATCGCCACGGAATCCGGCAAGGCGGGCCTCATCTCCGTCCATTCCGGGCTCAACATCCACGGCCAGGCGAACGCGCACGGCCCGGACAAGGCCGGAACGGAAACCAGCCCGCTCTATCCCCTGACGGAAAGCGGCTCCGTTCCCGGCAGAATATCCCGCATAGCCTACGCGGACGCGGGGGAACGGAAAATCTTCACCGCGACCGCGGAGACAGAACAGGGTCCGCGCCTCCTGCTGATGACGCTGGAGGAATCCCGCTCCCTGCTCCATGAAGGGGAGCTGGCCCCCTCCGGCTTCCATGACCTGACGGACCAGCTTGAAGGGCGCCCCGCCGCCCTGCTGCCCGGCGCCTCCGGAGACAGCCTCGTCATCGCTACGGACACGGACAAACTCCTTTACTTCTCCTATGATGAAGACGGGGAAACGTGGGTCAAGCGCCAAACTATTCCGTCCCCCCTGGGAAGCGGAGAAAAAATGACCTCCGTCAACTGGCTCTTCGGAGACATGTCCCTGGTGATAGGCGGCGACAAGGGAAGCCTTAAAATCTTCAGCCTGTATCCCCACCCCCGCCCGGACGGCCCCGCCCTGCGCCTCTTCGGGCAGACCAGGCAGTTCCCCCCCCTGGACGGCCCGGTGCAGCATTACGCCGCCTCCGGCATCAACCGTTCCTTCCTGGTCTCCACCCCGCGTGAGCTCAGGCTCTGCTACGGAACCACGGCTGACGTCCGCTGGAGCAGCGACCCGCTGGAATTCACCCCCGTCCAGCTGGCGGCCAGCACGGAATTCAGCTCCGCCATTGCCGTGGACGCCGGGGGGAAGGTCCACTTCTTCTCCATGGAAGACAGGCACCCGGAAGCAGGCTCCAAAGCCCTGGCCGGGAAAATCTGGTATGAAGGGTATGACTCCCCCAAATGGCTCTGGCAATCCGTGGGCGGCACGGATGACTACGAATCCAAGCTCTCCCTGATGCCTCTGGTCTTCGGCACGCTGAAAGGCACCCTGTACGCCCTCGTCTTCGCCGTTCCGGTAGCGGTCATGGCCGCCATTTACACGGCCCACTTCATGGCCCCCTCCGTCAAGCGGGTGGTAAAACCCGTCATGGAAATCATGGCGTCCCTGCCCTCCGTGGTGCTGGGCTTCTTCGGCGCGCTCTACCTGGCCCCCAGAATGGAGGACAAGGTGCCCGCCCTGCTCTGCATGGCCGTCCTCATTCCCGGCCTGGCGGCCCTGATCGCGAGGTTCTGGACCACGCGGCCCGCGGCCTGGCGCAACAAATTCAGCCGCGGCGTGGAATACATCGTCATGACTCCCGTCATCCTGCTCTGCGCCTGGTTCTGCTGGGAATACCTGGGCTACTGGCTGGAACAGCCCCTCATCAGCCTCTGCCGCGGCGTCATGGGCCTGTGGGGCGCGGGGGACTTCCAGGCCGCCAGCTTCGCGGACCTGTGGCGCAACGGCTTCGGCATGCCCTATGAACAGCGCAACTCCCTGGTGGTGGGGTTCATCATGGGCTTTGCCGTCATCCCCGTCATCTTCACCATTTCCGAGGACGCCCTGAGCAACGTCCCCCCTTCCCTTATCGCCGCCTCGGAGGCGCTGGGGGCCAGCCGCTGGCAGATGGTCCGCACCGTGGTCCTTCCGGTGGCTTCCGCGGGCATTTTCTCCGCCCTGATGATAGGTCTGGGCAGAGCCGTGGGGGAAACCATGATCGTGCTGATGGCCACGGGGAACACCCCTATCATGGACTGGAACATCTTCAACGGCATGCGCACCCTCTCCGCCAACATCGCCACGGAACTGCCGGAGGCGGCGCAGGACTCCACCCACTACCGCGTCCTCTTCCTGGGCGGCCTCATCCTCTTCTCCATGACGTTCATCCTGAACACCCTGGCGGAAATCGTGCGCCAGCGGCTCCGCAAACGCTTCAACGTCGTTTGAGACTTCCCCTCCCTCTTCCAATCCATCTTCCATGAAACAGGACTTCAGCCTTCCGCCCGCCCCCAAACGCCCCCTGGGGGAAGTCAACATCTGGCTCACCTCCATCGGGCTCTCCCTGGGCCTCATCATGATCTTCGGCCTGCTGGGCATCATCGTCTTCAACGGCCTGGAAGCTTTCTGGCCCAAAACCGTCCATGAACTGACGATCGCCCCCGCTTCACAAGGGGAAAAGCCGCTCGTCCTGTACGCCGGCATCACGAAGGACCAGACGCGCCACATGCCCGCGGACCCCGCCCTCCCCGGCTCCGTGGCGAGGGACGTGCGGGAATACCAGCTCTTCACCGGAAGCAAGGAAGCCTACGGGCAATCCTACCGCTACGTGGACGCGCACCACGTCACCGCCTCCTCCACCCCAAAAGGGCTCCTGTGCCTGGAACGCATGGAGGGAGGAAAAGCCCTGGTCAAACCGCTGGAGCTCAAGCTGGCCTCCGGAGAAACCGTCCCGGCCTCCTCCCCGGAATTCATGACGGCCTTCCGCCGCGCGCTGGACCGGGAAGCGGAGTTGCGGGACGACATCAAGGCCATTGACGCCAAAGACATCGGCGCCGTCAACACCCGGCTGGCGGACGCCAAGCTGGACATCAAGGCCATTGAACGCTCCTATGACATCCGGGAGGAAAACGGACGGCGCACGGCCACGCCCAGGGAAAACCCCATCCTCACAAACATGGATGACCCGGCGGGGGAACTGGACCGGCTCCGCGCCAGGGTGGAGCAGCTCAACGCGGAATACTCCCGGTACACCGCAGAAGCGGGCAGGCTGAGGGAACAGCAGGGCCGGGACACGCTCGTGTATGCCCTGGGAGACGGGGAGAAGAAGGAAACCGGCATGGACAAAATCGTTTACGGCTACCAGCCGAACGACCTGGGCTTCTTCGGCAAATGCGGCGTCTTCCTCCACAACCTGTACCACTTCATCATGGATGACCCGCGGGAGGCCAACACGGAAGGCGGCATCTTCCCCGCCATCTTCGGCACCTTCATCATGACCCTGCTCATGAGCGCGCTGGTCACGCCCGTGGGGGTCATCGGCGCCATTTACCTGCGGGAATACGCCAGGCAGGGAGCCCTGGTGCAGGCCGTGCGCATCTGCGTGAACAACCTGGCAGGCGTGCCTTCCATCGTCTTCGGCGTCTTCGGCCTCGGCTTCTTCGTCTACTACCTGGGCGGAACGATTGACGAACTCTTCTACTGGAAAAAGCTGGCCGTGGACAACACGCCCACCTTCGGCACCTCCGGCATCCTGTGGGCCTCCCTCACGCTGGCCCTGATGACGCTGCCCGTGGTCATCGTCTCCACGGAAGAGGCCCTCTCCGCCGTCCCCCGCGGGCTGCGGGAGGCGGCCCTGGCCTGCGGAGCCTCCAAATGGCAGATGATCAAGCGCATCATCCTGCCCAGCGCCCTGCCGGGCGTCATGACCGGCCTCATCCTGGCCATGGCCCGCGGCGCGGGGGAAGTGGCCCCCCTCATGGTCACGGGCGTGGTGAAGCTGGCCCCTTCCCTGCCCATTGACGGGGAAGGCCCCTTCATCCACCTGGAGCGCAAATTCATGCACCTGGGCTTCCACATCTATGACGTGGGGTTCCAGTCTCCGGATTCGGACGCCGCCCAGCCCATGGTCTTCGCCACCACGCTGCTGCTCATCCTGCTGGTGGTGGTCATGAACCTCACGGCCATCCTCATCCGCAACCGCCTGCGCAAAAAATACGCGGCCTCCAGCTTCTAACCCCGTTCTCCTTCACCATCCCATGACTGAACCAGCCGCCCCAGACGACGATCCCATCATTGAAGTGGAAGATTTCTCCTTCTTTTACGGAAGCAAACAGGTTCTCTTCAACATCGGCATGACCTTTGAAACCAACCGCGTGACGGCCCTCATCGGGCCCTCCGGCTGCGGAAAATCCACCCTGCTCCGCAACATCAACCGCATGAACGACCTGGTTCCGGACGTCCGCCACCGGGGGGACATCCGCATTGACGGCACCAGCCTGTACGATCCGCGCGTGGAAGTCATCTCCCTGCGCAAGCGCGTAGGCATGGTCTTCCAGAAATACAACCCCTTCCCGAAGAGCATTTATGAAAACATCGTCTTCCCCCTCCGCGTGGCGGGACGCAGCAGGCGCGCGGAACTGGATGAAACCGTGGAACGCAGCCTGAAGGGAGCCGCCCTGTGGGACGAAGTGAAGGACAAGCTGCACGAAAGCGCCTACGGCCTTTCCGGAGGCCAGCAGCAGCGGCTGTGCATCGCCCGCGCCATCGCCAACCGCCCCCAGATCCTGCTGATGGACGAGCCCTGCGCCGCCCTGGACCCCATTGCCACGCTGAAAATAGAAGACCTGATGGAAGACCTGAAAAAAGACCTCACCATCGTCATCGTCACCCACAACATGCAGCAGGCCACGCGCATTGCGGACCGCACCGCCTTCATGTACATGGGCCGCCTGGTGGAATACGGGGAAACGTCCCAAATCTTCACCAACCCCGCGGAAAAAGAAACGGAAGCCTACATCACGGGCCGTTTCAGTTAAACGGCCCAACTCCCAAGCCATTCACCTCATGACACCTCCCGGCAACCACATCCTCCCCCATTATGACGCTGCCCTGAACGCCATCCGCACCCGCGTCAATGCCGTCTGCGGCAGCCTGCTGAAACACATGGACGTCCTGGAACGGGTCATCTCCGGCCCGGACAGCGACGGAGCCAACGGCATCATTGCGGACGGGGAACCGCTCAGCGAAGAAACCCGCCAGGTTCTCTCCCTCTGCGCCGCCGTGCTCACCCAGTTCCATCCCCTGGGGTCCGACCTGCGGCTTGTGCTCACCTTTTCCCGCTGCGGGGACAAGCTCCAGGAATGCATGGAGGAAGTCACGGGCATCGCCAGGCACGCCAAGGCATCCATCAGGCGCCGGGAACCCCTGTGCCCGGATATAGTGCTCCCCCTGCTGGGAATGGCCGTCTCCGAATTCCGGGACGCCGCACGGTGCCTGGAAACGCAGGACGCGGACGCCGCACGGGAAATACGCCTGCGGGACAAAAAGCTGGACAAGGCCCACCGCAAGGCGCTGTCCCTGCTGGTATCCCCTGACAGGGAGGACCATCCTTCCCTCAACGTCAACCTGCTTTTCATCATCCGCTCCCTGGAGCGCATCGGAGACATTGCCAAAACCATCGCCGCCACCGTCGTCTTCCTGAAGGAAGCCACGGACATCCGCCACGGAAAAGAGAAATAAACCGCGTCTTTCCCCGCACGATTATTCCACCTTGCTCACGCTGAAGCAGTACACGGCCGGATTGATCAGGGCCAGGGGAAGGTAAAACACGGCAAAGGAGAGAGAACCGCCGTACAAAACCAGGCACAGGGCGGAGACGATAAACAGGATTCCGATTTTAAGGCTCCGCGCCCAGTCCTGGCGGTTCACCAGCCAGATGAAGGCCGCGCATACAAAGCCGATGACCACGCACAGCACCCCGCCCATGGTGAGGAACTGAATATAACTGGAACAGAATTGTTCCAGCCACCGCACATTATCCGGACTGGGGGGATTACCTTCCCAGGCAAAAACGCCCGGCGGCAGCAGCGCCCACAACAGCACGGAAAAGAACACCAGGCGATCCGTATTAAGGCGATAGGTCATGCGGGGGTACGGTACCATTTCCGTGCATGGGATAACAAGTGAAATCGGCCGCTCCCGGCTGTTCCGGGAACGGTTCCTTTACAGGGGAGCAAATGCACCGTCTCCGGCGCCATTGACGGCGATTCCGTCTATTTCCACCAGCCAGCCGGGGCGGCAGACGGGGGCTTTCAACAGCAAATGGGGGACGGCGGCCAGCGGGGATTCCATCAGGCGGCGGCTGACCGTTTCCCGGTCCGCCCAGTCGCGCAGGTACACCACGGCCTGTTTGAGGTCGGACAGGCTTCCGCCGTTCCTTTCCATCAGGGCGTTCATATTTTCCAGGGTGCGGGCCGTCTGCCGCGCCACATCCCCCGGGTGAACGATGTTCCCCTCCGCGTCAATGCTGGCCGTGCCGGAAAGGAAGTAGTGGGAGCGGTCCCCGTACACGATGCGGGCGCCGCGTTCAAAGGCCACCCGGTACAGGTGCGTGGGGGAAAGGTAATCCGGGGCTTCCATGTACCGGACCTGCCCCGGCTTCAGCCCGACGATTCCCAGGCTGTCCATGTGCAGCAGCCGCCCCGGCGTTTCCGTACAGCCTTCAATCCCGGTGCTGGCGATGAAGTGGGTTTCCGGCGTCAGCCCGTAACGGTTAAAGCTCTCATTGCGGCCCTCTACCAGCCCACGGTAGTTGTTGTCAATGTCCCGGCAGTAAATCCACGTGCGGTGAACCAGCTCCGGCACGGTTCCTCCGTGCGCGGCAGCCGCGCGGTCCAGCCAGCGGAATTCCTCCCGCATCTGGCCGTAGCTGTCCGGAGCGGAGCTTTCCTTCCTGCCCGCCAGGAACAGCCGGTAATGCGGACGCCGGGCCGTCATCACCGTTCCCCCCTGGTCCTCTTTCCGCCTTTTTTCCAGCATTCCGCTGATGTGCCATGCTTCCAGGGCCACGCGGGCCCCGTTCGCGGGAGGCTGCCCCACCACGGAGACATAGGAGTTCCGCTCCCCCGCCATCCGGCGCAGCGTTTCCGACTGACGCACCGGATCGCTGACGTGGAAGCGCAGCAGGAATTCATCTTCCCCTCCGCCGCCCAGTTCACGGTACCTGTCCAGCAGGGAACGCAGTTCCGCCTCAAAGCTCGCGCCCGGTTCCGCCGTCATGCAGAAGAAATGTTCTTCCGCGCCGCCCTTTCCGCGCCATTCCGTTTTTTCAGGTAAATCCGCCGCCATGGTGTCCTCCTTTACAGGGACTGCACGTAATTGACCAGGTCCTCCAGCTCACGGTCATTTAAAGAACTTGTCTTCCCGCGGATGTCCCCCTGATTATGCGTCGTAATGGCTTCCCGGACCGTCTTCGCCCGGCCGTCGTGCAGGTAGGGGGCGGTCCGCCACACTTCCACCAGGGAGGGCACCAGAATGCTTTTTCCCTCATCCAGCCCCCGGGCCGTCCCCGCAGCCACCAATTCCTTGGTAGTAAAGTACGGGTGCGGGTGGCACTGCACGCACCCTGCGGTTTTAAAGACATCCTTCCCCCTGCGCGCGGATTCGGACAAGGCGCCCCGCTCCACTCCGGGAGCATGGCACTGGGCACAACCAGCCTCCCGCGTCTGCTGCCTGGAGGGAGTATGCGCCATCAGGTACGGGCTGGGAACCTCCTTCATGTTTTTCAGGTATTCATTCACGCATTCCGCCAGTTCCCCGGAGGGTTCCAGAAACTGGATGTGAACGAAGCCCGCCGTCACGGCCACCTCCGCGGAGGCGCGGACGCCCAGCGTCATCACCGGGCTTGTCCGGTGGGAGAGGAACATGGTGCGCGTGTTTTTCGGGTTGCCCATGCCGTCATTCAGCAGGTCCCAGTTCAGGCCGTCCACCCGGCTGTCCGGGTGGCAGGTGGCGCAGCTCTGCCAACCCTGGAAGCAATGGGAGGCGTCGTTGAAGTACTGTTCCCCCAGCTTTTCCCGTGAGGGCTGGAATCCTTCATTCAGGGCGATTTTCCGGGGTTGCGCTACTCCCTTGAGAGGGACTTGCGCCAGCGTGTCCGAGAAGTATCCGGCCACATAAACGTTTTTCCCGTCGCACGCCAGGGAGCGCGGACCGTTCAGGGGCAGAGGAATGCGGGTGCGGAGGCCGTGCAGGAAGCCCAGCCTTTCGGAAACGGGTTCGTTTTCCCGGTTTTCCCGCTTCATGCGGTCCAGCAGGCCGGGAAAATCAATCACGGATAACTCATGCGTTCCCGCGTGCGTCACAAACAGCTTTCCGCCATCCCCGGAAAAGGCGACGCCCCAGGGGTTGGCCGCCCCCGCATCCGGGTCGTCCAGCAGGACGGGGTGCGGCTTGTCCGGCTGTTCCGTGTCAATAACCGTCACGGCGTTCGTGTTCATCCAGCCGCGGTCCAGCTGCGTGGTGGGCACCTGGTAGCGGCTCAGCACGTGCGCCACGGCCAGATAACGGCCATCCGGGCTCATCGCCATGCCGCGCACGCCCTGCGTCCCGTTGGAGAGCGGGAAATGAGCCGCCTTCCCGTCTTCCACCAGGGTCAGCGCAGCCGCCGTGAAATCCCCGTCCGCCTTCCCGGCGGGCAAAGGGCCGACGGCCCATATTTTCCTGCCGTCCGGGGAGACGGCCAGCGCTACCGGTTCACGGGGAACATTCCAGGAATTCAGCACGTTCCCGGTAGCGGCGTCCATTTCCAGCACACGGGAATCAAACCGGCACGCCACATACAACTTACCTCCGCGCAGCACGGGAGCCATGGGCGTATGGCCCGCCGGAAAGGAACCTTTCAGCGCCCCGCTTTCCAGGTCCACCACCTCCACCACGCCGCGCGGTCCGCCTTCCGCCACATAGGCGGTGGCACCGTCAAGCGCCATGCCGTTGGGGGGCTGGCCCAGCCGGATGCTTTTCACCTTTTCTCCGGAAGCGGGGTCCACCAGTTCCAGAGTCCGGCTTTCATGCCCCAGCACGGCAACCAGATGATTAAAAACCTTCACATCCACCGGAGCGGCAGGACCGGCAACGGAATCCGGTCCCTGCCTGCATGAGGCGAAGGCCAGCAGGCAGCAGAGGGCAGCCGCGGAGGCGCAGAGCGTTTTTGTCAGTTTCATGGCCATTTCAGAGTCAGTCTTCTATCATCACGCGGAACCCCACGTTGTACACGGGCCGCCAGCCGGGATACCCCCAGCGCCAGGAGGACGTGGCCCGCCGGGGGCGGTCATACCAGGAACCGCCGCGCACGGCACGGGGAACGCGGGAGTCCAGGCTTTCATTGCGCCCGTCCCCTTCCTTCCACGGGTAGGGCCTGTATTCGGAACGGGTCCATTCCGCGGCGTTTCCGATCATGTCGTACAGTCCGTAGGCATTCGGCTTGTAGCTCTTGACGGGGGCCAGATGGAGCTTCCCGTCATTGTATTTTTCATCCCGCGGCACGAAGTCCCAGAAACGGTTGGGATTTTTAATCGGCTTGGGGTCCACGCCGGAGACGGCAAGCTCCTTCAGCGTCACGTCCCCCAGGTTGGCGTATGCGGAGAAGTCCGCATCCCGTTCCCCGAAGAAGAAGTCCGTATCCGCTCCACCCCTGGCCGCGTATTCCCACTGCGCTTCCGTGGGCAGCGTCACCTTTTTCCCCGTTTTCCCGGAAAGCCAGCGGCAGAATTCCATGGCCCTGGTCCACGGCACCCGGACGGCCGGAAAACGCGGATCGGCGTCCATGTCGTAGCCGGGCCTCACCTGGTCCTTGTAGTGCATGTCGTACCATCCATTGAGGTATTCCGGGTCAAAGCAGCGGTATTGCTCCAGCGTCACTTCCGCCTCTCCCATCCAGAACTGTTGTTCAATCTCCACCGGGGAAACGGGGTTTTCCGCCGGGGTTTCCCGTTCACTTCCCATCCTGAATTTTCCCGCGGGAATGCGGCGGAACGTCATGCTTACGCCACCCCCCAAATCCACGGACAGCGTTTCATTCCGCGGTTCCGGGACGGGCACGCTTTTTTCACTGGCGCGGGGGACAGGCTTGCCGCCGTCAACGATGACGCCGCTGGCGTTTCTCCGGAACAGGGAATCCTTCATGGTCACGTAATTCCGTTCCGCCCCGGAGAATTGCCTGTGCAGGTCATAGCGGCGTTTCAGCAATCCTTCATTGCGCTCTCCCGGCCATTCGCCCAGGTAGGGGGCGTTCATGTCCATCCACGTGACCAGGCGGTTCCAGTCCTCCTGAGGCATCTCCACGCCGTGGTGCCCCTTTTTAAGGAGCTGGTAGAGTTCAGACGTATCCGCGAAGAATTCCGTGGGGGCCAGCCCCAGATAGTTCCCCTCCGGCCCGTTGCGGCGCACGTAGGGGTGCAGGTTCCAGTACGCGACGGACCCGGGAGCGGGCGCACCCTTGACGGCCTCCAATGTCATGAAGTCCGGGACTCCCGCGCGGGCCTTGTCTTCCGCGGTGTGGCAGCGGATGCAATGACGGTCCAGCATGGGCTGCACTTCATTCATAAAGGAGAAGGTGCGCGCCGGACCGTACCACGGGGTGATGGCGGCAGGCTTCTGCCGTGAGGCCATGACCGCCTTGGCGGGCGGCGCGTAGTTCTGCCGTTCATGGCAGCCGATGCAGCTTAACGTTTCCCCCGGCATGGCGGTAAACCAGCTCCGCATCAGCGCCAGGGCGCGCCCTTCCCCGTCCAGCACCTGGAGGGTCAGCGGCTGGTTGGCGGGTGCCGTAAAGATGGCGGAGCCGTCCGGATTCACGGGAACGGTGCCGTACAGTACCTTCAAGTCCCAGTTGCTTTCCATGCCCATGGCATAGTGGCTTCCGGTGTTGCGGGGGCTGTACTCGGACATGAACACGCGCAGGGATTTTGCCTCCCCCTTCGGCACTCCGTCCATGGCGCGGCCCCGGTACACGTCGGAGATATAGACCGTGGCCGTCTTGCTCTCCGGCTTCACGCGGTCATGGAGCACGGGCGGCTTTTTGCGCGGGCGCAGCGGCGCGGGGTCCGCATAAATGAAATAGGAGGAAGCCGTGAGAGGAACGATGTTGTCGTACATGTCGCACCAGACCACATTGGTCACGCCCTGGTTGCCGGAAGGGGAGAAAACGGCCAGGAAGGTCTCCTCATTCAGCGGATACGGTTCCGCAAAATAGGGAGTTTTCAATCCATCCACCAACTGGTCCCTGGTGACGTTTTCCACGGGTTTTCCGTAGCCCGGGATTTTCTGCACGGCGCCCTCCGTGGCGGTACGGCCCCGGTTCACGTCAAAGATGACCAGTTCCCCAAGCCGCTTGACACCATGGTGCCCGCTCACAATGCCCGCGAACATGCCCGGCCTGCCGGGAAGCGGGCGGGCGTTGAACAGGCTGTTGGGCCAGTAGGAGTTGGAACCGTAGTATTCCTTCTGGTCGCTGCCGTCCGGATTCATGTGCATCAGCACGCGGCTGAAGTAGTGGGCGCTCTCCGTGTATTCCCAGCGCAGGAACATCACGCGGCCGTCCGGCAGCATGGTGGGGAACCAGTTGTTGTCCTGGTCAAAGGTGAGCCGCCGGGTCGTCTTCCTCTCCCGGTCGTAAAGGTGGATGTTCCCCACGTAGTCCACCCCGGTTACGCAGGGCACGCCCTGCATGCCGGAGGTGTTGACGAAGATGACGCGGCCGTCCGGCAGGTAGCAGGAGTTGTAGCTGTCCGTATCCGGCGGCATGTGGGCGGTGAGGGCTTCCGTTTTCCCGGTTTTCAGGTCCAGTTCAAAGACGTCCCAGGGCCTGTTTTCCTTCTTGCCGAAGCGGTTTCCGGTGAACATGAGCCTTTCCCCGGAAAAATCCACTTCCAGATGCCCCATCCAGCGGTCGTCCCCCAGCAGCTGCGCCGCGGGGGAGGAAGAGGAGATGCCGTCAAATTTCACGATGCCGCTGCGGTACGTGCGGCCCGGACCCGGCATGCTGGAGATTCCCTGCCAGTTGGCCGGGCGGTCATGATTGAAGGAACTTTTTCCGGACGGGTTGAAACGCCGCACGCTCACCCATTCCCGCAGGGAGTCCTGTTCCGGCAGGGATTCAATAAGGGCCTTTTTCCGCAGTTCCACCAGTGCACGCAATTGGGCCGCCTGCTCCGGCCCGGCCTGTTCCACCCACCGGTCCAGCGGCCCCAGCTTCTTCTCCCATTCATCCAGCCGGGCCAGGAAAATCTCAGCATCAGGGTACCGTTCCCCGTATTTTTCCCGGTTGCGTTTCACCGCGCGGCGGATGGCGGCCGCATCATAATAAGCCGCCAGTTTCTTCAGACGGAGGAAGCGGACTTTTTCCAGAATGGCTTCCTGATGCTTCATCAGACCGTCCCAGGAAGAAACGGCTCCCACCCGCTCCGCCGGAACGGAAAGGATTTCCGCCAGCGCGGCCCCGGCTTTCTGCCCGTCCGGCCAAGCCTGGAACACGGGAGCCAGCAGCGCCATCGCATCCCCGCAGTCATCCGCGGCAGACGGATCGGAAAGGGAAGATACATGCTCCGCCGTCCGCGCCCACACCTGCTGCATCCATTGGTTTCTTCCCTCTGCGGAGGCCGCGAGCGGAATTCCGGACAATTCCCGCAGCCAGGACTGCAGCCCGGAAGCGTGGAGTATTCCGGCTCCCAGCACGGCACAGCCGCACGAGAGAAGGCGCAGGATGGAACAGGAGCTTAACATGGCATATAATTTTACATTAGTACGCAAAGGAAATTCTTTTTCATTCAACCGGAATATTCCTTTCCAACAATTTTTTCTTAAAATGCAGATAATGAGCGAATAACTCACTTGGCCCGGATTACCAATCCGATGTCAACCCTACTATTATGATAGGGAATTATTTTAAGGTAAATTCCTCTCCTGAAATGGAACGCCGGACGAAATCCTCCGTCCTTCAGAACCCCATGGCTCCGGAAGAACCCGCACCTTTTCTTTTTTGCAGAGTCAACCTTTTCAAGAATCAAAAAATACTTACTTCCATAGAAATACATAGTTTCCAACAATAAATCCTATTATCTCTATTTCTCCGATGGCGCCTGTTTCAGTCTCCCTTTATGGCTGAAGAGAAAATGCGGATTGGTAATCCGTAGAATGATTCCTGTCCTCAAAAAAATGAAGGACATCCAAGATCATATCAATTCAATCTCCATCTCATGAAGAAGACTTTAGTACTTTCCTCCATCATCGCCATGCTTGGGCTCCTGCCCACGGCGCAGGGCACCGGAACGCTCGTATGGGACATGTCCTTCACCGGAACTTCCAATTTTCCGAACACACAGAACGTTGTGATTAAGGGAACGGACGACGCTCCTTATGGAAGTCTTGTCTCTTCCTTCGGGGGAGGCTCCGTGGCGGACGGCGTTTATGATTCCAATAATACCCGCCTGACCCTTACGGACAATTCCTCCCCTCTTTCCATGTGCAACAGTTTCAGCTTTGTGGTTAAAGCCTCCCTGAACGGGGAAGGCTCCTCCCTGTGGCCCGTGCTGTTCGGCCTGGGAGAAAATAACAACCAGAATCTGAAAATCTACCACACGAAGGACTCAAATGCCGGCTGGGGCTTTACTCCGGAAAGCTATACCCTGTCCGATTCCACCTACACTCCCGGAACTGTAGTACAGGGCAAAGAACAAACCTTCATCGTCACCGTGGATGCCGGAGCCAATGACGGCACGGCCCAAACGGGAACAGCCTTGCTTACCCTGTACCTGAACGGAGAAGCAGTAGCCACGGCAACGCTGGCCTCCGCCAACCGGACGGATGAAAAGCTGGATACCTTCACCCTGGGAGGCCGCCCCTTCAGCAGCAACGGCAACCAGACGGCGGAGTTTTCCAATGTCCAGCTTTACCAGGGCGTGCTGAGCGCGGAACAGATTGCGGCCCTCAGCGTGCCGGAACCCGCCGCCGCCTCCCTCAGCCTGGCGGGGCTGGCCCTGCTGGCGCTCCGCCGCAGAAGGCCGCAGCAGTAAAAGTTTTTCCGGAAAAAGCCCACGGCGGATATTCCTTCACGGGGATATCCGTTTTTTGATGGCTGCGGCGGCGGCCTCTTCCGTTCCACGGGCATGGAACACGGAGAATCCCGGCCATACAGGCAGCAGGGCATGGCGCGGAAAAATAATTCCGGCGGCAGGCGGCGGAAAGGGCCTACCGTCCGTCCTCCATGCCCAGGATTTTTTTCATGGCGGGCCTGAATTCATTCCCCCATTGCTCCAACTGCCTGACAACGGGGATTAGCGTCTTACCCGCCGGGGTGATGGAGTATTCGGAATGCGGAGGAAGCCTGGCGTATATCTTTTTCTCAATGATTCCGCACGTTTCAAGTTCTTTCAACTGCTGGTCAATGACGCGCGAATTGGCCTCCGGGAACAGGCGGTGAAGCTCGCTGGGCCGCTTCGGGCCTTCCGCCAGCTCAAAGATGATGCAGCTCTTCCATTTTCCGCCAATCACCTCCATGGCTATTCTGATTCCGCAATCAATATCAAAGGGCAATTTTTTCTCGTACATGGCAGAAGGAAACAGGGGGGTTCTTTCCTCCTACTTCATCAATTCCGGAAGCATCTTTCAAGCGTTTCCCGGATAAAACCGCCGTTATGCCGCACGGCCCTGCGGAAGGATGAAAGGGGGTGGAAGGATGCCGCAGGAAGACATATGCCGATAAATTTGCCGGCATACGAATAATTTATCCGTATTGCAGGAAAATGAAAATGGTCTAACTTCAACCATAACGGGGTCCGCCCTGCCCAACACATCACAGCAGCATGAAATATATTTTATGGCCAAAAAACCGACATCATGTGGGAGTGTCCAGGGAA
>OBUQ01000811.1_pt1 | contig 14531 bp, 9 predicted proteins | sample 1494951 | NCBI WGS metagenome assembly OBUQ01 (sample SAMEA2579938, study PRJEB22360) | human gut metagenome | biome: human gut; feature: human-associated habitat; material: faeces | place: Denmark | collected 2008/2010
GGAGCAGCACAGTTCGATGATTGTTTCAATCCACGCACTCGTGAGAGTGCGACCGGACGCAGACAGGAGCAGCACAGTTCGATGATTGTTTCAATCCACGCACTCGTGAGAGTGCGACCGCGGTATTCTGGCCGGACTTCCTAGATTCCGGAGTTTCAATCCACGCACTCGTGAGAGTGCGACGGTTTAGGGGCCGCAGGGCATGCTTGAAGGCATGAGTTTCAATCCACGCACTCGTGAGAGTGCGACGGCGCGTCTGTCTGAACTTGGGGCCATCACACCAGTTTCAATCCACGCACTCGTGAGAGTGCGACGGCCTGGACGCCTATGGTTTGAGTATCAACAGCGCAACGGGTGTTTTGCGCCAACCTCCCATGGAGGCACACATATTCCAGGCCGTAAAAAAGAGATGATAGTTGTCAAGATTAGAACCCCAACGGATTACGTAAATCGCCGGTGTCCCGGGAATTTTCTGTGAGCTTGGGGTTGGCGGAAGGGAGACCGGGAGACGCGCTTTTCATGCGTTAAAAAGCCCACATCTCCGGCAACCAAGGCCTGTGCACGATGCAGGAATATCCTAGCCTGTTCCCTCTTTCCCGTCCAGAATTTTGCAGGCCCCTCCCCGGAAACCGCCTTATTCTCTTTTCCACAAAAGAAAAGGCGCCCCGGGACTACCGTGGTCCCGAAGCGCCCTGCGGAAAATATCCGCGGTTTACATAATGCTTTTGCGCGTCCACCTGTTCAGGCTCAACAGCCATACCAGCGCCAGGGAGACGGCGGAGGCCAGGCAGGCCAGCAACGGTATTTTCACGGCGGCGGGGAGCCCCCCCATTCCAATGAAGTTCACGAAGTCATAGGAACACTGGACAAAGAAGAAGTGGCACAGGTACACGCCGAAGGTGAGCGCCGCCACCTTGCCCAGCACCGGGCTGGGCTTGATCCTGAGCCTGCTGACGATGGCAAAGATGGAAAAGGTCATCAGGAAGACGTTGATGCCGGAGAAGTACCAGAGTACCTCAAGCTTGGAATATTGGCCGGGGAAGTGCTTCTGCGTTTCCAGGAAGCCGAAGAACGTGACGGCAAAGCCGACCAGGAAGAGGGGAACAGTGATGGCGAGCATCTTTTTCCAGCTCCAGACCAGCGGGTATTTGGCCAGGTAATGGGCCAGCACCATGTACCCCAGGAAGCCGGCAAAGTTATAGAACATGCCGTACGGGTTCCAGTCGCAAACGCCCAGAATGCCCATGTTGCCGTAATTGCCTTCATAGCCCAGCGCCGGGGCAAGCATCTGGAGGTAGGGGAGAGTCATGCTGAATATCCAGATGCCCAGGAAGATTTTCACATCCTTCCTTTTGGCCTGCGTCAGCCACGCGCTCATGATGGGCATGAAGAGGTAGAGACCCACCAACATGTATACGTACCACAGGGGCGTGGTGTCATAGTTGAAGTTGAAGAGAAAGGTGTAAAGCTTGCCAACGGTGGCGCTCCAGGTGTAGTTGTCCATCACGATGTTGGGGCTGGCCGTATGCACGCCCGCGGCAAAGTAGCCGAAGTAGAGCAAGGGAAGCACCAGGGACCAGACGACGAGCGGAATCAGCACCCTTTTGAGGCGCTTGGAGTAAAAAGCGCCCATTTCCATGGTGACGGGAAAGAGCAGCACGCCGGAGATCATGGCGAACAGCGGCACGCACGGCCGCACCAGACTGCCCCAGAAGACGGCGGATTTAAAGTTGAAGGTGCCGTCAAAACTGCCTACGAACGGATCGCAGCAATGGGCCACTACAACGAGAAAACAGGCCAGGATGCGCAGGAAGTCAACCCAGGCGATGTGGGTGCCGCGGGAGGTCAGTGGTTGGTTGGTGCTCATGGATGTGTGGTAGGGAAAATTGCCGCATCGTCGCGGTCGTTCCAGGAAATATACCCGTTTCCCGGAAACGTTCTATCACAAAATGGGGAAAAGAAACAAAAGCGCCCAGGAACAGGCCTACGAGAGCGGAAGAAAGCCCGGGAAGAAGCTAAAAACAGCGGCAAGCCAGTCAGAAGAGGCCGCGTTTCCTGTGGATTTCAACTTTTTTGCCGCCCGAAGGGCGCAAGGAACGCCGCAGGCCCTCTTCCGTGCTACTTTAACTTTTCACCGTTTGCCGGAGGGAATTTCTTGTATCCGGCAGAGTTTATCTTTTACCCAACCGGGTAAGCCCGGTTTTCCCGCCCTTGCAAGAAAAATCCCTCCGCAGGGCTTCGGCGGCAGTTCATCCAATGAAGGCCGCCCGGCCTTCATTCCCAGGAGGGCGTTTTCCGTTTGGACTGCGGGGGCATTTTCCTGCGCTGTCTTTATACTCATAATCACGCCGCCTGGGAGCCAGGGTTCAAGGCTCCCCTCACGCCCCGGCCGTCTTGAAACTGCCCGGAGGCGGGATGATGTTGCCGTAGCGGTGAACGGTTTCGGAAACGGCCTGTTCCCGGAAATAGCCCAGCAGTTCCAGGCGTCCGTTGGCAAGCACGGGCCGGTCCAGCACTTCCACATCCCGGGCGCGTGCGGCATTCGCCAGAGCCTCGGAGATGCCCGTTCCACGCAGGAATTTCACGCCCTGGGCTGCCTCCGGCATCCGGTCGATGAGTTCGGCTTCCGTCTCCACCGTCAGGGACGCATAGTAACCGTTCATTTTCTGAATCCAGGGATGGCCTTCCTCCACGCTCAGGTGCAGGGCTGCTCCGCACAGTTTCGCGCCCAGCAGCAGGATGGCGGCGTCAGCGTCAGACATGTTTTCCACACGGGCCAGTATCCCCTTCACGGGTACGTAACGGAATGTGTTGTTTTCCCCGTAGATATGGGAAGGGTCATGCTCCACGCCGAATTCCTCCATCCACCACTTGGCCTGGGAACCGGCCGCGGAACGGATGCGCTTGGCGCAGTCCGGCAGTTCGGAGCACAGTTTTTCCACCAGCCCGGTGATGCGTTCCCCCGGCGTGCGCAGTTTCTGCGGGAGCGCCTTTTCCTCCCAGCTTCCCAGCATGGTGAGGTAGTTGGGGCCGCCGGCCTTGGAGCCGGGCCCCATGGAGGAGTGGTTCCCCCCGCCGAACGGCTGGCGGCGCACGATGGCGCCGGTGATGACGCGGTTGATGTACGCATTGCCCACCTGCACCTTGCTTTTCCACAGGGCGATTTCCCGTTCATCCAGGGACTGAAGTCCCCCGGTGAGGCCGAATTCGGAGTCGTTCTGGATGTCAATGGCTTCCTCCAGGTTTTCCGCACGGATGATGCCCAGCACCGGGCCGAAGCATTCCGTCTGATGGAACCAGCTTCCAGGCTTCACGCCCAACCGGATGCCGGGCGACCAGAGGCACGGGTTGTCTTCCGAGGGGTCCGGCTTTGGCAGCCATTCTTCCCCGGGGTCCAGTTGCGTGAGCGCCCGGAGCAGGTCGCCTTCCGGTTCTTTGATGAGCGGCGTCACCACGGAGCTGACCTCCCAGGAGCCCCCCACCTTCAGGCTGGCTGCGGCATCCTTCAACTGGCGCAAGAAGGCCGGGTTGTCATAGACGGAGGCCTCCACAATAGCCACGCTGGCGGCGGAGCATTTCTGCCCGGAATGGCCGAAGGCGCTTTTTACCAAATCTTTCACGGCCTGGTCCGGGTCCGCCGTGGCGGTGATGACCATGGCGTCCTTCCCGCTGGTTTCAGCCAGCACATGCAGGTCCGGCCGCAGTTCACGCAGCATTTTCCCGGTGCGGTAGGAACCCGTCATGATGATGCCGTTCAGGCGCGGGTCCATCAGGAATTTGTGGGAAATTTCATTGCGCGGCATCGGCACGAATTGAAGCACGCTCTTAGGTACCCCGGCGCGCCAGAACGCCTGGACGATCTGCCAGGCCGTATAAACGGCCAGCTCGGACGGCTTGAACACCACCGTGTTCCCCGCCATCAGCGCGGCGGCCACCCCGCCCGTGGGAATGGCGAATGGGAAGTTCCAGGGAGACATCACGCAAACGGTACCCAGCGGGGTCATTTCCACGCCGTCGTTCATGCCGTCGCGGTCCAGCCCTTCCGCATAATAGCGGCAGAAGTCTATGGCCTCACTCACTTCCACGTCCGCCTCCGTGGGCACCTTTCCGGCGTCCCTCACCATGGCTGCAATGGCCTCCCCCCGGATTCTGGACAGCTCCTGCGCCGCCTGGTGCAGGATTTCAGCGCGTTCGCCAACGCTCTTGGACGCCCAGGAGGCGCGGGCCTTGTCCGCCGTGTCCAGCGCGTGTTCAATCTGGTCAAAGTCCGCATACGCGAATTTGTAGGAGACTTCATTGTGGCGGGACGGGTCGCGCCCCACGCCCCACAGGTTGGTCGTGATTTCCTCACCGTTGATGACCAGGGGAATTTCCTCGCCGGATTTTTCCTTTTCCGCGGCAATCAGGCCGTTGATCCATTCCGCATTCTGCCGCAGGGACCAGTCCGTATCACGCTCATTGGCAAAGGCGTCCCGGTAATGCGTGGGCTGCACGGGGTCCGTAGCGCGGTTCTGCGTACGGTTGGGGCCGTATTTCACGTCGTCTTTCTCCTGGCAGGCTTTTAAGAACCGCTTTTTTTGCGCCTCCCAGCTCCGGGAGCCCGGCGTCATGCCGAAGAGGTCATGCAGGAAGTTTTCCTCACTGGTGTTTTCATCCAGCCGCCGCACCAGGTAGGCAATCGCGCTGTGGAAGTCTTCCTTCAGCACCACAGGGGCATACAGCAGCAGGCCGTCCGCCGCCTGGCGGATGACGCGCGCCTGATGGTTCGCCATCCCCTCCAGCATTTCAAATTCCACATGGTCCCGGACGCCTTCCCGCTCACGCAGCAGCATGGCATAACACAAGTCAAACAGGTTGTGGGAGGCAACGCCGAACTGCACATATCTGGCGTTCTCCGGCATGCAGCCGTAATGGAGCATTCTCTTGTAGTTGGCGTCCACCTGGGCCTTCGTGCCGTATGGGGCCTGCGCCCAGTCATGCATGGAGGCCTCCACTTTCTCCATCGCCAGGTTGGCGCCTTTCACCAGGCGTATCTTGATGCGCGCGCCGCCCTTCTCCACCCGCTCCTTCGCCCAGGCGCACAGCTTCATTTGTTCCTCCCAGGAGTCCGGCAAATAAGCCTGGAGCACAATCCCGGCTTCCATCTGCATGAATTCATCCTCCATCAGCGTGCGCTTGAACGCTTCCGCCGTCAGGTGGAGGTCACGGTATTCCTCCATGTCCAGATTCACGAATTTGGGTCTTTTGGAGCCGTCCGGCAGTGTCACCGCATTCGTGATGGCCGCCCGGTACAGGATGCGCAGGCGCTCCTGAATCAGCTGCACGGTTTCTTCAAAGGCCACCAGATGAATCTGGCTGAAAATGGCTGAAATCTTGACGGAAATATAATCGCAGTCCTTGTCCGCCAGGCGGTCCACGACCTGCTGGAGGCGGTGGTGGGCCTCGCTTTCACCCAGAATGGCCTCTCCCAGCTGGTTGATGTTCATCCGGATGCCGGCCTTGCGCCTGCGGCGCAGGTGGGAGCGCAGTTTTCCATCCTCCGCCGGAAGAATCACGTTGGAGCTCTCCTTCCGCAACTGGCTGGTAATCATGGGCATCACTACGCCGGGAAATTGTACGGAGAATTTGTCCCCCAGCTTCATGGCGAACCGGTCCGCGGCAGACAAATAACGGGGAATACCGTAGCCGTCCAGCAGGTAGCGGAACAGCTCCGCGCCCCGCGCCGGCGAGGAAGGGCGGAACACGCGGTCCGCCAGCGCCAGCGTAAAGGCCTTGCCCGCAGGGTCGTTCATCATGCGCTCCATCTGCTCCGCCTGCTTTTTCTCCTTCCTGCGCATCCCGGCATTCGACTGTTTCAGAATGGATTCCGCCAGTTCCACAGCCTTGGCGGCCAGTTGCTGGTCAGTCCATTTGTCACGGCGCGCCGCCGCCATCATGTCCGGGATGGATGAATCTGTCATAACGGTCCGAAGACTAGCCCCGGACAGGGGCAAAATCAAGCCAATTTGCCGGACCCTTCCTGTGGAGAAGGGAATCACGAAGAAAAAACGCGTCCCTTGATTCCGTGACGGCAACCGGGAAGCCTTCCTGTCCGTTTCCGGAAGCTCCGGAAAACCGCATCAATCATACCGCGCGGCAGCCAGGCGAGCCCTCCTCAGCTCTTCCCGGAGCTGGTGCGCGCGCCTGCCGCCAACGCTGGCGCGGTCCATGTCCCGCACTTCCTCCAGAACGGCAACCGCCCGGTTGAAAGCCTCCTCACTCTCCGCCGTGTGGGCGTCCCGGTACAGCGCTTCTTCCAGCCGGACCCAGAGGGGATGCACCATGGAGAGCAGGATCAACTGGCGTTCTTCCACGGGAAGGGAGGGATCATCCGCCCTTTTCCGCCACGCTTCCAGGCATTTCCGGATGGAAGGGGCATCACAGGCCTGGAAGGATTCGCAGAGGAGCGCCGCCGTTTCCCGGTTTTTCTCCAGGCCTGCCGCGCGGGCGTTCAGAAAGGCCGGAACCGTGCAATTCAGTTTTTCCAGGCGTTTCATCGTTCCCGGATAATCCCGGAACCAGGCTTCCGCCGGCACCGGTTCCAACGCCCGGCAAATGGCGGCGGCCTCCTCCGCAGGGTCTCCACCCTTCGGAACGTCATTCACCAAAGTCACCGGGCGCACGCGCCGGGCCTTGTCCGCCAGCAGGGCCGCCTTTTCCCGCAGGGATGCGGCCTGCGCTCCCCCTTCCACCAAGTCAAATACACGTCCCCTGGAATCAAGCAAAACCACCGCAGGCAGCACTCGCACGCCATGTTCCGCCGCACGGGACAGGCTGCCGCCTTCTTCCCAATCTTTCACGGAGGGACGTTTGGGCAGTGTGACAAACTGCACGTCACGGACATGTTCATCCAGCGCACGGCGTTCTTCCGTTCCTGGACGGAGCGCCTTCAGCCAGCGGGCTTCCGCCGCGCCGGGTTCCGCGGAACCGTACACCACCAGCACAGGCGGCGGAGGAGAAGGAGCCGCGGCGCAGGAAGCGGGGGAATCCTCCGCTTCCGCACGGTCCGGAACCGCCGTCACCAGCGCCAGGCAAACAGACGCAATAACCGCTGCAACCTTCATGAAAACTGCCGGCTTCAGGCGCGCCGGATGGTAATGCGCTTGTAACGGCCGTCGCCTTCCTCGGATTCCGTCGCAATGCCTTCCATGGATTGAAGGGCATTGTGCACCAGGCGGCGGTGGTAGGCGTTCAGCGGCTGCATCTTCATCGGCTTGCCGCTCTCCTGCACGCGTTCGGCCAGGGAACGGGCCTTTTCCAGCAGGCGGGCCTCGTTGCGTTCCCGGTAGTGGTCGCAATCCACCTTCACGCGGGGTGCATCCTCCATCTTGCGCTGGATCATGCGGTTGACCAGGTACTGGAGGTCGTCCAGCCTGTCCCCGTCTCCCCCGATGATGTACTGGGAATCCGGGGAGGAAATATTCAGGCACACGATGCCGTCCGCCTCCGTTACTTCAATATCCGCGGAAAAACCCAGGGAGGCCAGAAGGCTCTTCAAACTCTGTTCAGCTATTTCTTGCACCGTCATCACTTTAATTCAATAGGAAAATGGTTCCATACCGGAAAAGCCGCCCCGCGCCATAACGGCATGAGCCTTTTTTCCAATACCCGATTGACATAAAAATCATAACCTATTTATTCCCCGCGTCTATGAAAATTTGTGGAAGTTCCGTCCCATTTCATGTACGCAGCGTACCCCCGTCCCGCTGCGCCGGAAACGCCGCTGCGCTGCTCCCTCCTATTCCGGCTTCCCCTGCTCCGCTCCTGTTTATTCCACCTCCTTCATTCCGTCCGCCCCCTGTTCCAGACGGTATTTTTTCACGGATGCCGGAATTTTTCCTCCTTCCGGATAAGTCTTTACCACCACCGTTCCGTCATCCTCCAGCCTGACGGTTCCCATTCCCGTGCGGCAGCAGCCCACCTGCTTCAGCATGGCAGAGGCGGAGATGCAGCTCTTATCGTCGGAGACATTCGGTTCTTGGGAAATGCGGAAAATGCGCATATATGAAGCTCCTGCTCCCGCTTCATGAACCAGAACCAGTTCAGGAATGCCGTCCCTGTCCAGGTCCGCCAGCCTCATGCACGGTTCCCCTGCGGGAGAACCGGCAAAGATTCCCACAATATGGGGCTGGTCCCCGTCTTCCCCGCAGAAATTCATTTCCGCCACCAGATAAATGGAATCTTCACCCGAGCCATGGGAGCGGTCGGCATAGAGATGCACGCGGCTAATCATGCCGTAGGGAATATCCGGATTTTTCGGCACTGAGAGGCTCTCCACCGGTTCCAGATGCAGGGAACGCGGAGGCTTCCCGAACGCCGTCCGCGTGTCCACGGCTACATCCCCGCGGTCTTCCGCCTGCTGCCCTGCTGCGAATGAAGCATGGACCACAGGCAGAAAAGCCATGCCAATCAAACAAGCCTTTTCCATAGATGCCATTCTCTATCATATAAACGTTTCAAGTCGAGTTCTTTTCAACGAATCTCCATCATCCCTGAACGGAGGCTGCTGACAAAACATGACAGAACATCACCGGAAAAAGAGAAGTCGAACCCTTACCCGTATAGAAGAAATTCGGTCCCATCATGAACAAGCAAATGAAAAAAAAGACGCCGCCCATGGAAGACAGCCTCGCTCCTTTCACCGACGGAAAGGAAGCGGAACCCCATTACACGGATACGATTGATCCGGAGCTGATCAAGCCCACTCCGAAGCCTACGCCGCCCAATGCGGAACCCTCCGCTCCCGGCTCCATGAAAATGCCGGACAATACCACGGAAAAAATCAAGGATCTGGACACCATGCGCTCCAACGGCATGGACCAGCCGCTCACAAGCAACCTGGGAGTTAAAATAGCCAATGACCAAAATACACTTAAAGCCGGAAGCAGAGGCCCCTCTCTGCTTGAAGACTTCCACTTTCTGGAAAAAATGGCTCATTTTGACCAGGAGCGGATACCGGAACGCGTGGTTCACGCAAGAGGTTCCGGGGCACATGGCTATTTTCAGGTATACAAGTCCCTTTCCAAGTACACCAAGGCGGGCTTTTTGCAGGATCCGGGAGAAAAGACCCCGGTCTTTGTGCGTTTTTCCAACGTGCAGGGCTTCCGAGGATCTCCGGATACGGTGAGGGACATCCGCGGCTTCGCCACCAAGTTCTATACCAAGGAAGGCAACTATGACCTGGTGGGCAACGACACGCCCGTCTTTTTCATTCAGGACGCCATCAAATTCCCGGATTTCGTCCATGCCGTCAAGCCGGAGCCCCACAATGAAATGCCTCAGGGGCAGACGGCCCACGACTCCTTCTGGGATTATGTTTCCCTCCAGCCTGAAACCCTGCACAACGTCATGTGGCTCATGTCCGACCGCGGCATTCCCCGGAGTTACCGGACCATTGAAGGCTTCGGCATTCACACGTACAAGCTGGTCAATGAAGAAGGGAAAAGCACCTTCGTCCGCTTCCACTGGAAACCGGCGTATGGTAAAAAATCCCTGATCTGGGATGAGTCCCAGGCGTTGACAGGACGCGATCCGGACTTCCACCGCAAGGATCTCTGGCAATCTATTGAAGCCGGGGATTATCCGGAATTCGAACTCGGTTTGCAGCTCATTCCGGAAGAGGACGCAGACAAATTCGACTTCGATATTCTGGACGCCACCAAGCTCATTCCGGAAGCGCTGGTTCCCGTGGAAATCGTCGGCAAGATGGTGCTGGACCGCAACCCGGACAACTTCTTTGCGGAAACGGAACAGGTCGCCTTCTGCCCCGCCAACATCGTGCCGGGCATCGATTTTTCCGACGACCCGCTGCTTCAGGGCCGCATCTTCTCCTACAGCGATACCCAGCGGCACCGCCTGGGCGGAGCCAACTTTACGGAAATCCCCATCAACCGGCCCGTCTGCCCCTTCCACAATAACCAGAGGGACGGCTTCCACCGCATGCAGATAGACACCGCTCCGGCCAACTACGATCCCAACTCCATCGGGGACAACTGGCCGCGTGAAACGCCCCCGGAAGAAGGCGGTTTCTCCACCGCCCCCCAGCCGGTGAGCGGCGTCAAGGAACGTCTCAGGAGCCCCTCCTTCGCGGAATACTATGCCCAGCCCCGCCTGTTCTGGATGAGCCAGACTCCCGTGGAGCAAAGGCACATCATTGACGCCTTCAGCTTTGAAGTAGGCAAGGTGACGCGCCCGTACATCCGGGAACGGGTGGTGGACCTGCTGACGCGCATTGACCCAAACCTGGCAGCCGGAGTAGCTAAAAACCTGGGCATTGAACTCACGGAGGAACAGCTTAACCGGGAACTGCCCAAACCGGTCTGCGGTCTGGAAAAAGACCCGGCGCTGAGCCTGTACGCCAACCCGGACGGCAACCTCAAGGGCATGCGCGTCTCCCTGCTGGCGGCGGACGGCGTCAGCCTGAAATCCGTGGAGGAAATCTGCAGCGCCCTGCACAAGGAAGGCGTGCACCCCCAGATTCTTGCCCCGCACATGGGAAGCGTGAATACGGAGGAAGGGAAAGACCTGCTTGTGGACGGCACCCTGTCCGGCAACCCCTCCGTCGTGTTTGACGCCGTCATCGTGCCGGAAGGAGAGCAGAGCATTAAAACGCTCCTGATGAACGGAGACGCCAAGTACCACCTGCGCCAGGCATACCGGCACCTGAAGGCCATCGGCCTGCCCGGCGACGCCAGTGAAATGCTGGAAGCGACGGACCTGCCCCGGGATATGGACGACGCCGGGCTGCTCACGCCGAAAGACACCAAGGCCCTGATGAAACCTTTCATCACGGCCATGAAACAACACCGCGTTTGGGCCCGCGAACCCAAGGCGCTGGATTTCGGCGCCTGATTCATTCCCATTCAGGAACCGATTCAATACATCATTAAACAGGGGCTGCAGCTTTTTTATCCATAACGGCAGACGTCCAAATGATGCTCCAGGCAAAAGCAGCATTCATGCAGTCTTAACGTTCCATGCGGGATGACCTTTCTCCGGGACAGCCGTAGATTTTTTCCGAAGTGGGTTTCAACCGTTTCCATTTTATCCGGGGAATGTAAGGCACTTCAAGCCAGGGCGCCGCTGGATCAAATTTCAGCCCATCCGCAACCGAAGGAAGGGGAGGTTCTCATGAATCCCGTCCAGAGTTGCCCTGACCGTTGAAGAAGCCAGCCCGCGTGGAAGGTGCAAGCCTTCCATGCCGGATGAGCCGGAGTTCATCATGGATAAGGAGACGCCAAAGTTGTTCAACTACCTCACTACAACCAATAATAAACAAAAATCATGGATAAAATTACCTCCATCAACGGAATTTTACTGACGGCCCATAATGATTTTTATGAGCATGAAAAAAATAATTCCGTTCACATCACAGAGGATGAACGAACGGCCTGGAACTCCAAGGCTGAAGCATCTGAAGTTAATTCCAAAGTAAGCACGGAAACATTCGATGCCCACAAAGCGGACGCGTCAGTCCATATCACGGAAGAGGAGCGCAACCGATGGAATACCGCTCCCCACTTGGATGAGAGCGGCAATATGACGCTTGCAGGAAGCCTGACGACGGCAGGGACCTACAACGCCAACGGCGGCATCAATATTCCGGTTGATCCTGTCACGGAAACGGACGCCGCGCGAAAACATGAGGTCAGGGTACTTAACGAGATTTCCAATGGAGCCGCTCGGAACTATTTCAATTTTTCCACTCCTCCGTTTGGTAAATTGTTAACGCCGTTTTCCTGGCTGGCTACCTATTGGCCTAAACCGGCAACGGAAAACGGCTGGGTAGATTTTAATTTCCGGTGTGTGCCTTTTGGCCATGAAAGCGACCGTGAAGGGTCTTATTCCCACTCAACCGGAGCTTTTTTGCCCCTGTCTGCCAGTCTGGGGTATCAGCGCATGTTTCAGGTAGTGGCAGGGGGATTGCTGGACGTTACGCTGAATGAGGCCTGGAATGGACCAGATGATTATCCTTTTTCCGAACCTGCAGATGGCGTTTCCATGTGGTGGGATGTTTATTTTGCAGACTATGACCCGGAGGATGGCAACAAGATTCCCGTGCGCGGGCGCGTTTGCCGCTATAATTACAATACGAATCAAGTAGAGCTATTGACTGGCCATGCATCGCTGCCGAACAATTTCCGGCTGCGCGGGATTGCGATAGGATGGGGGAAAGACGGCAACGGAGGCCTCTGGGTTGTTGGAGCCAATGATTCCAATGGCGGGCGCCTGGAGGCATACCGCGTTTGTGAAAACACCTGGATTACCGACTCCTATCACAATTGTGTCGATCTACAAAATATAAGGCTATTATGCAATAGAGGAGCGCTGGAAGTCGGAGTTAAGCCGTTAAAAACTTACGTAGGACTTTACGGACAAAAATCCGTAGTGGCGGAATGGTGTGAAATGATGGAAGTTAAATCATGATGAAAGCACAAATACAAATACAATTCCCATTGTTGGGAGAATGGGACAAATTGAACATGACTGCCGTTTTCCCCTCTTCCGGAGGTTTTATAGAGTCCCGCATTTACACGGAGAACGACATTCCTCCTTCTCATGCTCCGGCCCTGGAAGCTGTGATGGAAGCCCTTGTCTCCATGGGCGCGCCCTGGCAGGTCCAACAGGTGTGGGCTAGAGTGGAGCAGTTCATTTCCAACGTTCCGGAAGGAGAGCAGGAAAGTCCTATTGAGATGACGGAGGGTGTAGTCCTGACGGTTGACGCCGTCAATGAAAGCGGAGGACACCGGAGATTCACCTCCGTCCATTATCCGGATTTTGTGCTCATGAACTCCGCCGCTGTAGATTTTTTCAAGTATTTTACTAAACAATAGATTGAACCTCAAAAAACAAGATACTGAAAAAGATAAACAGGCGGAGTCTGGCCGCTGGGGGAGGCGGGGCAAATACCTGATGGCGGCAACCATGGCAGCATCGGGCGCCAGTGGATACGTTAGACATTCCGGGGATGCGGGGGCGGAATACACGGCAAGCTGCCATGCCGCCGCCCTGCTCCGGGAATCAAGGCATATTCCCTATTCCCGGGCACAGCCGGGAACGGACATGCCGTCCGTTATGCAGCAACATGCAAGCAAGTAATCATGTGCACCAGAACCCGCGCTTACCTGACGCTCCTGAGAGAGTACAAGGCCGAGATTGTCATGATTGTAGGCTTTGCTGCCGCTGCAATCATGTATGCCGACATGCGGACGTTCATCAATGAACAAACCCGCACCCTTACCGAAATTAATTTACGCCTTTCCAATCTCGAACACCAAACTCAAAAATAAATATCGCACCCGACCAAGGCCAGAGTGTAGCCGCCTGGTAAACCACCTATAAAAGAAAACCCCGCAAGCCATTAAGCTTGTGGGGTTTATTAATGGTACACGGAGAGGGATTCGAACCCCCGACCAACTGTGTGTAAGACAGCCGCTCTACCACTGAGCTATCCGTGCATGAGGTGGCGGGAATATATACCGGGGAACCCGGACCGGCAAGGAGAAAATGAGAAAAATGCGTCCTTCCCTCCCCTACCTGATGTCCACGCGCCGGAGCGCGCGGTAATGCAAAATGATGAAGAGGACGCACAGGACGGCTTCAGACCAGTAGAAAATGTCCAGGGCGTCACGGCCGGAGGTGAAGCCGTAGGAGTGCAGACCCACGCCCAGCATGTTGACGCCCCACCAGGCAAAAGCGATGATGACGCCGCCCACCACGTTGCTGAAGTGGAGCAGCCAGGGGGACAGCCACCCGGCTTTCCGCGCGTGCAGCACGGTCAATTGCCACAGCACAATCATCAGGGCCCCGTTTTCCTTGGGATCCCAGCCCCAGAAGCGCCCCCAGGATTCATTGCCCCAGATGCCGCCGAAGACCGTTCCCACCAGCGTGAATACCAGGGAGAAGCACAGGATGCCGTAAGCCATGCGGTCCAGGGATTGTTCCGTTTTCCTGCCGATCAGGCGCAGGGGGGAGGCCAGCAGGTATACATGGGAGAGCACCGCCGCCAGCAACCCGGCCGCGTACCCCAGCACAATGGTGATGACATGGGTGGAGAGCAGGAAGTTGGAGCGCAGGATGGCTACCAGGGGGTCCATGTGGTCCACGGCCTGGGAGGATTCGTACAGAATGCCCATCTGGCAGGAGAAGGCCCCCAGCAGAAGCCCCGCCGCCAGCACGATGCCCTTTTTGCTGAACAGCTCCGCCACCAGCGCGCAGAGCACGCCCATGCACGCGATGAAGGCGATGGTTTCATACGTGTTGCCCACCGGGGACCTCATGGTGATGAGCACGCGGATGACCAGGGCCGCCGCCAGCACGCCGGTCCCCGCCGCACCCAGCAGCCACGCAGGGCTGAACCCGCCGGGCCGCAGAAAACGGCGCCAGAGGGGAGCGTTGGCGGCAGGACGGAAGAGGGCGCAGAGCAGCAGGCACACGAACGCCGCCACAAAGACGGCCAGGGAGGCATAGAGCGGGTCCAGGCGGTAGTAGAA
>OBUQ01000840.1_pt1 | contig 14056 bp, 10 predicted proteins | sample 1494951 | NCBI WGS metagenome assembly OBUQ01 (sample SAMEA2579938, study PRJEB22360) | human gut metagenome | biome: human gut; feature: human-associated habitat; material: faeces | place: Denmark | collected 2008/2010
CCGCAGCCGCTTTTTTGCCCCCGCAGGAGGGGGCCGGACCTTGTGTCATACAAAAGAAGGAATGTTTGAACATATTTCCCGCCCGGCTGTCTCACCCATAACGGTTATGATCCGGATGCAGTGAAAGAGAGAGCACTTCATCCACTTAAGGACTCAACCGTCTTCATAGGTAGTTAGTTGAACAGCAGCCCCGGCGAAGGGATTCGCCGGGGTTTGTTCGTCTCCGGATGGCGCATTCCGCGCCGTAAACGGCTGGAAGGAAGCGGGGAAGGAAGAATAGGAGGCGTTTTGCCGCGGGGTTTGATTGACGAGCGGGACGCATCAGGGCATAGTGGCAGGGTATGAAGAGAGCGTTTTGCGTGATAGCCGGTGCATGCAGCCTGCTTGGATGGGCTCCGGCGGACGAGGCAGGCATGAAGAATGCGCTGGCGGACTGGCAAATGAGGCAGTCCGACTGGGAATCCGCATTCAAAACGGCTGAAAGCGATGAAAAAAGAGCGGAACTGATGGAGAGCCGTCCGAATGCCATTCCGGTGGCGCAGGAATTGTGGAGGCAGGTGGGGAGGGACCTCCAAAAGCCCGAGACTCAAAAACCCTACCTTCTCCCGGCTGTCATTTGGTTCCTGGACCATCCCCAGGCCGTGGCGCAGGCTTTCCCCAACGGAGACGTTGCCAGGAAAATTGTCGTGCTTTGCCTGGACTCCCTGGAAAATACCCTGTTCCGGGAAAAGGGAGCGGGAAAGGCGGCGTATGCGTTGAGCAACTCCCGCGACCTGCGCTGCCGCGTTATTCTGGAACAAATCAAGGATTACAACCAGTTTCCGGAAGACCAGGGGCTGTCCGCCCTGGGGCTGGCCATGGTGATGAAGGAAACGACGGGAATGCTCCAGGATGATGTCAGGCTGGTGGCGGCACGCGGAAGGCTGCTGAAAGACGCCATCATCAAATGCTATGATTCCAGCTTCGGTCCCGTTCCGGTCCGGAATCTGGTGAAGGAAGAGCTGTATGAAATACGCAATCTCAACATTGGACAGACCGGGCCCAAAATAAGCCTGCCTTCCACCGCCACGGGCGCGGAAGTGACGGTCCCCTCCGGGGACAAGCCCGTGCTGCTGGTTTTCTGGGATCCCCGGGATGTGCGCTCTGTCCAGTTTTTGCAAAAGGCCGTTTCCCTACGGAAGGAATTTCCGGGCCTGACGGTCATGCCGGTGGCCCCCGGAAACAGTGAGGACGTGAAAAAGGCCCTGCTGAATTTGGAGATGGATACTCCCTCCCTGGTAGATGAAAAGGCGGCGGCGTTCAAGGATTACCGCGTGATGCTCACGCCTCGGGTATATCTGCTGGACCCTGCGGGGAAAATCCTGATGCGCGGCACGCCGGACATGCTGTTTGACGCGAATCTGTACGCGGTCATGGGCAAGCTGGAAGGGAAAAAGAATGGAAAGGCGGACGAGAAAAAGGCCCCGGCCGCCCCCGCTGCTGTGAAGCCGGCTCCGCTGCCGGCCAGGATCAACTCTCCGGATACGCGCATTCCCTCCGTTCCGCAGCCTGTCGCGCCCCGGCCAGCGGCCCCGCCTGCTTCCTCCGGTGCGGAGCAGCCCTCTTCTCTTTCCGCTCCCCCCCTGCGGCCCATGCCCGAATAGCCTGTTCCATGGAAAATATTCCATTGAGAAAGGCCGCGGAGGCTGTGGCGCGCGTGCTGGCCGGAGCGGGGCACACGGTGTATTTTGTGGGAGGCTGCGTCCGGGACAGGCTGCTGGGATATCCCGTGAAGGACATTGACATTGCCACCTCCGCCCGTCCGGACGAGGTGCTGCGCCTGTTCCCGGACGCCTGGGAAGTGGGCGCCGCCTTCGGCGTGGTGCTGGTGCGCCGTGGCGGTTTCTCCTTTGAAGTGGCTACGTTCCGCAGGGACGGCAGCTACAGGGACGGCAGGCGCCCGGAATCCGTCTGCTTCACGGATGCGGAGGAGGACGCCCGGCGCCGTGATTTTACCATGAACGGCCTCTTTGAAGATCCGTTTTCCGTTCCTCCGGGTTATGTGGTGGATTATGTGGGCGGCGTGGAAGACATCCGGGCCCGCGTGCTGAGGTGCATCGGGGAGCCGGACCGCCGTTTTGAGGAGGACTCCCTCCGGCTGATGCGCGCCGTCCGTTTCGCCGTTACCAGGGAAGTGCGGGTGGAAGCGGAAACTTATGCCGCCATTTGCAGGAACGCCCCGCTGCTGGCCCGCATCGCGCCGGAGCGCATCCGGGAGGAACTGGACCGGATTCTATTGTCTCCAGGAAGCAAACGGGGCGTGGAAATGCTGGTGGAAACGGGGCTGATGAAGCATGTTATTCCGGAGCTATACGGCATGATCGGCTGCACGCAGCCTCCCCAGTGGCACCCGGAGGGGGACGTGTACACCCATACGCTGATGATGCTGGACGCGCTGGGGAAGGACGGCGCCCCCGTGTCTCTGGAGCTGGCCCTGGGCGTGCTGCTGCATGATGTCGGAAAGCCTCCCTGCCGCCAGGTGGATGAAACGGGGCGCATCCGTTTTTCCGGTCATGACAAGGAGGGCGCCTCCATGGCGCGGGACATTTTAAGGAGATTGAAGTATTCCAATGCCGTGATTGATGCGGTGTGCGCCATGGTGGAGCGCCACATGCGCTTCATGAACGTGCAGCAGATGAAGAAGTCCACCCTGCGGATGTTCATGAGCGCTCCGCATTTCAGCGACGAGCTGGAGCTTCACCGCCTGGACTGCCTTTCCTCCAACGGATTGATGGACAACTGGCAGTTTGTCCGGGACGCCATGGATTCCTACCGGGACGCACCCCTGGTGCCTCCGCCCCTGGTGACCGGGCGCGATCTGCTGGACCTGGGGCTGCCCCCCGGTCCCGATTTCAGGAAATGGCTGTCCCGTTTGCAGGAGCTCCAGTTGGAAGGAACGCTCCGGACCAGGAAGGAGGCCCTGCTGATGCTGGGGCAAATTGCCCCGGTGGAACAGAATACACTTGCAGAGTACCTGGAAAAGTTAGCATTATAGGCCGCAAGACCTCATCCTTTCAGCTCATGCGCCCGGTCATTTATCAACTGTTTGTCCGCCATTTCTCCAACATGGAAACCCATGGGGTGGACTGGGGGACCCGGGAGACGAACGGATGCGGCACCTTTAACGGCGTGACGGACAAGGCCCTGAGGGAAATAGCCCGGATGGGCTTTACCCACATCTGGCTGACCGGGGTGCTGAGGCACGCCACGCAGACGGCCTATCCCGAGCTTCCCGCCCAGCCGGAATCCATCGTAAAAGGCCTGGCCGGCAGTCCCTATGCGGTAGTGGATTATTTTGACGTGGACCCGGACCTGGCCTCCATGCCGGAAAAAAGAATGGAGGAGTTCAAGGCACTCGTGAAACGCTGCCGGACGGTGGGGCTGGTGCCGTTGATCGACTTTATCCCCAACCATGTTTCCCGCGCGTACCTGGCGGACTGGGACGGGCATGACGATTTTGGAGAAGGGGACGACCACCATACGTTTTTCTCTCCGGAGCAGGGGTACTTTTACCTGACCTCCAACAGCCCGGGGGACGGCCCCCCCCTGCATCTGCCGGACGGCCTGTTCGAAGGGGAAATGACCTTTGGCCGCGTCACGGGCAACAATGCCGTGACATGGAACCCCACCAAGTATGACTGGTATGAGACGGTCAAGCTCAACTACGGCTATAACTTCCTGGCCGGACTGCCGGCCCTCCGCCTGCTGCCGGACTGGACGAGCCCCAAGCAGCGCGTGCCCAAGACCTGGCGCATCATGGACGACATCCTTTCCTTCTGGCAGGGCCTGGGCATCGGCGGTTTCAGATGCGACATGGCCCACATGATTCCCATGGCCTTCTGGAAATGGGCCATCTCCCGCTCCCGCGTCCGCCTGCCGGACGTGTTTTTCATGGCGGAAGCGTACAATGACCACATGAAAACCACCCCCGGCGATCCCTGCGCCGCGCTGCTGGAATCCGGGTTCAATGCCGTTTACGATTCGGCCTGCTACCGCCTGGCGCTCCATGTGTACACGGAAAAAAACTGGGCAAACGACTTCGACCGCCTTTTCCGGAGCGACCCCAAATACATGGCCAACGGCGTCCGCTACGTGGAAAACCATGATGAAACGCGCGTGTGCTCCCCGCTCTCCTGGGGCGGGGTGGGCCGCATCATCCTTCCGGCGATCATGACGCTGGTGTACGCGTCCGGCCGCGGTCCCGTGCTGGTGTACAACGGGCAGGAAGTAGGAGAGAGGGCGGAAAGTCCCGGCGGCTACGGCGGCCATGACGGCCGCACCAGCATTTTTGACTACACCTGCCTGCCCCAGCTCCAGCCCTGGGTGGCGGACGGACGGTTTGACGCCTCTCTGCTGCCGGAGGACTCCGCGGAGCTGAGGAACTTTCATCAGCGGCTGCTTCCCCTGATGCAGCATCCGGCGCTGGACCGCGGGGATTTTTACGGCCTGAACTGGGCCAACATGAAAAACACCACCTTTGGCAGGGAACCTGCGGAAGACACCTCCGGCCACTGGGTGTACGCCATGCTCCGGCATGATGCCCATGCCAGGGCCACCGTGCTGGTGGTGGGGAACCTTTCCCCGGAGATCAACTTCTACAACCTCCTCATTTCCATTCCCCAGCACGCCTTCGGCTGGTGCGGCATCCAGACGGACCGCGTGCGTGTCAGGAACCTGATGGACGGAGAGGGGGAAGACCGGGTTTTTGACCGGAAGGAACTGATGGAACGCGGGCTTCCCCATCCCCTGAAACCGGGGCATGTGGGCGTGCTGGAACTCTCTGCCGTTTAAAGGGGCATTCCCTCCGGAGGGGTGCGGCTGCCCTTTCCGATATTTTTTGCTCTGCTGGGCGTTTTTATAATGACGGGCGGGTTTTAATTCGGTATAGTCCCGGAAATTCCTATGACTAGACGTTTCCCTCACTCCATGTCTGCCATTCAGCAAATTGCCCTGGCGCTTGCCGTTGCCGGTATTGGAGCCGGCCAGGGGCTGGCCCAGGAAGGAGCAGGGGCCGCCCGCCGGACTGCGGCCCGGATGGAAGAGCAGGCCCAGGCTTCCATGCTGCTGCTGGGGCAGGCGCGTCAGCTGTATTCCGAGGGCAAGTACCAGGAAGCCCTGGACAATTACCGCAGGAGCCTGACCGCGCTGCCCAAGTCCCCCAACATGGAGAAGCGGCGCCGTTTTCTGGAAACCAGCATTGCGGACGCCAGCGTGGCCGTGGCGCAGGAATACATCAAGGTGGGGCGTTACGACGAGGCCGTCAAGCTGCTGGAAGATGCCTTGAAAGTCACGCCGGACCATGCCCTGGCCAAGCGCACGCTGGAAATAGCCCGGGACCCGGTTCGCACGAATCCGGCCCTATCCCCGGAACACGTCAAGAACGTGGAGGAAGTCAACCGCCTGCTTCGCCTGGCTTACGGCTATTATGAACTGGGCCAGTATGATGCGGCCCTGAAGGAATTTACCTCCGTCCTCCAGACGGACCCTTACAACACGGCGGCGCGGCGCGGCATGGAGCTGGTCAACCGCGCCAGGACCGCCTACTTTGACGCTGCCAGGGATGAAACCCGGAGCAGCGCCCTGGCGGACGTCTCCAAGCTGTGGGAGATGCCCGTTCCCCTGACGGAAACGCCGGAGGAACCCGCTTCCTTCTCCCAGCCGCTGGACAATCCGGTGGTGAATGTGGACCAGAAGCTGGGCATGATCCGTCTGCCCCGCGTGCAGCTGGACGGCGCAACGGTGCAGGAAGCCGTGGACTATCTGCGCAGCCTGGCCAGGACGCATGATACAACGGCCATGACGACGGCGGAGCGCGGCGTGAACATTTCCGTGGACCCCGGTCCTGCGGACAGCGTTTCCGCCAAGGAGACCGCCGGCAAGAGAATTACGCTTAATCTTCAAAACGTGCCGCTCCGCGACGCCCTGGAATACGTGGCGCGCGCTTCCGGCCTCATTCTGCGCACGAACGCCTTTGGCGCGGAGCTGGTATCCAGCTCCGACGGCACCTCCTACATGGTGACCAAGGCCATTGCCCTTCCTCCGGGCTTCTTCTCCGGCCTGTCGGAATCCTCCGATTCGGAAAATGCCGATCCCTTCGGTTCCGGGGATGCCGGTTCTTCCGGCATGACTCTGAAACGGGTGGACCCGCAGAAGGCCCTGGCCTCCCTGGGCGTGAAATTCCCGGAAGGCAGCTTCATCAAATACAACTCGGGCAACTCCACCCTCCTTTTCCACGGCACGCCCAAGGACTTGAGCATGCTGGAGGAGCTGGTGGCGTCCAAGACGGCGGAACAGCCCCTGCAGGTGGTTGTCAGCGCGACGTTCCTGGAAGTCAATCAGACGGACCTGGAAGAATTGGGCTTCAACTGGATCGTGAACCTGAACCTGGACCCCTCCAAGTGGTTCATGGGCGGTGCGGGCACCAACAAGAATGACTACAACAACACCGTGCTGGACAGCGCCGCCAGCGTGGTCGGAGCTGCCGTCCCGGCTGGGGTGGTGGGTGGACTGAGGTCCGGCAACCAGGTTTTTACGGAAGACAGCATTGACGGCATGATTGAGCGCGGTTCCTCCGCCAGAAGCACCGGCGTGGCCTACGTTCCCGGCGGTGCGCCCAGCATCGTCACCATGCGCGGCATGTGGAGCCAGGCGGACATCACGATGATCATGCGCGGCCTGAGCCAGAAGAAAGGCACGGACATCATGCAGCATCCTTCCGTGATTGTGCGCCCAGGGGAAAAAGCCACCTTCTTCAGCGGCAAGGAACTGATTTACCCCACGGAATACGATCCGCCCGAAGTTCCCAACAGCACGGGCAACAACAATAACGGAGACGACTGGGGCGACTATGACGACGATGGCGGAGACCGCCTGCCGGTCATGCCCATCACGCCCGCCCACCCCTCCGCCTATGAAACCAGGCAGCTCGGCACGGTATTCAACGTGGAGGTAACAGGCATCAGCGATGACAAATCCATCGTGGAAATGACCGTAGTGCCGGAAATCGTGGACTTTGACGGCTTCATCAACTACGGTACGCCGCTCTTCGTCCCCGTGGCCTCCCAGGAGAAAAATGCGAAGGAAGACATCGTCATGGTGAAAGCTTCCGACAACTTCATTCTCCAGCCCGTATTCTCCACGCGCCGCCTGACCGCTCCGGTACGCATTGCCACCGGCAGCACGCTCGTCATCGGCGCCTTGAAAAAATCCACCTCCATCACGTATGAGGATAAAATCCCCATTCTGGGGGATATTCCCTGGGTGGGGCGCCTTTTCCGCTCCAAGGGATCCAAGGAAGAGCGCAAGGCCATCATCATCATGGTGAAGGCGGAAGTGGTGGACCCGGGCGGCAAGCAGCTTTACACGCCGGGCACCGCTGTTCCGGATGAGGAAGCTCCGGCAGGGCTCGCGCCTCTTCCCGCCCTCAGCAATGCCCAGTAACCTTTAACCGGATTAAGACTATTGAAGAACAGTGATTCCGATCCTGAGTCCTCTTCTTCCTCCCAGGGGGCGGACAATATCATGCGCCAGCTGCATGCCTCGGATTCCCAGGGCGTGGAGCGAAAGAGGGAAGTAGTGGTGCGCCCGGACGGCAGCAAGGTCATCCGTGTGGAAAAACGCCGGCGGACCTACAATGACGACCACGGGGACGCCAAGCAGGCCGTGCTGAAAAACAAGCGTTTCCTCATTGGCCTCTGCATCCTGGTCCTGCTGGTTGTGGGCGCCTTGGCGGGAACGTACATGTACCGCCTGACTTCCTTCAATACGGAGGAATTCGCCGGGCGGCTGCAATCGGACCTCTCCGCCGCCTGGGGCGGGAAGGTGGAAGCCTCCGGCATGGCGATGGACGGCCTTTCCATGAAGGCCGCCCGCATCAAGGTCACTTTCCCGCAGGATTCCTGCCTGTCTTTTGTAATGATGGAAGGCGTTTCCGGAGAAATCTCCGCCACGTCCCTGTTCATGGGAAAAATCAAGGGGGAAAGCCTGAACATGGCCAAGGTCACGATTGGCCTGCGCCCCGGATTCTCCAAATTTGCCGTGCCGCAGACGAAACGGGAACTCCCGTTCGTCTTCCGGCGGTACACCTCTCCGCGCCTGGAGGTAGGTTACGCCCACAAGACGGAGGAATTTACCCTGGAGCGGAATGACGGCCCCTTCTACATGACGGCGGAAGCCTACATCCGCACGTCCGGAAACGGTACGGAACCGGAATACGTGCTGGACCTGTCACAGCAAAAGCTGAAAATCAAGGGCTGGCCTCTGATGGGCGTCGACTCCGGCTCCATCATTTTAAACGGAAACGGCGTTAAGCAGCTCACCTTCTCCGGTTTTCTGGACAAGGGGCGCCTGCTCAACAAGCCTACGGACCTCAGCCCCTTCATGATTACGGGGAATTTCCTCCTGGGTACGGATTTCCGCCACCAGGCCTGGACCCTGACGGGCAGGAATTTTGACCTCCTCTCCCTGGTGGGGGATGACTTCGCTTCCTTCCTCAAGGTACAGATGGGGGAACAGGAAGTGGATGAAAAGCATGAATTGAAGCTGGACTTTGCGCTGCCCGTGATGGACGAACAGAAAAGGCCCTCCGTAAAAGGGTACAGCGGTTCCGTCATCAAGGCGACCATGCTCAGGCTGCCCGTCCTGCGCCTGCTGGCGGCCATGACCGCCCGGAACACGGAAATAAGGCTGCCTTACTCTTCCCCAGTCTTTACGTCCGGCTCCTTTCTGCTGGAAAGCGACGGAACGAACCGTTCCGCCTCCCTGAAAGAGATTTCCCTGTTTGAGCAGGGCTTCCTGGGAGTGACCGGGGTTCTGTACAGCAACGGTTCCGCCGTAACGGGAGAGCTGGTCTTTAAAATCCCCTCCTACATGGTGGATAGCCGACGCCTGCCGTCCGGCGTTACGCAGGAGGGGCATGAAATCATTCTCCCCGTGAAAATTTCCGGTACGCCGGCATCCCCGCAGGACAACTCCGCCGGCATGCTCCAGGAAGTGGAGCCGCGCGCGGACCGTCCGGGAATGGGGACTGCCCCCTCCCGCGGAACGGCTCTTCCCGCTCCGTCAAGTACCCCGCCCGCCCGCATTACGGTGGACGGATTCATGTGATATTGCCGAGGATTCATGTTGCTGCTCAACCCCATTGTCCGAAAAACGTCCGAAAAGCGTTCCCGCTGGTGGACCAAGCTGGCCGGCTTCGGCCTGTGGTCCTTGCTCCAGCCCATCTGCATGAGCCTGAATATCCGCTCCATCAAGGAGGAGCACGACGACGTCTACACGGCGCCCTTCCTGGTGGCCCTCTGGCACAACCGCACGACGGTGCCCGGCTACGCCTGGTCCCTGGCCCAGAAGCCGCTCAAGATGTGCGTGCTCACCAGCGCCAGCAAGGACGGCGCCCTGGTGGAGGCCGTATGCAAACACTTTGGCCTGGATTCCGTCCGCGGTTCCTCCGGACGGCGGGGAGCCCTGGCCTACATGGAAATGATGAGGAAGGTGCAGGAGGGGGACGTCTGCTTCTGCCTCACCCCGGACGGTCCGCAGGGCCCCATTTACCAGGTGCACCACGGCATCATCAAGATGGCCTCCCAGTCCGGGCTTCCCATCGTTCCCGTGTGCATCGAATATGAAAGCTGCTGGAGGCTGAACAAGGCCTGGGACCGCTACGCCATTCCCAAGCCGTGTTCCAACGTGAACATTCTATGGAAAAAGCGCCTGTTCATTCCTCCGGACGCAACGGATGAGCAGGTAGCGGACTACGCCCGCCTTCTGGCCGGGCTGCTGAGCGAGGGGCTTCCGGACTTCCCGCCACTTCATCAATCATTATTATGCAAATCATCGACGGAAAACAGGTAGCCTCCCAGGTGCTGGAAGAGGTTGGAAAGGACATTGCCCGGCTCAGGGAACAGGGAATAACGCCCGGCCTGGCCGTGGTTCTGGTGGGGGAGGACCCCGCCTCCCAGGTGTATGTGAATTCCAAGGTGAAAAAATGCGCGGAGCTGGGAATGAACTCCCGTAAAATCGTTCTCTCCGCGGATGCCTCCCAGGAAGAACTGCTCCAGGTCGTCCGTGACTTGAATGCGGACCCCTCCATCCACGGCATTCTGGTGCAGAGCCCGCCTCCCCCCCATATCGACGAGGCGGCCGTGGTCCTGGAAATAGACCCCGCCAAGGATGTGGACGGCTTCCACCCGGAGAACGTCGCCAAGCTGGTGCTGGAGGATGAAACCGGTTTTGTGCCCTGCACCCCGCTGGGCTGCATGAGGCTGTTGCAGGCGGCCGGCATTGAAACGGCGGGCGCGAATGCCGTGGTCATCGGCCGCAGCATGATCGTGGGCAAGCCGATGGCCCATCTTCTGATGTCCAAGCAGGCGAACGCCACCGTTACGGTGGCCCACCCCCGCACGCAGAACCTGCCCGAGCTTTGCCGTTCCGCAGACATCATCGTGGCGGCGATAGGCAGGCCCGCATTCGTGACGGCTGATTTTGTGAAGGACGGCGCCGTGGTAGTGGACGTGGGCATCAACCGCGTGGAAGATGCCTCCGCCAAGCGCGGCTACCGGATTGTTGGAGACGTGGCCTATGATGAAGTGGCGCCCAAGTGCCGGGCCATTACCCCCGTGCCCGGCGGCGTGGGGCCGATGACCATCGCCATGCTGATGGCTAACACGGTCAAGGCCTGCCGCCAGCAGACGGGAGCCTGACGGAGCGCCGTGACGTCCGTTTTTCTTGTCAAATGAAGGAAAGTAGGGCAGTATTCACTTACCATTATGTCAAGTAAATTACTCGAAGGCAAAGTTGGTGTCGTAATCGGCGTGGCGAACAAGCGCAGCATCGCGTTCGCAATTGCCAAGGCATGGCATGAAGCGGGCGCAAAGCTCATCTTCAATTATCAGGGCGAACGCCTCAAGGACGGCGTGCTCAAGCTGGTCCATGAAAACTTCGGCGAAGACGTCCCCGTTTACGATCTGGATGTCAGCAATGATGAATCCATCAATGCATTCTTTGAAAAAGTCCGGGAACACACGGACAAGGTGGATTGCATGCTGCATTCCGTGGCTTTTGCCCCGAAGGAAGCCCTTGGCGGTAGTTTCCTGGATACGGGACGCGAGGCGTTCAAGATTTCCCTGGATATCTCCGCCTACTCCCTGGTGGCCCTTTCCCGCGCCGTGGAGCCCATGATGTCCGACAACGGCAGCATTCTGGCGATGTCCTACCTGGGTTCCGAAAAGGTGGTGCCGAACTACAACCTGATGGGCGTTTCCAAGGCCGCCCTGGAAGCCTGCACCCGTTATCTGGCGTATGATCTGGGCCGCGCCCGCGGCATCCGCGTCAACTGCATCAGCGCGGGCCCCATGCAGACGCTTGCGGCACGCGGCGTTTCCGGCTTTAACACCATGTTCAAGGTGTATGAGGAACATGCCCCCCTGGGCCGTTCCTGCACGGGCGAGGAACTGGGCGCTACCGGCGTCTTCCTGGCCAGCGACGGCGCAGCCGCGATCACCGGACAGGTGATTTACGTGGACGGCGGCTATCAGATCATGGGCATGTAGCATTCCCTCCGGGAAAATTTCCCCTTTGTTTCAGGCCGTACCGCTTGCCGGTACGGTCTTTTTGCGCTGTTTCCGCGGGTATGACAGGGATGCGCCATCTCTCCTGTCAAAAATTCTTGTGTTCCGGTGTCTCATTTTTATAAATAAGAAAATGACAGCCTCCCCTCGTTATCTGTTTAACGGAGAAACGTGCGGCAGCTTGGATGAATTGTTCCTCCGCTACGGGAACTCTTCTCATAAAGCCCATATCTCCCTTGTTGGCGGGGACGGAATGCACATGCAGTCCGTTCCGGTGGGTAACGGCCTTTATTATTGCGAGGTGGGGGATGACGCCCATGGCTACGTCTGCCCCCATGAAATGCCGGTTGAGGAATTGGAGGAACAATTCCGCCGTTTTGATTCAGGGGAGGATTTCTCCTTTGTGAAGGAAGATTGGAGCTTTTACGAACCTTCCGCCTCTCCGCTTCCGGCGATGGTCAAATGGATTGGCGTCGCGGCCCTGATGGATGCCGCCATTGTACTGGCCTTCACCGGGCTTCCGGAGGGCCACACCGTCCATCTTTCCTGCATGCTGGATACGTTTACCCGTTTTCTGCTCAGTTAAGGCGCGCAGGGGCGGCCTGTTGAAGGAAGTCTTTTGCGGCTCCGCTTCAGGGGGCGAGTACCTTCAGCGTACCGTGGCGCGTGATGCGGACCGGGGCGTTGCCCATATAATCGCCGTCCAGTTCACAGGCGGCCTGTCCGGCGGAGATGACGGTTCCCCCCGTCATCCGGATATATTCAAAGGAGCCGTTCCGCCGGGAATGGAAGCCTCCGTGGACGGCGGCCATCAGGCATTCCCCGATGATGGCGGGAATGGAGTGTTTGAAAACCACGGCGTCCAGAAGACCGTCGTCATTATCCGCTTCCGCAAAGAAATTCAGCGGTCCGCCGTACCTGCGCCCGTTGCCGAAGAGGATGGAACGGCCTGCCACCACCCGCCCGTCATCCGTGGACAGGGTCAGCCGGGGCTGCCGCTCCGTGCAAACCCGGGCGCCGGCAATGACGTAGGCGAAGGCCTTCCATTTCTTTTTCATCGGGGAGTCGTCTCCGCGGCACGGGCGTCCGCGCCTATGCCCGCCATCTGGAGAAAGGGCTGCCCGTTGAAGGCGAACAGGTCCACGTCCCTGGGACGTCCCGCATTCAGAACATGCAGGGCGTGGTCAAAATCCTGCCGGATACCGATTTCACGGGAGAAGACGTTCATGGTTCCCGCGGGGAAGGGGGCCAGCACCGTTTCCGTATTGCAGAGGGCCCTGGCCGCCACGCCCAGCGTGCCGTCCCCGCCCGCCACGGCCACGACGGGAGTTCCGGAATCCGCCCGGGCGGCCAGGTGGCGCAGCATGTCTTCCCTGCTTTCCGGCTCAATGACGTCAAAAAGATCCCGGTGGCCGTCCAGCCAGCGGCGGAAGCGGTCGGCCCTGGCGCTGCGCGCCGTATTATTGAAAAACAGGGGAATCCTCATGGAGCGGTCACGGAGAAATTCAAAATCTGCACCGGGGCTTCCGTATGGGCCACGGGTTCATGGCGCACTGTTCCGTCGGGCAGCATGAATTCCAGAATGCCGCGGGAGACGTTGTCCGGCAGGCGCACTTCCAGAAACTTCCTCATGTCGTCGGATGGGCCGGGGGTGGTGCCTTCCGCCAGGACTTTCCCTTCTTCCGACTTGAGAACGACGCGCAGGGGCAGTCTTCTGCCGCTGCCTTCCTTCCCATCCCTGATATCCAGCATCAGCCTGCTGCCCGGCAGGTACTCCGGCTGTGCCGCCACCCAGTCCGACGCCAGTTTCATATAACGGTCCGTGATCCTGACGGCGGGGACGGTCCGGCTTTCCGGAGGGAAGGTCAGCGCGCGCCGTTTTTCGTCGTAGCGGGCTTCCCAGATCAGCGGGAAGAACTCTCCGGCGCCCTCCTTCTTCCAGGAGGTGGCGTAAATGGCGTTCTCCGGCTTGCGGGGGTCCAGCATACTGATGGCGGACATCACCCACGGGGTGTTGAAATCCTTCTCGTTGTACTCCAGCATTTTCCATTCCCCGTCACACCAGGCTTCCACCCAGTTGTGGTTGCCGCGCACATGGTTCCAGGTAAGGACGCCGGCCATGCGGGCCGGAATGCCCACGGAGCGGAGCGCGCAGACGAGCAGGATGCTCTGGCCCGTGCAGGAAACCTTGCCGGATTGCAGGGATTCCTTCACCCCCTGGTGAGGAACCCTTCTTTCCGTGGAATAGCGCACATTCAGGGTTTTCTGGATGCAGGAGGCAATCGTGAGGGCGGCTTCCCGGCCCGTCTTGCATGCGGAAACCAGCGGCGCAAAGAGGTTGTGGAACTGTTCCCGCCATTCGTCGCGCGGCTCGTTGACCACGGCATAGGGGAGCACGTTGTTTTCATAAAGCTCCCACGGAACCTTGCCGGCCCAGGGGAACTGGCTGGGGG
>OBUQ01000842.1_pt1 | contig 14019 bp, 14 predicted proteins | sample 1494951 | NCBI WGS metagenome assembly OBUQ01 (sample SAMEA2579938, study PRJEB22360) | human gut metagenome | biome: human gut; feature: human-associated habitat; material: faeces | place: Denmark | collected 2008/2010
ATAATGCATATATTAGCTTAACTGCCTGAATTATAGAATTTTTAAGCAGCCACTATGTATAGCAAAGCTCATGAGACGATGTTAGAAGTGTTCCAAGGTGTTGCAGACTCAATTAATGGGTTAATCAACTATGATGGAGACAGCGATAATGGTCATCGTAATATTCTTCTAGGCGGAGATGTTGAAACAGGATTCTCACTTCAATACAACACAACCGATAATGTTTGGGTGATGAACTCAAATGGTTCTTATCATCAGTATGATGGTGTAAACATTGCAACGGTTCCAGCACAAACATCAACACCTTCTACCGGCCAAGACAATAACAAAGAAATTGACCAGAAGATTCAAACCGTAAAAGATAATCTTCAGAGTCTCAAGAACAGTCAAGACCAAACATATCAAACTCAAAAGTTATCCTTGAACAACGCAGTTCAGCAACTGGCTGATCAGTTTGCCAGTCAAGAAGCACAAGCGGAAAAAGACAATAACACTAAGGTTCAAGCTTTCAATGCGCAACAAGAAAGTGCCTTGGCTTCATTTATTGCTGCATTAACTAAACAGGTTGAAGCGTTGAATCCCGGTCCTAAGCCGTCAACGCCTTCTAGTGGTGCCTCATCATCGGGTGCATCCAGTGCCACCAGTTCATCGTCTTCAAGTGCTGCTAGTTCATCTGCATCGAGTGCGGGCAGTTCAGCTTCATCCAGTGCTGCCAGTTCATCTGCATCGAGCGCGGGCAGTTCAGCAGCATCAAGCGCTGCTAGCTCGTCTGCATCGAGTGCAGGTAGTTCAGCAGCATCAAGCGCTGCCAGTTCGTCAGCATCCAGTGCGGGCAGTTCAGCAGCATCAAGCGCTGCTAGCTCGTCTGCATCGAGTGCAGGTAGTTCAGCAGCATCAAGCGCTGCCAGTTCGTCAGCATCCAGTGCGGGCAGTTCAGCAGCGTCAAGTGCTGCCAGTTCGTCAGCCTCAAGTGCGGGCAGTTCAGCAGCGTCAAGTGCTGCCAGTTCATCTGCATCGAGTGCGGGCAGTTCAGCAGCGTCAAGTGCTGCCAGTTCGTCTGCATCGAGTGCGGCTAACCCGAAGACTTCCAGTGCTGCTGTTATTCCAGTTGTTGCCGCACAGTCTTCAAGTAGTCAGCCGATGAGTCGGGTTGCTCAAAAGAATGGCAAACATGCCTATCCTGCAACTGGTGAAAGCCAAGCGGGCGCAATTTTGGCTGAGGCCGGTGCTGTTGTGATTGCGGTTCTTGGCTTGGCCGGAGTTCGCAAGTATCGTCACGCAAAGTAATGAGCTGTTTACACTAGCAGCTGGACTATCACATGGGATGATGGCTCAGATGTCACTGCAGCTGCTATTTGGTTTGATTAGAGAGCATTCTTCATTGAGATGTAAGTTGCTCTTTGATCATCACACGTGTTTTCGCTTTGGGAGCGAGAGCGGCTTGATATGTGCAATCCTTGGATTGAGTTGCCTGCTATTAATTTAGTATGGCTTGAGGTACAGAAGTGGGTAAACACCATCGGATGGTTTAAAAGCGTTTTGAAGGCCTTAGTGGCGGTCATGATTGTGATGTCTCGAAAAGAGAGCATACAAGTCTTCATGGTTGAGTTGATGTTGGGATTGCACTAACCATGAGAAGGCAGCACAAAGGTCTGTATCAACAGGGAGGTGGTTTAAACCGCCAGAAAACCGTATGAAAACAACTTAGGAAAGCTAAAACAGTTGGCATAGCCGTCACAGGCTCAACAACATAACCTGAAAGTTTTTTTGACCACCTTGAGGAGTATTTGCTCCTCAAGGTGGTCATTTTGATTCTTAAAGCCAAATGGACGGCATTAAAAAACCGTCTCAACATGCCGTTGAGGCGGTCATTCACTTCATATCTATTCAATCAAAACTTAGCGTTCGTTTTTGGTTGCAGACTACTGAGGTTCGTATAGAACAGGTTTTCTTGAAGACGGGCTTGTTCTTCTTCGTGGGGATCGCGTGGTGCTGCGATCATGTGCTCAACGCGTTTAAAAGTATGCTTGATCAGTGACATTTAAAACATCTCCCCTATTAGTTGTTCCTGTTTACAACTACATTGTAAGAGTCGCCAAGCAAAACTTCAATTGGTATAGGGCTTTTGAAAACGAATTCATTGCAAAAATTTTACGAAAAGATGTCAGTTGTCACAAAATGAACAGCAGGCCATGCATTTTTTACCTTCTTTTAGAGAGGTATCCGTTGATGCAAGTTGCGATATTTGAAGACGAAGTGGTTTTTTTGTGGTAGGACAGAGAGACTAGTTTGTTTTGTCGGCCTTTGCTTGGATTTTTTCTAACTGTTGGTATTGGCCGGTCATCCAAGTGCGATAATTTTTGCCCTTTGGCAGGGTTTCGGAGACGTTGAGCACAGGGACATCGTGTTGCTTAGCTAATTTGACGAGACCGTCGACGATTTTCGAGCTGGCTTGGCTGTTGTTCACGAAAAAGGCGATTTTCTTTTCTTTAATATCGTCTTGAACACCGTTGATGTCTTTGGCACTATAATCGGTGCCTTCTTCGGTAGCTTGGGCGAAGTGGGTGTTGTTAACCTTGTAGCCTAGATAGTCCAGCGCGTAGCCGAAGACAGGTTCGGAGACGTCGACTTTTTGATCGTGAACGTTTTGCTTGAGTTTCTGAATCAAAGCATTGAGGTTATCGAGTGAGGCAATGTACTTCTTGGCGTTGGCTTTGAAGATGGCCTTTTTGGATGGGTCCTGTTTGGCAAACTTGTCTGCCAAGGCATTGGCAAGTTTAGGCATGGTGCGTGGGTCATACCAAATATGTTCGTTATCGCCTTCGTGTTTGCCCATGAGGTCATCGGCCACACGTAAGTATTGTTTGGACTTGCTTTCGGATTTCACGAGTTTGTCCATCCAGCCATCATAGCCGATACCACTGGCAACGATGAGGTTGGCGGTGGCCACTTGTTTACCGACTTTAGTGGTGGGTTCGTAGTCATGGGGATCAATGGCGGGATTGTCGATGATCGATTGGACACTTACCTGATCGCCGCCGACTGCTTTAGCTACTTCACCGTAAAAATCGACGGTAGCCACAACTCGAATCTTTTGGTTGCTGCCAGATTTGGTGCTGGTGCTGCAAGCGACTGCAAGGATTGCCAACAACATGACGCTGAAGGCGGTCAATAATCGTTTGAACATGGGCAAAAGCTCCTTTGTTGGAAAGCGTAATGGTTACGGTTGTAAGCGTAGCGTATTCATGGCGTACACGCAAGCAAAATTTAAAGCAGCAAAAAACTGCAGCAGGCGATGGCTTCATTTCATCGTCATGCTGCAGTTTTTGAAACGCGCTTATTGATAATCTTTAATCAATAGAAGGATACCAGTAATTGATAAAAGACTTCCTATTGCAATGGCTAGCCAGCCTAAAACACGCTCACCTGTGTCAGGTAGATGATGGGTGTTGTTGTGGCTTGGCGTGACAACCTCCACGCTTGCGGAAGAATCGCTTTCTGAAGAGGATGAAGGGATCACATCACTGCTAGATACGGAAGATGAGCTTTCCTGATGGCTAGGGGTTGATGAAGCAGCCGGCTTTGAAGGCTCGCTAGATGACGACGACGGTTTAGACGGCGGCGTTACTGAGCTAGAAGGTGACGACGGTTTAGACGGCGGTGTCACCGAGCTAGAAGGTGTTGATGGTTTAGATGGCGGCGTCACTGAGCTAGAAGGTGACGACGGTTTAGACGGCGGTGTCACCGAGCTAGAAGGTGTTGATGGTTTAGATGGCGGCGTCACTGAGCTAGAAGGTGACGACGGTTTAGACGGCGGTGTCACCGAGCTAGAAGGTGTTGATGGTTTAGACGGCGGTGTCACTGAACTAGAAGGTGTTGATGGTTTAGACGGCGGTGTCACCGAGCTAGAAGGTACAGACGGTTTGGAACTGGAAGATTCAGAAGATGGCGTCGACGGCGTTACCGGTGGCGGCGTCAGGTTCTCGTCATAGGCCTTGACCGTCACTTGCGGTTTATCAAGGGTAATGGTAAACGGCAAGTGAGTCGCATTCAGCTTGTATCCTTTAGGCGCCTTTGTTTCGACAAAATAGTATTGGCCGACTAAGAGTTGGGTAAAGGTTAACTTGCCCTTCGTATCAGTGATGAGGTCGTCGTGCACCAAGGTTCCATCGGCACGATAGAGTGAGAAAACAGCGCCGGCGAGAGCCTGCTGATGTGTTTTTTGGTCTTGTTTAATTAGCGTGACCTGTCCAACTTGGCCGGTGCCACTACCGCCGTTACGCCAAGTGATTGTGCCGTTTGCTTGCGCTGGAGCACCGCTACCGCCTTGCTTGCCTGAAGCAACGACTGAATTCGTCCAAGAATCTGTGGTTTCGAAACTTGCAGAGGTGGGATTAGTCCACAAATCAATTTGGATGGCGGTTGTGATCGTTCCCAGCGATATTTTGACTTGGTTACCATTCACTTGATAGCTTGGGGTGATGGTACCGGTAGCATGGAACCAGTTGTCATCGTAAGTACCAGTGTGGACGACCAGCCCACGACTTGTATCAAAATGCTGCCCGGGACCAAGTGTATCAGTGAGCACCACATTGTCGACATGCTCCATATTTGGATTAATCGTAATCTCCCACTGGAAAATTTTGGGTCGACCAAGGTCATCAACATACTGCGCTTTTTCTTCTGGAGTTGCACCTGTTGGCGGATTGACAACCCACCCGGCTTTGTAGATATACCATCCTGGACGTTGATGACCACTATCATCATAGCGGCCACTTACCATGAATTGAAGCTCACCTTGGCGGCCGACTGTTGAATGGCTGAAGAAGTCCGTGAAGGTCAAAATACCGGTTGAACTACCTGCTTTGGAAAAGAAATGGCCAATCGTGGCGCCAGTTGTGGGATCAACCACTGCAAAGTCCACATCGGCTCGCGATACAACTGTTGCTGGCAGGGAAACTGTCGCGGTATCACCGGCTTTGACGACCACTTCGTCAGGAATTCGCCAGTGATAGGTTAATGTGTACACGCTATACATCGAAAGATTGGGTGCGTGGGTGAAATCTTTCCCAGTGGTGTCAGTAATCGTAGCATCTTGACTACCAAAACCGGTGACCGCGATATTCTGGCCAGCACCGACACTGATCGGCTTGCTTATGAGCGGTGGGATTAAGGCAACCAGAACTGACAGCAACAAGGTGATAAGTAAAAAGACTGAAGCACGCTTTTGTGAGTGGCGGCGCTTTTGCATCTCGGCACTTCCTTAGTCATAATTTAACAAAATAATTATAACATAAGGATATTTATTCGGATTAACAAATATAATGAATATTCCCTTGCTTAGTAAGGCGATTTTTGTGAGATAATACTTACAAAAATAACGAAACAATGATGCTTAGCTTATTTGGTTAAAGGGATCAAATAACTGGTGAAATGTTTGACGTCTCGAACGGCTTATGTTTGAATTAATTTAATGATGCGGTTATTCGTCATCATGTTGGGGAGGGATCAAGTTGCGAAGGTGGCTTGTTATTGCAGTATCAGTGATGGCTATGATCGGTGTAACTGGTTGTCAGTCAAAAAGTTCAAAGTCGTCTAGCTCGACTGGGTCGACGATGATTAAGGTGAACCATTTTACCAAGCAGACTTTGCAGAAACGGTATACGACCATTTCTGACTTGGTGATGAAAACGATGACAGAGGTCTCACTGCAAAGTGATAACAAAACCCTCAGTCAGTCGGCTAAAGCCAGTCTCTCTAAACTTGATAAGATCCGGCTGGAATTGGATAATAACAAGTCACAGGATTCAGGGGATGATGCTTTGGCAAAGACATTGGTTGATTATGCCAAGCAATCAAGTGACGTGTTGACAGCCGTTATTAACAATGATGGAAAAGGCTATCAGTCAAGCGCTCAAGCTTTCTTTAAGCAGGCCGTCAGTATTGGTCAACAGTCTTTCGGCGGTCAAGTTCCGGAATCCGTGCGCAACTATGCGAACAATCAGCAAGCGGTGACAAATAGCGGAAGCTCGAAGTAACAATCAAGTTACATAGGATCGCAAAAGGCAGTTGATGACTGCTTTTTTTGTTACACAGCGTCAGGCGACCTGAAACGTAAGACTTTTTCAAATCGACGGGGTTGTGATAGGTGATGGCGCGCTGATTTGTTAGGTTGGACGTGAGGAGGCGATCGTTTGGCACCCTATCAAGATGATTTGAATACTTTGCTGGCCAAGTTGCAGGCAATTGCACAGACGGGTAACTATTACGCAAAGGATGTTTTTGATCAGCAGCGTTATACAGAACTGGCTGACGTGACGACTAAGCTGGCAATAAAGCTTGGTGCCAGTGACCAGCAAGCAAAGCTGTTTGTCGATGCGGATTTTGGCTATGTGACGCCCAAAGTTGATGTTCGTGCGGTTACCTTTATTGACGATCAACTATTGCTGGTTCAGGAACGAGCGGGCGGTACATGGTCCATCCCCGGTGGTTGGGCGGATTTGGGTTATAGTGCGGGTGAAATTGCTGTAAAAGAAACCCGTGAAGAGGCCGGCTTAACCGTGAAACCGCAACAATTACTGGCAGTTCGGGCACTACGTAAGCACGCCTATGCCAAGCAAAGTTCGCAAGATGTGTACAAAATGTTCATTGCTTGTCTACCGGAGAATCGTGCGTTAAAAAGCGGGATCGAAACTGCAAAGGTTCAACTTTTTACGCGAGAACAAGCGCTTCAGGTGCCCTTATCGCTACAACGCAATTTGCCGGCCGACATTGAGATGGCATTTGACGCACATACGGCTAGTCACTGGATGACAAAGTTTGATTGAGTTTAAAAAGATAATGCTTTGATAGCCAAGTAAAGGGCATGGCAACAGAAAAGAGTTTATTTCCCAGTGATGAACACGGAAATAAACTCTTTTTGATTTGGCCGATGACTGGTTACTTTAATAGAAGGAAGGCTTATCGCCTTGGGTGTTAGGTTGGTCAACGCCAAGTGAAGCACCGATGTGTTTGCTTGGATCGTTAATCAGCTTGACGACGAAGTCAGCGATGCTGCGCCGGGAGACTTCTGTGCCCTTAAATGGCTCGCCTTTTTCCGTTAATTCATAACTGACAATGTTTTTATTGGAAAGCCAAGCTGGCCGAATGATCGTATATTTTAAGTCAGAATTTTCAATGACTTTGGCGGCTGCGGCGTAGGTTTCAAGATAACCACCATCAAGCATTTGATGATTCCACTTGCCAAAAGCGCCGGGGACTTCATCGTAAATTCCCAACGTCGAAATCCAAATCAATCGACTCACACCTGCAGCATCCATCGCTTTCACGACGGATTTTGCCTGATCTTCAATTCCCTTGTTGCCAAGGTTGGCATAGACAACGTCAATGCCAGCAAGCGCCTTGGTCAACTTGGCGGTGTCGGTGACATCCCCGTCAATCACCGTCTCCCGTTGCGGATTGACGTCTTGCAGCCGTCCGGCATTGCGTAGAAACAAACTCAGGTGATGATCGGTTTCTTTCAGCAACTGATGCCGCGCCAACGTTGCAATTTGCCCGTGTGCGCCTAAGATCATGACATTTGCCATTTGAATCTTCCTTTCTTGTTCCCAATACAGTTTTATTGTAACACCGGTATTTGTGGGCGGAACGATCAAAAAAGCCCGCGAATTTCTTCGCGGGCTTCCTTCTGGTCAAGTGCTGTCCGGTGTTGTTGGCCCGGGCATATGGTTTATCTTGTCATCAAAGCAATTAACGAAACTTCGACAGAGGGTGAGCTTTGCCGAAACATTGGGGGAATGATAAACCCCTGTGACCAGAAGTGATGCTATTTTGCGCTGTTCGTTGCTTGATCCTGAATTTTTTCAAGTTGCTGGTATTGGCTGGTCATCCAAGTCCGATAGTTTTTGCCCTTAGGTAATGTCTCGGTCACTTTCAAAACCGGCACATTATTTTGTTCAGCTAATTTGACGAGTTGATTGACAGTCTTTGAGCTTGCTTGGATGTTATTGACAAAGAAGGCAATTTTCTTTTCCTTAATATCGGTTTCGATACCATGGATATCTTTTGCGCTGTAGTCTGTGCCGTCTTCGGTTGACTTCGAGAAGTGATCGTCATTGACTTTGTAGCCCAGATAATCGAGCGCGTAGCCAAAGACAGGTTCGGAGACATCAACGAGTTGGCCATTTACTTTCGACTTCAACTTGTTGATCAAAGTATTGAGATCGTCCAGTGAAGCGATGTATTTTTTTGCATTCGCCTTGAAGGTCGCTTTGTCAGCTGGATCTTTCTTGGCAAACTTATCAGCTAACGTATTGGCCAGTTTTGGCATGGTTCGCGGATCGTACCAGATATGTTCGTTGTCGCCTTCCTTTTTGTTCATCAAATCGTCAGCGACACGTAAGTAATTTTTGGATTTGTCCGCTGATTTCACGACCTTATCCATCCAGCCGTCGTAACCAATGCCACTAGCGACAACAAGATCGGCAGACGCAACTGATTTCCCAACTTTGGTAGTAGGCTCATAGTCATGGGGATCAACCGCCGGATTGTTGATAATCGACTGCACCGACACCTTGTTACCACCCACAGCTTTGGCAACCTCACCATAAAAATCAAGACTGGCAACAACTTGAATCTTGCTGCCATTCGAGCTGGATTGCTTTGCGGCACCATTACTACCGCATGCGACTGCAAAAATTGCCAGCAATGCGACACTGATACCTGCAAGTAATCGCTTCATCATAAATTCCCGCTTCCTTCCAAAACGTAATAATTACGATTTAAACCATAAAGCAAAGTGAGCAGTCTGGCAAGAAAAATTTTCAAAAAAATTGAGAAAAGTGACGTTCTTAAATTCTAATTGACAGATAAATCGCAGTCGTGATACGGTTACTGCCGTTGCTTAAATAGTAATGATTACGAATTAAAAAGAGGTGATCATTTTTGGAAAAGACAGATCTTGCCAGTGCACGGCGGCGTATGAAGAGTCCCAACATTAAGACCCGAAAACGGGCGTTAAAAGTTTTGCACGATGCTAAGCGTAAGCAACAGAAAAATCGGTAATGTATCAATAATTGGTGGTCATTTGAATACTTTGAGTGACTCGTTTGCGGGAGATTAAAGACCATCAGTGAAGGAAAGAGGCATTCTTTTGGCAAAAAAATCTAAAATTGCAAAAGCAAAACGACAAGAAAAAATTGTTCAACAATACGCGGCAAAACGCGCTGCATTAAAAGCGAAAGGTGACTATATTGGCCTAAGCAAACTCCCCCGTGATTCAAGCCCAGTTCGTTTACATCATCGTGACGTTTTGGATGGGCGACCACATGCTTATATGCGGAAGTTTGGCATGTCCCGGCTTAATTTCCGTGAACTCGCCCATAAAGGTCAAATTCCTGGGGTGCGGAAAGCCAGTTGGTGAAACCTGAAGCCACCGGCGATGAATTCGTTTTGTGTTTTTTATTTCCTCATGTTTGCTAACTCACAAGCAATTATCATGTCTTTTGCCTGAAGATGACGTTATACTTAAGATGTATGAAGTTAGCGCTTACATAACATGAGCGAAGTGGCTTTGCTGATGTTCGTCGGACAGAAAAGACGTTTGCAAGGAGGAAAAACACAATGGCTGAATTGCAGTCAACGCACTATCAGATGTATATCAATGGCAAGTTCATGGATTCGGCATCAGGCGATGTTGAAACCGTGATCGATCCTTCCACAGGCAAGAAATTGTGGACGGCACCGGCAGCGACAATTGAGGAAGCCCGCGCAGCCGTGGATGCTGCTTGGACGGCTAAGAATGCTTGGCGGCGCGTGCCTGCTCCAACGCGCGGTGCGTACTTGCGCAAGCTTGCTACTTTAGTGCGTGAGCATGAAGATGAACTGGTGAAGATTCTGATGTTGGAGCAAGGAAAAATTCATGCCTTAGCGAAAACCGAAATTGAGTTTTCGGCGGATTATTTTGACTATATGGCCAACGCCGCACGCGTTTATTCCGGCGATGTGATGGAATCTGACAATGAAAACGAAAATATTATCATTGCCCGTCAGCCAATCGGTGTTGCGGTTGGTATTATTGCTTGGAACTTCCCGTTCTTCCTGATTGCTCGGAAAATGGGGCCAGCTTTGGTAACCGGCAATACCATCGTGATCAAACCAAGTTCGGACACCCCAGGACTGGCGTTGGCATTTGCAAAACTGGTTGATGAAGTCGTTTTGCCGGCAGGGGTAGCCAACTTTGTGAGTGGTCGCGGGTCCATCATTGGGGATGATTTGGCGAAGAACCCCAAAGTCGGCATTATCAGCCTGACTGGGTCCACCGCGTCCGGTAAGAAGGTCATGGCAGCTGCGGCGAATCATGTGGCAAAGATGTCATTGGAACTTGGTGGGAAGGCACCGGCAATTGTTGCTAAGGATGCTGATATCGATTTAGCTGTGCAGGCCATTTTTGACTCGCGAATTGATAACAATGGGCAAATTTGTAACAACGCTGAACGGATTTATGTGCAAGAAGATGTTGCGGATGAGTTTATTAAGAAAATGACGGCAAAGATGGCGGCGGTGAAAGTCGGTAATCCGAACACTGATCCAGATGCCGAAATGGGTCCGTTGATCAATCAAGGCGCCCTTGATAAAGTGGACGGTTTGGTTCAGCGGGCGGTTGAAGCAGGCGGCCAGATTCAAACAGGTGGTCACCCAGCTAACATTGACGGTGGTTTCTTCTACGAACCAACTGTGATTACCAATGTCGCGCAGGATTCAGAGATTGTGCAAAATGAGATCTTCGGACCGGTGTTACCGATTTTGACATTCAAGAGCATTCCAGAAGCAATCGGAATGGCGAATGACACGGTATATGGCCTGACCAGCTCCGTTTATACGCGTGATCTGGAAACCGCTTCGTATGTTGCTAACGAGATTGAGTTTGGCGAGACCTACATTAACCGAGTCAACTTTGAAGGCATCCAAGGCTTCCATGCTGGTTGGAAACAATCTGGTGTCGGAGGCGCCGATGGTATTCACGGTGTTGAAGAATTTACCAACACACATGTCATTTATTTACAGCGTCACCCAGAAAGATTAAAATAACTAGGCGATAACCAGAGGGCCATGAGCGAGCATTTATCTCGATCATGGTTCTCTTTTTTGATGATGTTCAGCGCTTATGAATGAATGCGATTACATACTTTTATCTACGGCAGTTGTCGAGAAGTAAGCCATTTAAGCATTAGATTCGTGATAGTCACTGGTTCATGTTCTTTAGCTTTTTTAAGTTCGCCTTAAAAAACACTTGATAGCATTTGAAATTTTCTGTAAGCTTAAGATGAAAGCGAATTAGGTCACCCTAAAAATTGGAGGCTCTTATGTTAACAGTTAAGGACCTGACCGTTGCCTACGCTGACACACCGGTGTTTGCTGATGTTGCCGTTCATTTTAACGCAGGTAAGATCACCGGAATCATTGGGCCTAACGGAGCAGGTAAATCGACCTTGATCAAAGCTATTTTGGGATTGATCAAGGTACAATCAGGAACGGTCGACTTTTCCGGCCGGACACTCAAAGAGGTACAGCAGTCAATCGCTTATGTCGAGCAACGTAAAGATCTTGATCTGACGTTTCCGATCAATGTTCAAGATCTTGTGCTGACTGGGACATATGGCCGATTGGGCTTACTGAAAAGTCCTGGCAAAAAGGAACGACAGGCGGCGCTTGACGCCCTGACCCAAGTCGGTCTTGAGGATTTTAAGAAACGTCAGATCAGCCAGTTATCAGGTGGTCAATTGCAACGCGTTTTCGTTGCGCGGGCGATTGTGCAACATGCGGAAATTATCATCATGGACGAACCGTTTGTGGGGATCGACATGAAAAGTGAACAAGAGATCATGACGATTTTGAATCAGTGGCGCGATGCCGGTAAAACGCTGATTGTGGTCCATCATGATCTGAATAAAGTTTCAAAATATTTTGACGAACTTGTGGTCATGAACCACGGCATTGTTGCGGAAGGACCGGTCAAAGAAGTTTACACCGCCCAAAATATCGAACGGGCATTTTCAGCCGACCTGTCGTCCGTCTTGTTTACGGCAAAGGAGGGTGCGCGCGTATGACATCAATAATGGAATTCTTTACCGCTTTGGGAAAATATGATTTCCTGCAAAGCGCGTTGATCACCGCCATCATGGTTGGTATCATGTCAGGCTTGATCGGAAGTTTCATCATTTTACGCGGCATGTCGCTGATGGGGGATGCGATTTCCCATGCGGTCCTGCCCGGGGTAGCCGTTGCTTATATGCTCGGTATTAACGTCATGATCGGGGCATCGGTTTTCGGAATTATTGCGGCTTTGCTGATCGGGTTTGTGGCAGCCAACAGTAAAATCAAAACCGACACATCTATCGGGGTCGTGTTCAGTGCGTTCTATGCCTTGGGTTTTATTCTGATTTCAATGGCTGAAAGTGCGACTAACTTGCACCATATTCTGTTCGGTAACATTTTAGCCGTCAGCGACAGCGACATTGTCACCACCGCTGTCGTGTTGGGAATTGTGATCCTGTTCGTGGTTCTGTTCTATAAGGAACTGCTGATCACCTCGTTTGATAATACGTTTGCGAAAACGTATGGCTTGAATACCACCATGATCCACTATGCTTTGATGCTGGTGTTGACGCTTGTCACCGTTTCAGCCTTGCAGACAGTTGGGATCATTCTAGTTGTGGCGATGCTGATTACGCCAGCAGCAACTGCCTTCTTGTGGACGGATCGGTTAGAAACGATGCTGATCACGTCCGCTAGCGTAGGCGTTTTCTCGGCCATCACCGGACTTTACTTCAGTTTCACCTTTAACTGGGCATCCGGGCCGGCCATTGTGCTCGTAGCTGCGGTCCTGTTCGCCATTTCCTTCGTCTTCTCACCGAAGCAGGCGTTCTTCAGTTTCAGTAAAAAACAACGAGAAAAGAAAACCGCTGCTGCTACCCACACTGCCGAGGAGGCTATTCGATGAAAAAGATTCTAATCAGTGTTGTTGCTGTTTTAACCATGGTTGCAGGGGTTTTCTGGTTTGTAAACAACCGCAGTACGACTCAGAAAGATTCAGCAAGTACTAACCAACAATTACGTGTCGTCACCACCAACTCGATTCTTGAAGACATGGTGCACAATGTCGGCGGTGATCGCATTGAACTCTATAGTATCGTCAAGCGCGGCACCGACCCGCACGAATATGAACCGCGACCGACCGACGTTGCTGCCACTAGTGAAGCCGATGTTGTCTTCCACAATGGCCTCAACCTTGAAACTGGCGGAAATGGTTGGTTCAAAAAGTTAGTTCAAACATCGCATAAAGCTTTTAACAAAGACGTTTTTGCTGCCAGTGACGGGGTCAATCCGATGTACCTGACGACCAATACGAAGGAACAAGACCCGCACGCTTGGCTTGATCTGGCCAACGGGATTCAATACGTGAAAACCATCACCAAGGTGTTGAAGCAAAAAGATGCCAAGAATGCCAATTATTACCAGATGAATGCAGATCAATACGTTGCTAAGCTGCAAAAACTGCATCAAACCGCCCAATCTCAGTTCCTTGATATTCCGGAACGCCAGCGGTTGCTCGTTACATCAGAAGGCGCCTTCAAGTATTTCTCTAAGGCTTATCACGTCACACCGGCCTATATCTGGGAAATTAACACCGAAGCCCAAGGTACGCCTGAGCAGATGCAGACGGTTTTAGCAAAAATTCGCGCCTCCGATGTTAAGCATTTGTTTGTCGAAAGTTCTGTTTCACCGAAGTCCATGAACAAAGTTGCTAAAGAAACCGGCTTATCGATTCATGCCAAAATCTTTACTGACTCTTTGGCAGCAAAAGGCACCAAAGGCGATATGTACTACAGCATGATGAAATGGAACCTAGATAAGATTCACGACGGTTTGGCGGAATAATCGCGACCAAGACGCTCGTTTGAACCGACGGATTTACAATTCAAGTGCAACAAACTAGTCAAATAGAAAAGACTCATCGCC
>OBUQ01000847.1_pt1 | contig 13948 bp, 10 predicted proteins | sample 1494951 | NCBI WGS metagenome assembly OBUQ01 (sample SAMEA2579938, study PRJEB22360) | human gut metagenome | biome: human gut; feature: human-associated habitat; material: faeces | place: Denmark | collected 2008/2010
CTACGGCTATCTTCCTTCCCCCCCGTTTACGCCGCCCACCGCAAGGGCATCCGCACCTACGTGCACGATTCCAACGCCCTGCCCGGAAAGGCCAACCGCATGACCGCCAAATGCTGCACGAACGTGCTTCTGGGCATTGAGGAAGCCAGGCATTACTTCAACCCCGCCAAATGCATTGTCACCGGCACCCCGGTGCGCCAGGAAATGGTGGCCAGGAAGGACAGGAATGAATCCAGGGCGGAGCTCCACCTGCCCCGGGAACGCCGCGTGGCCCTGGTGATGGGCGGCTCCCAGGGCGCCAGGAACCTGAATTCACTGGTCATTGAAGCGGCCCGGCAATGCGCGGACTTGTGCGATTTTCTCATCATCACGGGCTCTGCAGACTTCGCGCGCGTCAGCCAGCTGACGGCGGACATGCCCCATGTGCACGTCATTGAATTCTGTTCCGCCATGGCGACTGCGTACGCCGCGGCGGACGTGGTCATTTCCCGCTCCGGGGCGTCCAGCCTGACGGAGCTGGCCCACATGGGGAAGGCCGCCCTGCTGGTTCCCTACCCCTTCGCCGCGGACGACCACCAGGCGCACAACGCGCGCGTCTTCGCGGCCCACGGCGCGGCGCGCATGATGCGTGAAAACACCCTTACGCCGGACGATATTGCGGCTTTTCTGAATGAAGTCTTCAAGGATTCCTCCCTGCTGGCCTCCATGAATGAATGTGCTTTACGTCTGGATACGCCTGATGCAGTATCCCGCATCGCCAATGTCATTGAAAACACGGACCATGCAGCCATCCATGATTGAGACTTTACGCAAACGCCTGATGGACAGGGAACATCCGGCACGTCTCCACCTCATCGGGGTGGCCGGGTCCGGCATGTCCGGCCTGGCGCTCATGCTGATGGAAATGGGGCACCGGGTGAGCGGCTGCGACCGGGTGACCAGCACGGAAACCGAACGGCTCCAAAGCCTGGGACTTTCTTTTTCCTGCCCGCATTCAGCGGACGCCGTCTCCGACGCGGAAATCGTCATTTATTCCAGCGCCATCCGGGAGGATAATCCGGCCCTTTCCGCCGCGCGCAAACTGAACATTCCCTGCATGCGCCGCGCGGAATGCCTGGCGGCCATCCTGAACGGGAAGAAGGGCGTCGTGGTCTCCGGCACGCACGGCAAAACTACCACCTCGGCCCTCTGCGCTCACCTGATGCGGGAAGGCCGCATGCGCCCGTGCCACTATGTAGGGGCGGAAATCCCCGTGCTGGGCACCAACGCCCACTGGAACGAGGACAGCGAATACCTGGTGGCGGAAGGGGACGAGAGCGACGGCACGCTGGTGAACTACATCCCGGAGCACAGCATCGTCCTCAACATTGAGCCGGAACACCTGGACCATTACAAGGACCTGGATGAAATCAAGGCCGTGTTTGACCAGCTTTGCTCCCAGACGCGGGGCATGATCATTTACTGCCGCGCCCATGCCGGCGCAGCGGACGTATGTGCCGGCTATCCCAATTCCGTTTCCTACGGCTGGTCTGGTGCGGATTACACCGCCACGGACATCCTGGAACGCCGCGGCCGCACCCTGTTCACCGTCCTGAAAGGGGAAGAGGAACTGGGCCGCGTGGAGCTGGGCATTCCCGGACGCCACAACGTGCTGAATTCCCTGGCTGCCATTGCGCTGGCAACGGAACTGGGCGTGGACTTCCCGGCGATAACGCGCGGCCTGGCTTCCTTCGCCGGGGCCAAGCGCCGCTTTGAGACCAAATACCTTTCCCCCACCATCCGGATTGTGGACGATTACGGCCACCATCCCACGGAGATAGCCGCCACGCTCCAGACCGCCCGCTCCCTCCAGCCGAACCGCCTGGTGGTTTACTTCCAGCCGCACCGCTACACGCGCACCCAGATGCTGGCGGACGACTTCGGCAAGGTGCTCCAGGCGGCGGACCTCGTCTTTGTGGCGGACGTTTACCCCGCCAGCGAACTGCCCATTGAAGGAGTGAGCGGCCAGACCATCATCGACGCCATGCACAGGCACGGCCCGGTGGAAACCCATTACCTTCCCGACCTGGGCACGGCCCACCACGCCATCGGCAACGCGCTGAAACCCGGAGACCTGTTCCTGACGCTGGGGGCCGGAAACGTCCACGAATGCGGCATGCGCATCGCGCGCGACCTGGCTCTGCTGGAGGATCTGGAACGCACCGCGGGCGAATCCCTGGAAGGCAAGCTGTACGAACCCATGTCACGCCACACCACCATGAGGGTGGGAGGCTGCGCCCAGTACTGGCTGGAGCCCTCCACCTTCTCCGGCATGCAGACGGCCGTCAATTATTGCAGGGACAGGAACATTCCCGTGCACGTCATTGGCCGCGGCTCCAACATCATCGTCAGGGACGGCGGCCTGCGCGGCGCCGTCATCCACCCCTCCGGAGGCGAATTCGACGTCCTGGAAATTCAGGGGAACCGCCTTTCCGCCGGCGCGGGAGTGCGGCTGAAAAAGCTGGTTTCCACCGCCGTCCAGAACGGCCTGGGCGGCCTGGAATGGATGGACGGCATTCCAGGCAATGTGGGAGGAAGCCTCCGCATGAACGCCGGGGCCATGGGCATGGACATGATTAAAAACCTCGTCTCCGTCGTCTGCCTGGATGAAGACGGGGAAATCCACAGTCACACGAAGGAGGAACTGAACGCCCAGTACCGTTCCATTCCGGACCTGGCCCATAATTTTGTGCTTCAGGCCGTGTTTGAAGCGCAGCCCGCCCCGGCGGAGGAAATGGAACGGCTCCTGGCGGCGGCCAGGGCCAAGCGCAAGCTTACCCAGCCCGTAGGAGCCAGCGCAGGCTGCATCTTCAAGAACCCGGAGGAAATCCCGGCGGGCAGGCTCATTGACGAGCTGGGCCTGAAAAACGCCTGCGTGGGGGATGCCTGCGTGTCAGACGTGCACGCCAATTTCATCATCAACCGCGGCCATGCCAGGGCGCGGGACATCACCATCCTGATTGACATGATCCGGAAGGAAGCCATGGAAAACCGCGGCATTGACCTGAAATCGGAAGCCCAGGTCATCGGAGACCGGGAACCCCAGTTTTAACCCATTCATTATTTTATTCCAATATGAGCACTCTCAAGCGCGACCTCAAGATTGCCCTTCTCCTTGGCGGCCCCGGAGCGGAACGGGAAGTATCCCTCGTCTCCGGAAAGTCCGTTTACGGCGCCCTGCGCCAGGCCGGGTTTACCGACGTAACGGAGGTGGACGTACATGGTCCGGACTTCCGGCTGCCGGAAGGCACGGAACTGGCCTACAACATCATTCACGGCACCTTCGGCGAGGACGGGGCCCTTCAAGCCATTCTGGAGGAACGCGGCGTTCCGTATACGGGAGCCGGTTCCCGTTCCAGCGCCCTGTGCTTTGACAAGTCCGAATCCAAGAAGGTATTTCTGGAAGCCGGGGTTCCCACCCCCCGCGCGGAAATCCTGGACTGCTCCGGCGGCATCGTGATGCCGTCCCTTCCCCTTCCCTTCGTCATCAAGCCTCCCTGCGAGGGCTCCAGCGTGGGCGTCCACATCGTCCACAAGCAGGAAGACGTGCTCCCCGCCATGGAGGAAGCCGTTACCCACGGCACCACCGTGCTGGTGGAGGAATTCATTCAAGGCCGTGAACTTACGGTGGGCGTTCTGGACGGGGAAGCCCTCCCGGTTATCCACATCTGCCCCCGCTCCGGCTTCTATGACCTGAGCAACAAGTACCCGTGGATGAACATGGGCGGAGGCACGGATTACATCTGCCCGGCGGACCTTCCGGAAGAAACCGCCGCCAAGGTGCAGGAGGCCGCCCTGAAGGCCTACCGCGCCGCCGGCGTGGAGGTGTACGGCCGCGTGGACGTGCTGCTGCGCGAGGTAGACGACTCCCCCTTCGTGCTGGAAATTAACACCATTCCCGGCATGACCCCCTCCAGCCTGCTCCCCAAGGCGGCGGCTGCCGCCGGCTGGTCCTACGAGGCCCTTTGCGAAAAAATAGCGGAATTATCGCTAGCCACCCCCCGGAAATAGCGTAATATTTGACAGAGGGCGGGGAGTCGCCCATCCCACACCCCCCGATGTCGCACAAAGCCACAACGCCAGTCCCCCGCTCCGCCAAAAGGCCGGAAATGCTCCTGCTGGAACGGGAGGCCAGAAAAGAAACCATTGAGCGCAAGGGCAGGAACTACCGTTTCTGGCTCTTCCGGCGCAAGCTGTACCACATCGTCACCGTTTACACGCTCATCTTCGGCCTTATCGGAGCCATCGTCTTCCTCTGGACGGATTACATCCTCAAGTACGACTGGCTCTCCATCGACACCGTCACGTTGAAAAGCAACGGCATTTTCAACTCCGAGCAGGCTTTCGCCGTCATGGGGATAGGCCCGAAGGACAACATCTTTTCCATGGATGCCGCGGAACTGGAACAGCGGCTGGAAAAATGCCCGGCCATCCGCCGGGCGGCCGTCAAGCGCCAGATATCCTCCAATCCCACGCTGCTGGTGGATATTGACGCGCGCATCCCCGTGGCATGGATTGACTGCCCGGAACTGGGCGTCCACCCGGGAGACGCCAAATACGGCGTTCTGGCGGACAAGGAGGGCGTCATTTTCCCCTGTATGGAGCAGGTCCACCTGCCCTACATCCAGGGCAGGCACATGCCCTCCGTCACGCTCAGGCCGCCCAGCTCCGCCCAGCTCAGCTACGGAGTCGGCATCCGGGAGCTGGAAGCGCCCATGAAGCTGATTGAGCTGCTCTCCGGCACGGTGACGGAATACCTGCCCAGCATCGTCTCCATCACCACGCCCAACGACTGGTCCTTCTGCGTGCGCTTCTCCAACGACTGCCAGGCCACCTTCAGCCATTACGGCCTGGAGCACCAGGTGGAAAAACTGTCCCGCGCTCTCCGGCACGCACGCCAGACGCACCGGAAAATCAGCGCCATCAACCTGATTCCGGAGCACAATATCCCCGTCATTTTCGACGATTCCTACGAGGACATCCCCCTTGCGGAACCGATTGAGGAATGACGCCGTGCCGGCGTCCCCTCCCGGAAGCGGTTTTTCCCCGTTCCCGGCCTTCTCCCGGGAACGTTCTTCCATATTTTCCTCAATTCCTCCCGAGCGAAACACCCGGTTTTCACAGGTTTTCCCCCATGTCAGAATTCTATTCTTTCTCAACGGGAAATGAGGCCGTGAAGACCTATTGAACACTTGCCAATAACGCCGCGCAAGCTATACTTTCCACGATATTATGAGCAACGAAACACCTTTATCACCCGAAGCGGAAAAACTGGCAGCGGCCCGCAAGCGCAACCTTGACCTGGCCCTCTCCCAAATCCAGAAAGACTTCGGAGAAAACGCCATCATGCGCCTTGGAGACAACGTCAAGATGGAAGTGGACGTCATCCCCACCGGCAATCTTCTCATTGACCGCGCGCTGGGCGTGGGCGGCTTCGCCCGCGGCCGCATCGTGGAAATCTACGGGCCGGAATCCTCCGGTAAAACCACCCTGACCCTGACGGCCATCGCCCAGGCCCAGAAAGCCGGGGGCCTGGCCGCGTTCATTGACGTGGAACACGCCCTGGACCCGCAGTACGCCGCCCGCCTGGGCGTCAACCTGGACGACCTGCTGGTCTCCCAGCCGAGCTCCGGGGAAGAAGCCCTGCAAATCTGCGAAGCCCTGGTGCGTTCCAATTCCATTGACGTCATCGTGGTGGACTCCGTGGCCGCGCTGGTCACCAAGCAGGAGCTGGAAGGCGAAATAGGAGACTCCACGGTAGGCGCCCAGGCGCGCCTGATGTCCGCCGCCCTCCGCAAGCTCACCAGCTTCATCTCCAAGGCCCGCACCGTCTGCGTCTTCACCAACCAGATCCGTGAAAAAATCGGCGTCATGTTCGGCAACCCGGAAACCACTCCCGGCGGACGCGCCCTGAAATTCTACGCTTCCGTGCGCGTGGACATCCGCCGCATCGGCCAGATCAAGGCCAGCGACGGCTCCGTAGCCGGGAACCGCACCAAGATCAAGGTGGTCAAGAACAAGGTGGCGCCCCCCTTCACGGAATGCGAGTTCGACATCATGTACAATGAAGGCATCTCCTCCGTGGGAAGCCTGCTGGACCTGGCGATGGAGTATGACATCATCCAGAAGCGCGGCTCCTGGATCAGCTATAACGGCAGCCAGATCGCCCAGGGCAGGGACGCCGCGAAGGAAGCCCTCAAGTCCAATCCTGACCTGTACAAGGAAATCGAGGAACTGGTCAAGGCCAAGATGGACGAGAAGGCGACCAAATAATCCGGCTCCTTCCCTGTTCCCACTCATTCAAGGCGGCTTCCCCTTTTGGGAGCCGCCTTTTCTCTTTCCGGAGACGGGCGCAAAAGAATCTTTCACGGAAACTTTTCTCTTGTGCGTCATGAAAAATCCGTTAGTCTGGACGCGATATCGTCCTATGTATCCGACCTCTCGCACATCATTTGCAGCCGTGCTCGGCGTTTTGGGCATGTTTCTGCTGACGCTGTCCACGGCCTTCGGATGGAACCCGGAAACCATCAACGGCGTGCAGTACATTCCGATGTCCGAGGTGCGCACCCATTACAAACTGACACGGGAACGCACGGAAGGACGGCAGAAAGTTTACGAAGTGCCGGAAAAGATCCAGATACGCATGCAGGCGCACAGCCAGGACATGTTCATGAACAACATGAAGTTCGTGCTTTCCTATCCCGTGGCGGACCATCCGTCCAAGGGGCTGATGGTCTCCAACATGGACCTGCACAAAATCATTGACCCGGTCCTGCGCCCCACTTACATCGCCAACCGCCGCAGCTTCAATACGGTAGTCATTGACCCCGGCCACGGCGGCCATGACAGCGGCACGCGCAACCGCATCAGCAGGGAGGCGGACATCAACCTCTCCGTCGCCAAAAAACTGCGGGACCGTCTCAAGGGCATGGGCTACCAGGTGGTGATGACCCGTGACACGGACAACTTCATTACCCTCCAGGACCGCGTCCGCATCGCCAACAGGCACAGCAACGCCATCTTCATCAGCATCCACTTCAATGACGGCGGCCCCTCCGCCCGCGGGGTGGAAACCTTCACGCTGGCTCCTGCGGGCACTTCCTCCTCCATGTCCCGCAACATCCGCCAGGACGCCCTCCAGGGCAACTCCCAGGACAGCATGAACATCGCCCTGGCTACAGCCGTGCAGGGGCACATGCTGAAAGGGCCGCTCGCCATCAAGGAAGGCATCTCCATGGTTGACCGGGGCATCAAGCGCGCCCGCTATTCCGTGCTGTGCACCATCAAGCACCCGGCCATTCTGGTGGAAGGCGGATTCATGTCCAACCCGCAGGAAGCCCTGCTCATCTCCACGGAGCGCTACCAGAACTTCATGGCCTCCTCCCTGGCCGCCGCCGTGCGCCAGTACCGCACCGCCCTGGGCCAGCAGGTGCGCAGAACGCGTTAAGCCCCGCATTTACCGGGGGTTGCCCCTCCGCAGCATGAACATCATCCGCATTCCCGGCCTGGCAGACTATCAGGAAACCCTGGAACTTCAGGAACAACTGGTCCGGGCCCATCAGGAAGACCCGGAACGGGAAGATGACCTGCTTCTGCTGGAACATGCCGGCGTTTATACCATCGGGCGCACGCGCGACCACGCCAGCCTGCACCCCGGTTCCGCGCTCCCCTTCCCCGTTCATGAAATCAACCGCGGCGGGCAGGCCACCTACCACGGCCCCGGCCAGCTCGTAGGGTACCCCATCACGGACTTGAACCGCTGCGGCAGGGACCTGCACAACTACGTCACCGCCCTGGAAAACGCCTTGATTGAAGCTTGCGCCAAATTCGGCGTACAGGCCCGCATCCGGGAAGGTTTGGTGGGCGTATGGGTGGAGGACCGCAAAATAGCCTCCATCGGCGTAGGGGTGAAAAAATGGATCGCCATGCACGGCTTCGCCTTCAACGTGACCCGCGAATCCCTGCCCCCCTTCCAGGCAATCACTCCGTGCGGCATCCAGGGCGTGCAGATGACCTGCCTGGAACAGGAAATGCCGGAATCCGGGCAGAAGGACGACCTGCTGGACCGGTTCGGAGACGCTTTTGCAACACTGTGGAAGGAAAAATTCCACCGGAATTCAGAAGGTGCAGAGTGTGCCGGGGAGCATGAAAAATCCTTCTTCCCTTGAAGACGGAAATGCGCCAAAGGCTGGGAAGCGGCCATTTCAGACCATGAATGCAGGGGAAATGTTCAAAAAAACACTTCCTGTAAGACACAGACCGTGTCAGCAATACGTCCTTGCATCTTGACGCGGTTCCCGAACGGACGGATGCTTATACCAGTTATGGGGAAAACACTTTTCCAAAAAATCTGGGACGCTCATTCCGTCGGCATCCTGCCGGACGGAAGAACGCAAATGTTCATCGCTACACATCTGCTGCATGAAGTCACCTCTCCGCAGGCCTTCGGAATGGTCCGGGACCTGGGCCTAACCGTGCGTCACCCGGAACGCACCTTTGCCACCGTGGACCACATCATCCCCACGGACAACCAGGCGGAACCGTTCGCGGACGCCACGGCTGACGCCATGATCAAGGAACTACGCCGGAACTGCGCGGAAAACGGCATCCGCTTTTTCGACCTCCCCACCGGCCTCCAGGGCATCGTGCACATGGTAGGCCCGGAACTCGGCATCACCCAGCCGGGCATGACCATCGTGTGCGGGGACTCCCACACGGCTACGCACGGCGCGTTCGGCTCCATTGCCATGGGCATCGGCACCACGCAGGTGCGCGACGTGCTGGCTACGCAGACCATGGCCCTCAGCCCGCTCAAGGTGCGCCGCATCAACGTGAACGGGAAACTGGCCCCCGGCGTGCGCGCCAAGGACGTGGCCCTGCACATCATCGGCCTTCTGGGCGCCAAGGGCGGCCTGGGCTTCGCCTATGAATACGGCGGCAACGTAATAGACGCCATGAGCATGGACGAACGCATGACCCTCTGCAACATGTCCATTGAAGGCGCGGCACGCTGCGGCTACGTGAACCCCGACCAGACCACGGTGGAATACATCAAGGGCCGTCTGTTCGCCCCCACCGGCGCGGACTGGGACAAGGCCGTGGAACGCTGGTTGAGCTTCGCTTCCGATGCGGACGCGGAGTACGACGAGATCGTGGAGATTGACGGAGCCGCCATTGAACCGACGCTGACATGGGGCATTTCCCCGGACCAGAACACGGGCATCAGCGGCAGCACGCCCAACCCCTCCTCCGCCAGGAACGACGACGAACGGAAGATGATCAATGAGGCGCTGGAATACATGAAATTCCCCGCGGACATGCCCCTCAAGGGACTGCCGGTGCAGGTGTGCTTCGTAGGCTCCTGCACCAATGGCCGCATCTCGGATTTCCGGGAAGTAGCCGCCCTTATCAAGGGGCGCCATGTAGCTCCCGGCATCCGGGCCCTGGCCGTTCCCGGCTCCCAGATGACTGCCAGGCAGTGTGAAGAGGAAGGCATCGCGGACATTTTCCGTGAAGCCGGCTTTGAATGGCGCCTGGCGGGCTGCTCCATGTGCCTGGCCATGAATCCGGACAAGCTCCAGGGGGACCAGCTCTGCGCCAGTTCCTCCAACCGGAACTTCAAGGGCCGCCAGGGAAGCCCCACCGGGCGCACCCTGCTGATGAGCCCCGCCATGGTGGCCGCCGCCGCCCTGACCGGGAAGGTCTCCGACGCGCGCGACGTGTTTTCCCTGAATTAACTTTCCAACTTTTTCCTTTATGTCTCTGACCAAATTCACCTCCATCACCGGCACCTGCGTTCCCGTTCCCGGACCGGACATGGACACGGACCGCATCATCCCCTCCCGCTTCCTCAAGTGCATCACGTTTGACGAGCTGGCGGGAGCCATGTTCTGGGACGAACGCTTTGACGAAAACGGACAGTCCAAATCCCATCCGGTGGACGATCCCCGCTTCAAGGGGGCTTCCATCATCCTGGGCGGCTCCAACTTCGGCTGCGGTTCCTCCCGCGAACACGCTCCGCAAACCATCAAACGCTCCGGCATCAAAGCCGTCATCGCGGAATCCTTTGCGGAAATCTTCTTCGGCAACAGCACCGGCATCGGCCTCCCTTGCGTGTGCGCGTCCGCGGATGACATTGCCGCACTGACCCGGTACATTTCCGATCATCCGGAAACGGAAGTGACGATCGACCTCCTGAACCTGACAGCCTCCTGGAAGGAAGGTTCCTTCCCCATCCGGATGCCGGCGGAAGCCCGTGAAGCCCTGAGCCGGGGCCGCTGGGATTCCATTGCGGAACTGCTTGTCAACATGGATGCCGTGGAAAAGAAAAATGCGGAACTGCCCCAGGTAACAGCCTCCTGCTGATTCAACATTGACCTCTCCCTACCCCCCCTCTATCCCCCACCTCCCCATATGATTTTCAGAATTACAGACTACGTCCACTACGGCACGCTGGACAACCGTGAACGCGGAACCGTCAAGCTTGCGCTGCAGCTTATGGGGATGCCCCATCCGGTGAATATCACCCTGCAGGGGGACTGCCTCCAGGACCTGGCCGGATGCCTGGTCGATTTCAGGAACCCCTCCCCCCAGATGCTCCCTGCGGAACTTACCCAGCTCCCGGAAAACATCCGGGGCGTGGCGGGGGACATGACGGCCAGCCGCCGCATGCCCGTCAAGGGGAAGAAAACCATGGAAAACTCCCTGTACCTGGAATGGTTCACCAGCCACCACGACATGGTGCTGCTGGAAAGCACGGCCTTTTCCATCAAGGTCTCCCTCCCCGAATGGATCATGGATTCCTGCGAGGAACAGGTTCAGATCATGGCGAACCAGCAGATGCTGCGCACCCAGGTGAAGGAATGGTCCAAAACCTATGCCAACACCCAGGAGGACGGCAACCTGCCCGACCACCACTGGGACAAGCGCCTGCGGGAGGCGGAAGCCATCGCCATCGCCTACCAGGAAGTGTTCCAGAAATACAGGCTGAACCCCACCGGAGACATCCGCCTGGCCTTTGTGATGGGCTGGGATGACGTGCTTGACAACATCGCCCAGTCGGAGGAAACGGGCACTCCGTGTTCCTGCAAAAGCACCGGCATGCTCAGCCTCTTTGACATCCTCAACGAACAGGAGGCCCAGGAAGTGCAGTCCTGCATGTTCCACCCCCTCTTCCAGCAGGTCATGGAGCTGACGGACCTGTGCCAGCGCCAGTTCAGCCGGGAGATCAACAAATCCCAGAGGAACCGGACGGAACCGCCGGAACCCCTGAACCAGATTTTTTACTGCATCCGCTACATCACCCCGCGCATTCTCTCCTGCCTGCTCCAGGAGAAGGAAAACGATGCGGACTACTGCACCATGGCCGCCCGCATGGCCCTGTGCGTGGAACAGACGCGCCAAACGGTAGCCGCGCTGGACATCCGCCGCAGCCAGGTGGACGACGAGGTGACGGAACGTTTTTCCTCCTTGCTGGAGGAAGTCAACTCCTTCCAGGAAAGCCTGGCAACCCAAAGCCGGAAAAGCAATCTATAACCAACTTACTTTCAGAACATTACCTCTTCACTACAGACCACCATGCACTTCCATACCTGCCTCCAAGGACTGTGTGCAGTCCTGGCCGCCGCCGCTTTTTCCTACGCGGATGAACCGGCCGTTTCCATTTCAGACTTCGGGGTGGACAAGGTCATGTCCGGCCCCGTCGTTTCCATCAATGACCAGTACAAGGGAGTCGTGAAGATCGAAGTGGATTCCCTGACGCCGGACTACGCCACTCCATGGGATACGGGCCGCTACCAGGGCGGCATCGGCACCGGCTTCCTGATCGGGGAAAATGCCTTCATGACGAACGCCCATGTGGTCAGCAACGCGGAACGCATTTACATCTCCATGTACGGGGATTCCCGCAAAATTCCCGCCAGGGTCAAATTCATTGCCCATGATGCGGACCTGGCCCTGCTGGAAGCGGACGACCCCAAGCCCTTCAAGGGCATCCGGCCTTTTGAATTCAGCAAGAACCTGCCCCACCTGGAAGACGAGGTGAGGGTGATCGGCTACCCCATTGGCGGCAACAGGCTTTCCGTCACGCGCGGCGTAGTCTCCCGCATTGACTTCACCACATATGCCCACCCCCGCAACACGGAACACCTGACCATCCAGGTGGACGCCGCCATCAATCCGGGCAACAGCGGGGGCCCCGCCCTGATGGGGGACAAAGTCATCGGCGTAGCCTTCCAGGGCCTGAACAACGCCAACAACACGGGCTACGTGATTCCCACGCCCGTCATCCGCCACTTTCTGGAGGACATCAAGGACGGCGTCTATGACGGCTACGTGGACATGGGCATCCAGGCCGCGCCCATCCTGAATCCCGCCATGCGCAAGGCGTTCGGCCTGCCGGACGACGAGAAGGGCGTCCTGATCGGCAAAGTGCTCAAGGGCTCCTCCGCCGATGGAGTACTCCGCAACGGGGACCTGCTGATGAAGGTGGACGGCTACGACGTGGACAGCTCCGCCATGATTGAGCTGGACGGCCAGAAAATCAGCATGAAAGAGCTCATTGAACGCTGCTTCAAGGATGACCGGCTCCCGCTGGATATCATCCGCGACGGCAAGCCCATGAAGGTGGAGATGGTGATGAAACCCTCTCTCTCCAAGGATCTGCTGATGGCGGAATACGACAAGATGCCCCGCTATATCGTCTTCGGCGGCCTGGTGTTCCAGCCCATCCAGCGCAATGTGCTTGCGGCGGCGGACATCTCCATGCTGGACGTCGCCCTGGATATCCGGGATTACCAGGAAGACGGCGGCTGTGTGGACCATGAAGACATGGTAATCATCACCAAGGTGCTGGACGATGAAGTGAACGCGCGCCTGTCCGGCTCCATCTCCAACGCCATCGTGGAAAAAATCAACGGCGTGAAGGTCAAGGGCCTCACCCACGCCTACGAACTCCTTTATCCGAAGAATATGCCGGAATACGTGATTATTGAACTGAAAAACGGGGAACGCCCCCTGATCTTTGAAGGCAAGGCCATGGAGGCGGCCAACAAGCGCATCTCCAAAACCTACAACATCCCGAAAAACGCCCGTCTGGACAGCGCCATTCCCGGCCGCCAGCCTGACCGGAACACCAACCCCGCCCGTTAACCGCCATGAAAATTCTTTCCCTTTTCGCCCTCGGTTCCCTGATTCTGCTCGGCGGCTGCCAGCCGCGCGAAGCCGGACGAACCGCTCCCGAACCCCAGCCCGGGCAGCAGCCGGAAACACCGCCTGAACAGGTGGAGGAAACGCCCGCTCCGGCGCAGCTCCCCTCCCCCACCAACTCCATGGTAGGCATTAACGCCACCAACCAGGGCTATGCCATGGTCCAGCCGTGGAGCAAGGAAAACCCGGCGTACAGCCAGGGCTTCGGCATTTACCTGGGGGACGGCAATATTCTGACGGCGGCCAACATCGTTTATTCCGCCAGCTTCGTGGAAGTGACCTCCGCGGACGGCTCCCAAACGGTTCCCGTGACCGTGACCGCCTTTGACCCGGAAGCCAATCTTGCCCTGCTGCGTCTGAAAAACGAGGCAGACGCCGCCTTCCTGGACAAGCTGGTGCCCGTCACGCTGGGGAACGCCCCGCGCCTGGGCGACAAGGTGACCTTCTGGCAGTTCAATGACGACGGCCTCCCCATCACTACGTCCGGAACCCTTCTGGCAACGGAAAGCTCCAGCCCTTTCACCAACAGCGAACCTTTTGTCCTGTACAATGTCAAATCCTCCGTCACGCCTCTGAAAGGCGGCGCGGGCAACCCCATCATGAGGGATAATAAACTGGTGGCTCTCAGCGCCAGCTGCGATCCTTCCGCCCAGAAGGCGCTGGGCGGGGCCCCCACCCTGATTTTCCCGGTCCTGATCAGGCC
>OBUQ01000856.1_pt1 | contig 13702 bp, 4 predicted proteins | sample 1494951 | NCBI WGS metagenome assembly OBUQ01 (sample SAMEA2579938, study PRJEB22360) | human gut metagenome | biome: human gut; feature: human-associated habitat; material: faeces | place: Denmark | collected 2008/2010
CTGGACGGCACGGACCACCCGCGCCTGAACCACGGCCGCCACGGCAAGAAGCGCGGCGCCTATGCAGGCGCCATTGTGGACAGCGGCCAGGGCTGGCTGGACATCAGGCCGGAAGGGGACGTTCCGCTCGCTCCCGGCGACGGCTTCGTCATTGACGCCGGGGAGGACCGCAATGAAGAACAGGGCGGCCGCATCTGGAAAGTGCAGAGAAACCGCCTTTTCTTCCACGGAAAAGCCTCCGGCATTGACTGGAGCAAGGTCAGGCCGGGGCAGAAGCTCTGGAAAACGGATGATCCGGCCCTGAACGCCGAGCTGAAAAAAATGCGGGAGCACCTGCCGGAGGCCGTCCTTCCCCTCCATTTGGCATGCACCGGATCCGCCGGGGAGCCTCTGACGGTTTCCTGCCCGGAATACGGGTGTTCCGTGCAGTCCGCACAGCCCCTGCAAACGGCGGAAAAACGCCCGCTGACTCCTGAAGTTCTGGAACAGCAGCTCGGCAGGCTGGGAGGAACGGGGTTCCGCCTGGCTTCCTGCGAATGCCGCCTGCCGGAGGGCCTGATGCTCCCGCTCAGCATCCTCAACCAGACAAGGCGCGCCCTCGTGGAACAAATTCAAACGGCCCGGCAGGAGAGGGAAGCCTCCGTTCCCACCCGTCTTCCGGAACCTTTCGTCCTTCCCGCGCTTCCGGCAACTCCGGACGCGCCGCCGCACCTGTCCGTGCTGTGCCGCAGGCCGGAACAGATACCTTCTGTTCTGGATGCCGGGGCGGACGCCGTCTATCTGGATTTTGAAGACCTCCGGGACTATGCGGCGGGAGTGGAAGCGGTCCGGCGGCACACGAAAAGCATCCCCGTCTTTCTGGCGACGCCCCGCATCCAGAAGCCTTCGGAAACCGGTTACTTCAAGCTCATGGAACGGGCGGAGCCGGACGGCGTCCTCATCCGCAACCTGGGCGCGGCGCAGTACTTCCGCCATTCCCCCCTGCACCGCATCGGGGATTTTTCCCTGAATGTCGCCAATCCGTACAGCGCGGCCATCCTGAAGGAACGGGGGAACCTGGATTATCTCACCATTTCCTATGACCTGAACGCCGGACAGGTGGAGGACCTGCTCCGCGCCGCGCCGCCGGAATGGTTTGAACTGACTCTGCACCAGCACATGCCCATGTTCCACATGGAGCACTGCGTGTTCTGCACCTTCCTGTCGGACGGCTCCAGCTATAAGAACTGCGGCCGCCCCTGTGAACGGTACCACGTGCAGTTGCGGGACCGCGTGGGGCAGCTCCATCCCCTGCTGGCGGACGCTGGGTGCCGGAACACCCTGTTCAACGGCCGCGCGCAGACGGGAGCCGGCTTTTTCCGGGGCTTCCGCCATCAGGGCCTTTCCCGCTTCCGCGTGGAACTGCTGGACGATTCTCTGGAAAAAGCACGCCTTCTGGTATCCCGCTACCGGGAATTGCTGGACGGCTCCTGCACTGCGGCCCGGCTCATCCGGGAACTGGACGTCGCGGAACAGCTCGGCACCACGGAAGGCACGCTCCGGCCCAGATAACGCAAGCCCGGGCCTGGCAAGGAGAAAGGCGGACAAAGAATGCACCGCCCGCGCCTTGAAGCGGCGCAAAAACCGCCTTATGATGGCATCAATGGGAATGGAAGACTCCTTTCCCGGAACTTCCGCAAGATGAATAATTCCCTTAAAGACCGCCTGGTCCGTCACATGGAAGACGGACATTACGAACCCCAGAGCAAATCAGAACTGGCCCGCGCCCTGAACGTGGATTCCCGGCAGAAGCAGGACTTCCGCGCCATTGTGGACCAGCTGGAGGAGGAAGGCAGGCTCGTGCGGCTGCAAAAGGGGAGATATGCCCTGAAACGGGAACGCCGGAACCTGGTGCACGGCATGATCCGCATCCTGCGCTCCGGCAAGATTCTTTTTCTCCCCAAAAAGGGGGATCCCGCCGCGGCGGACCTGGGGTGGGATCTGGAGGCCATTCCGGAGCTGGAGCTCAAGCCCAACCACCTGGGAACCGCCCTGGACGGGGACCGCGTGACCGTGCGCGTGGAACACAAGGCGGCCAAGGGCCGGAGAAATGTCCGCAGGGACCGCTTTTCTTCTCCGGATACCGGCATGAAAGCCCGCGTGGAGGAAGTGACGGAACGCGCGCGCTCCCGCTGGCTGGGCGTTTTCCGCGCCGGAAAGAACAAGCTGGGCCGCGTGCTCGGGGACGGCGTAGGCTCTCCGGAATACATTGAACTGGTGGAAAAACCCGCCATGGAGGTGCTTCCCGGCCAACTGGTTTCCGTAGAACCCGTGTCCCGCGGGGAAGAAAAGAAGGCCCCGCGCGGGAAAATCGTGGAGGTGCTCGGCTACCCGGACGATCCCCACGTGGACATGGAAGCCGTCATCAGAAAGTATGACCTGCCCGTGGAATTCCCCGCCTCCGTGCTTCAGGAGGTGGAATCTTTCCGGAAAAACCCTTCTTCCGCGGAACTGGGCCGCCGGGAGGACTGGACGGACCGCACCGTCATCACCATTGACCCGGCAAGCGCCAGGGATTTTGACGACGCCATCTCCATCACGGCCACTCCGTCCGGCTGGACGCTGGCCGTCCACATCGCGGATGTCTCCCATTTCGTGAAGCCCGGCGGCGCGCTGGACGGGGAAGCCCTGCTCCGCGGCAACTCCACCTACCTGCCGGACCGCGTCCTTCCGATGCTGCCTCCCCGCCTTTCCGACGATTTGTGCAGCCTGCGGCCGGACGTCGTGCGCCTGACGAAGGTATGCGAAATGAAGTTTGATAAAAAGGGGAAGATGCTCCACGCCCGCTTTGCGGACGCCTTCATCCGCAGCAAGGCGCGCCTGACCTACCAGGAGGCCTTCACCATGCTGAAAGGGCATGACAAGGGGGAAGTTCCCTCCATGGTCCGTGAAGCCTGGAAGCTGGCCTCCATCCTGCGCCGCAACCGCTACGCCAAGGGAGCCCTGGACCTGGACTTCCCGGAAGTGCGCGCCGTCATGGACAAGGACGGACGCGTGACGGAAATCATCACGGAAGAGTACGATGAGAGCCACCAGCTCATTGAGGAGTGCATGCTGGCCGCCAACGAGGCCGTGGCCCTGACGCTGAAAAACAGGAACCGCCCCACCATCTACCGTGTCCATGAAGAACCGGATTCCGCCAAGCTCTTTGAATTCGGCCAGTTGTGCAAACTGTACGGGCACTCCGTCCACGACATCGGCCAGCGCCAGTACCTTAATGAGCTGATGAAGTCCATCAAGGGTTCCCCGGACGAGCAATTGCTCAAGCTGGCGCTCCTGAAAAGCCTGATGCGGGCCAGGTACGATACGGAGCCCCTGGGCCATTACGGCCTGGCCACCGCCAATTACTGCCACTTCACCAGCCCCATCCGCCGTTACGCGGACTTGGTAGTTCACCGCTCCCTGAATCCCCTGCTGGCCAATCCCCCCAAGGGGGCCAAAGGCGCCGGCAGCGTAGGCAGGCTGGAGGAGGACGCGGAACACATTTCAGAGACAGAGCGCACTTCCGCCAGTGCGGAAAAGGACGCCAACCGGATGAAGCTTTTCGAATGGCTGGAAGGCCAGTGCTATGCGGACCATCCGGAAGTGCACGAGGCCCTGATTACGGAAACGCGCCACTTCGGCGTGCTGCTGGAAATCCCGCGCCTCCAGATCAAGGGGCTGATCAAGCCGGACAAGCTTCCCGGCGGCCGCTGGGTGTACGAGGCATTCGCCAACCGCTGGAAGAGCGACCACGGCTCCGTGCTGTGCGCAGGGCTGCGCATTCCCGTCATTCCCGTGAAAGTGGACCGGGAACAGCAGTGGGCGGATTTTACCATCGCCTCACGGGAGGAACGGCGGCAGCCGGAAAAGACAGCCTCCCCAGGCAGAAAGGAGAAGCGCACGCCCGGCCGCAGGCGGCGGAACCGCTGACGGCACACGCCCGCAGGCGGAAACGGCCACATGCGGGCGTTAAATCCGGTTCTCCTTGCAGCAGAATCAAATCTGTATTTTTTCACCAAAATTTTCTTGAAGCAAATTGTACTTTTCATGTATAAAATGGTTGCTGTTTACTTGTGAACCCGACCCCACGCCTATGAACTCAGGACGTTGAACCCGTAAGTAAGCACCATATGAATGCTGAATGCCAAGGTCCGCTCCCGGGTCTGGAGCGGACCTTTTTCCCGGAAGCCTGTCATGGCGGAAACGGGAAGGGGAAATGAGTGTGTCCAACCTGCATGACAGCAATTCAGCATATCCCCGAACGGGCGCCTTTCAATTACGCTGACCTGATTGAATACCGCGAAGGGCAAATCACCAGCCTGGCCCTTGTGCGTTCCAAAGGCGTCAACATGACCATCCTGGCTTTTGACGACGAGCAGCTCCTCCCCACCCACCAGACGCCCGGCCCCGCCCTGGTGCAGATTCTGGACGGGACGGCGTATTTCACCGTGGGCAATGAAGAGGTCAACCTTCCGCAGGGCAAGACTCTCCTGATTCCCGCCGGAGTGCCTCATTCCGTCATTGCGCAGGAACGGTTCAAGATGCTGGTCACCTCCATCCTGCCGCTGGACTGAGCGGAACGCTTTTTCCACGTGCGCACGGGAGGAAAACTCCCGGCTTCTTGTTACAGTTCCCTGACGTTAATTGACGAACGCTGCTCCAGGTTCAGCTCCGGATGGCGCACGGTAATGACGTGCGCTCCCGGTTTCAGCAGCACGGAGGCCTCTTCTCCATACTGCACGACGGTCAGGGTGGGGGATGACCACACCGCCCCCGCCGGCAGGTTGGAGCGCAGTTTGAGCCTGCGTCCCCCGCCGGGCAGTTCCGGATCCAGCGCCAGGCGCGAGCCGTCTGCCGGAACCAGGATGCGGGGAGCCTCCCCGGACCACGCCCGCGGAAGCAGGCAGAAGGTATTCCCCACCGTGCAGGAAGGACTGGTAAACCACTCCGTATAACGGCTGTCCAGATATGCCCGTCCCGCGGCATCGTAATCCGCCGGGGAGGCCGGCTGCGGCATCGTTTCCGGGGAAGCCCATTCCTCCCGGACATGGGCTTGCGGCAGATCCAGCCCCTCCGCCCTCTTTCCGGTGCGGGAATCAATGCGGATGCGCACCATGCCGGGAGGGGGACCGGGGAAGGAAGGGGCAAGATTGCGGTGAGCCAGCCTCATGACCCCGGCAAAAATGGGGGCCGCTCCATCCATGCCCCCCACCTGCTTCATGGGGGAGGCGTCAACATTGCCCACCCAGACGCCAACCGTGATTTCACGGGTGAAGCCCACGCACCAGTTGTCGCGGAAATCGGAGGAAGTGCCCGTCTTGCACGCATACCGGAAGGGAAGGTTCATCAGCTCCCGGTCATGGAACGCCGCCATCCGGGCTTCCCGGTCCGCCAGAATGTCCGCCGCCATGAAGCAGGCTTCCGCAGGCAGTACGGGCCGTTCCGGAACGGAAGCGCCCTGCTCCAGCTTCAGGGGGAGGAAGGAGCCTCCGCGCGCCAGGCACGCATAAGCCCCGGTCAAATCCCGCAAGGTCACCTCCGCATTGCCGATGGCGAGACCCAGGCCGTAATGCGCGGCGTCTCCCTGGATGCCCCGGATACCCAGGTTTTCCAGCAGTTTCAGTAGCCGTGACGGGCCGCCGAAGGTATCCAGAACCCTCATGGCCGGGATATTCTGGGAACAGGCCAGGGCCTGCCTGACGGAAACGGGACCCATGTAGGCCCTGTTGTAATTCTGCGGCGCTTCCAGCCCGTGCGCGCTCCGGTACGTGGTGGGAACGTCCGGAAGAACGGTTCCCGGATAGGCCCCCAGGACAAATGCCTGGGCGTACACGAAAGGCTTCAGGGCGGAACCAGGGGAGCGCGGCAGGGAAGTCCCGTCCATCAGCCCCCCCGCCGGATGCTTCCGGTTCGCGGAACCGACCAGGCAAAGAATATTCCCCGTGGCGTTTTCCGCCACAACTACGGCGGCCTGTGTCACATGATGGCCTTTCAAGCGTTCCAGCTCCCTCCTCACGATTTCCAGCGCGCCGCGCTGCAGGGAGGCGTCCAGCGTCGTGCGCACCTCCCCCGTCCGTCCTGCGTGCATCAGGGCGGCTGTTACATGGGGAGCCGCCGGCTGCCGCCCTTCTTCCGTTCCGGCGCTGAACAGGGGTTCCTGCAAGGCCCTGTTCACCATGTCCGCCGGGAACATGCCTTCCTCCTCCAGACGCCGCAGAACGCGGTTCCGCCGTTCCAGCGCACGTTCCGGATGCCGGAGGGGGTTCAGGAAGGACGGCCCCTGCGGCAACCCCGCCAGCAGGGCGCATTCCGCCAGGGACAGGCGGGCCATCTCCCGGCCAAAGTAGAAACGCGCCGCAGCAGCGGGCCCCCGGCGCAGATTTCCGTAATCCAGGCGGTTGAAATAGGACTCCAGAATTTCCTCCTTGCTCATGCTCATCTCCATGCGCCGGGCCTGGAAAAACTCCCTGGCCTTGGTCCACAGGTTCCTGCGTGCGGGAGGATTGGCATTCTTGGCGAGCTGCTGGGTGATGGTGGACGCCCCGGACACAACCTCCCCGCCTGCGGCATTCGCCGCTGCGGCGCGGGCCAGCGCCAGGAAATCCGCCCCTCCGTGGCTGAAAAAGCGTTTGTCTTCCGCCGCCAGGGTAGCCTTAAGAAGCATGTCCGGAACCTCCCGGAGCCGGACAGGCTCCGTGTGGTAATAATCCGGTCCCGGCAATGTGGCGATTCTGCCGCCGTCCCTGTCCAGGACCACGGCGCCCCGCTCTTCCGGATGGAGCAGCCCTTCCGGCAGGGGAACCAGCCAGGGCACGGCATACCATGCAAGCAGCCACGCGGCGGCCAGCCCTCCGGCAATCCAAAGAAGGGTTTTCCGTTGAAGGAGCTTTTTGAAAACCGCCCTGTTCATAAATCTGCGCCGCATCATGAAAACACTGCACTTACTTCCCCGCGGAGACGGTCAGTTTCTGGGGAATGCTCAATCCGTAGGTTTCCAGCTTGTACATCAGCTCCGCCTTGGCGGACGGGGCGATAACGGAGCCGGACTTGGTCACCCGCGCCAGGTAGCGCGCCGTAAAGCGGCCTCCCGACCAGGAATCGGCGAAAAAGCGCACCCGGTCCTTCAGGAATTCACGGTGGGAGACCCACCCGCTCCAGTAGAACCAGCGGTTTCCTGCGTCCGCCGTCTCGCTCTCCCGGCCTCCCGGTATCTGGGAAAGCAGCGCCGGATTGACGGCCTCAAAAGCGGAGGGCAGGTAATCCTCCATCACCACATACGTCAGCGGGTCAGCGGACTTGTCCACGTGCAGCGTAATCCTCACCAGGTCCCCCACGGCAAACTCCGCCGCAGGCGTCCAGGTTCCTTCCGGAGAAAGCCTTTCATAAACGCGGGAAACGGCAAAGCCCCTGTTGACGGCGGCTCCATCCTGCTGCGTTTTGCTGCGTCCGCGGGCCTCCGCCATGCCGTATACCCGGGTTCCCGCTTCCGGAAGGCTGAGCTCGGCCTTCTCCCCAACCGCGGTCAGGAACCGGGACGGGGAAGACACGGAGCATATCCCGTCAAACGTCCGGCCGCCGCGGTCCACGCGGAAGGCGGCGGAAAGGGGCGCCTCCTGCAATCCTTCCAGGTATTCCCCCAGCAGAATCACATTCCAGCCGGAAGTCCAGGTGGAATAGGGGGCCCTTCCTCCGAAAGAGCCGGACATCCTGTCCACGATCAGGCGTTCCAGCCTTTCCCGGACAGCCCGGTCACCGGGGGCCTGCGCCATCTCCGCCAGCGCCAGCAGAAGACGGCAGCGGGGCTGTTTCATTTCCTCCCCGGAAACATTCATCAGGCTCCGGGCCTGCTCCTTTGCCTCCGCACGGGAAGAGAGGGCCGCCGCCAGGGCCAGGTACAGGCGGTCTTCCGCCCTCAATTCAGCGGCATGGTCCAGCAGGCGGTTGAGCAGGGACGCGGGCATGAGCCCCGCTCTGGCCAGCACCCATGCCCCCAGGAGCCCCTCCCGCGGGCGGGCGGACAGGGAATGCCCCAGATAGGCGTACAGCTTGTTGAGGCCCTGTTCCGGAATGTAAACCCCCTGCTCCCGCGCCAGGGTCAGCACCAGAGCGGCATACGCGCAGTACTCGCTCACCTCCGTGCCACCCTGCCAGTAGGACAGGCCGCCGGAAGAAAGCTGGTTTTTCATGATTTTGTAAACGCCGCTCCGGAGGGCCCTGGAACGGTCCTCCGGCGATTTTCCCTTGAAACCGGGGAGATATTTGGCCAGGAGCGGTTCATAAATCCAGGGCAGCGTGGAGGAGGAAAGCTGTTCCAGGCATCCGTACGGATAACGCAGCAGGTAATTCACGCTGCCGTCCGCATACAGCAGGGGGGACGTGCCCAGCGTCACCCGGATGGGGGTGCCTTTCAGGAAGGGAGTCGCCAGCAACCCCGGCAGATCCAGCGTCCGGCCGGAGGAAAGCGAGAAGCAGCGCAGCTCCCTCAGCTCCGGGAAGGGAGGCACCACCTCAAACATGTGCTCCACGGAATCCTTCAGCAAGGAATAAACGCCGGAGAAATAAGGCGTGCCGCTGCCGTCTGCGGCGCGGATTTCCCAGGTCAGCCGGGCTTCCCCCGGCTGCGTGAATTTTACGTTGAACACCAGCGTTTTCGGCTGGTTCCCGTTCAAAGTCAGCGTCTGGACGGGCTGGGACACGGAAGCCGCAGCGGTCCCGGATTTCAGCGTGACCACCCACGGGCCCTTCCTGTCACCCGTCTGGCTGACCGTCACCGGAATGTCCAGGGAATCACCCTCCGTTGCGGTAAAGGGGGGAGCGGGTTCCAGCATCACGGGCTTGTTTACCACATAGGCGCTTTCCCCGGTTCCGAAATCGGCAGCTCCCGCCAGGGCGACCGCCATCACCCGGTAGCGGGTCAGCGTATCCGGATTCCTGTACTCGGCCTTGAAACGGCCCTCCCCGTCCGTACGGAGGGAGGCCAGCCACACGGCGCACGGGTTGAAATTCTTCCTTAAATCCAGGTTCTCCGGCGCTTTGCGGGAGCCGTCCGAGGAATCTCCGCCGCCGATGAAAACTCCTTTGTTGTCCGTGGAGCGGCCACCCCAGTCTTCATTCAGAATTTGTTCCAGCGTCGTCCACGTGCCCACGGACAGGGGGCGGTCCGCATAGAAGTACCGGATGGGACGGGGAGTCTGGTACCCGATGACCTGTAAGGTGCCTTCATCCTCCGCAAACAGGCATACCTCCGCATTCCGCACCGGCCTGCCGGAATAATCCGTCACCACGCCGCTGACCACGGCGGGGGAACCGGGCCGGGACATCCCGGCGGGGGGGAACACCTTTACATTCAGGGTATGCTGGACAGGCTGAACCTTCAGCGCGGCATATCCCAGCTTCAACTGGGGATTGCGGACCTTGCGGCTGCTCAGGTCCGCCCCCTTCACCAGGAAAACGGAAACATAGACATTCGGCGCGTCCGCCTCTTCCAGAGGCACCTCAATCACGGGATTGTCCAGCGTCAGCTTTCTGGCAAAACTCCGGAGCACCTTTTCCCGCTCCACCGTCACCATCACCTCCCCCTCAATGGGCGTCTGGATCAAGAGACGGGCCGTCTCTCCCGGCTTGTACAACTGCTTGTCAGGGATGATCTTCACCTTCAGGCCGTCATGGTACTCCCACGGGGAAACGTCGCTGCCGTAAACCCAGTACTTTACGGCAGTGCGGAATTCCCGTCCTTCCGCGTCCCTGCCGGAAAAAGCCACCTCGTAAATACCGTCCTGCGGGGTGGGAACGGAGACGGCTTTTCCTCCCGTACGGACATCCGCGGAATCCGCCGGGGCAAGCGTCAGGGCCTTTTCCAGCACCGTGCTCCTTACCTCGTCATTGCGCACGGTGGTGGCATCTCCGCTCTCGTAGCGCGCGGGACGGAAAGCGGTGCGCGTCACGGTCATGTTGAGATCAAGGCCGCTGCCCGCATAGGGCTTGCCGTCCAGCCCCAGGGCAATCAGGCGCAAATCCAGGGGCGTTCCCTGGCGGCAGATGGAAGAACTGTTCTTCACGCCCACAAACACGGAAGCCGGATTCCAGACGGCGCCTCGGGAAACCTTGACCAACTGCTCATTCCCGTTTACCACGGAAGCCTGGAGGGACAGCCTCCTGACCCGCGGGAAGGACTGCCCGTCCAGGGAGAACTCCACGGTATTCCTGCCTTCCCCGTCCAGCACGGAGGACTGCTGCTTCATGTGGGAGGAGGAACGGCTGCTGGAATAACCGTAATAGGCCTCCCAGTAGCCCCCATCGTCATCACGGTAATCCCCGAAACGGTAATCCTTGTATCCGGCAGGATAAAAGTTGGAGGGAGTACTGCGCAGGGACCAGTTCACCTTGCCGCCTGAAACAGGCGTGCCGGTAAAATTCGTGGCCTTCACATCCGCCTTCAGGAGATGAGCGCCGGGCTTCAATTCATGAATCTTCTCCTCCACTTCAAACTCGTTCCGCTTGAACTCGGCTACTTCCACCTCATACCGGAACTCCCGGTTATTCTTGTCAAACTCCTTCCGGTAATACTTCTTGTAATCGTATTCGTCGGAGGAATCATCCTCTGCCCCTTCTTTTTCCTCTTCCGCGGAATCCCCTTTCAGCCGCAGGCTGGCAAGGACGCTGTAAGTTCCCGTCTCTTCCCCGGGAAACGTGAAATCCAGGTCAAAGGTTCCCACATCGGACAACTTCACCTGCTTGACGGCTACTTCCCGGTCCCTTCCGTCCCTGACCGTCAGCTTGACCTCCTCCACGGGAGCGAGGCCCAGCCTGTTGTCCAGCAGGGAGCGCACGATTCCCTTCAAATGCATGGTCTCCGCTGGGCGGTACAGGTTCCTGTCCGAAAACATGAACACCCTCGTTTCCGCGGTAGTGGCGGGATTCAGCCCCAGGGCTTCCCATTCGTAGGGCAGCGTCTTCACGCCAAAGGACCACATCCTCACCTGCCCCGGCCAATCCTCCAGGGGGCTCAGGTAACTGTCCATCCCGGACAGGACGCGAACATAGGCGGCCTTTCCGTTCATCCCGGCCATGGGCAAAATCACGGAACCGTGCTCCACGGGAACGGAAGCCAAAACGGAGCCGTTCGCATCCAGCAATTGGACCTGCGCTTTTTCCACCGCTTTTCCGGTGGAAAGGGAATACACGTAAGCAAACATGGTATCCGCCGTCTTTTTATGCAGAACGCCCAAATCCGTCACCTGCACGACGGCCTGCGCGGCGTAGGATGCCTCCTTTCTATCGAACTTCCTTCTGCCTCCGTTTTCCGACGGCACGCCAAACAGCCTGTACGCCTCCAGCACCGGATCACTGACACGGCCTTCCACCTCAATGAAATACATGCCTGGCTCCACGGCTCCGCCAAACAGGCCGTCCAGGCTGATGGCCGCTTCCGTTTTGCCGCGCACGTCCAGTGTCAGCGCGCCCGTCTTATCCGCCGCAAGAAGCTCCGCAGGCAGAAAATGTCTTTGGTCGCGGTCCGTCACGGTACGGGAAAGGGGCGCGGACTGGTCCCGTTCATAAATCTTCCGGTAGGCCGCCAGCGTCTGGTGCCGGTGGCCGGCCCTGATCCGGTAGCCGCGCACCGTCAAATCCTTCAAATTGCTCACGGAGGCTTTCAACTTGCGGGCTCCGGCGTACATGACGCCGTTGTTGCCCGCATCCAGATACAGGCACGGATCCTCCGGCTCCACTTCCACGGAACCTTCCGCATTCTTTCGCGCCAATTCCTGGCCATCCACGGACCGGACGCCTTTCAGCCTCCATTGCAGTTTAAAAACGGCCTCGTCTGCGCTCACCAGAAAAGGCAGGGACGTATACCACAGGGGCCGGGCATGCTTCATCTCCGCCAGCCGTTCCCTGTCCAGGCGGATTGCTATTTTCCCGGCCGTCTCCGCATCCTCTCCGTCAAGGGATGTGGTAAAGCCTCCCTCCTGATCACCGTAAGCCATCGGCTTCCCGCCGCCCTCCACGAAAAACTCCACATGGTCCCGGCAGAACCGTTCCAAATCCTCAATCAGGACAGGGAGAGTCCATTCCAGAGTAAACCGGCCTCCGTTCCCGGAAAACGCATGGTAATAACCGGAGGCGGAAAAACGGGGCACGGCCCCCAGTTTGATTTCTTCCCATCCGGTTTTCCTCTCTCCTCCCCGGGAGGACAGGAAGGAAGCGTCCAAACTGACCAGGCAATAATTCCTGCCATACCGGAACATTCCTTCCGGCTGAATGACATACACGCCGGGAACAACCATGTCGTCCGGACGGCCTCTGAACCTTCCCTCCCCTGCAATATTTCTCACACGGTAGGATTTGGCGTCTCTCACCTCCTTCAACGTCGCAGGCCTTAGCCGGAACCCCGCATCGTACCCCGCGGCTCCCGCCTTGAGCTGCTTCATAAAATCTGCGGACCTCAACTGCTCTTCATCCGAAACGCCGGCAAAACGGAGATTCTTTTCCAATGCCTCCTTCCATGAGCAATAACCGGGAAGCATCAGGAACCCCTTGCCGTCGCGATACAAGCCATTCGCAGGATTGCCCCTGTCCGGAACTGCGTCGGGAACCACCAGGAAAAAACTCTCCCACGGGTAAACTTCACTGCCCTGCCAGCCCCTGTCCATGGAAGACAGGAAGAAATTCCAGGTCATGCGTCCCGTCAGGCGCAGCGGAACGGACGGCACCAGGGAACCGTCCAGAAAACGGACATTCTCCGCCGGTTTCCATAGATAGGTGGACCGGAAGGGAACCTCCTCCAGCGGAACGCACTCCAGCACGTTGGGAGTAATCCATTTGGAAGAAAACTTCAAGGAAGGAGGAACGAACATCAGCTTCGCGCCTTCCGGCATGGCCGTCCCGGCGCCGTTGCCCAGCGCCAGTTCCACCGGTTTCTTCTCCGGGGAAAAGGACATCAGTTCCGGGTCCGCCGGTTTTCCCACCTCGGAAGCGGGCACCACGGCCTTGTCAAACACCAGTTGAAACGGCTTCCCTTTTTCCAGATGGGACGGAGAGGAAGACGGATAGCGCACCGTAGTGTCGGCAATGGATGGAAAAATACCGCAAATTCCTAAGAAGCAGCTAATAGCAAAAGAACAGGATTTCATGGGAGGGGGGCAATTCTATGTACCCATCTTCTCCCCCTTTTAAGTCTTCAACACAAGCAGAAAATCCGCAAGCGGCAAAAAATAGAGATAAAAGTCGTTATCACTTGATGAAGTTTCTTTTGTGCCTTGAATAATGTTCTATAAAAACTCCTTTCTTATGCTCACTAGGATGGTAGTGCGGTCATGAATCCAACCGGTAATTTTTAAATGCAATAACTCCAGTAGAACGCGGGAAACTTGGTTCATCAGAGAAAAATCTCCTCTACCTTTTGCTAGTATTTCTCTTCCTGCACGCTGTCTTTTACCCTGGCAATGGGTAAATTTTGAAAATATGGCAAAGAAATATGTGCCACCGGAGAAGAATCCCCTCCCTTTTCCCACGTTGCCATCCGCCTCAAAAACTCACCAAATATCATAACGTTCCCGGCGTGTTTACGTTGTTAGTTTTTGATTCATGGTAGTCGCAACCATTTCATAATTCTGAATTTAATACCATGAACAACACTTTCAACATCGGCGCCATGGACACCGTCTACCCCTTCATTCCC
>OBUQ01000859.1_pt1 | contig 13682 bp, 11 predicted proteins | sample 1494951 | NCBI WGS metagenome assembly OBUQ01 (sample SAMEA2579938, study PRJEB22360) | human gut metagenome | biome: human gut; feature: human-associated habitat; material: faeces | place: Denmark | collected 2008/2010
CGCCAGGCGGACTTCCCGGTTCAGCCGTTCTTCCGTAATCGTTTCCCTGTCCTGCGCGGGCATGTAGGCGCGCAGGAATTCCACTCCGTCCGGAATGGCGTCATGGGCGGCGCAGAGAGCGGCGGTCAGGCCCAGGAGAAGGGCGGAAGGCAGCGGATTCATGAACACCGGAATTCATACCTGAATTCCGGGAGGGAGACAAGCTTCCTCTTGCGCAAGTAGGGCATGGAAATGGGCGAACAGGTGCGTGTCTTCCGGCGGCGTGGGGGCAAACGGGGCGTCATTGTCCAGGATATCCTCGCAAATGCTCATGAAATCGCGGGAGGTTTTCGCCCTTTTCATGTAATGGTCAAAGGAATCCGGAAGCCCGCGCGCGGTGTAAACCAGGTATTTTTTCATGCGGTGGATGTGTTTTTCCTCCACATAACGCTCCTGCATTTCCAGCGTGCGCTCATGGAGGCGGCGGATGTAATGCAGCACGTCCCGGAAGGTGGGGGAAGCAGGGGCTCTACCCTGGAAACGGTCGTAAAGCTGGGAAAATATCCATGGATTGCGCAGGGCCGCGCGCCCGATCATCAGGACTGCGGGCCGGGCCAGCCGCACCCACGCGTCCGCCGTGGCCGCATCCACAATGTTGCCGTTGGCGACCACCGGACAGTCCAGCGCTTCCACGGCCCATTTTACCCATTCCGGATGCACCGGGGAGCGGTAGCCTTCCCGTACGGTGCGGGCGTGGATGCACACCCTGTCCGGGGTGTGGGCGGCAATCACGGGGAGAATGCGTTCAAACTCGTCCGGAGTCTCGTATCCCAGGCGGCATTTGACGGTGAAGGCCCCGGCGGGAAGAACGTCCCGGAGCGCGCCCAGGGCCGCGTCCATGGCCTTCAGGGAGCGCAGCATGCCCCCTCCGGCGTTTCTCCTGCACACCATCGGGGCGGGGCAGCCCATGTTCAGGTCCACCCCCGCGCAGTCGTGCTCCATCAGGGCCAGCGCGTCCCTCGCCAGGTACTCCGGCTCATGGCCCACGAGCTGGCCGTAAATGGGGCGCCCCGTGGGATTTTCATCAATGGAGCGCAGGATGTATGGCGACATCTTTTTATGATGGGCCACCGTTCTGAAATACTCCGTGATGAAATAATCCGGCAGTGAATTCAAGTCCTTCAACGTCTTGAGGAAAGCCAGATCCGTCACATCTTTCATGGGAGCCAGGGCCAGGAGCATGCGCCTGTGCATACCGTGAAAAGCCCCGGTTGGCAAGCTGTGATTGTCTTGACGAAAGAAGGAAAGTGTGGAAGCTGTGAGCATGAATCAGGACTCAACCCGCAAAGCCAGAGTGAATGTGAGACGAGCCGAGGTGATGGAACAGGTGGAGAAGGAAATCCAGCAGCATTACCAGAGTGAATTGATTTCCCATATCCGGTCTGCGAGCAACGTGTACAACCTGGGCCACACGGAATTTTTCCTGGCGAGGGAGTTTGGATTCTGCAACGGCGTGCGCCGCGCCATAGACATAGCGTATGCGGCCCGCAGGGTGTTCCCGGACCGGCGGATTTTCCTGATCGGGGACATCATCCACAATCCGGAGGTAAACCGGCAGCTGGAGGAAATGGGCATTCAGAAGCTTCCCTGGAAGCAGCTTGATTCCTCCTATGACCGGATTGCCGCGGACGACGTGGTGATTATTCCCGCGTTCGGCGTGCCCACTCCCTTCATGGATGCGCTGGAGGAAAAGGGCGTGCAGATTGTGGACACGACCTGCGGGGACGTGATGAAGGTCTGGAAAAGGGTGAAGAATTACGCCGCCATGGGGATTACCTCCATCATTCACGGCAAGGCCACCCATGAGGAAACCAGCGCCACGGCTTCCCGGGCCCTGGGGGAACGGGGAAAGGGGAAATACCTGGTGGTTTACGATCTGGAGGACGCCCGCATCCTGTGCGACTACATGCTGGGCCGCGGAGACCGCGAGGCGTTCCTGAAACGGTTTGAAGGCTGTTATTCCCCGGGATTCGATCCGGACCGGGATCTGGAGGAAGTGGGCATCGCCAACCAGACCACCATGCTGAAGACGGAGACGCAGACGCTCCAGAGGATGGTGAAGGACGCCGTCGTCCAAAGGGACGGGGACGATGATAATTTTTATGTGTTCGACACCATTTGCGGCGCTACCCAGGACCGCCAGGACGCCCTGTACGAGCTGTTGAAGAACCCTCTGGACGTCATGTTCGTGGTGGGCGGCTACAACAGTTCCAACACCACGCACCTGGTGGATATCGCCAAGGAGCATGTGCCCACGTATTTCATTGAATCCGCAGAAAGCATCAAATCCATCCAGTACGTGGATGCCTTTGACACGGAAACGCGGGAAGTCCGCCGCATGACCACGGAACCAGTGGTGCAGAATCTGGGCAAATCACTGAAGGTGGGGATTACGGCGGGCGCTTCATGCCCGGCCAACCTGATTGAGGCCACTATCCTGCGCATTGCAGAATTGCGCAAGTAGCGGCGCGCATCCGGAGCTGGAGGGATGCGGAGAAATGGGCACGCCTTCCGCCGGGAAGGCATTTGCCGTTTTTCTCACGAAAACGGAGCGGTGGCCGAACCCGCGGGAGAGGAAAACAGAGAAACAGGAATACGGTGCCGGGCAGGACTCCTTAATTTTCCAGGTCTTCCGGGGTGACGGAACGCTGTTCCCGGGAGGCAAGCAGTACGGCCTGTTCCACGACGTACTCCGTATTGGAGTCGAAACGGTAGGCGTTGCAGTTGGGACACACGGCAGTGGTCAGGGACACGATGGAGCCGCAGGCTTCGCAAACCTTGAAGTCCCCGGGACGGTCAATAATCAGTTTGGCTTTATCCAGGCGGGATTGCTGCATGGGAGGGGAAAATAAAAACAAGCCGCTCAGCAGAACAGAGCGGCTTGCCATAAAGATCGTCAGAAAACCGAAGTGAAAACTCAGGCGATTTTTGCGATGGCCTTGGCGGCCTTGCTCTTGTAGTTGGCGGCGCGGTTGGCGGGAATGGTGCCCACCTTGGCGGCCTTGTCAACGGCGGAGGAGAAAGTGTTATAGGCAACGGCAGCGGCTTCCTTGTCAGACGTTTCCACCGCAGTGGCAATCTTCTTGCGGAGGGTCTTCAGCTTGGAGGACACAGCGCGGTTGCGGGCGGTGCGGGTTTCTGTCTGACGGATGCGCTTGAGTGCGGATTTGGTATTGGCCATGTTTTAAAAGAGGTTCGGTTTCCGTTTCGAGGTGGCAGAAACATTAGAATAACAGGACAAAATGTCAAGCTCTTGATATATTTTTTAAGGCATTCCTCCTAAGCGCGGGCAGACTGCGGGCTTTACCGGAAAAAGGGTTTGTGGCATCCTGTGCCCCCGTTATGAAGAAACGCGTGGATTTGCCTGAAAAAAAATATGAAGGATATATTTTTGATCTGGACGGCACCCTGGTGGACAGCATGCCGCTACATTACAAGGCATGGCGCAAGGCCCTGGCCCGTGCGGGGGCGCCGGACCGCGTGTTCCTGGCGGATGAATTTTATTCCTGCGGCGGTAAATCCGCCAACGACGTGGTGCGTTTTCTGAATGAACGGTACGGCATGCACATGGATGCTGCTTCTACCGCTGCGGACAAGCGCCGCATTTATCTGGAAATGCTGGAAGAGGAGGGCATGCAGCCCATCCGGGAGGTGGTGGAATTCGTGCATTCCCTGGGAGACGCCCCCAAGGCGATCGCCACGGGAAGCGCCATGCCGGGAGCGTCCCGGACGCTGGCCGCCGCCGGACTTTCAGGTCTTTTTGACGTGATTCTAACGCCGGATGAAGTGGAGCATGGCAAGCCTGCGCCGGACATGTTCCTGAAAGCGGCGGAACTTCTGGGGGCATCCCCGGACCGCTGCGTGGTTTTTGAAGACGCGGAACCCGGCATGAAGGCCGCCGCAGCCGCCGGAATGGACTGTGTGCACGTCCGCCGCGCGTCCCTGGCCTGATTCCCTCTCCACCGGCTTCCGCAGAGGGGCGCTTTCCGGCCTTCCCCTCCTCCCGGGATGCACGCCTGCATTTTAATGAAAAGGCTTCACATTACGCCCGGAATGCGCTAGAACCTTTTTTCCTATTGAACAAATAAAATATTATTTGCACATGAGCACAAACGACAAAACATCATCCGCCCCGACGAAAACCCGCATGACAGGAGCCGAAGTGCTCGTGGAATGCCTCGTGCGTGAAGGTGTAGACGTCGTCTTTGCCTATCCCGGCGGCGCCAGCATGCCGATTCACCAGGCCCTGAGCCATCAGCCCAAAATCCGGACCATCCTGCCCCGCCACGAACAGGGCGGCGCGTTCGGCGCGGAAGGCTACGGCCGCGTCACGGGCAAGGTGGGCGTCTGCATCTCCACTTCCGGCCCCGGCGCCACCAACATGATCACCTCCATTGCTGACGCCTATCTGGACTCCACTCCGCTGGTGGCGATTACGGCGCAGGTCATGCGTTCCCTGATCGGCCGCGGCGCCTTCCAGGAAACGGACGTGTTCGGCATGACCGCCCCCATCGTGAAGCACAGCTATCTGGTGACGGAACCGGAAGAACTGCCCCGCATCATCAAGGAAGCCTTTTACATCGCCTCCACGGGCCGTCCCGGCCCGGTGGTGATTGACATGCCCAAGGACGTGCAGGAAGCCGTGTTTGCGCCGGACTTCGACATGGAGATGGACCTCCCCGGCTACAACCCCGTGCTGCCCGTTCCCACGGAAAAGCTGGAAGAACTCATTCCGCTGATTGAAAGCGCCAGCCGTCCCGTCATTTACGCCGGCGGCGGCATCATCTCCGCGGAAGCCTCCGCGGACCTGCTGGAATTTGCGGAACGCACCCAGATTCCCGTGGCGACCACCCTGATGGGCATAGGGGCCATGCCGGAGACCCACCCTCTTTCCCTGCGCTGGCTGGGCATGCACGGAGCCGTGTTTGCGAACAACGCCGTGAATGAAGCGGACCTGGTGATCGCCCTGGGCGCCCGGTTTGACGACCGCGTGACCGGCGCCGTCAACATGTTCTGCCCGGACTCCACCATCGTCCACATTGACATTGACGCCAGCGAGATCAACAAGAACAAGAAGGTGGCGCACCCCATCCGCGCGAACGTGAAGGACGCCCTCCAGGTTCTCAACGCCGCTCTGGCCGCTCAAGGCTGGGAACGCAAATCCTCCGGCTTTACCCGCACTCCGGAATGGTTCGGAGTGATTGAAGACTGGAAGAAGCAATACCCCTTCTCCTATGAAGACCGCAAGGGCTATATCTCCCCGCAGGCCGTCATTGAGGAACTCTACCGCCAGACGGCGGACAAGGATCCCATTATCTGCACGGGCGTGGGCCAGCACCAGATGTTTGCCGCCCAGTTCTTCAAATTCGACAAGCCCCGTCGTCTGGCTACCTCCGGCGGCCTGGGAACCATGGGTTACGGCCTTCCCGCCGCCATGGGCGTGTGCCTGGCCTGTCCGGACAAGCTGGTGGTGAACATTGACGGAGACGGCTCCATGCTCATGAACATTCAGGAGCTGGCTACCATTCACGTGGAGCGCCTGCCTGTCAAATGCATCATCCTGAACAACCAGCACCTGGGCATGGTGGTGCAGTGGGAAGACCTGAAGTATGACTCCAACCGGGCCCAGACCTTCCTGGCAGACCCGCACGACAGCTATGACCCCACCCACAAGACGGAAGACGTCATCTACCCGAACTACCCGCTCATCTGCGCCGGATTCGGCGTCAAGTGCGAGCGCGTGCTCCGCATAGAGGAACTTCCGGCGGCCATCACCCGCATGATTGAATCCCCGGAGGCGTACGTGCTGGACGTAATGGTTCCTCACGATGTGCATGTGCTGCCGATCATCCTGGGCGGCATGAGCTACAAGGACGTGATTCTGGAACGCATTGCCGGGGACGGCTCCGCCAAGAAGGCGTCCGAACTGGGCAAGGAAATTCCGACGGCCCTGTAAGGAATATTCCGTCATTCATTCGTTAACGGGAGCCGTCCGCAAGGGCGGCTCCTTTTTAATGGCAGCGGAAACCGGAGGGGAATTCGGCTTCCGGCAATGGGGAAAACGGCGTGCCGCCCGGGAGGACTGTTGTTTATGTGTCTCCATGTTGGGGGCTCCGGGGATGCACGGTTCTGTTTGAAGGAACGTGGAAGATGTTGCTGGACGCGGCAGAGGGGAACGGCTAGCATCAATGAACCAAGTTGAATGCAAGCCGGACCGGACGCGGCGAAGATGGAATATTACGGAATAACGCCGCGTCTGATGCCGCCTTGCGCCAACCCCAAGCTCACAGAAAATTCCCGGGAGACCGGCGCTTGCTGCAAGTGATTGGGAAATGGATATTGACAAAAGAATCACCTCTTATCGGGCCTGACCGTATCCGGCTTCCGCATCAGGTTGGCGCAAACCCCTTGCTGCGCCCTTGATGCTCAACCAGTATCCTCCAGGCCGTCGCACCCTCACGGGTGCGTGGATTGAAACAGGGAATCATGCAGCCCTCCGCCAGAGCCCAGGCGGGTCGCACCCTCACGGGTGCGTGGATTGAAACACGCGGAACTTCCCATACTTGGCCCCGGTAGTCTGTCGCACCCTCACGGGTGCGTGGATTGAAACTCTGAACAAGCTGGTAATATCCATTGTTGGCTAGTCGCACCCTCACGGGTTGTAACGTCGCAGCGCATCGTAGAAAAATTATCAAGTATCGTGGAAAAACGGCCTTGAACCTCTCACCACTGCATCGTCATTGCAACGCCGTTGCTTCTCCCTTGCAGGCGGCCAGCAGGCCGCCCCAATCCACCGCCTCGTCGTCCTCCCTGGCCACACTCCCCCGGAGCATCCGCTCCCTGGCATCGGCCAGCAGGTGCATCACCCTGGCCCGGTCGCTGGACGGCTGGGAATCCAGCCTGGGGCTGCCGGTGGTCACCATTGCAAACCTGGCCGCATAGCTTTCGGCAGTCACCGTTCGGCTGGGCCAGCACCAGGCCGTCCACTCACTCCAGGGGGAACGTTGCCGCCACGGCTCCTCAATCCGGCATAGAGTGGCGGCCCCCCTGGCCAGCCCCTCCCTGCCGATTGTCACGTCCTCCGGAGCCAAATCATCCAGGAGCGTCCAATCCATCTCCTGGTAGAGACGTCTGGCCATCCAGCCGCGCAAGGCGTACATGCAGCCGTATATCCTCCAGGCTCCAGACACAAAATCCCCGGAAGCATACATCGGACATGCCGGGTGGGCATCCATCCAGCGCAGCCAATCGTCATCCAGCAGAGCCGTGTCACAGTCAATCTTGATCAGAATGTCATCGTCCTCGGCCTCTCTGCACATCTCGGAAAGCATGCCACGGATACAATCCGGGCCGCGCAGGTTGCCGTTACGCTCCCAGGTGGACTGCACATAATCCGCACTCAAGGACCGGAGAGCGGCCGCTATGTCCTCATGGACCGGATTGGACGCATCATCAACCACCGTTACGCCCGCATAGGGCACGGACATCCGGGCGCACCGCACGCAAGCCACCGCCTCGGTGGCGTCTCCGGAATACGAAAAAATAAAAATCCTGATCATACTATTATATAGGTAAAAATTAAACAGCCGGGCCGTAAGGGTAAAAGGTGCCGTAATTGACGGGTATCTGGATAGTGCCCAGCATGTGCTGGTACACCTCCTTGTCTCGCAAAGTCGCAATGTGGAAGGAATAGGAAAACACCTCCGAGGGATCGGCTTCCTCGGTTTGGAGCCGGATAGGATTGACCGGACCCTGCTCGTACATGACGGAGCAGCCAGTTAGCTTTCCCTTGCCATTAAATTTGACGTCCAGCCAAATCTCTCCGGAGGTGTAGCCAGCCACGGCGTACCATCCGGAGCTGTCGTCTCCCGGAGTTTTGCCAATGTAACCCCCCTGAAGCATCAACTTGCCGCGACGCATCCGGTAGCCGGTCACATTGGTGTTATCGTCATCCCAATCCAACTCCACCTGAAGATCGTAGACGGGGGGCTTGTCGGGAGCCGCCGTCCAAACGATTTCCCCGGCCGGTCCCAAGGTCGGCGCGTCCGGAGATTTGTAGGCCTCCGGGTCATACTGGATCGTGGTTACCGGACTATCTTGCCCCTCTTCTTGGTCCAGGGCCTCCTGACCGGAGGCCATCTGTTGGATGCGGTCCATCATGTCCTGGAGGGACAGATGCGCCGGCACGCCGGTGTTGATGCCGGTGGACTCTCCGGCCAGATCGACACTCACCCCCTGCACGGCGGTAGCCATCTCCCGGTACTCGTGCCGCGCGCCGGTAATCGCCAGACGGCGGCCAACCAGGTTGGCAGGAGAGAGCGCCCGCAGGGAGTTGACGCTGCCCTCCCAGGGTACGGTGCGGGTGATCTCATAGTATCCCCGGAGGATGGAGGTGTAATCAGGCCACTCCTGAACTGAAGAAGGCGGCGTGCCTCCGCCACTGATGGGAGGATCGCCACCGTCATCCCCTCCGGCATCCCCGGACTTGCTGGTCCGGTAGCGCATGCGGCGCTTGTTAATCGTGCGCCCCTGCCAGCGCAGCCAGTTGTACCAGCGTGTCTTGCCTCCCACCTGCTTGGTGTGCGGGAAGAGCATCTCGCAGCCCTTGGGCGGCCGGGTGTCCGTGTAAATGTACTGTTTAAACTCTACATAACACCACTTGATCGTCTTGCAGACCTCACTCAACTGGCCGCTCACATGCTCATAAACCTGCGCGGATGTAGCGGTGGAATAATTGCCCATGTCGGTACCCTCCACGCCGGCCATGACGGTTTTCTTGATGGACCCCAGTTGCAGTCCCGGCACAGATGAAAGCTGGGATACCTTGCTGTACCACCATTTCTTGGACGCCTCATCCGTGCCGGCAGGCAACTTGACGCCGCGCACCTCCACGATGGGCTTGGTGAAATCCCAGACGGGATCCTCGCTGCTGTCGGAAGTATCGTCCCCGGTGGAGGTGGCGCCGCCGGGTAGCTCCACCTGGATGGTGACGCATCCCTCCTGGTGCAGATCGGCTCCCCTGGGCCAGACCTGGGACTGGTAAGCCTGCCGTCCGGCGGTCAGTACGACGCCCACGGCCGGAGGTACCAGGTCCGGACGGGGAGACAGGTTGATGCCGGACAACCGATCGCACACACGGTCCAGTGTCGCCACCGGCAAATCCTCTCCATCGGCCACTCTGATCACGGGGGATGTCCCGGAGTAATCAACCCAGCACACCATGCCGGGACGTCCTCCCAGCAGCTTGCGTAGCACCCCGGCATACATGTCACAGCCAAGTGCGGTGTCCCACACCCAAGCCGTGGGAGACACGGTTACCTCAATGCCGACGTCTGCCGGCAGCAGTCCGTACTTGCGGGCATCCTCCAGTAACCACTGCACAGTGCCGGCTATCTTGATCTTGCGCGGCACGTCTACATCACTGCCGCCTCCGGCGACATTGGCGGCCAAGCCACCACGCAGATGACCACCAGGGTTGAAACACAAGGCCGCCTCCAGGGGTTGGAGGATATCGCATGCCTCCATGGACCATCGCCAGGCATTGCCGGATTGTTCCAGGGCACACTTGCGAATCGTGCCCTGGAGCACGGTCACGCCGTCCCACACCACGCGCACCTGTTCCAGGTAGGCATAGGGCGCCGGCTCATCCTGGTCACGGGCCAATTGCTGCCAGGATACCTTGGCTGGCGTGAAATTCCGCCACTCATAGGATGGACTCTCCAGCGCCTTATTGGTCAGTTCAATGGTTATCATAAATTACGCGGTCCGAATTTCCCCTGGGAATCAATCTTGTCCAGCCGCGCCTTGAGGCGGGCCACTTCCCCTGCCAGTTTGCCGTGGGTGGACTGCGCGGAGGAATACCTGGTTAAAATCTGGTCAATCAGGCCGATCATCTCATTAAACTCAATCCCTGCTTCCAGGCGGCGGTCGTCATTTTCCAGCCTGCTTTTAAGATGCTCCAGCAGTTTCCGCTCGCCCTGAGTTACAGATGTTCCCCCGTCGCCCTGTTCGGAAAGAACCTTCTTCAACATCTCTTCGGCGTCCGGAAGCGCTCCTATCGGCTCCTTGTTGGCGATCTCACCGGAGCGTCCCAGCACCTTACGGCGCATCCTGGCCAGCCAGTCATCCAAATCCAGCACCTTCTCCTGGCCATCGTGCAGCTTGCCGGACAGATTGGCCACATCCTGGGCAGTGCGCTCCAATTCGCGCAACTCCTTATCATTTTTCTTGATGGACCGTTCCTTCTTGATGGCATCCTGCCAAGCCTTAATGGCCTGCATAGCCGCCTGGGCAATCCCCTTCTCATCCTGATTGGTTGAATTCTTGGCAGCCTCAGAAAGTTCTTTGGCGAATTTCTCGGCCGCCTTGGCATCCTTCAAATCCTTCTTGTCCCAGGTACTGCGCGGCAGTGCTTTCAACCGCGCGAAAATATCGGAAAACTTCTTGAGCTTGGCGGCCAAGGCGTCATTGCCCTCAAAACTCTCTGCATACTGCCGGAAACGATCCATGCTGGCATCCAGCCGTTCATTGGTCTTGGACAGGGCTTCCTTCTGTTTCTCCTGGTTCCGTTGCTTGGTTTCAATCTCTTTGCGGAGCCGGTCTTCCAGAGTCGAGGCCATCACATCGGAATGCTTCACGGCATCCTGCTGGGCATTCGTCTTCTTCGTCTCCTGGGTCACCGCTTCATTGGCCGCCGTCTGTGCTTGATTCTCCGTCAACACACCCCTCAGCCTGGACCTGGCCTCTTCTGCCTGCTGCTTGGCGTCATTCATCTCCTGGAGTGCTTCTTCCAGGCGGGTGGAGTCTTCATCAATAGTCGAACGAGCCAGCTGTAAAATCCGAACATATTCGGCCAGCCGTTCATCCTCATTCTTCCCGGCCAAATCACCCAGCAGCCCCGTCTTCTTAATCCGGTCCAGCGTCCCGCCCAACGCCTTATGGCGCTGTTCCAGCGTCTTCCTCAGAATCTCCTCCTTTTCAAGGTCGGTAGCATTAAAGCTCAAACCCTTCTCGCGCATGAAATCATGCTTGGTATCTCCGGCCGCATCATACCGCTGCCGGGCCTCTTCCTCCATCTGTTTGCGTGCGGCAGCAATAAACTGCCCCATGACCGGCAGCGTAATGGCCGCCAAATCTGCATCCTTGGATGCTGCCTGCTGCTCTTCCAGCGCCGCTTTCTGACGCTGCTGAATGCTTTTCCATCGGGCGATATCTTGCTCCGCCTTTTTAACAGCATCGGCCTGATCCATCACCTGAATAGGTTTTATGCCCTCCACGGCCTGCTTGGCCGGGGAGGAGCGTGAAAACTCCAGCAGTTTGCGGTAGCGTTCCTCGGCGGCATCCGCCCTGGCCTGTGCCGTCTGTGCCACCTGGTCAGCCTGCTTGCGCTCCATCTCCATGCGTTCGTTGGCGTCTTTGGCGTCGATTCTGGCCAATTCATCCCGCGCCTGGGACTCGGTAATCTCGCCCCGGATGCGGCGCTGGTTGACAATGCTACGGTTCTTCTCGTTTTCAATCGCCAGCAGCTTGCGCTGCAACTCCAGGCCGGCGCTCGCCTTGCGGTCGATGGCTTCAATGGTACGCAGCCGGGCGTTATAAGCATCGTTCACCTGTTTAACTCCGGCAGCCTCCTGCTTCAAAAACGCATCCTCCCGGTGCTGGGCGCGGGTGGAATTAAGACTGGCCTGCCATCGGGCCAGCTTTTCCTGTCCCGCCTTCAGGATGGATGCCATCCTGGCATCAATCTGCCTGGCCTTGACGCCAAATGCCTCATTGATCGACTCTCCTATAGACCAGCCAAGGTCCCATGCCTGCTTGCCCAGCCCGATCACATTTTTAAGGTTTTGCAAGCCACCGTTGAATCGGCCCCAGGACTGCATTGTATTGCTGCCCCAGGCTTGCAGCTTGCCGGGAAGGGAAGTAAGCGTGCTGATGCTCCGGGACAACAAGGATGCACTCCTGTCCAGGCGCTGGGAGGTCACGGTGAAACTCTTGTCCACCTGCTTGAGGGAGCCGTCCATCGTCTTGACGGAACTGGCCAGCTCCGCCGCTCCATCCAGCCGCCAGGTCATACCGCCTCCGGTGGCTGCCCCGGTGTAAGCCGGGGCAGCGGTACCGCCCACGCCACCGGAAATTAAACTCTCCGGCACTTCCTTGGCCGCCTTGGCCAGGGCATCCACCGCCTTGCTGGCCTTGTCCAGGTCTCCCAGGTTGGCCGTGGTGCCAATGCTGATGCTTACGTCATAGTCCATAGGTCAATCAATATCTCCTGTTAAAGTAAATTGGAGCTCCACCACCTGCCACGCTGCCAGCACATCTCCAAAATACCGCTCGCCGGTGATGTAAGGCGCATACGCATTGTCAAGGGTAGCGTGGTACTCGCGGATGCGCTGCGGCTGCCCGTCGTAGTAGCAGGACAACCAGGTGATCATGCCCTCCGGATAGAGGGCGAGCATTTCCGAAAGGTCCAGCCCCCAGGCACGGGCGGCGGCCGTGCTGGGAAATGCCCGCGCAACGGAAAAAGACATTTGAAATGAAGCGTTGCCCCGTGCCGCCTGGTGCATCCAGGAGCTGCAGATAACCGGTTCCCGCTGCACCTGAACCTGCGGACGCACATCAACGGGGGAGGCTATCTTTTCCAAATACTTGCACAGTGTCACCGCCTCCAGGGCATCGTTGCCCGTGGGGCGGTAGATCACTGTATCCTGAGAGCGGTAGGCGTCCATGGTGATCAGTTAAGGGTTACGGTTGTGAAATACCTGAAAAATGCCACGGCTCCGGGGTCCGGGAGAATGAAAGCCGGGTAGTCATAAGACGTGAATGTCCGGCGCCCTCCCTGGGCGTTGACAGCCTCAACGGTCAGCTCCACGGCGACAGTTGTAATTGGGGGGCTGTCTAAGTCATCACCGTGAGTTGTTACCTGAACCAGTCTTGCCCATACCTGGGAGGCTTGCCAGTCCTCGCCCATGCTGGCAATCGCGGCCACCGCTGCCGCCAGGGCCGGGGCCTGGTCAGCGGGTATATCGTCCTGCGTGTAGCGGTGGGAGCGCACAAAGCCGTTCCATTCCGGGTATCTGGCCGTCAGGACGAATTCTCCCCATTCACCGGGCCGTGGGAACTGTAAATGTATATCTTGCATGGTGTTATTGCGCTAATTGGTTAATCTTGATGACGGCGGCTTGTGCGTAGTGGTGGCCCACAACCCCCCACACCTGCCGGGGCTGGCCAGTCGTGTTGGGGGCTACGGTCAGAGTGATCTGGCCTCCTCCGGCTGGTGTCTGCTCAGAGGATTGCGTGCACCATACGGCGGCAGGGTCATGCCCGCACATGGTATCGTTGAGTATATAAACCGCCTCGGACAGCGTGGAGGATACCGTCAGCGTTACCTCGCCGCCCGCCGCAGGCACATCCAGAGCAGAGGCCGTCACATCCGGCACGGGCTTGGCCGTTACTCCGTCCATCACCACGCGCCCCATGATGGATCGTACATCGTTGACCCCCAGCGCGGGGGCTGCGTCAATCCTCATGCCTCCCATACGCAGCCCCACTTGCATGGTACTGCTCACCTCGTGAGCCTTGGCTTTTGCTGTGACGCAAGCCGTATGGCCGGACCCACAAAACAAGGATGTCATCGGCATGACATA
>OBUQ01000869.1_pt1 | contig 13483 bp, 13 predicted proteins | sample 1494951 | NCBI WGS metagenome assembly OBUQ01 (sample SAMEA2579938, study PRJEB22360) | human gut metagenome | biome: human gut; feature: human-associated habitat; material: faeces | place: Denmark | collected 2008/2010
ATTAGTAAGCGATAGCTCATAGTTAGGGGTTGCAAAACCACCGACATCACCAATTGCACAGAATAATAAAATTTCTTCACTAAAAATTCCTAAATCAATTGCAAACTGTCCTAATAATACAGCGGCAATCATCCCCATCGCATTTGACAAAGAGGTAGGAGTATGAATCGTAGCAATCCGTAACAACTCAATCGCTAATTCAACAAGCAAGACTTGTCCTAAAAAGACTAGATCAATAGTCCCCTTACTTGTCAATAGTAGCCATAAAGGTACTAAATAAATAGAAATTAATACTGCACTACAACGAATTAATCGTATAAAAGTCCCAATGATTGGTGTTTGACGATGCTCCTCAACATGCTCCAATATTTCAAATAATGTGGTCGGCAACATCATTACTGAAGACGATGTATCGCAAATAATAGCAATATGACCGTGAAGGATATGCGTAGCTACTACATCCGGGCGTTCACTATATCGAACAAGTGGAAATGGATTATATCCTTGATCTAAGATCATCTCTTCAACGGCACGATCAGACATGACCAAATCTTCATTTTTAATTTCTTTTATACGTTGTAATACTGTTTCCAGCATAGTTTGATCAACTGTGCTATCTAAATAACATAAACAAACATCTAAGGGATTATTTTTCCCAATCGTCTGTTTATTCATAACTAGATCAATCGTACGAATTCGTCGGCGAATCAAACCCGCACAAGTCAGCATCGATTCATTAAAACCATCTTTAGAGCCTCTGACGCTTTTTTCTGTCTCGGGTTCTTCTACAGAACGACTAGGAAAGTGACGAGTATCTAAAACATAAGTTTTATCGCGATAACTAATCATTGCACAACCAGTTAACATTGAATACATGGCCTTTTGATAATCCGGTTCGTCTTTAACATCACCATTATTTAAGCAATCTTTTAATGTTTCACCACGATGGTTGGTAATTCCTTCAACTAAATAAGCAATTAGATCATCAGAGCAAAGACTAGAAACATAATTAATTGTAACTTTTTCATTTTCAAAATCAAGCGTTCGGGTATTTAAATCAAATGATGGATTGTTATTGATCATGATTTTGGCTTAGTACAAATTGCAACTAAAAAAGCAAATAAAATAGCACTACTAATACCCGCTGCGGTTAAATCAAAAATACCCATCGCTAATCCAAAAACGCCAAATTCTTTAGTTGCTGCAAGCGCTCCATGCATCAACGAATGACCAAAACTTGTGATTGGCAATAATGCTCCTGCATGAAATATTTCAACTAGTTTATCATAGATATGAAACAAATCTAAAAAAGCACCAATAACAACAAATAGACTCGTAATATGTCCAGGAGTTAATTTTGAATATTCATAAATCAACTGTGCAATTACACAGACAAAGCCACAAAAAATAAATGCTAATAGATAATTCATTATTCAACAACCTCCAAACTAAAGGCATGGGCAATACAAGGTATACTTTGTTTTTGATTAGTCATAACCGGTGACAATAATGCCCCTGTTGTAATCACTAAAACCCGCTTGTACTTATGTTTTAACATTTTCTGATAGATGTACCCAAATGCTACTAAAGCACTGCACGAAGGCCCACTCCCACCTTGATTAACATCTTGATCACTATCATATAATAGACAGCCGCAATCATCATACTCATTATAGGTAACACTATTTTCATTCATTAATTCCTTCATAATCGATTTCCCATAAGTTGATAAATCACCAGTAAGAATCAAATCATAATCAGTTCCTTGCCGGTTTAAATCTTTTAGATGATTAACTAATGTATCAAAGGCTGCTGGTGCCATTGCTCTTCCCATGTCATTAGGATCACTTTGGTTCATATCAATAACACGACCAATAGTTAATGCTTCTATTCTAACAGCACTAGGATTATTATCAAGAATTACACTGACTGCACCTGTAGCTGTCGTTGTCATTGTTTCTTTACGTTGGACACCATATTCAATTGGATAACGAAATTGTCTTTCAGCGGTTGCATTATGGCTGCAAACAAAACAATTTGCATTATGAATACAATGATTTTCAATTAACATTGAGGCTGTATTAATAACTAGCCCCATTGTTGCACAAGCACCATACATCGCCATAAATGGTCTTTGAAAATCTTTAGCAGTGTAATTACTGGCAGTGACTTGATTATTTAAATCTCCACCTAAAAAGACATTAATGTCATCTTTTTTCAACTTTCCTTTTTTTAAAGCATGACTAATCGCATCTTGAAGCATTGCCATTTCTGCTAATTCATAAGATTTATGTCCAAAATGAAAATCAGGGTAGTGTCTATCAAAATATTGACCTAACGGTCCATTAAATTCGTCAATCCCGCACGTTGTTCCTGTTGCTCTAACATAAACATTATTCAACTGCATTGAACTACCAGATAAGACTGATGACATAACGAATACCTCCTAACACAAACGAAGCAACAATCCCAAAAGTAATGACTGTTCCTCCTAATTTAAACATATTAGCTCCTATACCTGTTACTAAACCTTCGCTTTTAGCTTCTAAGGCACTAGAAGTCATACTATTAGCAAATCCGGTAATTGGGATAAAAGTTCCAGCTCCTGCCTTTTTTCCAATTCGATCATATATTCCCAATCCTGTCAAAATAGCAGCAGCCAAAACAATCGTAATAATCATCATTGGTGTTGCTTCTTTTTCACTCACATCAAAAATATACATGTAAAACTCTAAAATGCCTTGACCGACAGCACCGATAATGCCACCATAAATAAATGCACTTAAACAATGCTTCCCCACTTGTTTTTGGGGTTTTAAATCTTCAGCAATTTCATTATACTGTGATGTATTCATATTATTCACCTCACAATATTTTTTCCATATTAAAAAAAATTAAACAAAAAAGAGTCAAAACTGACTCTTATAGGCGTTTTAACACTCTTAAAACACTATATCCTAAAATGATATCTACTGGAATCATGATACATTCTTTAATGACTCGGATAAATAACGATAATGTAAATGGAATTCCATACATAACTTGTAACCAATAAGGCGTTAACATAAATGTAATTACCATTTCAACTAATACTACCGAAATCAACCACAGATTAAACAAATGATATTCCTGATCATTTAATTTCTTTTTATAATAACGCATAACAGTAAACAAGACACTTATCATCACAATACAAACCACACTAATTATTATTTTAAAATTAAGTGTAATGTCTACAACATTCTTAGAAATAACTACTTGATCTAAACTAAATACATAAAAGCAAGCCCCTATTCCTAAAAAAATTAAAATTACTTGGATTGCCTTTTCTAAATAATTCATATAATTTTCTTTAATCGTGGCAACTACAATGGATGGAATCAAACATTGTAATACCGCACTCAAAGTAAATCCTAAAAAAGGAAATCCCGTTGGTGTCACAATTAATCCAACTAAATCAACAGCAAGACCAATTATATAACAATATCCTGGTGCAAGCATTATCCCTGCTAAAAGCATTGGGATTACTTCAATTGAGATTTTTAGACTCTCAAAACCAAACAAAGGTATCATAATCGATAACCTTTTTAAAATAGCGGCTAAAACAATAAATAAAGCTGCTAATGTGAGTGATTTAGTATCACTCTTAATTGGAAATTTCCAAAATACAAAAATTCCAATTAAAACTAAAATAATTCCGCAAATAATTTGAATCATAACTTGATTGCTACTTATTTACAATCTTTCCTGCTTCAACCTCATTTCTAGTCCACAGGCGTTAATTCCGATCACTGACCGTACATGCGATTGCTACTAAAAAGTAGACTCCCCCTTTTTCTAAATTATATACAAGATTGTATACAATGGAAATAATACTACAAATTAGCAGACACTTCAACATATTTAATTATTCATCAACAAAGCCTAAGTACTCCTTTTTACAAATTACAAGCATATCATCACGTTTTATCCGTGTTTTACCATCAGGGATAATCATTTTATTATCACGTTTAATTAAGACTACTAAAAACTTATTACGAGGATTGATCATCGCTAGAGTACAATCGATCCAATGATGATGCTCTTCAATGTATTCCTCATCTAAATAAATATCATTTCCTTCGTAACCTGGTGCACACATAATCAATAGATCACCTTTTAAAACCCTTGTTGTCCCTTTAGGTAAGATCATCTGATTATCGCGAATAATTGTAGCAACTAACATATTAGTCGGCATTACAATATCAATTAATGTTTGATTTATCCATGGATGATCATCACTCAAATAAACTCGAATTAATTCAAATGAGCTATCATCACTATAATCATTAAATGTTTTCATTGTATCATTTTGATCATCTTCCACTTTGAGCCATTTTGCTACTAAAGGCAATAGACTCCCTTGAAATGTTATTGAAAGTAAAGCAACGAAAAAGACAATATGAAAAATGTCATTATTCGTATATGCAGGTGATACCACTGTCATGATTGCGAAAACAATCGAAGCCGCACCTCTTAAACCACACCAGGAAATAAACAATTGTTGTTTAAACGGTACTCTAAACGGCGTTAAACAGATAAATACCGTTAACGGACGCGCAACAAAAGTTAAAAATAGTGTAATTAGGATAGCAGAGCCTATTATATCGGGAATTTGTGACGGGAAAGACAATAAACCTAGTAAGAAAAACAACAAGATCTGCATCATATGAGAAATACTGTCAAAAAAATGAACTAGTGAAACTTTCTTTTTTAAACGACTATTTCCTAATATTATTCCAAATAGATAAACACTTAAAAAACCATTTCCATTCAGTGCTACTGGTAATGCATATGCTAACAATGCTAGAGCAGCTACAAAAATCGATTTTAAGCCAACTTCATTTAATTGAATCTTATCTAAATAATTTTTTGCTAAAAGACCAATTACTACACCACTAATAATCCCGAATATTATCTGACTAAAAATAAGCGTATAAATATTAGTTTTCCCGCTTGATAAAAGGGTCAAAATAATAATTGTCAGCATATATGCTGTAGGATCATTACTTCCACTTTCCATTTCAAGCAATGGAGCAATACCTGCTTTTAGATTTAAACGCTTCATTCTTAAAATACTAAATACTGAAGCCGCATCAGTTGAAGCCATTACTGCTCCAATCAGCATCCCTTCAATTAAACTAGTGTGCAATACCCAATAACAAAATAAACCAACAAAGCCACAAGTTAAAATAACGCCAAGTGTCGACATTATCGTTGCTCTAATAAGTACCGGTTTAGCACTATTAAAATTCAAACAAAAACCACCATAAAACATAATATAAATTAATGCAAATGTACAAACTTGCTCACTTATAATAAAATCATCAAAGCTGATTTTAAACAAGCCATCACTTCCAAATACCATTCCCAACAAAATAAAAATCAATAAAGTTGGTACTCCAAATTTAGATGAAAGCCTTGTTGCAAGAATACACACAATTACTACTACTGCAATCAATAATAAAAATAACGTCATGTCATTCCTCCTATCTTTGTATTATTATATCATATCTAATTAAAAATAATAAATAAAACTCATTATGAAATTTTTTTATATAAAAACACACTAAAAATTTGATTATCCGCTAAAACACTGTATCTATCGGCATTATCAAGGAGCTAAACACATCAAAATACTACTAATTTACTACGATTGAATGAGCCTTGATACGTCCTATTTCCCAGATATGCAAAGATACGGTACAGCACATCAGTATTGAAACAAGAAAAATTGAATACTTCATAGACTACGGAACGCACAATATCAGCGTTCCTTTTCTATTTCCAGCCGTTCCTAGTGGACGGCTATTTTACTACCAAAATGAAAGGAGCATTTAGAATTATGAAAAAGATATTAAAACGATTGTGTACAGGCTTTCTTGCCTTTGCAACTGTCGTTACCGCTTTACCGAGTTCAACGGTTCATGCGTCTAATACACAGTATTGGACGGAAAGTAAAGAGCGTGTCGGTATCGTAGAACAAGTAATGAATGACGGTTCTATCAGTTCTACCTTTAATGAGGGACATTTAACTGTTGAGGGCGAGGACGCATATTGTATCGACATCAACACAGCCTTTAAAAACGGCTATAAGACCAAAGCTAACGCAAGTACCCGTATGAGTGCCGACCAGATAGCTGACGTCGCCTTATCTATTGAGTATGTGAAACAGTACACAGACAGCCACAGCGGAATAAGCAGTAAACACGCCTACCTATTAAGACAGCTTGTTGTCTGGCAGAGATTAAGTGTTCAGCTTGACTGGCAATGCGATAATGTGCGAGCTTCCTATGATGAAATCCCAAAAGCCGTACAAGATGAAGTATTCGCAGGAGCAAAAGCCTTTGTGAAAGAAAACAAAGGACGTTATGACTGTGGCGGATATATCTATTCTGGCGAGGGTCAAGAGTTAGGGCAATTCTGGGCGAAGTTAGCTGTCGGAAATGCCAAACTTCAAAAGACTTCCACCAATGCCAATATTACAGACGGCAACGGGATTTATTCAATCGCTGGTGCAACGTATGGTGTGTATTCTGATAAAGACTGCACGAAACCGCTTGCCACCCTTACGACTGATACTAGCGGAAATACAGAAGCTGTTGAAGTAAGAGCCACTACAGTATATATCAAGGAACTTTCTGCACCAGCAGGATTTAAAATTGATAAAACAGTTTACTCTTTATCTGTGGAAGCTGGAAAAACAGCGACTTTAAAAGTATCTGATACTCCAAAAGTAACAGATACCTTGATTGAGCTGTTCAAGATTGACATGGAAACACAGAAATCCAATCCGCAGGGAAACGCTTCTTTAGAGGGAGCAGAGTTTACATGGAACTTCTACGCTGGATATTACAACAAGAACAATCTTCCAGCACAGCCTACAAGAACATGGGTAACAAAGACTATCGCTGAAAAAGACAGCGACGGTGCTATCCATTACATTACTCGTTTAGCTGACAAATATAAAGTATCTGGGGACAGCTTCTATACGCAGGACGGTAAAAACGTACTTCCATTAGGAACACTAACTGTTGAGGAAACAAAAAGTCCGTCGGGTTACTTGTTAGCGGGTGCATATATGCAGGCTGACGGTAGCGAAGAACAGATAAAAGGAATGTATCTGACACAGATTACAGAGGACGGCGACCTTGCCGTATTGTCTGGAAGTAATCAGTACCATGTATCAGATAAAGTCATTCGTGGCGGTGTGAAAATCCAAAAACGAGATTTAGAAACGGGTGACACGAAAGCTCAAGGCGGTGCGACTTTGAAAGATACCACTTTTGAAATCATTTCCTTAAATGATAATACTGTCTTGGTTGAGGGCAAGCTATACAAGAAAAATGAAGTAGTAAAGACAATCTATACCGACATTGAGGGTATCGCTTCTACTTCTGCTGGTTTGTTACCTTACGGAAAATTTAGGCTGTCTGAACAAAAACCGCCAGAGGGATATTTGACAGAGGGTGCAAAAGAGATTGACTTTGAAATCACAGAGAATGGAAAAATCGTAGATTTGACCGACGAGGCTCACTCTATCTATAACCAGATTAAACGTGGCGATATTGAGGGCGTAAAGATTGGAGCAGGTTCGCACAAACGTCTTGCAGATGTTCCGTTCAGGATCACAAGCAAGATGACGGGCGAAAGTCATATTGTCGTAACTGATGATAACGGACAGTTCTCTACTGCGTCAAATTGGGCTTCCCACAAGCACAATACCAATGCAGGAAAAACAAGTGAGGACGGTGTATGGTTTGGTACTTCTGAACCAGACGACAGCAAAGGTGCATTGCTTTATGATACCTACATCATTGAAGAATTACGTTGTGAAAGCAACAAAGGCTTTAAACTTATTCCACCGTTTGAGATTGTTATTTCCAGAAATAAAGTTGTCGTTGATTTAGGTACGCTGACTGATGAATACGAAAAAGAAATCACTATTCATACCACAGCGACCAGCAAAGACGGCGAAAAAAATATCCTTGCAGGGAAAAAGGTTACTATCATTGATACCGTGAAATTAGACGGTCTTATCAAAGGCACAAAGTATCAGTTAAAAGGCTGGCAGATGTTGAAAGAAGAAAATGCAGAACTTCTTATCAATGGTAAACGAGTAGAAAACGATTATACTTTTGTCGCTGATGATGAAGCTATGAAAGTGGAAATTGCCTATACATTCAATGCGTCTGCTCTTGGTAGTAAAAATCTGGTAACATTCGAGGAATTATACGATTTAAGCAATCCAGAAGAACCCGTGAAAGTTGCGGAACACAAGGACATTGAGGACGATGGACAGACGGTGCTTATCACAGAGCGTATCATCAAAATCCATACGACAGCTACGGATAAAGACGGCAAGAAAGAGATTGAAGCTGGAAAAGATGTAACTATCGTCGATACAGTTAAATTAGAGGGCTTAGAAGTAGGTACGAAGTATCAGCTTGTGGGCTGGCAGATGTTAAAAGATGAAAATGCCGAGTTAATCATCAATGATAAACGTGTTGAAAATGATTATATCTTTACGTCTGACAGTGAAACTATGGAAGTAAAGATTGCATTTACTTTTGACGCTTCTGCTCTTGGCGGTAAACAGCTTGTAACTTTTGAGAAATTATACGATTTAAGCAATCCAGATGAACCGATAAAAGTTACGGAGCATAAGGACATTGAGGACGACGGGCAGACGGTTACTATCAAAGAAGCACCAGAAACACCTACGCCAGAAGAACCAGAGAAGCCAACTCCACCAGATACACCTACGAAAACAGACAGTCCAAAAACGGGCGACAATACAAACCTTTACGGACTGATTGCAATGCTTTGTATCTCTGGTGCTGGTTTAACTGGTACATATTTCTTTAAACGTCGTAAGATGAAGAAATCATAAGGCGGTAGCTGTATGAGGAAAGAAAAATCACGCTCTCCGCCGTAACATATAAAGGCAGACTATATCTTATTCTGGCTTGTCTGCCGATTACCTGCAAGAACACGGATAGTCAAGAGGGCGTTAGCATTTATTTACCCTTTACTATCTGGGGGCTTGCTGGTACTTTCCTAAATGCCAGAACACACACATCAATCAAACTTAAAGAAAGAAACGAGGTAAAATAATATGGAATTAAAATATATCGTGCCGAATGTGGCACAGACTTTTGGAAACTTGGAATTTGCAGGGGAAAACAAAGTAGACCAGCAACGTATCAATGGGCGTTACACTCCCGTATCAAGAAGTTACAACTTGTATTCGGATATTCAGAGAGCCGACGACATTATCGTTGTATTACCTGCAAAAGCTGGCGAGAAGCATTTTAAGCCAGAGCAGAAAGTAAAACTGATTAACCCACGCATTACCGCAGAGGGTTACAACGTCAAAGGACGTGGATTTACAAACTACATTTTAATGGCTGATGATATGTTACCAGCAGAAAGCAAATAAGGGGGTATTTGATTATGAGATTAGCAAATGGAATTGTATTAGATAACGAAAAAACTTTTGGAGTATTGAAATTCTCTGCACTTCGACATGAGGTGCGTGTAGAAAATGAGGACGGAACGACAAGTGATGAAATTAAGCGTCGTACTTATGATTTGAAATGTAGTGTGCAGGAACGCATGATACAAGTGTCAATCCCCGCTGATGTTCCCGTAAAGGACTTTCCTTATAATGCGGAAGTGGAGTTAATCAATCCCGTAGCTGATACAGTGGCAAATGCCAACTTTAGAGGGACTACGGTTGATTGGTACATCAAAGCTGATGATATTGTATTGAAGAACAAAGGGGGTAAAGCTGGAAATCCGCAGAACAACGCTCCGCAGGGACAGCAGAAAAGGTAAGCTGACAAACTAGTTTTTCATTGTAGCAGATATAAACAACTGTTATAATATGGATGTGGAAACAGTTAATTCAGACTTATAAAGGAGAAATGTGTATGCTAGATAAAATACCTAATGCAGAGGAAATGACTGCTTTGGTCGGACAATCATTATATAGTGTATGGAATGAATTGTGTGCCTTGATTGATGAAAAGTATGAAATGGAATGTCTATGGAATAAAGGTGGCAAAGCATGGAATTATGAATATAAGTATCGTCGAGGTGGCAAAACATTATGTGCCTTATATGCTAGAGAAAACTGTGTGGGATTTATGATTATCTTAGGTAAAGATGAACGGTTAAAATTCGATACAGATAGAGATAATTATTCAAAAGAAGTTCAGAGAATTTATGATGAAACAAAAACTTACCATGACGGAAAATGGCTGATGTTTGAGCCAACAGATACAACTTTGTTTGACGATTTTGTTAAACTTTTGAGGATAAAAAGAAAACCAAATAGAAAGTAGTTTATCACACCATTAGCAAATGGATAGTTTCTTATAATAGCGGATATATGAAAATGCTGTCATGTGGACATAAAGAAAATTGGAAGTTGTGGAGGTAGCAAAAATGAAATTAAAAAACCCTATGTTGGTAGTAACTGATATAGATAAATCAGTTGAGTTTTATAAAAAGGTTTTTGGACTTCATGTCATTATGGATTTTGGAGCAAATAAAACTTTAACAGGTGGCTTAGCCTTACAGACAAGTGAAACATACAAAGAGTTTATCGGTACAAGTGATATTTCTTTTGGTGGTAACAATTTTGAAGTCTATTTTGAAGAAGATGATTTTGATAAATTTGCTGATAGGCTGAAAGAATATGATATTGAATATGTCCACCCTATTATAGAACATTCATGGGGACAGCGTGTAGTCCGCTTTTATGACCCAGATAAACATATTATCGAAGTTGGAGAAAACATGAAAATAGTATGTAAGCGTTTCTTAAATAGCGGAATGACACCAGAACAAGTTGCAAAACGCATGGACGTGCCTATGAAATTTATAAATGCCTGTATGAGATAAATTCTTGTTTGTGGAAGTCAATAAATACAAAGATAAATTAGAATTTGTTGAAAGGAGTAAACAACTATGAAAATGTCAAAAGAAAAAATTGATATAAGCATGTTTGCCCCATGCGGAATGAATTGTAAGGTTTGTTATAAGCACTGTTACAATAAAAAACCTTGTTCTGGGTGCTTGAATAGTGATAAAGGGAAACCAGAACATTGTCGTAAATGCAAAATAAAGGATTGCATCAAAGGAAAATCGTTATCCTATTGTTTTGAATGTGCTGAATATCCATGTAAGTTGATTAAAAATCTTGAAAAAAGCTATAACAAACGGTATCAAGCAAGTCTTATAGAAAATAGCCGTTTTGTTCAAGGACATGGTTTGGAACATTTCATGGAACAGCAGAAAATAAAATATACTTGTCCTAAATGCGGTGGCATTATTTCTATTCACGATAAAGAATGTAGCGAGTGTCAAGAAAAAATGAAATAACAAAATTTCAGTTTGTAAAAGACAATAAATACAAAGATAAATTTGAAGTTAGGAGACTAATACTATGAAAGGATTTGAACGCAAAAACCAATTATTCTCTCTTTGTGGATTGAATTGTGGGTTGTGTCCTATGCTTTTAGGAAATCATTGTGGCGGTTGCGGAAATGGAAATCAATCATGTAAAATTGCAAGATGTAGTCTTGAACATGGAAAGATTGAATATTGCTATGAGTGTAAGCAATATCCATGTGAAATATACCAACACATTGATGACTATGATATTTTTATTACGAGCAGACGACAAAAAGCAGATTTAGAAAGAGCAAAAAACATAGGCATTGAGCAATATAATCTTGAACAGCAGGAAAAAATACAAATCCTTTCTTACTTACTTTCTAACTATAATGACGGGCGTAGGAAAACTTTCTTTTGTGTGACAGTCAATTTACTAGAACTTTCAGAATTGCAAGAAGCAATGAAACAAATACAATCCAATGACGAATTGTCCTTACTACCATTTAAGGCACAATGCTTGTATGTGGTGGAGGTGTTTCAGAAGATTGCTGAAAGAAGAAATATAAAACTGAAACTTATCAAGAAAAAGTGATTTTCAAATTTCAGTTTGACAATTTTATATCCATACACACAAAGCAGTTAGTCTTAGGATTAACTGTTTTTTTCGTACCCAGAAAGGAGTGATTGATTTATGAGAATGATTTTTAATAAAGGACACCGTATCAGAGCCAGCGACAAGCACCTTGTCTACCATTTTTCCATAGGGACGCTTCTTTTTGTATTCGTGGTAGTTCTTCTGCTATTGAATATGAAACAGCTCATGCGTACCGATTGGAAGCATATCAGCTTGTTAGAGAACGGCTTGACGCTTTCCCCTTACAACTTCATAACCATACTGATAGCGACTGGTGTTTGTGCATTGGTCGCTTTTCTGTATTACCGCTTCTGTTACGACAGTTTCAAGAAGCTCCTGCACCGTCAAAAGCTGGCAAGAATGATACTGGAAAATAAGTGGTATGAAGCCGATACCGTACAAGACAGCGGTTTTTTTACTGACCTGCAAAGCAGATCAAGGGAAAAAATCGTCTGGTTTCCAAAGATTTACTATCAAATGGAAAAAGGATTGCTTCATATCCGCTGTGAAATTACGCTGGGGAAATATCAAGACCAGCTCTTACGATTAGAGGATAAATTGGAAAGTGGCTTGTACTGTGAACTGACCGACAAGACCTTGCATGACGGCTACATTGAATACACGCTTTTGTATGATATGATAGCAAACCGTATTTCTATTGATGAAGTGAAAGCAGAAAACGGCTGTCTTAGGCTGATGAAAAATCTTGTCTGGGAATATGACGCACTCCCTCACGCTCTGATAGCTGGTGGAACTGGTGGCGGTAAAACTTACTTTCTGCTGACAATCATTGAAGCATTGTTACAGACCAACGCCGAGCTTTACATCTTAGACCCGAAGAACGCTGACCTTGCGGACTTGAGAACAGTTATGCCAAATGTCTATCATACGAAAGAAGAAATGATTGATTGTGTCAATGCCTTTTATGACGGTATGGTGGCACGAAGCGAAGAAATGAAACAGCACCCGAAGTATAAGACGGGCGAAAACTACGCTTATCTGGGACTACCGCCCTGCTTTCTAATCTTTGATGAATATGTGGCGTTTTTTGAAATGCTAGCAACAAAGGAAAGCATGAGCTTACTTAGCCAGCTAAAGAAAATCGTTACTGTTCTCAGAGGGAGAAAGGGCGTTTTTTTTTCTCTTCCCCCCCTGCCAGCGTCCAGACGCAAAATATTTCAGCGACGGGATAAGGGATAACTTCAACTTCCGTGTAGGGCTTGGGCGTATCAGCGAATTAGGTTACGGTATGCTGTTCGGTTCAGATGTGAAAAAGCAGTTTTTCCAGAAGCGTATCAAAGGGCGTGGCTACTGTGATGTAGGGACAAGTGTTATCAGCGAGTTTTACACTCCCCTTGTACCCAAAGGGTATGACTTCTTACAGACAATCGGCTCTCTAGCATA
>OBUQ01000871.1_pt1 | contig 13362 bp, 7 predicted proteins | sample 1494951 | NCBI WGS metagenome assembly OBUQ01 (sample SAMEA2579938, study PRJEB22360) | human gut metagenome | biome: human gut; feature: human-associated habitat; material: faeces | place: Denmark | collected 2008/2010
TCTACAAGCGCCTGCGTCCCGGCGATCCCGCCACGGCCGCCCAGGCCCGCACGCTGCTCAAGCGGCTCTTTGACGATCCCAAGAAATACGACCTCACCCGCGTGGGCCGCTACAAGATCAACCAGAAGCTCGGTCTGGACACCAGCCTGGACCAGCGCCTGATGACGGCGGAAGACTTCCTGGCCGCCCTCAAGTACCTCCTGCGCCTCAAGAAGGGCGAAGGCATGGTGGACGACATCGACCACCTGGGCAGCCGCCGCGTGCGCGCCGTGGGCGAACTCATGGCCAACCAGTGCCGCGTGGGCCTCGCCCGCACGGAACGCCTGGTGAAGGAACGCATGACCCTCATTGACCAGAACATTGAAGGCGTGACGCCCAGCAAGCTCATCAACCCGAAGGCCCTCAGCGCCGTCGTGCGCGACTTCTTCGGCCGTTCCCAGCTCTCCCAGTTCATGGACCAGATCAACCCCCTTGCGGAACTGACGCACAAGCGCCGCCTCTCCGCCCTGGGGCCCGGCGGCCTGAACCGCGACCGCGCCGGATTCGAAGTGCGAGACGTGCATCCCTCCCACTACGGTCGTATCTGCCCGATTGAAACGCCGGAAGGCCCCAACATCGGTCTGATCAACTCCATGTGCACCTACGCCCGCATCAATGAATTCGGATTCATTGAAACGCCCTACCGCAAGGTGGAAAACGGCCGGGTCACCAACACCATCGAATACGTCACCGCCGACCAGGAGGAAGGCTACCTCATCGCCCAGGCCAACAACCCGCTGGACGAACAGGGCAACTTCACCACCTCCCGCGTGACCGCCCGCGAAAAGGGCGAGTTCATTGAAGTGGACCCGGCGGACGTGCACTACATGGACGTGTCTCCCAAGCAGCTCGTCTCCATCGCCGCAGGCCTCATTCCCTTCCTGGAACACGATGACGCCAACCGCGCCCTGATGGGCTCCAACATGCAGCGCCAGGGCGTGCCTCTCATGGTGGCGGAATCCCCGTACGTGGGAACCGGCATTGAAGGCAAGTGCGCCAGGGACTCCCGTTCCGTCGTTCTGGCGGAAGCGGACGGCATCGTGGCTTCCGCCACGGCTGAAGTCATCATCACCACGAAGGACGGGGAATTGCCCGTGCGTCCGGAAGTCTTCCTGTCCGATCCGGACAGCGTGCGCACGGACCGCGACAACGGCGTATACGTCTATCCCCTGCGCAAGTTCATGCGTTCCAATGCCGGAACCTGCATCAACCAGCGTCCGATCGTGCGCCGCGGCGACAAGATCAAGACCGGCGACGTGCTGGCGGACGGCCCGAACACGGACCAGGGCGAACTGGCCCTCGGCCGCAACGTGCTGGTGGCATATATGCCGTGGAACGGTTACAACTTCGAAGACGCCATTGTCATCTCCGAAAAAACCGTGAAGGAAGACACCTTCACCTCCATCCATATCTCCGAGTTTGAAGTGCAGGCCCGCGACACCAAGCTGGGCCCGGAAGAAATCACCCGCGACATTCCGAACGCCGGTGACGAAGCCCTGAAAAACCTGGACCATGACGGCGTCATCCGCATCGGCGCGGAAGTGAAGCCCGGCGACATCCTCGTCGGTAAAATCACTCCCAAGTCTGAAACGGAACTGGCTCCGGAAGAACGCCTGCTGCGCGCCATCTTCGGTGAAAAGGCTGCGGAAGTGAAAGACACCTCCCTCCGCGTCCCCTCCGGCTGCACCGGCATCGTGATGGACGTTCGCATCTCTTCCACGGGCTCCGGCCACCACCGCGGCGACCTCGTCGTGGACAGCGCGGAAAAGAAAAAGCAGTTCAAGAAGATCAATGACGAGCACAAGAAGAAGAAGGAACAGCTCATTGACCAGCTGACCAAGAAGCTCTCCGACATTCTTCTGGGTGAAAAGATCCCGCTGGACGTGGTCAACGAGCAGACCGGTGAAATCATCATCCCGGCCAACCGCAAGATCACCAAGACCCTGCTGCGCAAGCTGGCCCTGGTGCACGACCACATCGAAATCGAACCCAGCCCGATCCGCAACAAGATCCTGGAAATCATCACCTCCTTCGAAGGCCGCTTCACGGAGCTGGATGACGAACGCGAACACAGGCTGGACCAGATGGAATCCGGGGACGAATCCGAACCCGGCGGACTGAAGGAAGTCAAGGTGTACATCGCCGCCAAGCGCAAGCTCGGCGTGGGCGACAAGATGGCCGGCCGCCACGGCAACAAGGGCGTCGTCGCCAAGATCGTCCCGGAACAGGACATGCCCTTCCTCGCGGACGGCACTCCGGTGGACATCGTGCTGAACCCCCTGGGCGTGCCTTCCCGAATGAACGTGGGACAGGTGCTTGAAGCCCACCTTGGCATTGCTGCCAGGGCCCTCGGCTTCAAGGTGGCTACCCCGGTGTTCGACGGCATCAGTGAAGAAACCATCTGGAATTACATGACGGAAGCCAAGAAGGTGGACGGATTCACCTGGATCGGCGACGGCAAGGACGGCACGGTGGGCGGCAAGAGCACCCTCTATGACGGCCTGACCGGCGAACCCTTCCACAACCCGGTGGTGGTAGGCCAGACCTACATGCTCAAGCTGAACCACCTGGTGGCGGACAAGATTCACGCCCGCGCCGTGGGGCCGTACAGCCTGGTCACGCAGCAGCCCCTGGGCGGCAAGGCCCAGTACGGCGGCCAGCGTTTCGGGGAGATGGAAGTGTGGGCGCTGGAAGCATATGGCGCCGCCTACACCCTCCAGGAGCTTCTCACCGTCAAGTCCGACGACGTGCAGGGCCGCACCCGCATTTACGAATCCATCGTGAAGGGCGACAATACGCTGGAAGCCGGAACTCCGGAATCCTTCAACGTTCTGATGAAGGAAATGCAGTCCCTGGGCCTGAACGTGCGCCCCGGCAGCAAGGATGAACAACCTTCCCTGCAGCTCGGCGATACGGACCTCACTCCCGTGGACGGCATGACGGAAGGCTTTGACAGCGACGACATGGCCGGCTTGGCGGACGTCGACTTCTCCGACCTCAAATTCTAATATCCACCGTATTCCACTCCCGTGCCGCAAGACGCGGGAGTGGGCATCAAACATTCTTCAAAACTTTTAATATATGTCTGATACCCCCACCATCAGGGAAATGCACGGTCTGAGCGACAAGCCCCGGACCTTTGACCAGGTTGCCATCACCGTGGCGGACCCGGATACCATCCGCAGCTGGTCCTTCGGTGAAGTCGTCAACCCGGAAACCATCAACTACCGCACGTTCAAGCCGGAAAAAGGCGGCCTGTTCTGCGAACGCATCTTCGGGCCCACCCGCGACATGGAATGCGCCTGCGGCAAGTACAAGCGCATCAAGCACAAGGGCATCACCTGCGACCGCTGCGGCGTGGAAGTAACCAACGCGCGCGTGCGCCGTGAACGCATGGGCCACATCGAACTGGCCGTTCCGGTCTCCCACATCTGGTTTTACAAGTGCATGCCCAGCCGCATCGGCCTCATGCTGGACATGACCGCCCGCCATCTGGAACGCGTGATCTATTATGAAGACTACATCGTGGTAGACCCCGGCAGCACTCCCCTGGAAAAGGGAGCCATCCTGACGGAAGAGGAATTCCGCAATGCGGAAGACGAATACGGCTATGACAGCTTTGAAGCCGGCATGGGCGCGGAAGCCATCCAGAAAATGCTGGCCTCCATTGACCTGGCCACCCTCGTCACGGACCTCCAGGAACAGCTGGACAACACCAACTCCAAGCAGAACAAGCGCAAGATCGCCAAGCGCCTGAAGCTGGCCCAGGGCTTCCTCCAGTCCAACACGCGCCCGGAATGGATGATCCTGAACGTGCTGCCCGTCATTCCTCCGGACCTGCGCCCGCTGGTTCCCCTGGAAGGCGGCCGCTTCGCCACATCCGACCTGAATGACCTGTACCGCCGCGTCATCAACCGCAACAACCGCTTGAAGACTCTCCTGAGCCTCAAGACTCCGGAAGTCATCATCCGCAATGAAAAGCGCATGCTCCAGGAAGCCGTGGACGCCCTGTTCGATAACGGCCGCCATGGCCGCGCCGTCACCGGCGCCGGCAACCGCCCCCTCAAGTCCCTCTCCGACATGCTGAAGGGCAAGGGAGGCCGCTTCCGCCAGAACCTGCTCGGCAAGCGCGTGGACTACTCCGGCCGTTCCGTCATCGTGATTGGCCCGGAACTGAAGCTCAACCAGTGCGGCCTTCCCAAGAAGATGGCCCTCATCCTGTTTGAACCCTTCATCATCCACCGCCTGAAGGAGCTGGGCTACGTGCACACCGTGCGCTCCGCCAAGAAGCTCATCGACCGCAAGACGCCGGAAGTGTGGGATATCCTGGAAGAAGTCACCAAGGGCCACCCGGTGATGCTCAACCGAGCCCCCACCCTGCACCGCCTCTCCATCCAGGCCTTTGAACCGGTCCTGATTGAAGGCTCCGCCATCCGCCTGCACCCGCTCGTCTGTAACGCGTACAACGCGGACTTCGACGGTGACCAGATGGCCGTGCACGTCCCGCTGTCCGTGGAAGCCCAGATGGAAGCCCGCCAGCTCATGCTGGCGCCCAACAACATCTTCTCCCCGGCCTCCGGCAAGCCGATTGCCACGCCTACGCAGGACATCATTCTGGGCGCGTACTTCCTGACGCACACCCGCGCCGCGGAAGTGCAGAATAACCAGGACAACCATCATCACCTCCCCCTCTTCGAATCCATTGACGAGGTGGAATACGCCATTGCCGCCCGCAAGATCGGTTACCATGACTGGATCCGCCTGCACAACCCGGACTACGGCAAGAAGCCTTCCGAAGTAGTGTACGGAGACGTGACCAAGAAGGTTATCGTCACCACCGCCGGACGCGTTCGCTTCAATGAAATCTGGCCCCGGGAACTCGGTTACATCAACCGCAACGTGGGCAAGAAGCAGATGGGCGACATCATCTGGCGCTGCTACCAGACCGTAGGCAAGGAACGCACCGTGCAGACCCTGGACTCCCTGAAAAACCTGGGCTTCAAGGAAGCTACCCGTTCCGGCTGCTCCATCGGCATCGTGGACATGGTGGTTCCCTCCCAGAAGAAGACGGAAATCGAGAAAGCCTATGCGGAACTGGACAAGGTGACCCGCCAGTACAAGAACGGCATCATCACGGACGGTGAACGCTACCAGAAGGTGGTGGACATCTGGACCCAGACCACGGACGTGATCCAGGCGGCCCTGTACCGCAAGCTGGAACACAACGAAGGTTCCAAGATGGCCAGCCCGCTCTTCATGATGGTGGACTCCGGCGCCCGAGGCAACAAGGCGCAGATCAAGCAGCTTTCCGGCATGCGCGGTTTGATGGCCAAGCCCAGCGGTGAAATTATCGAACGTCCCATCACGGCCAACTTCCGTGAAGGCCTCTCCGTGCTGGAATACTTCATCTCCACCCACGGCGCCCGCAAGGGTCTGGCTGACACCGCCTTGAAGACGGCTGACTCCGGCTACATGACCCGCAAGCTGGTGGACGTGGCCCAGGACGTCATCGTCCACGCGGAAGACTGCGGCACCAGCAACGGCATCACTGTTCACGCCATCTATGACGGTGATGAAGAAGTGGCGTCCCTCGCCTCCCGCATCTACGGCCGCACCTCCTGCGAACGCATCGTTGACCCCGTCAGCGGTGAAATCATCGTGGACATCAACGACCTCATCAATGAAAAGCAGGCGGAACAACTGGAAAAGATCGGCATTGAACAGCTGAAAATCCGTTCCGTGCTCACCTGCGAACTCAAGAAGGGCTGCTGCGCCAAGTGCTACGGCCTGAACCTGGCCACCGGCCAGGAAGTGAAGATCGGGGAAGCGGTCGGCATCATTGCCGCCCAGTCCATCGGTGAACCCGGCACGCAGCTCACCATGCGTACGTTCCACGTGGGCGGCACGGCTACCACGGCGTTCAAGCAGCCCATCGTGAAAGCCAAGAACGATGGCCGCGTCATCTACACGGAAGACCTCCGTACGGTGGAAAACGCAGACGGCAACTTCGTCGTGCTGAACAAGAACTGCTCCGTCCGCATTGAAAATGAACAGGGCCGCGAACTGGAATCCTACCAGCCCGTCATCGGCACCATCCTGTACGTTCCCAACGGCGGCACCATCAAGAAGGATGAAACCCTCGCCACCTGGGATCCGTACAACGTGCCCGTGATTGCTGAAAAGGGCGGCGTGGTCGAATTCAAGGACATGATTGTCGGCATCACCGTTTCCAAGGAAACGGACCGTGAAACCGGCACCTCCTCCCTCGTCGTGATGGAGCACAAGCAGGAACTTCACCCGCAGGTGGTCATCCGTGACGCCAAGACCCGGGAAGTCCTGGCCCACCACGCCATCCCCGCAGGCGCCAACCTCACCGTGAAGGATGGAGAAACCATCTCCGCCGGCACGATGGTGGCCAAGACGCCCCGCAAGGTGGCCAAGACGAAGGACATCACTGGCGGTCTGCCCCGCGTGGCGGAACTGTTTGAAGCCCGCAAGCCCAAGGACGCCTGCACCATTGCACGCGTGGAAGGCATTGTGCGCCTCAGCAGCAAGAACACCTCCCGCGGCAAGAAGGTCATCACCATTGAAACGCCTACGGGCGAACTGGTGGACCATCTGGTGCCGATGAACAAGCACGTCATCGTCCACGAAGACGACCATGTGCATCTGGGCGACCAGCTTACGGAAGGCCCCGTCTCCCCGGAAGAAATTCTGGACGTCTGCGGCAAGGAAAGCCTCCAGGAACACCTCGTCAACGAAGTTCAGGAAGTGTACCGCCTCCAGGGTGTGGAAATCAACGACAAGCACGTGGAAATCATCGTGCGCCAGATGCTCCGCAAGGTTGTCATCACGGAACCCGGCAACACCGAATTCCTGTGGGGCGACCAGGTGGACAAGACCACCTTCGACCGCATCAACGAACAGACCGTAGCCCAGGGCGGCCAGCCGGCCGCGGCCAAGCCCGTTCTGCTCGGCATCACGAAGGCCTCCCTGGAAACGGAATCCTTCATCTCCGCGGCATCCTTCCAGGATACCACGCGCGTTCTGACGGAAGCCTCCACCCTCGGCAAGACCGATACGCTGGAAGGCTTCAAGGAGAACGTCATCATGGGCCACCTTATCCCTGCAGGCACCGGTTTCTCCCGGTACAGCAAGATTGAAGTGGAACCCGCGGAGGGCGCTGAAGAAATCGCGCTGGCCAGCGAAGAAGAGGAAGCGGCTGAACTTGCCGAAGACGTCTTGAACGATACCATCAACTTCGACAACGAACGCTAAGCCGTTCCCAAGATAACACCTCAACCTGCGGGGCCTCATCCGGAAGGCCCCGCATTTTTTATGCCGGATGGGAAGGATGCCGGACAGGGACTCAATGCCTCCGGTCCCGCCTTTCAGCTTTATGCCGGATACTCCCCTTCCTGCCCACATGGAATGTGACGCTTCCCGCCACTTCCCGCTCCGGCAGGAACCAGAAAACCGCTGCTCCATCACAAGCCGCCTTTTGTGGCAAGAAACAGCGGAGCCCGCCCTCTTGCCATGGGAGATAGGCAGGGACACGCCGTCCGGAAGATGAATGCCGAATCTGATAAAAGCTCTCCTTTTTTAGAAAAAAAGCGGTTATTGTGAAATATTAAAACATGCAAGATTTTCACAGAGAATATCTTGCGTTTTTATCTATACAAAAAGAAGGGCTTCACCGGATTAGCAATCCGGAGTCAAGCTCCAATTTTAAGGGCAAGGAATTTGCGTTGAACAGTGCTGTAATTATTGAAAGCCGTTTCCCTAGGGCCGACACTTTCCTGAATCGACTGGCGCCTACACGAAGCGCCGCTGGCTTCTGCGGCAGCTAAGCATAAAACTGAGCGGCGGCGAACTTTATCCTCTGAAAGCCAGTACATCCTGACGGACGCCTGTATTTTAATTGCCACATAGTCATGCAGTGCTCCCTGCGGCGGCAGAAATACATCCCCCGTTTTTCATTCATAACGGATTGCTAATCCGCAATTGTAAAACACCTTTTAACTCTCTGTAAGGATATGAAGAAAACACTATGTATCATTTGTCTTGGGCTGGCGGGATTGGCGGCTACCGCATCGGCGGCTACCGTTGAACTGATGCCCGACATTGCAAGCATCACGGGCCAGGGATACAACTCCGCCGGACGCCTTGCCGGAAACGGCATTACCGCTGCCGACGTCAAGAACTGGCTGGGGCCTGCCGGACGGGCCGACGGATGGTACACCACCACCGGCAATGGCGACATGAAGTGGGGGCAAGCCTCCGTCAACACGGCAAACCAGTCCATCACCCTGCCCAACATGAACGGCACGGCAGGGGCGCGCGCCCGCCTGTTAAAAAAAGCCTCCGGCAGGCGTCTGCGCCGGCTTGAAAATGACCATTGAAAACATCCAGGCCTATGAAGGGCTGACCTTCAGCTTCTCCCTTACGCCTCCGGGTACCGGCCCCACGTTTACCTATTCCCTCTGGTATGAAACCGCTGACGGTGAATTCGTGAATCTTTGCAAGGAAAGCCGGGGCAACAACGGCTCCGTCTGGAACGTTTCCTATAACCTGACGGACGAACAGATGTCCGCCATGAAAGCGAACGGGAACGGCAAGGTTTATGCCGTTCTGGGCAGTGCCGGAGGCAATAACGGAAATAACGCCGTTGTCACGGACATTTCCCTGGAAGGCACGCTGGCTGTCGTTCCGGAACCGGCTGCCGCCTCCCTGGGCCTGTTCGGGCTGGCTGCGCTGATGATGCGCCGCCGCAGAGCCTGACGCATTCTTCATTCTTCTCAAAAAAGGCTGCTTCTCCTCCGGGAGGAACAGCCTTTTTATTCGTGCGCGTTTCCCCCTTTCCTGATAGGCTGCGCCCATGTCCCCTCTGGATTTTAAAAAAGAAGAAAAACGCTTCTACCTCCCTCCTGCACACCCCGTGCTGGCGGACGTCCCGGAAATGAACTTTTTCATGGTGGACGGGGAGGGAGACCCCAATGAGCCGGAAGGAGCCTACCAGCACGCCGTGGAATTGCTTTATGCGTTATCCTATGCCGTTCGCATGGGAGGCAAGAAAAGAACTTTCCCCGTCCCCGGCTACCGGGAATACGTCGTGCCCCCGCTGGAAGGCCTGTGGTGGGGCTGCGAACCAGAGGCGCCCGTCAGCAAAAAGGATTTCCGCTGGATATCCATGATCCGGCAGCCCGGCTTCGTCACGCAGGAAACCCTGGCGTATGCGCAGGAGCAGGTCGCCATGAAAAAACCTCACCTTGATACGGAGGCCGGCCGCCTGGACTCCTTCCGGGAAGGTCTTTGCGTGCAGTGCCTTCACACGGGCCCTTATGACGATGAACCGGCCACGCTGGCCCGCATGCGCTCTTTCATGGAACAGGAGACGCTTCTTCCGGACATGGAAGGTTTACGAACCCATCATGAGATTTACCTGTCCGATCCCCGGAAAACGCCTCCGGAACGCTTGAAGACCATTCTCCGCATTCCGGTAAGGAGGCGTTAAGCTTCCTGTCCGGACAGGCTCATTCGTTGTCCATGAAGTATGCCTGCAGAATGCAGATGATATGCAGGACAATCGGAACAAGGGCGAAGATGAACCAGTACAGGAGACCGTAGGCCGCACCCACCACCAGGAACCAGATGATGGCTTGGACGAAGTGCCCCTTGTACAACTGCCCGAGGCCGGGAACGAATAAACTCAGAATGGCGGCTAAAAAGGATTTCATATGCTGGCTAAGTAAAAATGATTGCACGGAGAAGGTCTCGCGTGCCTGCACCAGTTAAGAGCCTTCCCTTCCCCTTCATGTTCAATCTCCCGGTTCCGCCCCGTCATGAATGACGGTTTTTCCGGAACGGATGAAGCCGGAGCGGCGCGATGCTCCGGCAGGGAACAGGCGGCAGTCATGCTCCGGTCTTGACCGCCGCATGGGCTGTGTTACCCTCCCCGCGCACAGGGCACTCACGTTAGAAGGGTAGAGACCACCATGTCCATTGAACTGACTCGCAATTTCTCCATCATCGCTCACATCGACCACGGAAAGACCACCCTTTCCGACCGGTTGCTGGAAAAGACGAATACCATTTCCGAACGGGAAAAGCAGGATCAGCTTCTGGACGCCATGGACCTGGAACGGGAAAAGGGCATCACCATCAAGTCCCATCCCGTGACCATCTTTTACAAGGCCAAGGACGGAAAAACCTACAAGCTCAACCTGCTGGATACACCCGGCCACGTGGACTTCTCCTATGAAGTGTCCCGTTCCCTGGCGGCCTGCGAGGGCGCTCTGCTCATCGTGGATGCGGCCCAGGGCGTGGAAGCCCAGACGCTCGCCAACATGCACCTGGCGATGGACCTGAATCTGGCCATCATCCCCGTCATCAACAAGATCGACCTTCCCAGCGCCAACCTTCCCAACGTATACCGCCAGCTGGAGGACATCGTCTGCATCCCCCATGAGGAAGCCATCCACGCTTCCGCCAAGATGGGCATCGGCATTGACGACATCCTGGAAGCTGTCGTCCGGCGCATCCCCCCGCCTGAAACGGAAAAAGACGGCCTCCTGCGCGCCCTGGTGTTTGACTCCGTTTATGACGCCTACCGCGGCGTGGTCTCCTATGTGCGCGTCATCTCCGGCAGCGTGCAGCGCGGCATGAAGGTGAAACTCTTTGCGACGGATGAAGTGTATGAAGTGAAGGAAGTAGGCATCTTCACCCCCAAGATGACCCGGACGGACTCCCTGGAAGCCGGCGATGTGGGCTATATCATCGCCAACATGAAATCCGCGGCGGACGTCAAGATCGGTGACACCTACACGGACTACACGCGCCCGTGCCCGTCCCCCCTGCCCGGCTTCAAGGAAATCCGCCCCATGGTCTTCTCCGGCATTTATCCGGTGGATTCCTCTGACTTTGAAGCCCTGAAGGCCGCCATGGCCAAGCTCCAAATCAATGACGCCGCCTTCTCCTTCCAGGCGGAATCCTCCGTGGCCCTGGGCTTCGGGTTCCGCTGCGGCTTCCTGGGCCTGCTCCACATGGAAATCATCCAGGAGCGCCTGCGCCGGGAATTCAACATGGACATCATCTCCACCTATCCCTCCGTGATTTACGAGGTCACCAAGACCAACGGGGAGGAAACGAACGTGGACAATCCCAGCCTGCTCCCGGAACCGCAGGAAATTCAGGAAATCCGGGAACCCATCGTCAAGGTGTTCATCATGCTGCCCGGGGAATACATCGGGGACATCATGCAGCTTGTCCTGGAAAAGCGCGGCAGCGTGACCAACACGGAAACGATTGACGACACGCGCGTGATGCTCACCTGCACCGTGCCGCTGGCGGAAATCCTGGTGGATTTCAACGACAAGCTCAAATCCATGACCCGCGGCTACGGCTCCATGGACTACGAATACGCCGGCTACCAGGCCGCCAAGCTTATCAAGATGGACATGCTCATCGCCGGGGAACCGGTGGACGCCTTCTCCATGATTGTCCACCAGGACAAGGCCGCCTCCCGCGGACGGGAACTGGCGGAACGCCTGAAAAACGTCATCCCCCGCCAGCTCTTCACCGTCGCCATCCAGGCCTGCATCGGCGGCAAGATCATTGCACGTGAAAGTATCTCCCCCATGCGCAAGGACGTGACGGCCAAATGCTACGGCGGTGACGTCACCCGCAAGCGCAAGCTTCTGGAAAAGCAGAAGGAAGGCAAAAAGCGCATGAAAGCCATCGGGAAAATCAACATCCCGCAGGAAGCGTTCATCAAGGTGCTGAAAACGGGGGACTGATCCCGGCAGCCCATTCGCCCCGGCCTTTCCTGGAAAGAAAGCCGGGAAACCGGGCGCGGTTGCCAAGGAACGGCAGAGCGGCAAAAACCGCCTCCGGAACTTGCGGCAGGGGTCATCAATTCCCGGTTGCGAAGAGGCCCCGGTTATGTTATCAGATCGGGCATGAGTCTGCCCAGGCTATCCATGCTTCTGTTTGCCTCTGCCGCCCTTTGCTCCTGCGTGGGGACCTCTCCGGAACCGGGAAAACCGAAAGTGAAAAAGAGTCTTTCGGAATACATGCAGGACAACATGGCCAATTCCATCGCCAATGTGCCGACGGGACTGCTGGGCACCACGCCGGGCCAGCAGCAGGCCCACCAGCTCACCGCCACCACGCAGGAGGAAATGAGGAAGGCGGACAGCGGCGCCGTTTACTACACGGACGCCCACGACCCGGACGCCCCCATCCCCGGACTTGAGGAGGCATTCGCCCAGCGCAAGGAAAACCAGCGGTGGATCCAGAGCTATTCCTCCGCCCTCCGGGAAGCCCAGAGCAGTGGAAAGCCCATCCTGATCTGGTTCCACCATTCCGCGGGCAGCCCTCCCAGCAAGAAATTGGCGGCGGAACTTCTCCATACGAAGGAATTTGAAGACTGGGCGAAAAAGAATGTCGTCCGCGTCTGTTACGACCAGGCGGAAAAGTTCGAGAGCGAACCGGTTTATAAGAAGCGCAAGAAAATGCTGGAGTATGTGCAGAAGGCCCCTTCCCTGTTTGGCGTGAGAGGTACCCCCGTGCTTCTGGTCATGTCTCCGGACGGCACCAAGGTGGACACGCTGCGCGGCTATTACACCGGACAAAACGCCCTTTACTTCGACCAGATCAAGAATAGCGTCAAGCTGGCCGGCCAGCAATATGAAGAATTCAAGAAAACGCTGACTCCCAAAGGCTATCGCGTCTGGACGGGCGTCAATGGAAACACCGTCTTCGCCAAGCTTTCCCGCTACTCGGAGAAAAACCAGACCCTCTGGCTCCAGGAACTGGACGGCCACCAGAGCAGGACGTCCCTGAAAAGACTCAGCCTTGAAGACAGGAAATGGCTTCTGGAGCAGAAAGAAGCCCATGAAAACAAGGGACGAAACGAGCGGCCCGGCCCGCGCGGCGCCTGATCCGGCGGTTTTTTTCATAACACGGCACGCCCTTGGCTGGAGGCCCCCCCGCAGGAATTCGCCGCCATCTCCTTCATTCAGACCGGGCTGCGCCTTCCGCTGGCAGCCCGGCGGAAGGGCCCATCTTCATGCGTTCCGGCGTTCCCTCCATTTTTATATTGAAATATAAAACTGATGTTTTATTTTTCCTAAAACTCTCTTTTGTCAGTTCTTTCTTTCGGGGATGTGGTCTTTTTCCATACTGGCAGCAATGTTCTTCCGGACAAATCCTGCCGCCCCTGTTCAACCATTCACCTGTTTAATTCATAATTCCAACGATGAACCGCCATGCCGTCACCGCATTGATGCTTGCGGCCTGTTCCCTGCCAGCTTCCGCGGCCCA
>OBUQ01000890.1_pt1 | contig 12814 bp, 10 predicted proteins | sample 1494951 | NCBI WGS metagenome assembly OBUQ01 (sample SAMEA2579938, study PRJEB22360) | human gut metagenome | biome: human gut; feature: human-associated habitat; material: faeces | place: Denmark | collected 2008/2010
TGACCATGGAAGGCCGCTCAAACCTCAGGTGTTGCAACCACCACTAGAATCCGCCCCAGTCGAGGGGAGCCAGATGGATGTCAGATTACGCGGTATTCGCGTAACAGGGTGGCAATATCGGTGCCGTCGAGTTTCTTGAGCACCTTCTTGACCACGGCCTTTTCAATGAAGTTGAGCTTCATATCGGTGACCGGTGCACCGTCACGCAATTTGACGGTGGCGTTGAGCAGGTTGCGCACGTCATAGACGCTACCCCACACTTCAGGCACGCCGCGGTCCACGCCGAGCAACGTGTAGACAGCTTCCATACCGGTGCGCATCGAGTATTCGGTGGTGAAAATCGTGTCGCGCGGGGTCTCGGCGAACTGGCCAAGGAATGCGAAGTTCACGGCACCATCGGGCACCACGTCCGGGCGGTCGCCGGCCGCGCGCGGCATGAAGAACGCGGTGATGTACGGCATCATGACCGGCACGGTGTTGGCGTGGTGCTTTGCGAGCGCCTCGATCTTGTCGGTCGGCACGCCCATGTGGTAAAGCCACTCCTCGCAAATCTCTTCACCGGTGCATTCGGTCATCGGCTTCTTCACATAGTTGCCGGGCTTGTCCGGGAACAGGCCGTAGACCCATACGCACAGCTGGTCCTTGGGCTGGTCGCGGAACTGCTGCTGGCGGTTCAGGGTCCAACTCATGAGCCAGTTGGAGTCCTGCACGGTGACGATGCCGCCGGTGACGACCTTGCCGGAGAACGGGTCGCGCTTGCAGATCTTCTGGATGTACGGCGGAATCTCGCCGTCCAGGGTGGTGACGGTGGCGCTCATCCACTTGGTGGCATTCGGATCGGAGCAGAACTTCTCCGGATGGCCAAAGCTCGGGTCCTGGTCAGCGATACGCTTCCACATATCCCAGCCGCCACCGGGCTTCAGGTCTGGGTTCCATGCGGCGGGCGAGTTCTGGGAACCCATGGTGGAGTTCTCCACGCAACCGCCGTTGGTGATGAACACCAGATCGTTCTCGGTCAGGTCGATGGAGGATTTATCACCCTCGTGGTCCACGTCGATGCGCACGGCAAGCTTCTTGGTGGGCGTGCTGGCAGGGTTGCGCTTGAAGAAGCCGGAGGTGGCCTGAATCTTCTGGATGGTGTCTTGGCCTACGCCGGTGTGCTCGCGCTTGGGGCCGGCTCCCCCGCCAATCGCGAATTCCACGTTCTCGACCTTGGTGTTGTAGCGGAATTCGACGCCGTGCGATTCCAGATACTTGACCATCGGCAGAATCATCGACTCGTACTGGTTGTAGCGGGTGAAACGCAGCGCGGAAAAGTCCGGCAGGCCTCCGATGTGATGAATGTAGCGCTTGATGTACAGCTTCATTTCCAACGCGGAGTGCCAGTTTTCGAAGGCGAACATGGTGCGCCAGTACAGCCAGAAGTTGGAGTTCAGCACCTCATCATCGAAGAAATCGGTGATCGGCTTGTCATACAGGTCTTCGTCCGGGGTGAAGAACAGCTTCATGATTTCCATCGAAGCCTTGTCGGACAGCCCGAACTTGCCCTTGAGCCCCGCGTCCTTGCCGAGATTCTTGGTGGCGCGGCACAGCGAGTAGTTCGGGTCCTCCTTGTTGAGCCAGTAGTACTCGTCGAGTACGCTGACGCCTTCGGTTTCGATGGAGGGAATCGAGCGGAACAGATCCCACATGACCTCGAAATGATTGTCCATTTCGCGGCCGCCACGCATCACATAGCCAAGGCCGGGAATATCAAGACCGTCACAGGCGCCGCCGGGTACCGGGTCCTTCTCAAGGATGTGGATGTTCTCGCCAGGCATCTGACCATCACGCACCAGATAACAGGCTGCAGACAATGCCGCCAGTCCGGTACCGATGATGTATGCATGCTTGTTGTCCACGTCGGCCGGCTTCTTCGGACGTGCGAAAGCCTCATAATTGCCGCTGCTGTAGTACATATTCCGCCTCCTTGGGGCAGAGTTGACACTTCATCAACTCTTCTTGAATAGACATCATGTCGCATTATTGACGAACGCGCTATAGGCAACGTTCGGCGTTCTGCCGCATTCGCCAATACCTTGCATCTACGGTTTTCGAGGCCTATGTTGGCTGTTGGCCCATAACTATTGAAGGCATACAGGCATACTGAGGATGCGGGGTGCTTCACCGAACCGGATGATTGATAAGGTCCCGTTCAATCCACGCCATGACCAAATCGGCAAGTCGGTTTACCTCCGCTTCGGCGAGTTCACGGCCTTTGGGCAGATGATGCCATTTTTCGATGCATCCGCGGCAGCATGTGGCGGTAGCATGCTGAGCGGTGAATACCGGATGGCCGCGCCATGGCGTCTGTCTGCCGTCGTTCTTCGGTTCGGCTGCGCCTATGCGGTCTCGCAACATTTCTCGCGCATGACGATCGATGGTCGCCTTGCCTTTGGTGCGGGCATAGGCTCGGTCTTTGTCGGTCAAAGCGAATTTGGCGCGGAACTGCGAATGAGACAGCCGTTCCAGCATCGTGGCAATCCATTGTTGCTCGTCATCGTTGTTACCAGTATCCGCTATCTCCATGCCCATACGTTCCACAGTAGTCGCGCACATCGTATGGTGGCACACGCCTTAGCTCCCTCTGATGAAGGAGCCCCCAGCAAAGCCAGGTGAGGGAGAGGCCAGGGGCGAAACCCGCCAATCAGGCGGCAGGCAAGCAGCTGGGGCCAAACAGAATCTTGATCTCAGCAAACAACGAAGTATCTCGCTTGACGCGGAAACGATCGCCAAACGTGAGCACCTGAGCGTTACCCTTCTCATCCAGCACCGCAAGATGTACTTCGCAGTAACCAGGATGATTAGCGAGCACCTGACCGAGTTGCATCATGCGTTGGCGCTCCAACGCCACCGACGGCAGCGTGATGACCAACGGACGTTCATCCTCGGCTTCCAAGGTCGGAATCTGCATTTCCGTGGCTCTCAGAGAAACGGTTTCGTCGCGCAACTCCACTTGGCCACGAATCTGTACGATGGCGTCCACGGCAAGTTCAGCGGCGGCCGCTTCATAGACCTTGCCGAAGAACATGCATTGGATGGAGCTTTCCATGTCTTCGATGGTCACGATGGCCCAGGGGTTGCCCTTCTTGGATACGCGCCGGTCCACATTGGTGACCAAACCAGCCAACGTGACCTGCTGTCCTTCACCCATCGTTTTGGCTCGATCAACCAGATGCGCGATGGACATTTCACGCAAGGACGCGAGAATCGACTGCATACCGGAGAGCGGATGGTCAGACACATACAGGCCCAACATTTCGCGTTCGAAGTTAAGTTTGGTCTTCTTGTCCCATTCCTCAAGATCGGGTACGGTCACGGAAGCGTCGCCCATGGCCTCCGCTCCCCCATCCTCGGCATCGGAGAACAAATCGAACTGGCCCTCCGCCTGTTTGCGCTTCAGACTCACCACCGAATCGATGGCGGCCTCGTGCACGGTGAGCAGCGCGCGACGGTTCGGGTCAATCGAGTCGAAGGCACCGGCCTTGATCAACGATTCGACCAATCGCCGGTTCAGCGCGGTCAGGGGCACGCGGCGGATGAAGTCCATGAAGTTCACGAACTTGCCGCGCGGGCCTTCGCGTTCGGCGATGATATCGGCCACGGCCTTGTCACCCACGTTACGGATGGCACCAAGACCGAATCGGACGACGTCGCCGACTGCCGAGTACTCGTACACCGATTCGTTGACGTCCGGCGAGAGCACCTGGATGCCCATGCGGCGGGCCTCGCCCAAGTACAGTGCGGTCTTGTCTTTGTTGGTGGCGGCACCTTGCAACAGGGCGGCCATGAATTCGACCGGGTAGTGCGTCTTCAGATATGCGGTCCAGTAGGAGATCAGACCGTATGCGGCGGAGTGCGCCTTGTTGAAGGCGTAGCCGGAGAACGGCACCAGAATATCCCACACGGCCTGGGAGGCCTCTTCGGAATATCCATGCTCCTTCATACCGGCGAAGAACGGCACCTTCTCCTTGGCCAGCACTTCGGGCTTCTTCTTACCCATGGCTCGACGCAGCACGTCTGCCTTGCCCAGCGAATAGCCGGCGAGGATTCGGGCGGCGGACTGCACCTGCTCCTGGTAGATGATCAGACCATAGGTCTCGTCAAGCACCTGCTTCAGAGGCTCCTCAAGCTCAGGGTGAATTGGCGTGATCTTCTGCAGGCCGTTTTTGCGCTTGGCATAGTTGGTGTGCGAATCCATACTCATCGGGCCCGGTCGGTACAGGGCGATAAGTGCGGAAATATCGTTGAAGTTATCGGGCTTCAGGGTTTTCAGCAGCGAACGCATGCCGTCGGAATCGAGCTGGAACACGCCGAGCGTGTCTCCTCGGGACATGAGTTTGTAGGTTTCGGCGTCATCGAGCGGAATCTTGGTGTAGTCGATGGCGGGTTTGCCGTTGGCCTCGATGTTCTTCAGGGTGTCGTGGATGATCGTCAAGTTGGACAGGCCAAGGAAGTCCATCTTGACCAGCCCCAACGTTTCGCACGTGTGGTATTCGAAGGTGGTGGTGATGGTGCCATCGGTGCGTTCCAGCAACGGCGAGGTGTCGGTGATGGGTGCGCTACCCATGATGGTGGCGCAGGCATGTACACCGGTCTGTCGAATCAGGCCTTCGATACCCTTGGCTTCTTCGGTGATGCGCTTGGTGTCCGGGTCGGAATCGTAGAGTTCTCGGAATTCCCTGGCCTCGGCGTAGCGTTTGGCGGTCGGGTCGAAGATGTCATGCAGGCTGATGTCTTTGCCGCCGGTGGCCGCCGGAGGCAGCGCCTTGGTGATTTTTTCACCGACTGAGAATTCATAACCCATGATGCGGGCGGAGTCTTTCAGGGCCTGCTTGGTTTTGATGGTGCCATAGATCACGCACTGGGCGACCTTATCGGTGCCGTATTTTTCGCCGCAGTATTCGATGACTCGCGCACGACCTTCAGGGTCGAAGTCGACATCGATATCAGGAAGGCTCACTCGCTCAGGGTTCAGGAACCTCTCGAAAATCAGGCCATGCTTGAGCGGATCGAGCTCGGTAATGCCCATGGAATAGGCGACCATGGCGCCTGCGGCCGAACCACGGCCCGGCCCCACCATAATGCCGTGATCCTTGGCCCACTGAATGTAGTCGGCGACCACGAGGAAGTATCCGCAGAACTGCATCTGGCAGATCACGCCGCATTCGTAGTCGGCCTGCTTCAATACGTCGAGCGGCGGGTTGCCGTCGTAACGCTTCTCCAGACCTTCCTCGACTTTTTTGAGGAACAGGGAGGTCTCATCCCAGCCTTCGGGGCAAGGGAATTTCGGCATGAACGCGCCGTCTTCGTGGTCGTCGAACATCACGTTGCAGCGTTCGGCGATAACGAGCGTATTGTCGCAGGCGTCCGGGTGGTCCTTGAACAGTTCGCGCATCTCTTCGGCGGTTTTGATGTAGTAGCCGGTGCCGTCGAACTTGAATCGGTCCGGATCGTCAAGACGGGAACCGGAGTTGATGCAGAGCATGGCGTCCTGCGCCTGTGCATCTTCGGCGTGTACGTAGTGGGAATCGTTGGTGGCCAGCAGTGGTGCGTTGAGTTTCTTGGCGATGGTCAGCAGGTCACCGGTCACCTGAGTTTCGATGGGCAGACCGTGATCCATAAGTTCGATGAAGAAGTTGTCTTTGCCGAAGATGTCCTGGAATTCGCCGGCGGCGCGCAGGGCCTCATCGAATTGACCGAGGCGCAGACGGGTCTGGATGATGCCCGAGGGGCAGCCGGAGGATGCGATCACGCCTTTGGAATAGGTGGCGAGCACCTCCTTATCCATACGCGGATAACGCATGACGCGACCTTCGAGGTTGGCCACGGACGAGGCTTTGATGAGGTTGACCAGGCCTTCGTCGTTTTCGGCCCACATGGTCAAGTGGGTGATAAGACCACCACCGGAGACGTCGTCGCGGCGCTGGGCTTCGGTACCCCAATGCACGCGGGACTTGTCTTGACGTGCGGTTTCCGGGGTCACATAAGCTTCGATGCCGATGATGGGCTTGACGCCATTGGCCACGCAGTTGGTGTACATCTCGTAGGCGCCATGCATGTTGCCATGGTCGGTGATGCCGACCGCAGGCATGCCAAGTTCGGCCGCACGCTTGGCCAAATCAGGAATCTTCGACGCACCATCGAGCAGCGAATAGTGCGTGTGGTTATGCAGTTGCACAAAGTTGTTCCCGTAATCAGCCATGCGCTCCACCATACCGTGTGGTCTGGGCGGCGGTAAATATTTACCGGCGATTATCGTGGTTGGCCAGTTAATTAGATGCAGCCACTCCGCATGGTCTCTTTTCACTATTTTTTATGCAGTATCGCCGTGCTTTCACAACATTGTGGATAACTCAGCAAGCTAGAACCACATACCCCGTTTCAGCTGGACAAGGGCTTTCTACCTTCTTTACGCTCAAGACACTTGATTCACGTTTTACGTTCAACAGAGGAGTTGATACAAATGGACTTGCCAAGTATACTTGCACCCATAAGCGGGGAGGATCCTTTGATTCTTCCCTCAGCACACAGGGAACGGAAACATGGCGAACAGCCCATCGCCGACTCGGACATTCTCCATGTCTACCGATATGGCATCGAAGCCGACATCAACGTTCTTCGTTTTCCTCCCACTCATGTGCTTGTCGGGACTGGAGCGTCTGGTGCCATTTTGTATGAAATCGGCGTCATTGAACGCGAATGGATTCCGGGAACATATGAGCATGTCATCGTGCACGCCATGCGAGCCCGACTGACCTATGAAATGAAATGGTTGACGATGCAATACCAGGATGGTGATAACGATGAAATTTGAAGACTACTCCCCCGAAGTGCAAGCCAAACTCATGGAAATCGGCAACGCTGCGGCAGATGCCGTGGAGTCTCAGGAATCACCAGCAGAAGGCATTCCCGAGGACAGCCCAAACTTCTCTCCCGAACTGGAGCTCAGCCGTCTAATCAATCGACGCAAAGCCGAACTGGAACACATTGATGCCCGCATTGCGCAGATGGTACTGCTCATGCATGAGCGTGGCCAATCATGGGAAACAATTGGTCGCAAGCTCGGTATCACGGGTGAAGCTACTCGTTTGCGATATGCCAAGATGGAAAGACCACGGCAATAATAGTATGTCTCGCTTGGTTCCATGCATGATGACCATTGAACGCTACGGAAGAGCCGCTGCGCATACTGCCAATTTTTGATTTTTACCATGTGTACGAGAACAACTCCATGCCGAAGAACAGGAAGATATCTACCGTCTATCCTGTTCTTCGATGATGCTGGTAGCCATGAAAGTCAGGAAACCAGATAATCGACAAACTCACACGAAACCCTTATCTGTGGTGGTTGATTCCGCATCTCAATCAGCCGCACGACTCGATGCCGTGGAGTCGATAGCGGACATGCTGCTGCGCAATGGAGACTGGGTCGCTTGCGTCCGCAGCGAAAAGTGCAAACCAGTGCGCAATAAGGTGCATATCGATTCTGAACAAATCGAGTCCGATAGATTTAGGATACGCTTCACAAGCGTCGAAAAGACAGAAGGCAACAATATCGAACAAACCGCGCAACGCAGATTTATGGAGTGTGCGCAATCCTTATGGTCTTATGAATTAGCGGAACGATACGGCTGGTCCAGCAGAACGAAATGCCACGATTCTTCACGCACCATCGGCATCACTTTTAGCAATTCATCTGCGTGCTGGCCTTTGACGCTAACATACAAAGCGCCTGCCACTACGTCGGGAGTCATCCACTTGCGCACAGACGAAACAATTCCCTTACCCGACTGGAAACACGCGCTGATCCCATTAGGCAAATCAATGTTGCAGCGAATTATCGATACATGGTATGAACAGAACGCAATCCGGTCAGTCTGTTTTTACGAAGGTAATAACATGATTCTCGAAGTGAATCGAGACTCAGTAGCCCGAATGACAAAATGCTACAAAGATTTTGCGAGAAGAGATGAAAGCAACCGACGATTCATACTGAATCGCAGAGAAACTACTCGTTATGTTGAAGTACCACCGGACGTATTGCAATGGGGACCAGCACACGGCCGCCGTCAAATTCTCGCTCCGGAGTCACGGATTCTCGTCGCAGTTCCTGCGATTGGCAAAAGCTAGACGTTATAAGCAACATTCGTGTGTGAAGAAAGAGCCACCGAGCAACGACCCACGTCCCGAATGAATTCCGCTCCGTAGCGGAATTCATCTTCCACACAACATCAAGAAACACTACCCACAATTTAGGGTATGATGAAATGAAATCAGGAGGCGATGTCCATGGCTAATGAAATACAACAGGACAACGATTATCAAAAACCCATCAGTATTCGCGAAGCAATGATTCACATTCAAAATGCCGAATATGTACTACCCGGAATTCAGCGTAAATTTACGTGGGATATCCCTCGCATCGAAGCATTATTCGATAGCATTATGCAAGGCTATCCAATCAATACTCTCATGCTTTGGAAAATTACAGACCCTGATATAAAGCGTAATTATCCTTTCTTCGAATTCCTCCGAAACTATAAAGAACGATTCAGTACGGAAAATCCTCCGATGACACGCCCATTACTCGAGGATAAATATGCAGTCATCGATGGCCAGCAGAGGCTTACAAGCCTATACATCGGATTCTTTGGAACATATGGCGCACATGTTAAAAGCAAGCGATGGGCAGATAATGAGACATCCACGCCTAAGCAACAACTGTATATAGATTTGCTAAACGATAGACCCGAGAATGACGACAATCTCAAATACCCATTCAGGTTCTTTAAGGTTTCCGACAATAAGGACGGATTCAACGAAAACAAGACAGAGTATTGGATGCCGGCGGGTGATATCCTCACTCTTATCAGTACTGACGACATATTCAACTACTGGGAACAACATAATTTATCTGGCTACAAAAGGGCTTTCCAACGACTTACAGACCTGCGCAGTCAGTTCATAGAGAAGAAACTCATCACGTACTATCTTCAGGTGGAACAAGATCAGAACAAAGTCCTCGACATCTTTACTAGGACAAACAGCGGCGGAATACCTCTGACCAAAGCTGATCTAATCATGGCAATAACAACCTCCATGTGGCCCGACATGCGCCAGAAAACAAAAATACTCTCGGACGATGTGTTCAAGGACACGGGTTTTCGTATCGGGAATGACATCATTCTGCGCTCGTTCCTCGCTAGCTATGCATCGGATGTAAGATTCAGAATCAACAACTTCGATTCAGACAAGGTCAAACTGCTGCAAAATCACTGGGATAAGCTATCCAATGCGATCGGGGAGACATTCCGATTCCTTCATAATCAAGGTTTTGATGATGTCACATTCCGAGCAAAAAATGCAGCTATCCCGCTAATTCAATATTTCTTGCAAACTGGTTTGTACAAACGATGCGGCAGCACACTATTTGCAGAAGATGTTCACAGTACCGAGCATAAGGTTGCCGATGACATCATTCTCTGGCTAAATGCCAGCTTCTTATGCGGCGTTTTCGGAGGACAGACCAATCCGTTGCTAAACTCTCTCCGGACCATCATCAAGGAAAACAGCACCACCGAACATTTCCCCTATGAGGAGATACGAACCAAATTCAAGAATACCCGTAAGGACATCACTATCACTGAAGAGAACATTGAAGATTTTCTCGGACTGGAATATGAGGATGCAAACGTTTGGTACGTGCTCTCCCTGCTGCAAGGAGTACACAACCCAGCGGTTCAATACCATAAGGATCATTTATATCCAAAAAAAATATTCATCCGGCCTCAAGAAGGAAGCGATAAATTGCTGAGGTTCGAAGAAACCATGCAATCGGCATTCCCAAATCCAGAGGATCGAGCATTCGCTGAAGACAGAAAGAATTGGAATACGCTCCCCAACCTCCAACTGTTGGAAGGAAGTCAAAACGAAAGCAAGGGAGATACGCCACTGGCAGAATGGGCAAAACGAACAGGAAAATCCGCTGTAAGTTTTTATGTTCCAGCAAATACCAATCTCGACTTAGCGAATTTCAAACCTTTCATCGAGGCACGTCGCGATGCCATTCGCCTGAAATTGTTGGCAATCCTGAAGCCAGAGGCCTCCTAGAGGGAGAAATCGGTGCAACCGCTAATATGACCGTTAAGCTATTGGCATAATATACAGGTCCTCACACATCCCAATCTTCACCCACCTCCGCAATAACGTCTGGTACGTTATCGGCAAGTGAATATTTGATTTTTTGAGGGCCGGTGTTATTGGGGTTCAGGGCCATTGCTGGAGTTGGTCGGTTATTGCGGTTCGGGGCCGAGGATATTGCCGTCGGAGGCCGTTGGTGGTTAGGCTCCTTTCACCATGCGAGGGACGTGTGGTGAAAGGAGTTGCCTATCATGGTACGGAAAATCAAGGCGAAGCAGATACTGAAGCGGCATTCGCAATCCGTGTCGGGCAGAGCCATAGCGGGTTCGCTCGGCATATCGCGTTCGAGCGTAGCGGAGACGCTCGGGGCGGCGGCCGATGCCGGCGTCTCGTATGCGGACATCGCGTCGAAGAGCGACGACGAGGTGTGCGCGCTGCTGTTCCCGGGACGCAACGAGCACGCAAGCGCGTGCCGGCAGCCGGATTGGGAGGCCGTGCACCGCGAGCTGGCGAAGACCGGCGTCACGTTGAGGCTGCTGCATGCCGAGTACCGGGATTCCTGCCTGTCCGTGTGTTTTAGCAAGTTGGCGTCCGCTTTGTGAGCGGTGTTTTTCCGCAGTGTAGGCAGCGGGTTTTCCGCAGGGTGTGCGGTATCGGCCGCTGCCTGTCTGCGTTGTGTTGGTTATTTGGTCATGAGGGCGTGTTCGCTTCGGTAGGAGCGGCCCTCGAATCTGATGAGCCGTCCGTGGTGGACGGTGCGGTCGATGAGGGCGGCGGCCATGTTCTTGTCGCCGAGCACGCGTCCCCATCCGCTGAATTCGATGTTGGTGGTGTAGATGATGCTCCTTGTCTCGTAGGAATCGGAAATGATCTGGAAGAGGAGCCTGCTGCCCTCCTCGTCTATGGGCAGGTAGCCGAACTCGTCGATGATGAGAAGTCGGGCCTTGCCGATGCTCGCGAGTTCCCGGTCGAGCCGGTTCTCCTGCTGGGCGCGGCGCAGACGCATGAGCAGTCCGGTCGCGGTGAAGAAGCGCACCGGGACGCCCCGCTCGCAGGCGAGCCGTCCGATCGCGATGGCCAGGTGGCTCTTGCCGGTGCCGACGGGCCCGTAGAGCACGAGGTCCTCGCATCCGGCGACGAAGTCGAGGTTCTCGAGCTGCGCGCGCCCCCAGTCGGCGGGCATCTTCAGGTTGGTCCAGTCATAGCCGTCGAGGGTCTTGTCGGCGGGGAAGCCGGCCTGTTTGAGCAGGCGCAGGCGTTTGGATCGCTCGCGCGAGTCGAGTTCGGCCGTGAACCATCGTTCGATGAAGTCGAGCTGGTTGGGCGTGGCCTCGGCGAGCGTGCCGGCGAGCACGCTGCGTGTCAGGGTCAGGCTGCGGCTCATCTTCAGGATGCGTTCGCTTTTCTCGGTCGTGGACGCGCGACGGCGGCGGGTCTCCGGGATCACCGGATCGGGTCTGACGCTCACCGTTCTTCCCCTCCGTCGTCCGTGCCGGTGATGAACCGGTCGTAGCCGCTCAGGTCGGGCTCCTCGATCCCGCCGGGGTATTCCCACTCGCCGTCGCGCATGCGCAACGCGATCGGGGTGAGCGAGTCCGCGTGCAGGCCCATGTCCCTGTTCGAGCGCAGGATCTCGCCGCACGCCTGCATCGCGGGATCGAACCCGGCCGCCCGGCACGCGTCCCCGATCGCTTTGAGGCTCTCCCTCAACGTCTTTTCGTCCATGGAATCAAGCCACGCGCGTATATCGTCGGGCACGTCCGGGCGGATCGAGCTTTCCCGCCACGCGCGGGGTTTGACCGCGAGCCGGGGAAGCACGAGCGCGGGATCCTCCACATTGCGCGACCGTCCGTACTGTCTGGGATACTCCGCGAAGAGCTCGCCGGTGGCGGGCGAGGTGAGCGTGACCGTGTCCCACCGGATCGCGGCCAATACCCTGGAACGCGCCGAATCGGGGCCGGCGAGGTACCGGTTCGAGTCGATGTCGACCAGCCCGTACTTGTCGGCCGTCCGGCTTTCCCAGCGAACCGGGTCGAACGCCGTGGACGGCAACGGCATCAACGCGGCCCTCTCCTCGTCGAACACCTCGGCCACGGGCACGTCCAGCAACCTCGGGCAATACGAGTCCCTGGCGAGCCCGTCGCACCGCTCCAGCAGGAGACGGCTCAACTGCCCATACGATTCCGCGCGCATGGGCGGCACCATGAGATTGCGCCGCAAAAACCCGACCGCGTTCTCCACGCTGCCCTTCTCGTTGCCCGAATACGGGTTGCAGAACCGGACCTCGAGCCGGTAATGCGCCACGAACGCGGAGAACACCCCGGTCAACGCGACCTCGCCCTTCGCGTTGCGCCGGCCGGCACCGGTCGCGTTGTCCATCACGATCACGGGAGGAACACCCCCGATATGCTCGAACACGAGCATCAGGCCATGGCACAGACACTCCGCGTTCTCGCCCGGCAACGCCACGCACAACCGCATGTTCGAATACGGCAACGAGACCACCAGGCAATGCACGTCCGCCATCTCGCCCGCGATCCGGGCCCGGGCCACGCCGAAATCGACCTGCATGCTGCCCGCCGCCCACTCGAGCCGCACGTACCCCTCGCGATCCGGCACGCCGCGGTTCGCC
>OBUQ01000891.1_pt1 | contig 12792 bp, 11 predicted proteins | sample 1494951 | NCBI WGS metagenome assembly OBUQ01 (sample SAMEA2579938, study PRJEB22360) | human gut metagenome | biome: human gut; feature: human-associated habitat; material: faeces | place: Denmark | collected 2008/2010
CCCGCCACGCCCCGTTCGACGCGCATCCGAAAGCCCGGCTGGACCAGCCGATGCGCGACCGCATGCTCGCGCTCTGGCGTGAAACCGACCGGGGGATGAGCCTCATCGACCCCATGTTCTGGCCCGGCTGCAAGGACATGGACCCGGACATCCCGATCCCCGCGACCCGTCTGCCCGACAAAAGCGTGCTCGGTTATTGGAAGACCCGATTCGAAGGCCCCCGGTTCCCGTCGGCCGCCCACCTATCCCCGAGGTTCGTGGAATGGATGATGGGCCTGGAGGACGGCTGGGTCACCGATCCGGCGATCTGGCGGCATGTGGACGGCAATCACAGGAACCTCCAACTGCGCGCCCTGGGCAACGGGGTCGTGCCCCCGCAGGCCGCCATGGCGGTCGACTGGGCGCTCCGCGTGCGCGAAAGGCTCGCCGTCTGACGCCCGTCAACGTCTGGGCGTGGATGCTCCTGGGCGTCGCCGTCCGCCCGACCATACCCGCGTCCATGCGGCGAACCGGGCTGGACCGATCCGGCGCATGGACGCGGGTATGGTCTTGTCCGTTGCAAACTGGTTTGTTCTGGCTTGCAGGCCATCCTTGCGGGTGGTCGCTCCACGTCTCACGCCATCATGGGGCTGCTTGGTTCGCGTTTCGTTGGGAGAATGCGCACCCGGTATGCGCTTGAGAGGGGACCGTGATGCGGGCGAAACGGTCCGGACGGCCGCATGCCCGCATCCCCTTGATCCCGTTCGTTTTCAGTCGTCGAGCGTGCGGATCGCGTTCTTCAGGGTCTCCCGGATCTCGTCCACCGTCCCTCTGGCCCGTTGTTCGAGTTCCCCCGCCCGTCGTTCGCGTTCCGCGATCGCGGTCTGCGCGTCCTTGCGGCGCGTTTCGATGTCGGCCATGGCCTTCGCGTGCTCCGTCTTCAACGCGTCGCGTTGCTCGGCGAGGTCGGCCATCGCCTTGTCATGCTCCCTCTTGTGTTCCTCGGCGAGCCCGTCGGCGGTCTGCTTCGCGGACGCGACGACGTCCCCCGCCTTCGCGTTCGCCTCGTCGAGGATGCCTTTTGCCTGCGCCCGCGCCTCCGCGATCGTGTCGCGCGCCGTGTTCCTCGCGTTGTCGACGAGGTCCTGCGCGGCCTTGCCGGCCGCCTCGAACGGGCTTTCCGCCCGGTGGCGCAGTTCGTCGCGTTCCCGGCAGGCGGCCTCCAATTGGGCGGTCAGCCGCGTGTTCAGGTTCCTCAGGTTGTCGGCGATCGCGATCTGCCGGGCGAGGCTGCGCCGGTATCCGGCCATCCTCTCCTCGTACTGGTCGACCAGACGGTCCACATCCTCCGTCCGGTATCCGCCGAACGCGACGGTCGTGATTTCGGGGCGCTTGCTCTCCTGCGGCGCGTATGACTGGGATTCGTATGATTGGGTGAGCTGGGCTCCCGGCTCCTGATCGGTCATGACGGTTTCCTTTCCTTGTGGGTGCGGGGACGGGCGTCCCCTGCTGCATGCCTCCCGTATGCGTTCCGGACGGACGCATACGGGAGGCATGACCCCGATCGTCATCCTGTTCTGGCCGGCCGCGGGAATCCTGCTGCGCTGGCTCGTCCCCCTCATGCTCCTGGACGCGGGCCGGGAACGGTGGGCGCGGGCGGCGGGCCCCGGCCCATGGCCCGCGCGTCTCGCCCTGTTCGCCGCCGTGCTCGCCCCGTTCGCCGCCGGCGGCGTGTGGGCTCCGCGCCTCATGCTCCTGGCCGTCGGCTACGCGGCCGGCTGGGATGCCATCCCCCGTCCGCATCACGGGACACGACGGGACCGGCCGGTTCGGACGCGCGTACCATGGGCCGCCATGACGGGACAGGGGCATATCACGATACGGCCGTTCCTCATCGGGCACGGCGTGTTCGACGCGAACCCGGCGCGCTACTTCCATCGGGACGCCTCGTGGAGACGGGATCGGTCCCGTTCCGCTATTCCGAGCGGAGCCTGGTCATGGGGCGGACGGCGGGGGATTCCGCGATGCTCATGGTCATGGGCCGGGCCACCGGCCTAAGCGCCAGCGTATGCGTGGCCGGGCGGGAACGGCGCGGCCTGATGGACGGCATGCGCTCCCGTCGCGTCCCATACCCCGGGTGGACGTACCGGACCGGCGACGCGGAGGACCTTGACATGACGGTTCGCGCCTGCATGCTGCGTTACGGTGCGACGCTCATCCTCGACCGGGCGCGAACGTTGGAGGATTCCGCGCGGCCGCGTCTCGCATGGCTCCGATACCGGTTGATGTTCGGGCCGGTGCGCCGCAGCCTGAACACGGCCGGCCGGTATCCGCTAATCGCCCGTGAGGGCTGGGACGTGACCGTCCGGGACGCGTGCGTCGAATACGATCGGCTGCGAAGGACGTACGGGCCGACGGGTCTCCTGTCCCCGTTGCTCGACATCGTCGTCAAGGTCAGGGACGCGCTCGGCTAGAAACCGTCAAATCCAATCCCATGCCGTTCTTCCATGTCCCGGGACGATCATGCCTTTCCGGCCCGCATAGACGCGCGTGCGGGGGGCGGACGTACGCCGTCCCCTATCCGACAGAAAGGAAACATCCTTATGGGTTCGACTCATAACGACAGACACTGGGCGCGCACGCTCGCCGCGGGCGTCGCGGCAGCCCCCCCCCCCGGGGGGCCCCGCGCCAGCCGCCACCCTGGCGGCGGGCATGCTCGTCGCGGGCACGGCGGACGCGGCCGACATGCGCGATCCGTTTGAGCGCTCCATTCAGAACGGCAACCCGGGCTTGTGGGCGAACATGGGTACGATCACGTTCAGCAACGGACACAAGTACGAGGGCATGGAGCAGTCGCTCGGCGTGGTCGACAGGGTCAACGGGAGGAACGTGTACTGCATCCAGGCCGACGTGCTCTACACGGGCACGGCGGGCACGTGGGGCGAGTGGACCGACGCGAAGACGAAACCGGACGCGCAGCGGCTCGCATGGCTGGCCGACAGGTACAACGGGAACACGGACGACCTCACGCAGGCCGCGATCGCGGGCCTCATCCATCAGAAGCTCGACCCGATGGGTGAAGAATACCTGAAAGGCATCGAACGCCTCGGCTGGAAGGACGGCACCAGCTGGGACACGTACACGGCCAAAATGAACAGCCTGTGGACGGAGGCGGTCGCCAACACGCCCTCGAACCTCGACATGAGATACCAGTACACCATCGGCAAACGCAAGGGAATGGTCACCCCGAGCATCATGAACGAGAACGGCCAATACATGTCCGGCATGCCGTTCAGGATCACGCTCCGGGGTCCGGCGGTTTTCGATCAGAACGGCACGGACACGATTGACGGCACGACAACCGACAGGAAGCAGGATTTCGCATGGACCGCGACAGGCAACGGCGAGGTGACGTGGTCTGTCAGCTACAAAGGCTATCAGGCCCGCAAGCTGTCCTCCCCGAACCAGGCCCTGATGAGCCCGTCCGATCCGGAGACCGTGTCGAAGAACATCCAGTTCGAGGTGCTGAACAACTTCAAGCCGACCATCCAGTCCGACCAGTCGGACCATCGCATCGAATACGGGCATGCGCCCGAGGATGATCTGACCTGGCATGTGGACCCGACGGGCGGCGACTGGATTGAAGGCGCGACCATCAAGAGCACCGGCACCCTCTACTACTTCGCGAACAAGCCGGTCGAGGGCCGGACGACCGTCAGGGACGGGGTGAAGGCCGCGACCGCGACCGCCGCCGGCGACAGGGACGGCGCCACCAGTCATGTGGACGCCGCCTCCATCACCATGGACCCCGGTTTCGTGAAGACGCACCCGGGAGCCACCCCGTCGAGCCTGCCCGCCACCGGCTGGTACACGTGGGTGTGGGAGATCACGCCCGACATGCAGGACGCCAACATGAAGCAGTACCTGTCCACGGACTACGACTGGTCCGACAACGTGCTGGAAGCGGAATCCACTCAGCATGTGCGCAACATGCAGCCGACCATCAAGTCGAGTGTGAGCGACGCCTACAAGACCGACCAGAGCAAGGTGACCGGCGCCGATGGCACCGAGCGTCCGAGCGTGCAAATCGGTTCCGCTCAGGCATCCGACAGGACCGATGTCGTCTACCTTGAAAAGGGCAGCGTCATCCGTGATAAGGTCACGCTGGGCGTGACCGACGTGAACGGTGACGGCAAGACCGACACCGCCGACTGGCTGCACACCAAGGACGGCCAGGGCGAAGGCCGGGAAACGGAAGCCAACCAGATCACCATCCGCGTGAACGGCACGCTCTACGGGGGCATGACCCGCGAACAGGCCGAACAGGCGCAGAAGGACGCGGCCTCGGGCAAGACCGTCGAACTGCCCAAACAGGCCGTGAAGCTCGCCACCGCCACGTTCACGACGAACAAGACAGGCGACTACCTCCTGTCCAGCAGGAAGGGCGAGAAGCCGGCCGGCGTGTGGAAGGCCGAAAACGGGATCGACCTGACGAACCCGCCGTCCGGATACGCCACGTTCGTGTTCGACATCGCGAACAGGGATCAGGACACGGAAAGCCAGACCGGCATCGAACCGTCCAGGGACTATCCGTTCGCCAAGGATGTTCATGAGGCTCCGTTCACCGCGGATGAGACCGTCATGTTCCGCCTCACCCCGAAGCTCGACTCCACGGTGTCCAGCAAGGAAGTCAAGGCGGGGGAGACCACCGTCGACAAGCTCGTCGTCGCCAAGACCAACGAAAAGGACGTGTGGCCCACCTACCCGGAGACTAACGTCACCGAAGGCGAGACCGCGAAGAGCACCCCGCTGAGCCTCGACTTCCACGGCATCCTCTACAAGGTCTCCGATGATCCGGCGGCCGCGATCGAGCAGACCGACACCGTGCCCGACAACGCGGTGAAGGTCCACGAGACCGACATCAAGGACGTCACCGGGTTCGGCACCTACACGACCGACTCGTTCACCCTGACCGAATCGGGCACCTACGCTTGGCATTGGGTCATGACACCGAGCCTGACCGGCGACCAGAACCATAATCCGCTCGCCGCCCTCGCATGGCGTCAGCTCACCCACGGCAAGGTGCAGCACGCTTTCGGACTCGCATCCGAGATCGTGCGCGTCCGGAAGCCTGAAACACCGAAGTGCGAGGTGTCCACCAGGAGCCAGGGCGAGGTCACGTTCGAAAACGGCAAGGCCGACCTGCACGACGAGCTCCTGCTCAGGAACTGCGAGCAGGCAGCCAAGGCCGAATTCGAACTGTGGAAGCAGGCCAACGGAGACCAGTCGGGAGACGTGCTCATCACCGTCACCGGCAAGGTCGACGCGAAGGACGGCGCCCACTCGCCGACCGTGACCGTCCACGAGACCGGCACCTACTACTGGCGCGAGAAGGTGTACGACCAGACGGGCAGGCTCGTCTCCTATGGCGACGCGCGCAAGCCGAACGAGACCGTGACCGTCAGGGAGAAGCCTCTCGCCTCCACCGGCCTGGGCGTCCTGCCCGCCGCCCTTGCCGGCATGCTGCTCGCCGGCCTGGGCGCCGCGTTCGCGCTGCGCTCCCGCAGGCGCGCATAGGACACGAGTGACGGCAAGGGGTGCCGCATCCCCCGGCCCATGACGGGCCGCAGGGGTGCGGCACCCGGTTCACGTCCTGTTTCCTTTTCGGATGGGGCGGTGTATCCCGTTATGGGATGCGCCGCCCCTTCGCGTTGCCGACGGCGTCAAGCTTTGTTCGAATATTGGTTCGGTTTTGTTCCGGGAGGCCGACCTGCCATCCGTTGGTTTCCCGGGGACGCATACCGCGGGATGATCGAAGCCGGGGCAAGCGCCAGGAACGGATGAATCCCCGGGATGTGAGGAAACCGACCGGAACAAGCCACGCATGATGCTATCATCGTGCGCGTAGCGGAAACATGAAGGAAGCATTATGAACGGATCGAATCCCGTGCCCCTGCCCCCGGCGGAACCGTCGGGGGCCGCCCGCGCCGCCTCGAAACCGAAATGGATGGTTCCCGCGATCGCCGCGGGATGCGCCGTCGTCCTGCTGTCGGCCGGCGGCGGATACCTGTATTGGAGCCACGGCCGTCTGACGGAGGCGTCGGCGGAATGCGAGGCCGCGTACTCCAAGGCGGTGAAGGAGCGGGGGAAGCTGGCCGGATACCTGAAGTCGGACGCCCTGAAGACCGCGATCACGGTCCAGGATTCGCAGGTCGCCGACGCGAAGACGGTCGCCGTATTGGCCTCGACCGTGAAGGCCGCTTCGACCATGAAGACTGATATCCCCGGGTGCCCGGCGGATGGGTTGAAGGGCATCCGGGCGGCGGCCGCGCGGCTCGACAAGGCCGCGGCCGCGTATGCGAAGACCGCGGACGAGGTCAGGGGCAAGGCGGATGCGGTCAACGCCTCGAAGACCGACAAGACCGTCGCCGACGCGACCAAGGTCCTGGACGACTCCAAGGGCAGGGTGGAGGACGACAAGGTTCGCACCGCATTGGAGCACGCCATCAGATCGAGGGACGGGAAGGCGATCTCGGATGCGGTGAAGGCGGTCAACGACTCCATCAAAGCCAAGTCGGACGCGGACGCGAAGGCCGAGGCCGAAAAAGAGGCGCAGGCGGCCGGGAACACGGCCCAGGCGGCAGGCGACGGCTTCTCCTACACGGGCGATACGACCGGAGGCCACACCGGATACACGGGCGGCGGCTACACGCAATCCCAGGGCGGCGGCTACACGTACACTCCACAGCAGCCCGCCGGCAACGGAGGCGGCTACACTCCCGCACCGCAGCCGGCGCCACAACCGACCCCGCAGCCCCCACAAGGCAACAACGGGGGAGGTTCCGGCGGAGACGACGGATGGGATACTTGCTTTACTGGTGATACCAGTGGCAAGCCCGGTATCCAGGTTCCCTGCAATTGATTCTCTCCCCTCCATCCCAAAAGGGGTGGCGCTTCCCGTTCTCGAGGAATGCGCCACCCCTTTCACTTTGATGTGAGGAAACCGACCGGAACAAGCCACGCATGATGCTACCATCGTGCGCGTAGCGGAAACATGAAAGAGGAACATAACATGAGCGGATCGAATCCCGTGCCCCAGCCCCCGACGGAACCGTCGGGGGCCGCCCGCGCCGCCTCGAAACCGAAGCGCCCGAAGTGGCTGACGCCGGTGATCGCGGGCGGATGCGCCGTCGTCCTCGCGGCGGGCGGTATCGGCGGATGCCTGTATTGGAACCATGATCGGTTGACGGCGGCTTCGGAGGAATGCGCCACCTCATACGACAGGGCGGTGAAGGCGCGGAAGAAGCTGACGGAATACCTGAAGTCGGACGCCTTGAAGACCGCAATCAGGGTCAAGGATTCGGAGGTCAAGGACGCGAAAACGGTCGGGACGTTGGCTTCGACGGTGAAGGCCTCCGAGAAGACGAAGACGACCGTTCCGGAATGCCCCTCCGGCGATCGGGCCGATATCGAGGCGATGACGAAGAAGATCGACGGTCTTGCGGCCGCATATGCGAAGACCGTGAACGAGGTCAGGGGCAAGGCGGATGCGGTCAACGCCTCGAAGACCGACAAGACCGTCGCCGACGCGACCAGGATCCTGAATGATTCGAAGGGCAGGGTGAAGGACGACAAGGTTCGCGCCGCATTGGAGAACGCCATCAAATCGAAGGACGGGAAGGCGATCTCGGATGCGGTGAAGGCGGTCAACGACTCCATCAAGGCGAAGTCGGATGCGGACGCGAATGCCAGGGCCGAAAAGGAGAAGCAGGCGGCCGACAATGCCGCCCAAACGTCGGGTAATGATAGTGGTTCCGCGGGTGATACGACCGGCGGCTACACCGGATACACGGGCGGCGGCTACACGTACACTCCACAGCAGCCCACCGGTGGTTCGACCGGAGGCGGTTATACGCCGACGCCACAGCCGCAGCCCGCGCCACAGCCGTCCCAGGGCGGCGGCGGTGATGACGGGTACGAGGATATTTGCTGGGCGGTTGATACCAGTGGCAAACCAGGCGTCCAGGTACCCTGCAACTAATCGCTTTCAGTTTCCGCTTGAAGGAGGGTGACGCATCCTGATATGGGATGTGCCACCCTCGTCTTTTATGGGACCGTCGTTTCGGTTTGTCTCTTTAGTAGGAGCCGGATGCGGCGAATAGGATGCCTGCGAACACGATCCATAGGATGAAGAGCACGACGTTGATGATCGCTGAAACCAGTGCGCCTTTGCCTGCCATGCCCGCATCACCAGGACGATCGTTCTTCCAGATCATCCACAGAAAACAAGCCCGACCAGAGGAATGAAGAAGCCGAGAACAGCCCAAACCGAAGGAGCCTGTGTCGGAGGGGGTTCTCCCATAGGATGCCGTGGGCTGCGGGTATACGGGGTTGAACTGGCGGCGCATAGTTCGGCTGCCCGTAGGCTGGTTGCGGTTGCGCGTATTGAGATTGGTTGGGTTCGGATTGGTCATGGCATATCGCTTTTCATGAACGGATCATGCCGTCGGCGCGACGCCTATGCGCCGCCCGCGCGTTCCGTCCCGTCGATCAGCGAGGACAGTCCGGAGCAGGCGAGTCCGGCGGCGAGCGCTGCGATGCCCGCCAACCCCGCCGGATCGGATCCGAGGAGGAACGAGCCGACCGGGGTGAGCAGGCCGCCCGCCAGGGCGAGGACCGGGCCGGCGAACCCCCGCCGGTATTCCACCATGGCGTACGATCCGATACGCGTCGTCCTCTCCTCCAATCCGTCCATGAGACGCCGGAACAGGTCCGGATCGTCGGGCGGATACAGGTCGGCGGCGCGCCGGCACCGGACGAGGAGCCGGCGCGCGTCCGCCGCGGACACGGCGGTCAGGGGACGGGAGAGCATCAGATCCTGGACCTTGACGGCGTTCCGGGCGAGCATGACGGCCACGCGGGGCCTCCAGTCGCCGTCGACGCGTCGGGCATATGGCATGCCGTACCTGCCGCCATGCCATTGCGTCCCGTAGCCCGTGCCGGGATGCTCCCAGTCCGCGTCCTCCCGTTCGAGGATGGCGAACCCGAGGAAGGATACGGTCAGCCGTTCGCCGTCCGGCCCGTCCCATGCGCCGGACGCGCGGTCGAAACGCCATCCGGCGCGGCGCAACGGCCATGTGCGGCGTTTCGACGGGTCGGAGCGGGACGACGCCCACGCCCCGTAGTCGATGAGTCTGGTCATGCGTCCCATTGTGGTCACAGCCGGTCCATGACGATGCAGCATGTCTGCCATGCGAGCACGCCCAGGACGGCGAGCGTGCGCGTCCAGAACAGGGTTCCGTCCGGCGTTCCCATGGTCAGGAGGATGAGGCGGAAGCAGACGGCGGGCATCTGGCATGCGACCGCGAGGCCGGTATGGAAGCCGCCTTCGCGTGCCTCCTCGAAACCGTATCCCTGCGTGCATTCGACGCCTGCGGCGAGCGTGATCCCGATGCCCGCGACCAGGACGCCCGCCGCGGGCGGGACCGTTCCGGCGAGTCCGGGGATGACCGCCGGCCAGTACAGGAGGTTCATGGACGCGAACACGGCCGCATGCCAGAGGGCGTAGGCGGCGTAGGAGGTGAACCCGCGCGGCGGGCGTCTCACCGCTCGTCCTCCTTGTCGCGGGGATGGCGTTTCAGGCCGCGTCGCATGCCCCGGATCAGGAGGATGAGGATCGTGATGTAGATGACGACGGTCTGGTCGGCGATGGTGCCGCCCTCGAACATGATCTTCCATACGACGGTCAGGGACGGGGCGAGGGGGAGCAGGAGGAGGGCGGCGAGCAGGCGCGTCCATACGATGCGGCCGCGCTCGGACATGGTCCATGCGCCGATCCGGCGGGGGAGGCGTTTCAGCCACGCCCACAGGCGGGCGGGCGCGTGTTTCAGCCGATCGAGCATATGAGCCCCCGGTATGCGCGCGCGTAGCGGAGCGTGTCGGCCAGGCAGTGCATGACCCGGTGGTCGGTGGACGGTTCCATGTCGGGCAGGATCGCGGGGTTCCACATGCGGACGGCCTCGCAGACGGCGCTGATGTCCAGGGACCGGTGGGAGCAGCCGTCGAGCACGCCGGGCATCCAGCTGTCGATCATGTTCCGGTCGAAGCGGACGGTGCTGCCGGCGGGCAGGAGCCGCACCCCCTGGTCGAGGTGTCGGGCCACGTAGTCGCGTGCGGACAGGGCGGCGGCGAACATGTGGGGGGCGCTCGGGTGCGCGCATTCGGCGAGCAGCCCGTTTGGCCCGTGCATGCCCTGGATGAATTCGGACGGTTTCCCGTCCCAGTGGACGGTCGTGTGGAACCCGTCGTCCACCGGCTTCAGGTCGGGGCCGGTGGCGATCATGCCGATTTCGAGGATGGGATCCTTGTGTGGGTCGAGGCCCGTGGTCTCCGTGTCCACCCACAGGAGGCGGACCGGCTTGTCGTCATTGTCGTGTGTGCTCATGCCCCCGGGTATGCGTCACGCATTCCACGGGTCCGGATCCCACGGGGATGCGTGGGAGGGTTCCGCGGGATGCGGGTCGTCGCGGGGGTAGGGCGGCTTGACGGGTGCGGACAGGGGCTCCAGCCTGCCGGTCATGATCCGGTACAGGTCGCCCATGTCCATGTGGAGCGCCCGGGCAAGCCGGTCCAACGTGCCGGCGGCGATGTTGGCGGCGTCGCGGATGCGGCCGGTTTCGTATCGGCTGACCCGCGCGGGGGCAATGCCCGCCGCCGCGGCGAGTTCGGCCTGCGTGAGCCCGCGCGAATGCCGGGCGGCGGCCAGGCCGGTGAGCCATCCGGCCACCGCGCCGGCCACGATGCGTGACGGTCCGCTTCCGCCGGGCCGGCAGAGCCGGACGGTGATGCGCCCGTCGTCGTCGGACAGGATCGCGCACCGCCCGTCCGGAAGCAGCGGGTTCGTGCAGACGAGGCCGTCGGCCGTCGGGGCCTGGGTGATCCCTTTCGATGCGAGCATGCGGACGGTTTCGTCCATGTGCGGGGTTCCTTTCGTTCCGCCGGACTATACCTTGGAGTATAGGCGTCGGCTCTCCGGCTTTACAATATTGTAAAGCCCCGTATCCGAAATCATACCTTAAAGTATTATTCTCGCCCCGATGTATGCATCTGTATGCATCCGGGGATGCATACAGAAAAAGCCCGGAAAAAGCCCGAAAACCCTTATAAATAAAGGAAAAAATATAATTCCTTTATCTTGTATGCATTGTATGCATCAATATATGGGGTTTCCTTCCTTTTCCCGAATCCTCTATAAGGGAATGATGCATACAATGCATACACGCGTGGAGGCCGCCCCGGAACGCTGGAAACAAGCCGAAACGGAGAACGGGCGTGTATGCATCCCCTGATGCATACGGATGCATACAGCCCGGCCGGAATGCATACACGGCCCGGAGGCCGACTGACGCATAACCCGGCGCATGACCGAAGACCTCACTTTCGACGCGAAGGCGCTCGCCATGCTGTCCGAACCCCAGGGCGTCTCGTTCCTGACCGGCAAGGCGGGCACGGGCAAAAGCACCCTCGTCAACCATTGGCGAAGCACGATCGCGCCGCGCAACACGCTCACCCTCGCGCCCACCGGCATCGCCGCCCTCAACGTGAACGGGACCACCATCCACCGGTTCATCCACGCCAAGCCCGGCGTCACCCCGGCCGAGGCGGCCCGCAAGGGACGCGAGAACGCCCGCGACCCCCTCTACCGGATGCTGGGCGCGATCGTGATCGACGAGGTCAGCATGGTGCGCGCCGACCTCATGGACTGCCTCGACCGGTTCCTCCAAGGCGCGCGCGGCGACGACCGCCCGTTCGGCGGCCTCAGGACCATACTGGTCGGCGACCTCGCCCAACTGCCGCCCGTCGTCGACGAACGCCGGGAAGGCGCCGCGTTCCGGCCCGGCGGACAATGGGACGGCCCCTGGTTCTTCCAATCCCACGCGATCGCCCGCCTGCTCGACAAGGGGCTGCTCGCCGGCGTCGCGCTCGCCCGGGTGCACCGGCAGTCCGACCCCGTGTTCGTCAACGCGTTGAACGCGTTGCGCGACGGGACGCCCGGACCGGCCGCGCTCGCCGTGATCAACCGGCGGACGGGAGCCCCCTGGACGCCCGGGGGGAGCGTCGTCCTGTGCGCGGACAACCGGCGGGCCGACGCCATCAACAAGGCGATGCTCGACCGTCTGCCCGCCCCGCCCATGCGCTTCGCCGCCCGGGCGGGCGGCGAATGGAACCGGACCCTGGAGCCCGCGCCGCGCCTGCTCGACGTGAAGCCCGGCATGCGCGTCATGATGCTGTCCAACGATCCGACGGGTTTGTGGGCGAACGGCACCATGGGCGTCCTGGAGCATATGGACCCGGCGGGCCCGGTCGCGACCGTCCGCATGGACGACGGGACGGTCGCCGACGTGGGCGTCCACGCGTGGGAGATCGTCGCGCCGCGCATCGTCCGCGACCCCGACGAGCCCGACAAGCCCGGGCGTCTGGAGAACGTGGTGGTCGGCTCCTACCGGCAGGGGCCGCTCACGCGCCCGCGGCCGATTTAGAGCAGGCGCGGCCGCTGCGGTTCGGCCCGGGCTGGGCGGTCCCCATCCACAAAAGCCAGGGCAGGACGTTCGACCGGGTGCGGCTCGAGCTCGGCCCGCGCCCCCTGTTCGCCGCCGGGCAGGCGTACGTCGCGTTGAGCCGGTGCACGTCCCTGGCCGGCCTGAGCCTCGACCGGCCGCTCACGGCACGCGACGTGAAGGCCGATCCGGCGGTCGCCGGGTTCATGGGCCGGCTCCCCCCCCCCCCGCCGCCCCCTCCCCCGCCGCGCTCGCC
>OBUQ01000898.1_pt1 | contig 12642 bp, 8 predicted proteins | sample 1494951 | NCBI WGS metagenome assembly OBUQ01 (sample SAMEA2579938, study PRJEB22360) | human gut metagenome | biome: human gut; feature: human-associated habitat; material: faeces | place: Denmark | collected 2008/2010
CGGTGGCCGCAGACGATGTGGCCTTCCCCGGAAACGATTTCCCCGGGCTTGTATTCCGTTACGGAGGAACCCACGGATTCAATCACACCGCAGAACTCATGGCCCACGTGCATCCCCACGGGAATGGTCTGTTGGGCCCACTTGTCCCAGTTCCAGATATGAAGGTCCGTGCCGCAAATGGCTGTTTTATGAATTTTAATCAGGACATCGTTCGGGCCGACTTCCGGCATGGGGACATCCATCAGTTCCAAACCGGGGCCTGCCTGCGTTTTTACAAGAGCTTTCATGCCCCCCATTCATGCTCTTTTTCCCCTGCGGCGGCAAGCCCAAAATTCGTTTCCGGCGCACCGGAAAACCGCTTCCGGAACGGAGGTCTGGGGCACCGCCGCATCCCCTTCTCCCCGGCCCGGTAAAACCCCGGAAAGCAAACTCCGGAAAGGCATTCCTGTTCAATCAACAATTCAGACACACACGCAATTTGCCCTTTCCAATATGGACGAATCATGATACCAAGGCATACGGTTCACCTGTTGAACGCTTTACTCTACTTACAGAACCATGGCGAAATCATTTTTACCCACCATTTTCGAACATCCGTATGAAATCGACCCCAAATACGGAAAAAGCGTAGCGTACTTCTCCATGGAATACGCCATTGACAATTCATTCAAAATCTACTCCGGCGGCCTGGGCTACCTGTCCGGCTCCCACATGCGCAGCGCCCATGACCTGCGCCAGAACCTCGTAGGCGTCGGCATCCTGTGGAGCTACGGCTACTACAACCAGATCCGGGCGGAAGACGGCTCCATGGCCACGCAGTACATGCGCAAGAACTACCCGTTCCTGGAAGACCACAACATCAAATTCCTCATCCACGTCTGCGGCGCCCCCGTCTGGGTGAAGGCCTACTTCCTGAATCCGGAAACCTTCGGCACCGCCCCCATGTTCTTCCTTTCCACGGACCTAGAGGAAAACGACGAGGAAAGCCGCAACATCTCCCGCCGCCTGTACGACGCCAACGGCTTCACCCGCATCGCCCAGTACGTGCTGCTCGGCAAGGGCGGCGCCCGCCTCTTTGACGAGCTGGGCATTGAACCGGAAATCTACCACCTGAATGAAGCCCACGGCCTGGCCGCCGCCTTCCACGTGCTTGCCAAGACCGGCAGCGTGGAGGAAGTGCGCAAGCGCTTCGTCTTCACCACCCACACTCCGGAGGAAGCCGGCAATGAAAAGATGGATGTGAACACCATGAACACGTTCTCCTTCTTCGACGGGCTTTCCATGGAACAGGTGCGCGCCGCCGTAGGCCTGACGGACAACACGTTCAACTACACGCTGGCCGCCCTGCGCCTCTCCCACATCGCCAACGGCGTCTCCAAGCTCCACGGCGAAGTTTCCCGCCAGATGTGGAAGGACTATGAAGGCGTGTGCCCCATCATCCACATCACGAACGCCCAGAACCAGAAATACTGGCAGGACCCGGAACTGGCGGAAGCCTTCCAGGCCCGCAACAAGGAGGCCTTCATCCGCCGCAAGCGCGCCCTGAAAAAAGCCCTCTTCCGCATGGTGGGCGAGCAGACGGGGCGCGTTTTTGACCCGAACTGCCTCACCATCGTCTGGGCGCGCCGCTTTGCGGCCTACAAGCGTCCGGACCTGGTCACCGGCAATCCCACCATGTTTGAACGCATGCTCCAGCGCACCAATTATCCGGTGCAATTCATCTGGGCTGGCAAGCCCTACCCGATGGACCACGGCGCCATTGAAATCTTCAACCGCCTGAATGACATGACGGCCAAATACCCCCGTTCCGCCGTACTCACCGGCTATGAACTGGGCCTGAGCCGCTACCTGAAAAACGGTTCCGACGTGTGGCTGAACAACCCCGTAGTCACCCGGGAAGCCTCCGGCACCTCCGGCATGTCCGCCGCCATGAACGGCTCCATCTCCGTCTCCACCAATGACGGCTGGATCTGTGAATTCGCCAAGGATGGGGAAAACTGCTTCGTCATCCCGGAAGCGGCTCCGCACCTCTCCCCGGAAGCCCGCGACCGCTCCGACCGCGACAACTTCTACAACATCCTGGACGACAATATCCTGCCGCTCTACTACGATCACAACGACAAGTGGATGGACATCGTCTTCAATGCGATGACGGACATCTACCCCGAATTCGACTCCGACCGCATGGCGGACCAGTACTACACGGAAATGTACAACAGCTAAGGAAAACTCTTTTCCCGCTTTTACGCAACGGCCGCCCTTCCCCGTGGAAAGGCGGCCGTTCCTTTTCAAGCCTGTTTCAAAAATCCATGGACCGGAGTTGAGCAGTCCTCAAAAAAGACCGGGGGGCTATTTGGCCTCCCCTTCTTCGCCGCCGGCGTCAGCCGCGGCCTTGTCCGCGGGCCGCTTGCGGCGGTGCGCAAAAACGTTTTCCTGCTGCCACACGCGGGAAAAGGCGGACGTGATGAGACCCGTGGAAATGGCGATGATGGATACGGCAATGAACATGATCACCCCGGTAAAAATGCGCCCCATGGGAGTAATAGGCACCAGATCGCCATACCCCACCGTGCTCAGGGTCTCCACGGCGAACCAGAGAGCGTCAAAAAAGGAGCGGAACTTCTCCGGCTGGGCTTCATGCTCCGCAATGTAAATGCCCAGGGAAGTGACGTACAGCATGAACAGGATCACGGAGAAGAACAGGAAAAACTCATCCCGGATCAGGTAAAAGGCCTTTTTAAAACTGGCCGCAGTTTCGTTAAACCGGGCCAGCTTGAAGATGGCCAGCACGCGGACAATCCGCAGGGAATAAAGAATCTGCCAGTCCAACCCGAAAAACATGCCCAGGAACGGCACGCAGACGATGAAATCCAGAATGCCCATGCCGCTGAAGATATAAGCCTTCCGCGGCTTGGCGCACAGCACCCGCAGGATGTACTCAAACACAAAGAAATAGCTGATCCAGTAATTCACCTTGGCCGCAATGCGGCCTACCAGCGGGTGAACGTCCGGAATGGCATTCAGCGTGTACAGCATGAACCATACCAGAATCAGCACCCTGACGACGTTCTCCCAGGGACCGAAATTGGCTGCGCCTTGCTTGGTGCGGGTAATCAGGGGCATGGCGGGAATCAGGGATGAAGGGCGGCTTTCCATTCGTCAGCCTTGAAGCCGACGCATATCCTCCCGTTGGTGATTAAAATGGGGCGTTTGACCAGCATGCCGTTGGTAGCCAGCAGGGCCACCTGGTCCTCCAGGCTCATGCCGGGAAGCCTGTCTTTCAAATTCATGCTCTTGTACAGCAGGCCGCTGGTATTGAAAAACCTCTTGGACGGCAAGCCGCTCTCTTCAATCCAGGTCCGGAGCTCCTCCTCCGTGGGGTTCTGCTCCACAATGTGGCGGTCCTCATAGGAAACGCCCTGTTCATCAAGCCATTTTTTGGCTTTCTGGCAAGTCGTGCACTTGGGATATTCAATAAACAAGGAAGACATACCTGCACGCTAGCCCCGTAAACACACCGGGTCAAGCGGCCAGCACAGCCATCCTGCCGTCATGACTTGATTGGAACACGCCGGGCGCATCCGCCGCAAAAATGGCGTACCCTGAAAGAGGAACCGGAATGCGTGCAGGCGCAGCGGAAAGCCGCCAGGCACGCCGGAACGTCAGAGCACCATGGCGCTTCCCAGTTGCGCTATGGAAACGGGATTGGGCTGCCGCTCCCTGAGCGCCTCCGCCAGAGCCAGGGAAGCTTTCTCCTCCCCGTGCGCCAGGATGATGTTCCTTTTGGGCCCACCGGTCTTGTCAAAATACTCCAGCAACTCTCCATGGTCTGCATGCCCGGAGAAGGAATCCATCTCCCGTATCCTGGCCCGGACGGTGTACTGCTTGCCCAGGATGGGAACCTCCTTCCACCCGTCCATGATCTTGCGGCCCAGCGTATGTTCCGCGCAATAGCCCACAAAAAGGACCGTATTCTTCGGGTTGCCGATGTTGTTTGCCAAGTGGTGGAGGATGCGCCCGGCTTCACACATGCCGGAGGCGGAAATAATAATAGCCTGCCCGTTCATCTTGTTCAGCTCCTGGGATTCCCCTACGGAACGAATAAGCCGCAGCTGTTCAAAACAGAACGGATCCTTTTCCCGGAACAGGAAATCGTACACCTCCTTGTTGAAGCACTCCGGATGAATGCGGAATATTTCCGTGGCGCCCACGGCCATGGGGCTGTCCACATACACGGGCAGCAAAGGCAGCGAGCCTTCATGATAAGCCCTGTTCAGCAGGTAAAGAAGCTGCTGGGTGCGTTCCACGGCAAAAGCCGGAATGTAAACGCGGCCGCCCAGCGCCAGAGCCTCCTTGATGGCCCGGCAGAAGGTCTCGTCATCACGGGAGGGAGCCTCATGGAAACGTCCGCCATAGGTGCTCTCCATCAGCAAAATGTCCACATCCGGAACAGGCACGGGGTCACGGAGAAGTTCATTATCCCCACGCCCCACGTCCCCGGAAAACAGGAAGCGTTTCTTCCGTCCGTCTTCCCGGTCCTCAATATCCAGGCACACCTGGGCGGCCCCCAGGATATGGCCCGCATCATAAAACGTGAGCGTCACGCCCGGAACGACGGGAATGGGCCGATCATACCCGATATTCACGAACTGGCGCATGCACCGTTCCGCGTCCTGTTCGGAATAAGTGGGATAAATCTCCGGCTGCTGAATGCCCCGGCGCTTGTTCATCTTATTAATGAACGCGCAATCGTGCTCCTGGATGCGGGCGGCGTCCGCCAGCATGAGCTGGCAGAGGTCCCGGGTCGCAAACGTACTGTAAATATTCCCCTGAAACCCCTGCTTCACCAGATTGGGAAGGTTGCCGGAATGGTCGATGTGCGCGTGGGAAAGAACCACCGCATCCACCTCCGCCGGAGAAAAATAGGGAAAATCCTTGTTGATGTGCCAGGCCTCCTCACGCCGCCCCTGGTACATGCCGCAATCCAGAAGAATCCTGCTCCCGTTCACCTCCAGCAAATGCTGGGACCCCGTCGTCGTACCCGCCGCGCCGCAAAAATGAATTTTCATTAATACATGTGTACAACAAGCCCCCGGCCAACGCAAGAAATCAGTGCCTTCCGGGATGATGAATTTCATGTGTCCGTGCTCACAATTTCAAGTTCCCGGCATTGGCTCTCACCCATCACAATTCTTCATGCCCACGCTGCACGTTTTCCTAAAACATTCTTACACCGCACAGGGGAACCCCAGACTGGGAAAAGCAAAAAGCTGTTCTCTCAATTCTGAGAGAACAGCCTGTCAACAATGCTATTGGCTCCTCATGAAAGTCCAAGAGCAAAGACAATCAAAAATGGAAGAAACCATAAAATAGATAAAGCCACAGCTATAATAAAATCCATCTTCTTTTTATCTTCAATAAGTCCACATACCCCCCACAACAAGCTAAGAATAGGACCTCCAACCATTATCAACCCAAAAAACATCATGGCCAATTCAGTCAAGTTGCTCAAATCCATCCATTTTGGAAAACCATAAAAACGGACTCCCACGCTCGTTCCGCACAAAAGCAATGTAATGATCCATGATGCTAGTACAGGATAGTATGATTTTATCTTCATTTTTAATAGGATGCTTTTAAACAATCACAAAGGGCATTTTTGATCTGGTTGCCTCTTTCTCTTAAATCTTCGTCATTCACCCCAGGATCTGTGACATAATCTGGATCCTTCTGCTTTTGTGCTCTTACCTTTTTTAGATAATCATCAACTCCTTGACGAAAAGCGTTTGCATGAATCTGATCGCGCTGTAATTTTTCTAAAGATTTATCCTCATTCCGTGGAAAAACAACACCATTTTCCGCATGAGCCAAATCATCTATGACATGACTCAAGATGATAGCTGAAAATTCTATAGCTCCTTCATCTGTCAAAATTCGTTGCTTCACGTCTCCTGGTTGTATAGCTCGGCGCACTCCAGAACTATGCTTGTTATTCCGCAATGAACTCTGGCTGGCATATCTTGCCGCCGTATTTACATGAATATTAACGGGTCCTATATCTCCCTTGTAGATAAACATATTACTCATAATTCCCAAGCCCTCAAGCTTATCCTGTATGAAATCAGTTACCAGTTTTCGCCCGCTTAAATAATCATCATATTCTTCCGCCATTGGCATTGCCAAGGCATAAGGATCGACTCCATACTCGCCAGCGTAATACAGTATATCCTTACAGTGTTCCTTCAACCAATTCTGGGTAGATTCCTTATATAATCCGATAAAATCATAATTAAATATTGTTGAATTATTCACAAAGCAATAAAGATTGGATTGAAAAACAAAATCCCGGTTAATCCAACGACCGTCCAGAGGGTTGAGATAGCGGTAGTTGTAATAAACCATCCCCAATTCATCGTCATGATATTCCGACGAGAAACGGAAGGGATTGACCAGAGCCATGTCGCCTTCAGCTTTGATAACGGCTCCGTAGGGAGCGTATTCATACAAGGCACGGCGCCCGGCCTTGGAACCGAAGAGAGCAATCGCATTCTTCATCCAGTCGTGCGTGAAGTACAGGTTTTCCGGATTACCGCCTGTTTCATCATAGTTCCGCATGGCGAGAATACGCGTAGCTGTGGTCTCTACAGGATCCCACAGGTAGGTTTTCTTCAAAATGGGTAAAACCGTTTCATCCGCGTGTGCGGCATCCAATTCTGCGATTTGCAGGTAGTCCTTGTAAATGAAACGTTTCCGGGAAACGAGATTTTCTCCGTTGTATACGGATTTTTCCATACGCCGGTGCAGGTAGTCGTATAAACATTCAATGCGCGTCTCACCCTGTACAAATTCAATGGCCTGGTTGAACACGTTGTAAGTAACGCTCCATTCCCCGGTAACCGTTTTCACCTTTGTCTGGTTACCTTCCAAATCATATTCCGGCAGGAAAGGAGTTTGCGTTCCTTCAATAATAGATACATACTGATTAAGTTCGTTGCTGGCATACACAGAAGAATCTGCGGTTCCTTCCCGGCCAGTTATCCGGTTGCCCATGTTGTCATAAACATAGCTGTATGTTCCACCCCGACTCATCGCGTCGGCAACAAGCTCTCCCCGTCCATTATACGTATAATTATGTATCAAATCGGGATTAGGAGTGTTGAAGTAATCCATTTTTGTCATGGGACGTCCCAGGATATCATAGGTATAATCAACCTTTGCGGGATAATTCTGCCCTCCAGGACGGAGATAATCTACTTTGACGAGCAAATTCCTCTTTTCTTCCCGCGTATACCATCTTTTGAGGGTATTAGGGTAGGAAAGCGTCTCCAATAGCCCATGGTTAACATTGTAACCGTAATTAAAGGGAGCTTCCAGACCATCCATGGAGACATTACCCAGCCTTCCCTTGGTATCATATCCATAGGAAACGGCCTGTACGGTTTCCTCCCCGCAAAGAAGGCTGTAGCCTGTTATACGCCCCAGAGGATCGCGAGTATTAGAAAGGACACTGGAGACAAGTCCTTGCATCTTTTCCGCCTCCAGTTCATTGTACTGGTTGTATATAAATTCCCGTGTCCCGGTGCCGTCCGAAATCGAAACAGGCATGCCGAGGTAGTTGTAAGAATAAGTGACCGCAGGCGTTTGCGTGGTAGAGGAATCGTCACAGATGACAGAGAGAAGTTCCCCGGTGAGCGGAGCATAAGTCCTTATTGCTGCGAGGGAACGGGGATTAATGCTCCTCTCCAGCCGGTTCATGGAGTCATACTCATAGTTGGCGGAAGTTCCATCAGCATAGGTCTTACTGAGAAGCAAACCGGTGGACGCGTCATAGCGCCAAGTAGTCGTATCGCCATCCGTACGTTCCGTGGGATCGGAAACAATGGCCTCTTCCCCAGCCCGGAAAGTGGTCAGGGAAACCACGTTGTCCGCGTCATCATAGGCATAAAGGGCTGGCTGGACACCTGTACCGTATTCAGCAATTTTACGTCCTCGGCAGTCATAGGAGAAGCAGACCGTGTTTCCCAAGGCATCCATCACAAGGGAGGGTTTTCCTGTGGCTGGATCATAGGATGTCGTGGTAACACCACCCATGGAGTTCGTTACCTTGACGGAACGCCCGGAGACATCCTGCTCCACAATGGTAGTATTGCCGCGGGCATCCGTATCAATCAGTGTTAAACCATGTTCCGTATAAATGCGAGCATGGGTGGTCATGACGCCTGCCAGATCCATTCCTGAAATCAGGAAGTCATCTATCAAGACATCTGCCGCCACGGTATTGGAAGCTGGAGTTTGCCGTTTGATAATTCGTTTGGCGGATGTTGAATATTCCGTCCATGTAATGCCTTCATTACCCCGTGTGTCCCTAATCACGGTTTTTCCGGCCAGGGAGGCATGAATTGATGAGATGAGACTGCTTTCCGAAGTCCTGACAGGGAACCCTTCCGGCGTATAAATGGTAGAGGTCTCTTTCAGATAGACTCCATCTGATCCATCATCAAAAGAGACAGCCCATTCCGTAATGCGGGAGTTGAGTTTTGTAGGGGAATCATCCAGCTTGACAGTTTCTCTGATGAGGTTTCCCATCGTATCATAGTCATAAAGAATGGGGGCCAAACCAACCGTCTGCTCCTGTGTTTTTTGCCCCTTTTCATTGTAGGCATAGTCGGTAACAATCCATCCCTCTTCCGTATTGGGAAGTTCTTTCTTCACCGTCTGTCCGAAACCGTCCACGGTCTCCCGGGAAAGTACGATGTCGGCCTTTTCTTCCGGGGAAGGGGTTGAAATGGTGGTGCGGACTCCGTTCTTGAGAGCCTCCACCATATAAATCAAGTGCCGCTGTCCTGTTCCTGATTGCTCCAGGAGAGTGCCGTCCGCGTGCTTCCGTGTGATAAGAGTAGCTCCTGTGGGAGTTGTTTCAGTTGTGGTCAATCCGTCTTCACTATAAGAGTAGGTTGTTACGCGCCCCAGTTTATCCGTGTAGGAAACACGACGTCCCAGCAAATCATAGCTCGTCCTGGTGATGGTTGTCATTGGACCGATGTCTACACGAGTTTCAAGAATACGGTCCATCGCATCCCTGGTATAGGAGGTGATCATTTCCGGAGTAGTTTCTGTTGCGGAGCGGATAACTTCTACAAGCTGCCGGGCCGTATTGTAGGAATAGGTAGTGAGAATACCGTCTTCATCCCGTTCCCACAGAGGACCGCAGCACATCATTTCACGTTCTGTAATACGGCCATTGGCGCGCGTGCGTTTAATCCAGCGGTTTTCACAGTCGTATTCGTAATCCATGGCTTCAACCAGCTTCCAAGTACCGTTAGAAAGCAGAACGTAATCTTCTATCCGCATGTCATTTCCCTGAGCAGAGACATAACGAATTTGACGCGTGCTTTGACCATGAACAGCTTTCCCCGATACTTGCGTTTCTTTCGTAACTTTGTAAAGAGATCCGTAAGAGTTATTGGGCTCATAGGTATAAGCTGTCTGTACTCCATTGATATCCCGGTGGAATTTAATGCGTCCTTGGGCATGGGGATTGGGAGCGGTGCCCAGCCAGGTTTCTGTCGCCTCAAACTGTGTTTTATCAGACCCAAGAGCCGTGGTCCGTTTTTCTACGCGGCGCACATGATTGACTGTGGAGTATTTGTAATTGATACGCCGGTACTGGGTAGCATTTCCTTCTTTAACAAGGGCGATGCGTTGATGGTCAATGTCCGAATCATAGAAATCCCCATCCTTATAATACGTATAGATAGCCTTGCGAGTGCCTCCGGCCCACGGCTCATACGAGACAGTGGGGCGGCTGTGCGTATCATAACCGCTAGACCAGATATTGTCTTTTGTGGAGGCGTTCTTATCCACTACATTGCCGCGCCCGGCATCGTCATAGGAATAGGTAGTCTTCCGGGAGATGGAACTGCCGTAAGCCATAGTTTTGTCATTTCTCTGCGTTCCTTCATCCGTCTTAGAGAAAGTTTCTGAAGTACATGAAACCACCTCTCCCTCCATTCCTCTCTTGACTTTTGCAGTAAGCCGATAGCGGTTGCCTCCAAGCTCTTCTCGCTCTACCAGTGTGACAATCTCGTCTTCTCCGGTGCCTTTTGACATGCTCCAGGCACCACCAGTCTGCCACCAGGATACCACATAAGGGGGACGACCAGCCGCCCGCTCTGTAACAATGATGTGGTCACGTTCTTCGTTGGGGCCAATATTAAAGGATTTGAAAGGTTCCCCTGTGAGCTGATACAAACCGGTGGAATTGTCTTTAGCTCCTACCTGGTTTGGAAGATATAGGGCGATGGAGTAACCATTTTCACTAATATTTTCGATATTTGCCACCCCATCCCACAAGTTCCATATCTGACGCAGACTCCCGTCTTCAGCTTTTACAATATCAAGGTAACGGGCAAATTCGGAAGAAGAAATCTGTTTACCGGACCAACTGTTATAACTGGAAGGCATTCCTGAAACAGTTGAATAAATAGTGGAACTTTTGGTATGTGTTTTAAATTCTATGTGGGGGGGTTCTCCCGAACTTCCGTATTGGAACCGGGCGGAGGTGGTTGTACCGGTAGAAACTCCGGCGCCGAAGATGGAATTGCCGTCTCCTCCGATGAGGTAATGATGTTTGCTTGTTCCGGAGACAACTTTCACCATGGTGTTGGGCTGGCCGATATAGCTGGAGCCGGATGGTTTCTCCAGACGACTTGCCATCGGATGATTGTAGGCAAGAGAGTGGATTGACCAAGCCGTTTCTGAAAAATTTTTGGCCGTAATTTCAAGCATGCCTCCCGGTACGCCTCCCATGCCTCGGAAGGTACCGAAATTCGCCTGCCAAAGCATGTTGTTCTTGCTAATGGTAGCTGTGATATTTTTACCGCCGGAAGAACTGGCCCATTCTGCCGAGCGGATTTTCCGAGAAGCAGGGGCCCCTTCCTCTCCGCCCGGCTGCGTCGTATTTTCGTTCTGAGACCCTTTCTGGCAATCGCAGTCATCCCGCTCACAATCTCCGGCATTGTCTTCATTGTCTTCCGGAACAGCTTTGCCCGGACTGGCATTCAGGCTAAATTCCAGGAAGGCTTTGTTAGCGTTCTTTTTATAGTCAATATTATCATAACTTAACGTAGCGCAATAAAACCCGGGAAGAAGTTTCCCGGAAGCAGAATCACTCTGTCCGGAGCTCCCCCCATTCGGCCCCTGCTCAGGCAAGCTGATTTTCAAAGGACCCATGGAAAATTCGCCTAAATCGTCGACGCTCAAGTCTGCTGTAACTTGAACGGGTTCCCTGGTCTCCCCTGATGGATCACCAACTTTAACTATCCAGTAAAAATCCTTGTGGAAACCTTCAGAAGGAGGGCCCTCTTTAATGGATTCATGAATATTTTGAGGTTCACCAGTGCGCGTACGGGTAGCGGGAATGTAATATTTAAAACCAGGATATTCCTCAGCAAGAATCATGTTGGAGGAATCGGATCGGGATATGGAATTTCCATTATCCCTGCTGTTATCGAATGTTTGTTCGTTCATCGATGTTGTTTTGTTAGATATTGATAACCAAAATATTGAGACTTGCATCACGATAGTATGCGTATTCTCAATAAGTATTCTCTGTAGCATACTTCTTTTTCAAGAATCAACGGAAAGAGTAGCCGGGTAATTCATGCCTGCAATGGCAGGAGAATAAAATTCGCATTGCGTTATTTTCGCAATCTCATTTTATAAGAGGAATTCTTTTCTTATTCCGCTTCATGGTTCACGTTCCAGCAGAAAAATCCATCCCCCTTCTCTTTCGCCTATCAGTAAAATAAATAAATCCCGCGTATGATTCATCAAGAATTTGATCAAGTGGAATCTACGACAAAGAATATTCCATGGAATCAACCACGGAATATCGGAAAAGAAGGCTGTCTGCTACCAATTGAAGGTAACAGGAAAAGGTTAACAAAAAAGGCGGGGAAATCCCCGCCTGCTCAAGTTTTTTATCAGATGAAAACCTACTTACTCTCCTTTTTGGTTTCCGCCGGCTTCTCCGCTTCCACGTCAATGGGCTGGGAAAGCTCGGGAGAGGGGCGGGATTCCGGCTTGGAGGCGGGAACATCGCTCATGGTTTCCTTCTCCGTCTTCAACAGCTCTTCTTCAAACTCGGACTTGGCCTTCTTGAACTCTCCCAGGCTCTTGCCCAGGCCGCGGGCGAATTCCGGGAGTTTCTTAGCGCCGAACAGCAGGAAAACGATCACCAGAATGGCGATAATCTCCGGCGTTCCCAGACCAAAAATAGCTAACGTGTTCATCATGGAGTGCTACGGTATTTTTAACAGATTTTTTTCATGACGGATACTCCATAATACGCTTCATGCGTCATCAGAGGATTCCTGTTCCTGTTTTTGCTGCTCCGCAAGCCTTCTGACGGCAAAACGGTGGAAACGCCAAACGACCAGGAAGATCACCAGGAAAAGCGCAGGGAAGACAATCACCAGAATGGCGATAATCTCCGGCGTTCCCAGTCCAAAAATAGCTAACGTATTCATCATGGAGTGCTACGGTGTTTTTAACAGATTTTTTCATGACGGATACCTCATAATGCACTTCATGCGTCATCAGAGGATTCCTGTTCCTGTTTTTGCTGCTCCGCAAGCCTTC
>OBUQ01000910.1_pt1 | contig 12413 bp, 15 predicted proteins | sample 1494951 | NCBI WGS metagenome assembly OBUQ01 (sample SAMEA2579938, study PRJEB22360) | human gut metagenome | biome: human gut; feature: human-associated habitat; material: faeces | place: Denmark | collected 2008/2010
CCCCGCCGCGGGAAAGTGCTGGCGCTTACCAGGTCCGGATGGGAACTGGTGCGACTGGCCAGCGAAAGCCTGTGCCTGCTGGACGATTTCAAAAGCCGGAGCCGGAACCTGCCCTACCGGTTCACCATCGGCGCCGGAGACAGCCTGCACGCGTGGGTGGTTGCTCCCGTGCTTGCGGACATCCAGCAGCGCGGCCTGCCGTGGCTGTTTGCGCTGGAGAACCTCCGCAACAGTGAAATTCCCCTCAAGCTTCAGAACATGGATGTGGACTTCGGCATCGTGCGCACCAGCGCGCTGGCGGCGGAAGGGCTGGAAAGCCGGGCCATTTGCTCCATGGATTATGCGCTGTACGTGCCCGCGGCCCTGGCCGGAAAAAAGGTGCGGGGAAGGGAGGAGGATTTTTCACGCCTGCTGGGCATGTTCCCCCTGGCTACGCTGGGGAGCGGTTCCGGCTTCCATGCCTCGCTGAAACGGAATTGCGCGGAATTCGGCATCAGGCTGCGGGTGCAGTGTGAAACGCAGTCCTTCCCGTTTGCGGCGCGCATGCTGAAAAGCGGGGCGTTCATGGCGGTTCTTCCCTGCATGGCGGAGGCGGAGCTGGGCGGGGGATTCGTCAAGGTCACCCATCCTGCGCTGGACAGGCTGTCCCGCAGTATTTCCCTGGCCTGGAATCCCCGCCTGCTGCGCGTGAGGCCTTCCGCCCGGCGCGTGATTGACGTTTTTTCCGCTCTGGAACGGGAATAGCGGAAGGAAAATCAATCCGAATCCACGCCAAGCTTGTTCTTCCGGTAGTGGTCCAGGGAAATGCGGTAGAAGTACACGATCGCCAGCAGATTCAGCAGCGCGCCTGCGCCGAAGGCCCAGTTCAGGTTCAGGTAAGCGTAAATCTTGCCCCCGAAAAACATGCCCGTGCCCACCCCGATGTCAAAGGCGGTGAAAAACGTGGAATTGACGGCGCCCCGGTGGCCGCGGTCCGCCATGTTCAGCTTCATGGTCTGGAAGGTGGGGATGAAGATGCCGAAGCCGAAGCCGATGAGGATGGCGGACGTGTAGTAAACCCATTCCAGCGGAGCGAGCGCCAGCGCGCCGAAGCTGACGGTCAGGATGCTCAGGGAGATGACGGAAAGCTCCGCCACGCGTCCGCGGTCAATCTGCCTGCCCACCATGAACCGGGAGACCAGCATGCCCAGCCCCATCAGCGCGTAAAACAGCCCGGCGTACTTGAAGCCGTACATTTTCCCGTACAGGGCGGAATACACGGCCACCACCCCGTAGGAGAAGGAAGCGATCATCACGTTCACCGCCAGCGGAATGCCCACGCGCAGCACCAGGCGGTCCAGCACCTTTTTGGGCGTTTCATGCACGGACTCCTGAACGGGGCGCCTGGGGGCGCGGATGAGGGAGGCGATGCCCGCCCCAGCTAGGCACAGGACCAGGGAGCTCCACGTAATCACGTAAAAACCGTACTGCTGGTATACCTGGAGGCCGATGACGGGTCCTAGGCACATGCCCAGCGTCATCGTCATGCCGAAAAAGCCCAGGCCCTCCCCGCGGCGGGAAGGGGGGATGATATCCACGGCCATCGTCGGACCGGAGGTGGTCATGCCGCCCCAGATCAGGCCCTGCACGAAGCGCGTCAGGAAAAACGCCAGGGCGGTGGCGGCCACGGCATACCCTGAAAAGGACAGGGCCAGCAGGATGTAAACCGTGATGTAAATCTTCTTGCGGTCCCCGGTATCCACCCGGTGCGCGAACCAGGGGCGGGAAATGATGGCGGCCAGCACGTAAATGGACATGATCCAGCCCAGCCAGCCGGAGGAAACCTGCAACTGCCCCGTCAGGTACAGCAGGAGAACGGGCACCAGTTCGAAGAAGGCCAGCCCCATCATCAGGTTGGCGCAGCAGGCCAGGATGTAGTCCCGCGTCCAGAGAGGCACTTTGACGGGCGGTGCGGTTTCCGCCGCCAATTCATCTCTGGTCCGGGTCATGCAGGGGTTGTACAGCCATCGGGAAAAGTTTCAAACGGTTGACGTGTCATGGCGCAGTTCCCGCCCTGGAAAGGAATGGCACAAGATATTTTAACCGCAATGGAGAAAATCCCCGGGTGGTTGGGTACTGGGAACAGGGCCAGCGGATGGACGGCTGTCCGGAACATCGAATTTGCGCCGTTGGCGAGGTGGGATGCCTTCTTTTTTGCGTGCAGGGCCGCGCAGGCATGGTAGGGTACGGGGTATGAGCGTGATCACCAAGCGTGGAGACAGCGGAGAAACGGACCTGATGTTCGGCAAACGGAGCCCCAAGACGGCCCCGCGCATTGAAGCTTACGGAACGGTGGATGAATTGAATTCCCTGATTGGCGTAGTGCGCCATTCCGGAGTAAGCCCCCGGACGGTGGAAATGCTGGACGGCGTTCAGGCGCGCCTGGTGGGGGCCATGGGGGAACTGGCTACGCTGGAGGAGGATTTGCCCAAGTATGACGCCAAGGGTTATGCCCGCATTACGGCGGAGGACGTAGCATGGCTGGAGGAACAGGCCCATCTGCTGGAGAAGGAATGCGACATCCGCTTCAAGGGGTGGGCGCGCCCCGGCAAGGAGGGGTCACTGGGTTCCGCCTATCTGGACCTGGCCCGGTCCGTCTGCCGCCGCGCGGAACGCCGGGTAGTGGCACTGAGGCTGGACAATGCCTTGAGCAACGTGAACACGGCCCTCTTCCTGAACCGCCTTTCCGATCTTTGCTGGGTTCTGGCCCGCTTTGAGGCTCTGGACGTAAAAGAAAAAGAGAGAAATCAGGAATAATACACCTCTCACAGCTTGTGGCCTGGGAGACTTGAAGTCTCATTCCGTTTCTAATGTCTCTGTACTGAGAGAATTCTCTCATTCTGGTAATGGAAAAGTCAACAGGTTTTTATGTGGAACAATTGAATCATATAAATCATCATTGATGTATTCCCTTTGCCATTGATGCAGGCATAGATTAGGGAAAGAGAACAATCTATTTTTTAAATCAATGATTCAAAGATTTAAATTTCAGGGAGCTTTATTCAAAATATGTCTCTAGAAATAATTTATGCTTAATATAATATTCTTCTATATTAGGATATTTCTTCTGGAATTATCGAAATTGGCGTATATTATATGTTAATTGATCAATTAAAAATCGGAACTATATACTTTAGTCTTGTAACTCCTCCATAATTTATTACACTACTCCTAGAAAAAGAAAGGAGTAGAACATGACGTACCGCGAATTCATTGAAAAATTCCCTGATGAAGAGAGCGTGGCAAAATATCTCATTGAAAAACGGTTTGAGGGGAAAATAGTTTGCCCGTTTTGCGGGAAAACAGAGAAGGTTTATCACGCTCACTATAATTGCCGCAACGCCTATTGCAACAACTGTAAGATGGAATTCTCTATTTTCAATGGAACCATTTTTGAGGAAACAAGAATGCCTTTAAGGCATTGGTTGTATGCTATCAATATGGTTTGTTTGTCTAAAAAAGGGATTTCTGCCATGCAATTGAAAAGGGAATTAGGTGTTTCTTATAAAACTGCTTGGAGGATGATGCACAAGATTAGAGGGGCAATGGCAAAAAGAGAGGTAGGAGAAACTTTTGAGGCGATTGTTGAGATTGATGAAACCTATGTTGGAGGGAAACCCCGGAAGAAGAATGAACATGGGGACGATGACGATTTGCCGAAAAATCCTAGAGGAAGAGGGACGGCCAAAGTTCCTGTTATTGGAGTCAGAGAAAAGGGAACTGGGAAAGTTCATGCCGTCGTTGCCAATAGGAATGAAGAAGGGAAACAATTGACGGGCAAGCAATTGTTCAATGTCCTGAGCAAAGTTTGTAAGGCTAATACCAAAGTCATGACTGACCAATTTAAGGGCTACAATATTCTGAACTATCCTAACAATAAGAACCTTACCCGCATCATGATTGACCATAACGTTATGTTTAGCGCGGGGAATGGGGTTCATACCAATGGGATTGAAAGCTTCTGGGCTTTATTGAAAAGAGGGATTCATGGAATATTTCACCATGTCTCTCTCAAACACCTACAGAAGTATGTGGATGAATTCTGTTTCAGGCAATGCTACAGGAACGAGAATGAAGCATTTGAGGTTTTGATGGGGTTGTGCTGGAAATGAAAAGCCGCCACCCTGCGAACAAGGTGACGGCCTAAGTCATGCAAATCAAAGAATCGCCCCCTTCCCCGAAAGGAAGGAGGCCAGTTAATTCACCGCCGAAGGGGGTTAAAAGGTCCAGCTAATGCCAGCTTCGATGACATGGTAGGGGTCCGCATCCTTATATTTGAGCAATTCATAGCCAATGATTAAGTCCGTAGATTTTCCAATGGCAAAACGGAACCCCGTAGTCAGGGTAAATGTAAAATCTGTGCTGGAAGCCCGGCTTGAATAAGATTCATTAATTCTATGCAATCTATCATTTCTATCTGTCACTAAAGCATTTCCATAAATAGTTGCATTGAGAGTGTTAAATGTAACCCCAATTTTACCTCCCAAAAAGAAATATGCTTTTTCCTGAACTAACGGAAGGTTCACTGTATATCCGGCTAATAATGGAATGGATGTTTGGATTTTAGCTTTGGCACTAATAGTTCCTTCCGCATGCTTAATTCCGTAACTGTTCAATAGGAGATTTTGCTGTGCGGTTGATAACAATGCCGTATCGAAGGGATAACTCCATTGCTGCTTGTTTTCCGAAGACAGGAGACCAGTAGTTAAGGAAAGTTCATGGACAATATCTCCTGTTTCAGTATAGGAATTGAGGCTTAAAAAGCCGCCGCCTATGTCAGGCATTGTACTATCTCCCGTAATCCCATAAACACCCTTGATACTCATTCCAAAGGTAGAATCGTATTTCTGAGTATAGGATGGGGAACTGTAAGAACTGCCTGCTCTATAATAGTTCCAAGGGTCAGACGCTTGAACTGAAAAAGCACAGGATAATAGACCTAATGCACACGTTATGAATAAATTTTTCTTCATGGTCGTTTATGGGTTGAAGTCATAATGAAGTCACGCTTGCCAACAAAGATTCCCTCTTTAGGGTCTCAATTGTGAATCGCAATAATCATCATATGCGAGTTATTAACACAACAAATGCGAACAACACAAGCTCTTTCTTTCTATGAACTGGGTTCTATCAGATAATCAAACCGCATGTTTACGAGCAATTCCAAGCCTGAACCGGACTATGTGGACACTAAAAAATTAGGCCAATGGCTCAGCGAACATTCCATTAGCCGTGCTGAAATAGCCAAGGCCCTTGGAGTTCAAACCACCGTGGTTCATAACTGGTTTGCCCGCCAGAGAATCCCTAAGAACGTGCAAGGCTCATTGCGTCATTTGATGAATAAGGACTATCCTAGGGAACTGGAATCTCAAATTGCCGTTCGAATGAAAAACTCTACTTTGAATGAGGTCGTCAAACAGGCCGTCAAGGAAGGATTGTCCGTGGAGGAATGGATTTTGAGGGCGGTGGAGGATAAGGTGAAGAAATCTGAAAAAAATGTTAATCAAATATAAAAGATTTATTATAGAATATGAACAAAATACTCCGTTCAATTAATCATAATAATAAAACAAAAACTATTCTTTCCCTTACTGATATTGGTATACATATACTTATTACATTAGTTATTATTGCTATTCTTTTATGCATTCCTACATGCACATCGTCAAAACCTATTGTACTTGATTATATTTCCGCTCGAATTGGTGATATTAAAGGAGCAGATGCTATTTCTATAGCCAATACCTACATAGTCTATACAACTGTTTTATTTTCTATTGTGACTTCTCTCATTATCTTAATATCTTTATTCATAGCTTTTTTTCTGCAAGAGAAGAAATCTGAACTGCATGACCGTGTATCTTTAGAAATACTTTCAAAAATAGAAAAAGATGAAAAATTCTCTAATGAAATCATAAATTCATTAATGAGGAACAACTCTATGATAAGTGATTTTACAAGAGAACTTGTTGAGAGGAGTAAAGAAATAGACAGTGTAAATTTTAGTGAGGAGAATACCGCCAAAGAGCTTACTTCCTTTGTAGATTCTGATATTGTTAAAAATTTCAAAAAACATAAAAACATGAATTCGAAAAAAAATCATGGCAAATGAACAAATTAAGATGGAACATTGTCACCCTAGTATAGAAGAATCCTTTTATCAGACAACTCAAAGGAATTACTCCCATTATGAATGATTTAAAGAAACATTCTAATTCCCCTACTTCAATATTTTATCCCTCGGCTGAATCATTGTTAAAAAGTGTGTATGGGGAGGATACAAGAAATCATATTCCTATTGATGTCAATAGAGTTTGTAAATTTCTCAATATTAAAATCATTAAAGATTATGACAATTCTGGTGAATTTGTTGGGAAAATAACAAAATCGAACAATTCATCTTATATTACAGTCAATATGTGGGAAAATGATTATCGGCCACGTTATCGATTTACTGTTGCTCATGAAATTGGACATTATTGTCTACACCTAACATCTTCGGCAGAAAAAGAGTTTATAGATAGAGAATTCACACTATTCCGTAAGTCTTTTGCTTTAGGTAAACAAGAAAGAGAAGCTAATCAGTTTGCCGCAGAGTTACTTATTCCTCACAAAGCTCTTGAATATAAAATACGTGAAATAATGCCAGATGCTAGTACCTTATTAGGTAAAGAGTGGATAGAATATATGATTAGGAAACTTGCTGATATCTTTGAGGTATCAAATGTCGCAATGGAATATAGATTACGTAATTTGGGCCTTATCTAAATAGATTCTAAACTTTTTCTTTGAGCATCTAATAAAAATCTCCTTCCAAAAAAAGAAGGAGATTTTTTTCATTACTTCTTCTACGAAGTAAGAGGTGTAACAAGACTAAAAGGGATAATTCCGTTAAAAATTATAGAAAACAATTAAATTAAAATCCACTTTCGGTGCTATATATTACATTATTATTTAAAAGGCAAAATGATAGTTAGGAAATCCGAATAACGTAAGGCACACTTTTGCTCTTCTCTTTTCTATTTATAAGGGCAAATGACTTTTCGATATCATACGAACTAATCTTGACGTGCGAAACTTGGAACAATTTTTTTTATAATTTTCTCCACCATTTTCGCATGGTTTTTAAATGTGGTACCATTTTTAAACGAAAACGTGAGTGTTTGGTAATTTGCATTCCAGCCTTTAATTCGATTCAGGTAAAGTGCGAATACTTCCTTGTCTGTTTCACTGTAGAACAAATCGTAATACTGTGTTCTGATAATTTTGGTGGTCAATGCATTCCTGAAAAAGTCAGTCAGTATGACTTCCCTTGGAGACTCAAAACCACGCGGGACGTAAAACTCTTTAGTTAAAAACCCGTAGGTTGAAGCCCTGACTTCTAATGATTTTTTTTCATTGTGTAATATAAGGGTATGCAAGTTTTCTTCCGGAATAGGAGCATCTCTCCCTATAGTGGGACTAAACGAAATTCCACTGGCAGGATCAATGATAAAGCTGTCTGGGTAACTAATGACAAAGCAGTTAGAAAAACGTTCCCGTTCTTCGCCTTCACCAAAGGTTGTCCACTTATCAGGTAGTGCGGTATCTTCGGCCACAATGAAACATCCCAGCCATAAAAACAGGGCCACGGGAATAAGGAGGAATTTGATCGGATTCATGGCAAGGGGGGCATGGGGTAATTATCACTGTCGATAATTTTAGGTTCCCAATGGTTTTTCTTAGCATCAAGTAGCTTAAGCTAGTTCCCTTAATAAATATGAAAATTCATTGTTTTAATTTAATTTAAGAAATCCCTCTCGGGACAATGTGTTTTCTATATATGAACTAATGTCCGTGGATGGATGACATTTTTTCTCTTCATATGCTGCATCAATATTTATTTGAAACCATTCGGGGAATTTGGACAAACGCCCCCCATACCATATTTGGACCTTACCACCTTTTCTTTTGATGAGGATAATATCTTGCGGAATAAATGTTGGAATGAGGCTTTCCTTTTCATAAATATAAAAATTATCATCAATTCCATTGCTTGGTTTATATGAAATGATTTCCAGATTTTTAATATATGTTTCGCTTTCTAAATTATTCAATCCATGCTTTATATGAAAAAAAATATAGATAAAATTAATGATATATATTGTAAAAATAGATAAGATAATGAGGGATACGTATTTTATTATTTTTTTCATAAAAATTAAAATGGAAAAAATGCATTAACTTTTCCTGTGTAAAGAAGAACTTTACATTTTGTATTAGCTTCTAAACATGCTTTTAGAATAGGAGATTCTCCCAGATGGCAACTTCTCAATTCGAGAGTACATTCTGAGCAAAATTTAATATTTTTAAACATATTAGATATTAAAGTTGATTTTTTACTTTCTTGGAGTCTTCTATCACCCCAATAAGCAAAAACTCTAGGATAAGAACCACTAGAACTCCCATGCATAATAACAGTCAATTTTTTAATACATTGACATGACAGACATTCAGAGTTAGGATTAAAATCAGATGGCGATTTTGTTGTTTTGTTTGCTAATAGATCGTTAATTCTTCTATCCCACCAAGTAGCATTTTGACATAAGGCATGGTAGGTTATACTAATCTCATATTCTACTGTTTCATAAGCACTTGGGTGTAATTGTAATCCATTTGATGCCCATCCTTGATAAGAGCTATTACCTAAAAGGTCTATGAAATATGAGGGCACGTTTTTTACATACCCATACAAATTCCACTCACTCTGTTCCTGAATGGGATCTCTGTTAATCCACCTGCCGTCTGCGGGATTGAGGTGGCGATAATTGTAGTAGACAAGCCCCAATTCGTCATCTGCATACTCGCAGGAAAACCTGAACTTGTTCTCTTGAGCCATATCCCCTTCTTCCGTGATAGGTCTTCCGAAGGGAGCATACTCGTAGCGGGCTTGTTGTTTCTGCTGACCGTCGAAGATGGAAGTGACATTCTTCAAGGCATCGTGCATGAAGTAGAGATGCTCTTTTACTTTCATTCCGTTTTCCTGCCAGCATGTCATCATCAGGACGCGCGTTGCCGTCGGTTCCGTTGGATCTCACAGGTAGCTCTTTACCAGCACAGGTTCAGGATGTCTCAAATCCAGCTCGGCTACCTGCAGGTAGTCCCGGTACAGGAATCAGGAGTGGCTGGATACTGTTCCATTGATGACCACTTTCTTCTCAAAGCGCCGTCCCTGGTAGCCGTAGCCGCAGGTAACGATGGTCCGTCCATCCTGGCTGGTGAAAACGACGGGGCGGTCGTTGGCGTCGTAGGACACTTCCCAGATGCCTGTTGAAGTCTTGATTTTGGTTTGGTTGCCGTCGGCATCGAAGACAGGCCTAAAATCTTCTTCTTCCCCGGTAATATCCGTGTACTGGTTGAGCGGGTTGGATTCGTAGGCTATTTCCTTCTCCAGTTCCTGGGCGGTCTTGCGGTTGCCGATGTTGTCGTATTGGTAGCTAAAACTTCCTTCTCGGTTGATGCGGTCCTCCACCAGCTCGTTGCGGTCATTATAGGTAAAATCTCTTACCTCTGGAGTAGTACTGCTATCCCAGGAGTCTCGTCGCTGAATGGGACGCATCAGGGCGTCGTAGTCGTATTCATGGCAGGTTGCCAATTCCTCCTCCTCTCCCTTCCTGTAACCGATGGCGGCTACGAGGTTGAGCTTGGGGTGGTAGGTATTGGTGCGGACCATGCCGTTGGGGTAAGTGAGATGGTTGAGGAGGCCGATGGTTGAATCGTACTCCCAGGTAAAGGGAAACTTTAGACCTTCCAGATTCATCCTGAATATGCCACCTTTCCGGTCATAGTCAAGATGGGAGTGCTGCACGGTACGGGTTCCAAGCATCAGGCGGCAGCCGGCCGAACGGCCAAAGGGATCGTATTCTTCCTGAAGAGAGCTTTCCACGGTTCCAAAGGAAGTGTCCTGAATCATGTTGCCGTAAACATCGTAGGAGCATTCCCTGATGCCGGAGGCGTCCCGGACGTAGGTCATTTGTCCGATGTGGTTGTAGGTGAACTTCCATCCTGGCGTATCATCACTGTGGGAGACGGAGATAAGTTCTCCGGTGAGAGGAGCATAGGCGTAGGTAGTGACGATTCCTCTGGCTTTGGTCAGCGTCTCCAGACGGTTAAATTTGTCGTAAGTCTTGCTTGTGAATGAACCGTCGGCATAAGTCTTTTTCAATTCCAACCCGGTAGCTTCATCATAGAGCCCCGTGGTGGTATCTCCGTCGGTTGGGTTGGAAGGATCAGAGGTAATGTCTCCCTCATCTGCCCTGAAGGTAGTCAAGGTAACCATATGGTCGGCTTCATCGTAGGCGAAGCATGCGGGCTGAATGGCGGTGCCGTACTCGGCTATCTTTCTGCCGCTCCCTGACGCGCTAGTGCCCGGAACTGGAGCAAATGTACCTGATCGACTACAAGGTGCGCGTGCTCTCTCCCACCCGGACGAACATTCCGGACGCGGCGGAAGAAAACGGCACCGGCTCCAATGTCCGCGTTCTCATTGAATCTTCGGACGGCGTCGCTTCTTGGACTACGGTGGGCGTCTCCTATAACATCATTGAGGCCAGTCTAGAAGTTCTGGCGGACGCCGTCACGTGCAAGCTCTACAAGACGGAGCAGGCCAGATGGCGCGCGGAATGCTGATAAACGGCGCCCCTGAAGAACTGACCTCTTGACGATCGTTATATTCTCTCTGAAGCGCAAGGCGGCTTCCGCCAGGAAGAGAAGGCGTGCTCCAGGTAAAATTCATTTAAATTTTACTTCATCCGGTGTTGGCATGTTTTCCGGAAGATCAAAGGGAGGGATTGTGGGACAATGGTAATGAAGTATACGGGGAGCCTGTTTCGTGGTCAGGGGATGGCTTTTAGGTTTAAAGTGAAATACTTGAACGGTACCTGGAGATTCATTGGCATAACAATGGTTTTCAACGTCGTACATCAATGTCCAGTTGACGGTTGAAAAAATGCCGTACCGTTTGTCCCTTCCATGTTGGTCCCTTCTGGTGTATTCGCCCAACTGGGCGATTCCCTGGACAACCACGCATAAATAAGGGCGGCTTCCCAGGCTTACAGGCTGTTGCCGGCCATTGTGGAAAATGAGTTCCTGGTTGAATGGAATGATTAAAACCGGAAGCCATCCGCGGGAGCAGGGCCATTCCGGGAACATAGATAGGTATTTCCATTCCTTTTGTACGACCGGCAGTTGATTTCTCGTGACCATCCATAAATAATCACGGCAAAGAGGCTGTCTCAACATCATCCATAATAGAGGGGGAGGCATCGTATTGCGGTTGTAGGCCTGTATACATTCCTCCCCGCAGCCAAGTATAAAACTCAATCCCCAAAGCTGGGAGTCCAAGTCAAAGCTCCGTTCCTCTTCACACCATCCCACTAACTGTCGGTAGCTGCAGATGCAACTGACTGCCTCCGGATTGATTTTCACCAATACCGTCTTGTTATTCGGAGACGGTATATGGAATAAATCGACACTGGCATGGAGTGACTGAAGTGGTAGTAATCCCATAAGTATGCAATAAATGAAAATACGGAAACAGTTAGCAAATATCTTTTTCATTTTTTTCTTTCTTTTTCCACTCTTCGAGAATCTCTTCTCTTGATTTATTCATTTTGATCATATTCGGATTTAATGTTTTGAGTTCATGGTGTCCCGTTGATGTTCTAAGAATTGTAATATCAGAAGTAAAAAAATGAATAAAATTACATTCTTTATTCCCTGTCTTTACTCTGAATATTCTCCTAAGTGGAGACAAAATATAAACGGATTTTATATGTCCTGTTTCATGAAAACAAGCAATCGTTTTAATATTTTTATTCGCTAGAATTTTTTCCATTAAGGGATGTATTGTTACTCCATTTTGTCCCGCAAAAATTGGAGCTCTTGTTTCTCCCTTTCCGTGTGAAATCATTACGGCAAATTGTAATGCATCAGGTTTATTCTGTTGAGAAGCTTCTGTTGCTGCTTTAAAAGCCTCCTCCGGAGATATTTGATTATTCAAAGAAGTTTTTGAATCGTCATTAAAATAATTTATTAAAGCGTTAACATCTCCTTCATAAATATCCCCATTAAAATAAATTCTTTTCTTTTTTATTTGTGTGGTTAGATGAGTTTTATAGAATTGTAAATTTTTTTCTATTTTACTTGATTCTTTTACTATATTTTCTCTATCTTTAGTAAATGTTATTAATTGTGTTTCATCATTATGAAAAGATGTTACAATAAATAATTTTTTCCCAATATATCTATACAGTTTATTACTCTATTATCAAGGAATCCGTACAAATTCCATCCACCCTGTTCGACGATAGGATCGCGATTGGTCCACCTGCCGT
>OBUQ01000921.1_pt1 | contig 12208 bp, 10 predicted proteins | sample 1494951 | NCBI WGS metagenome assembly OBUQ01 (sample SAMEA2579938, study PRJEB22360) | human gut metagenome | biome: human gut; feature: human-associated habitat; material: faeces | place: Denmark | collected 2008/2010
AGCTGCGGGAACGGCCTATCTGCTCAATGTGTTCGGCTGAGATCGGAAATCAACCATGGTATCTGTTAAATGTCACGTATGATTCACATCTGGTGGGTACCCTGATGGCTACACGAAACGAAGCAGATTTACACCGGGAGGACCCCGTATGACAACCAAGTACACCGACGCGCCGCGCACGCGCGTCATGACACCGGCCGCGCTCAACAACGGCGTGCACGAAAACCATTCCATCGGACAGACCATGGCCATCGCGCCCAAAAAGGGCCTTTTCGACGACATTTCCATTCCCCAGATCATCGCTGGCGCCGCAGCCGCCGCCACAAGCGTCGCGCTTGCTTCCAAGATTGGTATCGCTGGTTCAGTAATTGGCGCCGCCGTGAGCTCGGTCATCACTGTTGTGTCCTCACAGGTTTACCGCCACTTTATCTCTGCCAGCGCCAAAGCCCTCAAAGGTACGCACGCCGACGTCGACTACCCCGCCGGCGCCTATGAGCCCGTTGAGCTTAATGCCGAGGAGCACCTGGGCGGCGCCGCGACTACGCAGGAGATGCGCCAGGTTGCTGGGCGCGCGACCACGGCGCGCGTTGCCCCCAACAGCTTGCGTGCCAAGGCGGCGGCAGAGCGCAGCCAGACGCAAAAGAAGGTCATCGTCTTCTCGATCGCCATCGCCATCGTCGCGGTCATCGCCTGCGCCGGCGCCATCCTTATAACCACCGCCGGTGAGGGTCTGGGCGAGCGCCCCGAGCCAATCCTTTCGTCGCGCACGACCGAGAGCGATGCAAATGGCAACACCCAGTCGCAGGATCAGCAGGCACAGACGGACGATACGCAAGACGGTTCTACCTCTGCCGATTCGTCCTCGAACACCCAAAACCAATCGCAGGGCACCGATTCCTCTACGGCCAACAGTGGCACGCCGTCCGACACGACCAACTCAAGCCAAACAACTGACGGTTCACAGCCGAACACGGGAGGCCAGACGAGCGACACCACTTCGGGAACGAGTGCAGCAGACAGTAGCAACACCAACAGCTCGAGCGGAACCGCGTCCGGCACGGCATCTGACAGCTCGAGCCAAGGCACGGCATCGGGCAACTAAGCACATTTGCCTCTCATAGATAACCGACCTGTACAACGGGCGCGAATCGAAAGCGGTTCGCGCCCGTTTGCCTTGGGCGCCGCCATGGCGAACGCCATGCGATGGTAAGATGCTTTACATGTGTAAAGAGGAGATTTGCCATGAGCAAGACAATAGTTAGGCCCACGCTTTCGCTGGGCAACCACATCTATCTGTATCGCCTGCTGCGCGATGCGATTGGATGCGGCAAGCAAACGTTTATGACGCAGGTCGAGGAGGCGCTCGCTGCTGGCGACATGACCGCTTATGACCTGGGCTTCGAGTCCACGCGCGAGCTGCTCGAGGAGCTCAACGACTGCATTAAGCTGACCGTCTTTAAGGGCGGCCGCCTGTATGCCACCGTCATCGCCAACGAGGTCTGGGATACCGCCCTTGCCAAGGGCGAGGACAAGTCCAAGGCTGCCAAGGGCGCCAAGCGGTCCTACAAAAAGAAGAAACGCGGTGAGAAGGACCTCAAGGCCGTGCGTCCCAAGCACGTTAAGCATCCCGAGCCCGAAGCCATGGTTGAAACCGTGCCGGAATCCGAGCCCGAGACAGAGATCGAAGCCGCTATTGAGGTAACAGCGGAAGCCGAAACAGAAATCGCCGCCACGACCGATCCCGAAGTCATGTCAGAACAGGAAGCCACTGCGGAGCTCAACGAGGCTCCCAAGTCGATAACCGAAGAAGCCGCTGACCAGCCCGAGACGTCTGCATTCCAAAACAGCGATGTCTTTGGCAACGAGGCCGAGGGCGATCAGTCCGACGAGCCCGCCGATCAAGACGCTACCGCGTCGGCGCCGGAGCCCGAGACGCCGCAGCCCGCCATCTCGCTCACGGTCGTCTATGACCCCGAGAACGCCAACGCCGGCATCACCACCATGGCTTCCACGCCGGTCGAGACAAAGCCGAGCATCGAGAACGAGAACGCAACGCAGGTTGAGATTGAAACTGCAGCTGCAGACGCGCCCGTCACCGTGAAGCCCGCAGATTCCACAATCAAGCCGGAAGCGACGCCGGAGCCCGCACCCGTCATCGAATCCGTGCCCACCTCTGCTTGCGACCAAATTCCCGCACCGGCACCGGCTCCGGCACCCGCAGCGGCCCCAACCCCCGCACCTGCAGCGCCCGCCATCCCCGAGGACTTCCCCGTCGATTTCGCAACCGAGGTCTTCTGCCCCGGCCCGCTTCTGCACCAGTTGTCGACCTATCTCCCCTACGGCGCCGATACCCTCGGCATCGTCGGCGAGTACTACTGGATCGCCCGCGAGCGCGGTACCATCGAGGCCGCGCGAAACCGCGCAAGCTTCCCCCTGCGCTACACGCAGGCCGGCGAGCGCCGCGAGGTTACCGTGCGCATCCGCCGCAACACCACCGGTGGCCTCGGATCCACCTGGGCCATCGATAAAGTCGAAGAACCCGAGCAGTAACGACAAACGGCTCAAATCCAAATCAGGATTTGAGCCGTTTTTATTTGTTGATGTTGCGTAACCAACAGCGAGCGGGCCGCAAGTACCCCAGGTTGCCGTGAAAGAGGAGCGACGCGTACTTCGGTACGCGAGCGACGGCTTGAACGGCAAGATGGGGTGCTTGCGACCCGCGCAGCGTCGAGCAGTTACGCGGTTTGGAAAACCGCGTAACGATCTAGTCGCGCGTCAGCTTACGGTGGATACGATGCGGCTGGGCCGCGTCCTCGCCCAAGCGCTCGATGCGATTGGCCTGATAGGCCTCGAAGTTGCCCTCGAACCAATACCAGTTGCCCGGATTCTCGTCGGTGCCCTCCCACGCCAGAATGTGTGTGGCGACGCGGTCCAGGAACATACGGTCGTGGCTAATGACCACCGAGCAGCCCGGGAACTCGAGCAGCGCCGCTTCGAGTGAGGACAGCGTCTCGACGTCGAGATCGTTCGTGGGCTCGTCGAGGAGCAGCAGGTTGCCTCCCTGCTTGAGCGTGAGCGCCAGGTTCAGACGATTGCGCTCACCACCGGAGAGTACGCCAGCGCGCTTCTGCTGGTCCTGACCCTTAAAGCCAAAGCTCGCCACGTACGCGCGGCTGGGGACCTCGGTCTCGCCGACCATCATGTGGTCCAGGCCATCCGAGACGACCTCCCACAGGTTCTTATCGGGATCGATGCCAGAACGGTTCTGGTCGACATAGGAGATCTTGACGGTCTCACCCACCTCAAGCTCGCCCGAAGTCAGCGGCTCCAGACCCACAATCGTCTTGAACAGCGTGGTCTTACCGACACCGTTGGGGCCGATGACGCCCACGATGCCGTTGCGCGGCAGGGTAAACGAAAGGTCGTCGATGAGCACACGGCCATCGAACTCCTTGTGCAGATGATGGGCCTCGAGCACCTTGTTGCCCAGACGCGGGCCCACAGGGATGCGGATGTCGGTCCAGTCGAGCTTCTGGCTTGCGCGGGCCTCGGCCTCCATCTCCTCGTAGCGAGCCAGGCGGGCCTTGTTCTTGGCTTGGCGAGCCTTGGGCGAGCTGCGCACCCACTCGAGCTCGGCCTCCATGCGCTTGGCGAGCTTGGCATCGCGGTTACCCTGAGCCTCGATACGGGCGGCCTTGGTCTCCAGATACGTGGAGTAGTTGCCCTTGTAGGGATAAAGGTGACCGCGGTCGACCTCGCAGATCCACTCGGCAACGTTATCCAGGAAGTAGCGATCGTGTGTGACGGCAAGCACCGCGCCCTGATAGTTATGCAGGAAGTGCTCGAGCCACAGGATCGACTCAGCGTCCAGGTGGTTCGTGGGCTCGTCGAGCAGCAGCAGGTCGGGAGCCTCGAGTAGCAGCTTGCACAGGGCCACGCGACGGCGCTCGCCGCCGGAAAGCACGTTAACCGGCATGTCGGAATCGGGCAGCTGCAGGGCGTCCATGGCCTGGCCGAGCTTGGAATCGATATCCCAGCCGTCGGCGGCGTCGATCTCGTCCTGGAGCTTGCCCATCTCGGCCATGAGGGCGTCCATGTCGCAATCCGGGTCGCACATCTCCTCGCCGATCTTGTTGAAGCGATCGACCTTGGCGATCATATCGCCAAACGCCATGCGCACGTTCTCGATGACGGTCTTGTCGTCGTCGAGCGGCGGCTCCTGCTGCAGGATGCCCACGGTGTAGCCGGGAGTGAGCCTGGCATCGCCGTTGGAGACCTCCTCGATACCGGCCATGATCTTGAGCAGGGTCGACTTGCCCATACCGTTGGGGCCCACGACGCCGATCTTGGCACCGGGGTAGAAGCTCAGGGTCACGTCGTCAAGAATCACCTTGTCGCCATGGGCCTTACGAGCCTGATACATCTGGTAGATAAACTCCGCCATTTGCCTGTTTTATCCTTTCTACCTGCTGTTTCCCTATTCTTGATTCGCTTTAGTGGAAACGAAATGAGGAAACCAGCTCTGAAACTAAACGAAAAAGGGGCATGGTTGCCCACACCCCCTAATACTACCTGGGAAAAGTCCCCCGGAACATACTATGACCTGCGTACGCTAGTTTTCCGCAACCTTAACGAGCGGCTCGCTGCGATTTGCGCCACAGCAGATACGAATAGACGTAGGCAGCTCCAGCTGAACCAAACGCCAGAACCGCAATCACCGCGGCGACGACTTCACTCGAAAGCACGCTACCCGCCACGCCCATCACAATCAGGCCAACGCCCAGCACCATAAAGCAAGCACCGCCAAAGCGCTGTGTACGGCGCCAGTTCTCGGGATCGGCAAGCGCCCAGGGCGTTTTGATCCCCAGCGTGTAGTTCTGCTTTACGCGCGGTAAGTAGTTGCCTACGCCGATGAACAGCAAACCGACAACACCGGAAATCAGCACGTTAACCGAACCGACCGCCGGCACCACGCCCCAGACCGTAAGCTCTCCCAGCCAGCTTATGGCGCACATGAACAAGGTGAAGGCGATTACGAAGCCCTGGTAGAACTTGCCCGAGGTTTGATATGCCTCACCTTTGGGGTCGATGCGCGGCACCACGCAGAACATTGCGAGAAGCGCCAGAGGCAGCACGCCGAGCGCGGAGGCCATCCAGCTAGGACCCCAACCATCGACGGCGCCGTTCGCGCCCCAGTGCGTGGGAATCTGTGCAGGCAAGCTTGGCATCACCATGAGGTGCGCTACGACATTGGCGACGCACAGAACGACCAGCGCAATCCACACGCGCGACGATACCCCCGTGGGGTGAATGCCCTTGTTTTCGTTATTCATCCTTATCACCTTCCGTGTTTGTAAAGCCCATAAACCAACCGATCAAGTCCTGCATGACGGTGGTGTTTAAGCTGTAAACGATGTTTTGGCCATGACGTTCGTCGGTCACCAACCCGGCGTTTTTGAGCGTCGCCAAGTGATGGCTCAGCGACGGCTTACTGATATCGAAATGCTCGGCAAGCTCCCCCGCCGTGCAATTGCCCTCGCGCAGCAACTCCAAAATGCGCCGTCGCGTTGGATCGGCAAGCGCCTTAAAACCCTCTCCCGGCATAAGACCTCCTCTCATCATCTCTCATGACGCGCACACTATACTCGATATTTAGATGTTTGTCTAACTGTCTAATCTTGTACTCAAAATAATAGCCGCCTCCGCGTAATGCGAAGACGGCCACTTCTCACGCTACAAACGTGTTTTGGAGTTGGCCAACCCGCTGCAACGGGTGCCATCTGCTTCAATCTTATGCGAACCCCGATCCCATTTCAACAAGCCCAAGGGCTCAAATGGAATCGCGATAACACCTATAATGGCAATAGCTAAAACACGACCTGCTTCCCCATCGGAGGATATTTATGACCGAAACCACTGCCGCAGCCGCCATCGAGACACGCGACACCAAGCTCGAGATCATCATGGGCCGCGAGGCACTCGATAAGCTCGCCGATGCTACGGTGCTGGTGCTCGGCTGCGGAGGCGTGGGCTCCAACTGCTGCGAGGCACTCGCCCGCGGCGGCATCGGTTATTTCGTCATTCTGGACAAGGACATCATCGCGCCCAGCAATATCAATCGCCAGGCCATCGCCTTTCACAGCACCATCGGCAAGCGCAAAGTGGACGTGATGGATGCCATGATTCGCGATATCAATCCCGCCGCCACCGTTATCAAGCGCACCGAATACCTGCTGAGCGACAACATCGACGAGTTCTTCGCGAGCGTTTTGGAGCAGACGGGTGGCAAGCTCGACTACGTCGTCGACGCCATCGACACCATCTCAGCCAAGCTCACCATTGCCAAATATGCTCAGGACCACGGCATTCGTTTGGTTAGCTCCATGGGCGGGGCCAACAAGCTCCATCCCGAGTGCCTCCGCTTTGCCGACATTTTCGATACGGTACGTGACCCCATGAGCCGCATCATGCGCAAAGAATGTAAGAAGCGCGGCATCAAGAGCCTACATGTACTGTTTAGCTGCGAGGAATCGGTTAAGACACAGCCCCGCGACCCTTCCAATATCCACGAGCGCACCGAGTTGGGCACCGCCAGTTTTATGCCGCCCATCATGGGTCAGATGATTGCCGGCGAGGTTATCCGCCGGATCAGTGGCCGCGGCACCGAGCGCGTGCGCGCCGACGGCCAGCGCCTGGACTAGCGGAGCGCGCCGAGATGGAGCCCCGGTTATTTGATGCACACTGCCATCTTGATTTGATGGCTCACCCGGACGCCGTTGCCGATGAGGCGACGGCACTGGGCTTGGGCCTATTTGATTGCGGCGTCGATCCGCACGACTTTGCACGCGCCAAGAAGCGCGCCTGCGGCCGGTCAAATATCTTTGCCGGCATCGGCCTCCATCCCTGGTGGCTCGCCGACGGCCGCTGCGGTCCTGCCGAAGTCAATCTGCTTTGCGAAGTTGCCGCCCAAGAGCGCTACATCGGCGAGGTGGGACTCGACTTTTCCGCGCGTTTTGCCGGAAGCGAACCGCTTCAAATACAGGCACTTGACCGGCTCTGCGATGCGCTCGTGCAGAGCCCTCTTGCCGGGCGTGTGATATCAATTCACGCCGTTCGTTCAGCAGGAACCGTGCTAGACATCCTCGAGTCGCATGGATTACTCACGCCAAGCCCCGACTCCCCCGCTATCATTTTCCACTGGTTTAGCGACACTTCGAACGAGTTCGTCCGCGCACGAAGCGCAGGCTGCTATTTTTCCGTGAACGAGCGGATGCTCGCATCTAAACGAGGACGCGAATACACACGACAGATTCCACTCGACCGTCTACTGCTCGAGACCGATGCGCCGGCCGAGCCAAACACAGAAACAAGCGCGCAATCGCTCATCAGATCGCTCACAAGGACCTCAGAACGCATCGCCTCGCTCAAAAAATGTGACATAAAGCACATCGAATCGGCAGTTTTAGCAAATGCGCGCTCTGTTTTTGACCTTCGCTAACCCCTGTGGGCAAAAATGCCAAGGGACATGCGAATCGCACAACGCAGTCCTTATTGGAAGGCGGTACAGTTCGGCGGCATTACACCAATTCGTGCATGAGATCACGGTTGCGTGTATACAATTCGTCAAAGATATGACGACGCGACGCATATAGCTCGTGGGCAGTCATATCGGGCACGATTGTTTGCGCAACGCCAAGGACTCGGGCGAGTTCATCCCATGATGTATAGGCGCCACCTGCGAGAGCTGCCATAATGGCATCACCGAAGCATGCGCCCACCGTAACCTTGGCAACCGAGACCTCGCGCCCGCATACGTCGGCGACAGCTTGCATCCAAATTGGATTCTTGGTTCCACCTCCGACAAGCATAATGCGCCCAATTGGCAGCCCATGCTCTCGCTCGATAATGTCGACATGGGATGCAACGGTATACGCGACGCCTTCCAAGGCGGCGCGAACCATATGGGCTCGCGTATGCCTTCCGGTCAGGCCAAAGAAGACGCCACGCGCCTCGGGATCGTTGAGCGGAGTACGCTCCCCCGCAAAGTACGGCAGACACAGGAGCCCATCGGCACCCGGCGCCACATCGGCGGCATCATGCGCCATAACCGAATATGCATCGGGGCCACCGTGGCCCTCGGCCTCTACGGCGTCGCGATACAGCTCTTGGCGCAGCCACGATGTGAGTGCACCCGCTGTATTGGTCCCCGCGCAGATCCCGTAAGTTCCGGGAATGATAAACGTCCCTGGCCACAGGCGAGCATCATCGACCATATGATCAGCTAAGTAGATGAAATACGCCGTGCTCCCCAACTGAACCATCATATCGCCGGGACGGAATACACCCGTCGAAATGGCCTCGGCACCAGAGTCGCCCGTTCCCACCAAGACAGGTGTCCCTGCCACGAGCCCCGTCGCCTCAGCCGCACGCTGCGTAATCACCCCGGCAATATCGGTAGCCGACATTACCTCCGCCATCTGGTCAGGCCGGCAGAAACGAGCACATTCCCGAGCATCAACCTTCCAAGTGTAGCGATCGTATAGGGGAAGAAAATCCTCCGCCAAATAACGGTCCACCGTAAAACGCCCCGTCAACTTCGCGCACAGAAACGATGACGCCGTCAGGAACTTCGCGGCACGTTCGTGCACCTCGGGCATATTCTCCTTAAACCACAAGATCTTTGGAGCAATATCTGACGAACAGGGATCGTGCCCGAAAAGCTCGCGTGCGCGATCTGGCCCATATTCGGAAAGAAGCTCGTCAATCTGCGGCTTCGAACGTGCATCGACTCCATATAAAATCGCGGGTGCCAGCGCGTTGCACTCGGTATCGACCGGTACGCAGTCGCAACCCAATGCGGAAAGGCCCACGCATCCAATCTGCGCCGAGTTAACCCCCGATCGCACCACCAACTCACGCGACAAGCGGCAAAAATCGCCCCACCAAACTGCCTCCGCATCATGCTGGTACCATCCGTCACGCGGGTTGTCCGTCTCGTGTCCACAAGAGGCTTGGCAAACGATGTTGCATCGACCATCGATTAAAACGCCTTTAGAGGCGCTTGTCCCAATATCAATACCCAGATAGAACGCCATAGGTGCTACTCCCCTCGCGCCGCACGAGCGGCAGCCATAAAACGAACTACCCGCTCAGCATCAACCGGGGCACCCAGCTTTCCGTCGTGCTTTAAGCACGTGCCGACAAACGCGCCATCGTAGTGAGCAAATACGTCAGCCACGGTATTTTCGCGACAACCGGTGCCACATACCACAGGCACTTCGCCAACACGCTCGCGGACCTCATCGGCAAGCTCGCCCGAAGCGCCACGACCGGCAGCCGAACCGCCGATGACCATTGCATCCGGAAGGCAATTAAAGAGAAGCGAATCGGCAATGTCCGCAGTCGTGCGGTCGTTGAGATAAACCTCCCCCTCGCTCGTGATGAAGTGAAAAAGCTTGAGGTCGTCCAAGCGCAGCGCCGCCTTGCGACGCATGGTGTGAGCGAAATCTCGGTTAATCAGCCCAAGATCACCGGCCCAGGCACCGCAAAAATTGCAGCGCGTGAACTGCGCATCGACGGCAGCGCACAGCTCGATTGTGGCATCACCATCGTAAATAGCCTCAGCTCCCCAAGGGGTCGACAAATCATGGGACAGAGCCCCGATTACATAGCCCATCGATGCAAGGGTTGAGGGAGAAACGTGCTGCTCATAGGGCATCGAGAGCTCATTGGTAATCAAAATGCCATCGACACCGCCCTGCTGCAACGCTTCGAGATCGCGCTTGGCGGCTTCCACGACCTGTGACACGCTTCCGCCCGGGTAATACAGTGGATCGCCCGGCAGAGGACGCAGATGCAGCATTCCGATAACCGGCTTTTCGGTCTTGAACATCGAAGTTAGAAACGACACAACGTGCTCCTTCATAGGGTTATTGCAGGGACGTTACTCCCCCAGCACCTCGACGTACACTTTTCGCTTCTGCGGACCGTCAAACTCCGCAAGATAGATGTTCTGGGCACCTCCGCACACGATGTGGCCATCTTGGACGGGAAAGAAGCAACTGTTTCCACAAATCATGCTCTTGATATGCCCACAGGAGTTGTTGCCGGTAGCTCCATAGCTCGGCAGGAAGTGCGCATGCGCATAGGGGGCATCGAGTGGGGCGATGCGATCAAGCGTCTCCATAAGATCCGTCTCCACGCAGGGCAGCCCCTCGTTTACCACGATTCCACAGGTCGTATGCGACAAAATAATCGCTGCCAAGCCATTGGTCACCGAGCTGCGTTCGATGGCAGCGTGCACGTCTTCGGTAATATCGATGAACTGGTCCGGAGCAGTCGATAGATAGCTCAATGTCTCGAGCGTCACCATGTTTACTCATCCCCTTCAAGAAAACGCAGGGCATTACCCCAGTAGAGCCTTTCTCGCGCATCATCACGCATGGGCACGGTATCGAGCGCCCGCTTGAGTTTGAATGCACGGAAGCGCGGCGTATTGCTGGCGAACATTACTTGGTGCGATAGCGCGCGCTCATACCACAGCGGCCCCATATCGACCGTGAAAAGACGCTGCATCATCTCCTCGGGCGAATCGATGTAAGTGACAGAGGTGTCCGTGTAGCAGTTGGGATACTTGAGCAGCATCGCCACGGTCTCGCGCACCCAGGGCCAACCAAAGTGGGTCAAACTAAAGCGCACATTTGGATGCGTTGCGATTGTGTGTTCAAATGCAAGCGGGTTACTGCGCGAGAGCTCTGCGCCCGGCTCCCAAGACATACCGGCATGGAATGCTCATGTACGGTAAGGAAGCAAGCAACCGAAAACAAGAGATAGACCGCCAGCACTACACTATTCCGAACCAAAGACCAAAAGATAAGCATTGTGGGAAAATCTAAACTTTTGGATTTTCCTACAATGCCAACTACGGCGGAATCCCTCCCACTCCTTATATCTTTCTGTATACATTGAATTTGTATTTAGTAAAATGCAGACAACACCACGGATCGGCTTTTGGTTGGACAATTCCAACCAAACACCACAGCAGACAGCAGAAAACATTCTGAACGCTAGGAAGCCGGTATGATTGTTACATATAAGGGGAAGAAAAATTTCTTTTAGGTACTTGCTTTCCTAAAACTGATGTGATACAATGATTCAAACCAGAAAAGGAGTAAAAAATATGCGGCAAGGTATTCTTAAATAAAACTATAATCAAATAGTGGGAACAAAGGATTATGATAGCTCCTTTTGTAGGGGCTTAGTTTTTTGTACCCAATTTAAGAATACTTTTGCCTTATCAATTTTGACATATCCCCAAAAACAGCAATCACAAACAGGTGTATGCTGTATATGTGTATGTCCGCAACTTATAATCCCCAGTGGCAAAAGTATTTTACTGCTGGGGATTTTTATGCCCTTTGGGGCTGTAAAGGGAGGACAATCACATGAAAATAATCAATATTGGAATTCTTGCCCATGTAGACGCTGGAAAGACGACCTTGACGGAGAGCCTGCTATATGCCAGCGGAGCCATTTCAGAACCGGGGAGCGTCGAAAAAGGGACAACGAGGACGGACACCATGTTTTTGGAGCGGCAGCGTGGGATTACCATTCAAGCGGCAGTCACTTCCTTCCAGTGGCACAGATGTAAAGTTAACATTGTGGATACGCCCGGCCACATGGATTTTTTGGCGGAGGTGTACCGCTCTTTGGCTGTTTTAGATGGGGCCATCTTGGTGATCTCCGCTAAAGATGGCGTGCAGGCCCAGACCCGTATTCTGTTCCATGCCCTGCGGAAAATGAACATTCCCACCGTTATCTTTATCAACAAGATCGACCAGGCTGGCGTTGATTTGCAGAGCGTGGTTCAGTCTGTTCGGGATAAGCTCTCCGCCGATATTATCATCAAGCAGACGGTGTCGCTGTCCCCGGAAATAGTCCTGGAGGAAAATACCGACATAGAAGCATGGGATGCGGTCATCGAAAATAACGATGAATTATTGGAAAAGTATATCGCAGGAGAACCAATCAGCCGGGAAAAACTTGCGCGGGAGGAACAGCAGCGGGTTCAAGACGCCTCCCTGTTCCCAGTCTATCATGGCAGCGCCAAAAATGGCCTTGGCATTCAACCGTTGATGGATGCGGTGACAGGGCCCTTGATTAGCAACCTCATCCGAACACTTCCCATATTCATCCGAACATGTACGGA
>OBUQ01000928.1_pt1 | contig 12080 bp, 9 predicted proteins | sample 1494951 | NCBI WGS metagenome assembly OBUQ01 (sample SAMEA2579938, study PRJEB22360) | human gut metagenome | biome: human gut; feature: human-associated habitat; material: faeces | place: Denmark | collected 2008/2010
GACCACGTCCAAGGCGGGCGGGGCGGAGGTCCCCCCGCTACCAGCCGGTGAACTGGGAGGATTTTGTCCGTGGAAAAGGGGAGGACATCGCGGAATTCCGCGTGTGGATGATCCGGGACCGCATGTCGGAGAATAAGGACAACTACGCGTTCAAGCTGATCGCTCCCGGAATGAACGGGTCGGAGGAGCGCAGCATTGCGCGGCCCATGGTTTATGTTCCCAGAAAATCGGAAACGGGCAAGCGACTGTTTATGCTGTTTAAAATCAATGAGGAAATGGAGCATTCCCCATACCGGGTGCTGAACGCTAATGACGAGCTTGACATGCTCCGCGTGCGCGTCCTGCTTTCCCGCAGCAAGGAGCCTAACCGCAAGGGGGAATATTCCTTCACCCTGGTGAAGCTGCTCGGGGAAGGGTGGTACGGCCTTTCCGTTGCAAATAAATAGTAACTTGCTTAGAATAGGGGACTGCCATAGGAATACGGCAAGTCCCCTGATATTATTTACCTTAGTTGTTGTGGAGATATTGTTACATCTATTTGGTTAGATGTTTTGACTTCTTGTACTGGTCTTCGCGACCAAATAGCTTTGCCATTACATGCTGCTGAGGCTTTGGGCCATTTTTTAGGATCGGGAGAAAATGCCTCAACTTTTGGGGTGCGCACTTTAGCTATTGGAGTCTTTTCATCTGCCTTCTCTGGAATAAATCCTGGAAGAAACCACTCATATTTTAGCTCTTTCAAATTCCCTTTTTTCTTATCGTCATTTTCGCGCTTCATGATAGCTTCATAAGGATATATTGTATCCTGTTTACAGATATTTGGCCCTGATAACCGCATTTCATATGCCATTACAGTTGGGATTGACAAGAATATGATACATAATAATTTAGTCTTCATTTTCTTTTGTATTTCTATTTTTGTATGATTTCGAGATTTCTTCTATAAGTTTTTTCTGGTATTGATTTTTTAATTTATCTAGTTCAGCTTGGCTCATAGAAGAAATTTTCTCTTGCAGTTCTACCAGTTCAATTTTTGGTTTAACTTTACTGTTTGGTAGATAACTTTTCCAATCGAGACCCATGTATTCAATTACTTCGCATTCATCTACAGTGAGAGGTAATGTTCTAGGACTAAATGGAAAGAATTCTTGTGACCTGTATATAGCATATTCATCTTGTTTGTGATACCACTCTTCCAAGAATTTTTTTTGCACTGCTTCATGATCTTCCGATGTCCATATATTCAATATTTTTTTAAATTCTGTTTCTTTTTCTATTGCATTCAAGTGGCGGTATAAAGATAAGAGAAAACTTCTTTCTTGAGAAATTCCCTTTGGTGTAATCGGGATTTCTTTATTAAGAAGAAAAACATCTTTATTATTAAATATACTATTCATTTTTTCTTTTAAAAGATCCATGCGGCTAATGAAAAGCCCGTTTAGTATAGCATCGCTTGAATAATTATTAAGAATTCGTATGCTGTAAGTTTCGGGACCGGACAGAATGAATGTTTTGTAGACACCACTACCATGGAAATCCTTCACTCGGCTACGTGCAAGAATTGGAGCCATTTGAATTTTTTCTCCTTCATCAAGTTTTCCGGATCTAACTTCAATAATAAAATCCCTCCAAGTTCCTATATTATGATCTTTACCTTGATAATTATAAAAATACAGTGAACAAGAATGGTATCCTTCTGGTATTTGTATACTTGTCCAAATATCGGGCCCATCAAATTTAGGTGCGTATTCTTCTCCATTATCGGACCATTCCGTTGCTATACGCGTACCTGTTTTCGGATTAAATAGTACATTAGGATTTAATGACGCATTATCATTATGGGGACGTACAGACAAAGAATCTTCTTTCTGCTTATGAAATCCTAATATTTGATTGCTATCAATTTTAACATCCAAATTGGCTATAATATCATTTCCCATATTGCAGGTCCCGCACAGGAGAGCATAATCTTTGCCGTAATATCCATACCAATCTCCTTTTGTCGCCCAGTCCTCTTTCCATGCGACAGCATAGGGGATTTTTTTTACCTTATGGTTGTTTTCCTCATCAACAACTTGGTTAAGTTTAACTGCTTCTTGATTCAGTTCATCACGAGTTTTAATAGAAGGAATAGGCGGGAAAGATGGAAAATCCTCTCTCTCAGCGACTTTTAATTGATTTCTTTTCTTCTCTTCGTGTATTTTGATAATGCCATGTCCATACGTTGCTGCATATACGCTTCCGTTTGGTAAAGTAAGCAACGATTTCACAAAGGGATTCTTAATATTTTTTGGGAATATACCTAATTTATTTTTTTTCAGATTGAGCGGATTAATTAAAACAGCTCCCTTTTGGCGGAATCCAATCCACCATCCTTCCTTGGTTTCCGCTAAACAAGTAACATAGTCCTCCGGTAGGAGCGACACTCCTGCTTTGGAAGAAATATCCCGGTCCACTTTGACATTCCATAATCCCTGGTTTTTGTCACGACAATCTTCTCCCCTTAGGTATTTCCAACTACTTGTACCTTTTTTGAAGGCCAAGCCACTGTTAGTTCCTAAAAGGATATCGCCCTTTTTTGTTGGCAATATTGTATTACATAAATTCGAAGGAAGACCTGAACCAAAACTTTCTATAGGTTGGCGTACCCGGTTCTCTTTGTCCCAGTACCACTTTGCCTGTTCAGTATTGATAATCTTATAATTCTGTTGTTCAGATAATTGAGAAACACCTCCACATGCATAACCCAGCCAAAGGTTTCCTTTATCATCATAGGCAAGAGTTTCTACTTGATCTTCCACCAAACCCTCTGCACGCGTTAGATTGAGCCATTGATTCGTTTGTGGTTTAAAGACATTCACTCCACCGGAGGTAGCAATAGCAACGTCTCCAGTTACAGGAGATACGGCTATGTCAAAAATACGTTCACCGAGCAAAGCATTTTCACGATTGTAGGTTTTCCATTTCTCTCCATTAAATACTGATACCCCTTCATTATCCGTGCCAACCCAGATGCGACCTTGTTTATCTTCAGCAATGGAATAATAATTGGTTTCTTTTTTGAGACCATGATAATAGGATATGTCCAACCAGCTTTCTTTTCCCGCTTGCGCTTTTTCCAAAGGTTTCAGACAGTAGATTCCCTGTCCTTCGCTCGTTATCCAGATTGAACCATCAGAAGCTAATAGGCAATCAGTAAGATATTCTGCGGGACACGGCGGCAGTTGGTCAGAAAATTCTATAGTCCGATCTTTTCCAGAGACTGATGATAAAGAAATCAGACACGCGATTAAAATTCTTTGTATTCTCTGATGTAATTTCATAATTATCTAATTAAAAAGTTAATATTAATTGGCATGGCTATTTCTAATATTTATTTTTGCAGGGAATGATAATATTCCAGATCATGTTTATTTTTTGAAAGAGTAGCTATATCAATTCCAACTTTGATCAATTCATTTCTTATCCCTGTAATATTATCGGTTTCCTCCTTGAGAAGTCTTTTTAAGAAGATATTTCCGAGTTCAATCAATCGTGGATCATTCCACAGTTTTTGACATTCAGCATAGAATTTGAGATGTTTGATTGACTCGGAGCTGTTGGGTAATAATCCTTCAATAGCTTGTTCCAAGATAATTAAGGTTTTCTTTTTGGTTGAAAATTTTATTTTATTGGTTTTGTAGTATAAAAGCCAGTCACTATAAAATATACGCCTTTTATGCACATTATATATTACTTTACCTTTTATTTCAGGAATATCATTTGCCAAACATTTTGAAAATGATTGCATGTACAACTGAATGGCGGAGTCTTCTACTCGTTCTTTTTGTATAATTTGAGAAATTATTTTATATTTATCTTGTTTTTTAAGATTCAATGGTATGAATTGATCAAGGAGATATTGTGCTGCTATAGGATCCTTACGGAATGAGTATACAATTTTTTGAGCTAACTGATATTTCTTTTCAGTGGATATCTGTCTGGATTGCATAGAAATAAAATCCTGCCATGCAGCAATATTTTTACCATATGCTTTTTCGATAGCTTTACGGGATAAAATATTTTTATTAATATTGTTTTTGCTTAAGCTGGAGTAAGCCCGGCATAATTCCGAATCTCTTGCTTCATTTAATTGCTCAAATCTCACAAAGGAAGAAATTATTGCCGGAGGTCCTTCCCATGGAGACATATTTGAACTCCCAGGAAGTTTCCAACCGGAGTGGCCCCCGGACCAAACCCAGCCATAAATATTATTTCCGATGACCCATTCACCAGATAGATTTTTGTATACAAAAGCACAGTGTCCTGGTTGTCCGATCGGATAAGCTGGAACGCCGCGGGACGCTAAAAAACCTGCAGCTCCTTTAGAAACTGCTCCACAAACACCTCCATATTCATTTAAAATAGCTAGTGTCGTTGGTTTGTAATCATAAAATGGAGCTCCGGCATGTATACTGACTCCGTTTTTATTTTTTTCTCTGTAGGGAATGAACTGAGTTGCGCTGCCTGCACTTTCTGATTTGAATTTATTTCTAGTTTTACTAAATCTCTGTCCCCATTCCAAATCTTCAACGTTATGATGGTGGTGGTAGAGAATTGCCATTTCCCAAGCGTTTAGATGGTCATATTGCTTAAATAAATCTCCATTATTTCTTGATTTTTTATAAAATTCATATCTCTCCAGACTTTGTTCAAGTCCTTCTTTTAATTCTGGATGTGCTTCAAGTCCGCATCCTAAAGCAGAGATCAAATCAATTCCCTCAAGCTTTTTGTTTTCTCTTAGCCAAATTTCTCTAATGACATTAAGAGTACTGCTATTACCCCGGTTGGCTTTTGCGAGTTACTGAAAGATAACTGGATTTTTTAATAAAAAATTGCAAAATTCATTATCTTGAAGAGCTTCAATAAAACAATTGTTTTTCTTGGTTATATTTTTAAAAAATCTATTGATATAACAAACATGCTCAATATCTTTGTTTTCTAAAAGGGAGTTAAGAGATTCTTCATTTAGTGTTTTCGCATCAATTGTCTGAATAATTACCCGTTCTGTTACATTACTCACTAATCGCGCACTACCACTATGCAATGCACTTTTTACTTCTGCAGGAACTTCTGCAGATGAAACCTGTAGAGAAATAGAAAGTAAAATGTAGAGGAAGTTTTTTACCATATTTTTGATAAAATTTGGCATGAAAGATAGCGTTTAGATTAGTATCTGACTTTTTAAAGCATCTATTTTTGTAATATGGGTACCAACACACATCCTTATCCAAAGACTATCAATGAAAAATAGAAATTGTCAAACATTTTTTTCTGATTGACGATCAATTTTTTTGTTTCAAAAGTGCAGAAGAGAATCAAGAAATAGATGGAATCATCGGCGGCGGAAATGGGACGGAAGTCCGCCGTAAGGGGGCCTGGGGCGGTAGGGACGGCAATGCGGACGGGGAGACGGGTACGCCATTCCATGCTGCGGATGCGCGGAGCGGCGTCCGCGGCAGACGCCCGCAGGCCAGAAGGGGCCGTGATAATGCGGCCTGGGATTCCAGGCGGGAACGTAGCAGCCGCGGTAGATGCCCCTGATGACGTAGATGGGCATGCCTGCGGGGGAATAGGCGTAAATGGGCCGGCCGCATGCGGAATAGCCCCAGATAGGGAATCCGGAGGAGTCATACAGGAGGCTGACTTGTCCTTCCGGGGCCATGCGCATTTCACCGTGCAGATGGATTCCGGCTTCCGCAACGGAAGGTGGGAAGGCCAGGAGGGCAAACAGGGCGCTCCCGGCGCAGTAGGAAAGGAGGTTGTTTTTGACGAGGTTGTTTTTCATCGGCTTCTTGAACGATGTTCAGGGGCGGTTATCCGGTAAAGCGGAGGCCCGGGACTGTTTTGTGTAATTTTCCGCGCCCGTTTTCCGGACGGCGCCGGAGGGTAATCCCTTCTTGACCTGCGGGGACGGGGCGGGCAAAGTGGCCGCGTGACGAGATTCAGACCATGCATTGATTTACATGACGGGCGCGTGAAGCAGATCGTGGGCGGTTCCCTGACGCAGGACGGCGCTTCCCTGCGCACCAATTTCGTCTCCGACCGCGACGCGGCGTGGTATGCGGATTTGTACCGCAGGGACGGCCTGCACGGCGGCCACGTGATCAAGCTGGGACCCGGCAACGACCTTGCGGCGCGGGAAGCCCTGGCGGCGTGGCCGGGCGGCCTCCAGGTGGGCGGCGGCATAACGCAGGGGAACGCGGAGGAATGGATTTCAGCCGGAGCCAGCCATGTGATCGTCACCTCCTGCCTGTTTGATGCGGAGGGGAAATTTCTGGAGGGGAAGCTCAAGGACCTTGTTTCCGCCGTGGGCGCGGAACGCCTGGTGCTGGATTTGAGCTGCCGCAGGGTTCCGGGCGGCTGGACCGTGGCCATGAACCGGTGGCAGACCTTGACGGAGCTCCGGGTGACGGCGGAGACGCTGGACATGCTGGCGGAGCACTGCGCGGAGTTCCTTATCCATGCGGCGGACGTGGAAGGCCTCTGCACGGGCATTGACCGGGAACTGGTGGAGATGCTGGGAAGCTGGCGCCGCCTGCCCATGACCTATGCCGGCGGAATCAGCCGTATTCAGGATTTTGATGAGATAGACGCCCTGAGCGGCGGCGCGATGGACGCTACGGCGGGGAGCGCCCTGGACCTGTTCGGGGGCGGCCTCATCAGGTACGCGGACCTGGTGGCGAGGCAAAGCGGGAAATCCGGGACGGAAAGGCGCAAGGCATGAAGCTGGCCCTGAAAGTCATTCCCAACGCGAAGAAGAGCGAAGCCGCGGGCTGGGAGGACGATCCCCGTGCCGGACGCGTGCTGAAGCTGCGCATTGCCGCGCCTCCCGTGGAGGGGAAGGCGAACAGGGCCGTCATCCTGTTCCTGTCCGCCTGGCTGGACGTTCCCCGGTCCGCCGTCAGCCTGCTGCGCGGAGAGTCAGCCCGGCTGAAAGTGGTGGAGCTGCCGGACGGCTGCGCGGAAAAGCTTGCCCGGCTGCTGCCTGAGGCAGGCGTTCCGGAAGCTTAGGGAGGCTGGCCGGAAAGCCGCCATTCCCTTTTCTGCATAGATGAGTTGCATCATGTTCCGGTCATCACGCGTCAAACGTCATCCATGTCTTAGCAGGCCGTTGACGCATTCGGTAAAAGTATCTACATTGTCCGCATGAGCAACGAAGAGAAAGAGAAGAACGCGGAAGCGGAAGAGCAGGAAGTTCTGGAACAGGCCCAGGACGCCCCCGCAGAGGAAAAAGGAGCGGAAGCTTCCCTGGAAGAGGAATTGCTTAAATGGAGGGATACCGCCATGCGCACTGCCGCGGAATATGACAATTACCGCAAGCGCATGGTGAAGGAAAAGGAAGAATGCGCCAAGTTTGCCAACCAGCGCCTGCTGGAAGAACTGCTGCCGGTGATTGACAATTTTGAAATGGGCATGGCGGCGGCCAGCGCGGACACCGCCTCCATGATTTACATCGGCATGAGCATGGTGAAGAAGCAGTTGGACGAATTCCTTTCCAGCAATGGCGTGAGCGCCATTGAACCGGTAGTGGGCAGCATGTTTGACCACGCCACGGAGGAAGCCCTCCAGCGCGAACCCTCCGACCAGCCTGAAGGCACCGTGCTCCGCGTTATCCGCAAGGGATACAAGCTGAAGGACAGGCTTCTGCGCCCGGCAAACGTCGTGGTGGCCGAGACTCCGGAACCCGAACCGCAAGTTTGACCGTTTTTTTAACATTCACGCCACATGGCTAAGAAAGATTATTACGAGATCCTGGGCGTTTCCAAGGACGCCACTGATGATGAGATCAAGAAGGCCTACCGCAAGCTGGCCTTGAAGTACCACCCGGACCGCAATCCGGACGATCCTTCCGCGGAAGAGAAGTTCAAGGAGCTGGGAGAGGCCTACGAGGTGCTTTCCGATGCGGACAAAAAGGCCGCTTACGACCGCTTCGGCCATGCCGCCTTTGAACAGAGCGGTCCCGCTGCGGGCGGCGGCTATGGCGGAGGCGGGTTCCAGGACCCGATGGATATTTTTGCCCAGATGTTTTCCGGAATGGGCGGTTTTGCGGACATGTTCGGCGGCGGTGGCCACGGCGGCCAGAAGAGATCCTCCAAGAGGCCCGGTTCCGATCTGCGCTATGACCTGGACATTACGCTGGAAGAAGCCGCGAAGGGCTGCACCAAGAAGCTGGAGATTGAGCGCCTGGTGACCTGCAAGGCCTGCCACGGCACCGGAGCCCGGGATGGAAAGGAAGCGTTCAAGACGTGTCCCACCTGCCAGGGGCGCGGCATCATCACCCAGCAGAGCGGCTTTTTCGTCCAGCAGTCCACCTGCCCCACCTGCCACGGCACCGGGGAAATCATCTCGGACCCGTGCCCCGCCTGCCGCGGGGAAGGGCGCGTGAGGGAGGATTCCCACATCACCATCCGCATTCCCGCAGGCGTGGCCACGGGCAGCCAGCTCCGCATCGCCGGGGAAGGGGATGCCGGGGTGCACGGCGGCCCCACCGGGGACCTGCACGTGTTTATTGACGTAAAACCTCACGATATTTTCCAGAGGGAAGGCAACGACCTGAGCTGCACGGTTCCGGTTCCGCTTTCCCTGGCCGTCTCCGGCGGCAGGTTGAAGGTTCCTACGCTGGAAGGCGCGGCCACCATCAAGCTGCCGGAAGGCACGCAGAACGGCATGATCTTCCGCCTGCGCGGCAAGGGCATGAAAGCCCTCCGCAGTTCGGACGTAGGGGACATGCTGGTGGAAGTGGAGGTGGAAATCCCCACCCAGCTCACCAAGGACCAGATGGACAAGCTGAACGCCTTTGCCTCCACGGTGGATGAGAAGCGCAACCAGCCGGCCTGCGTGGCGTTTGCCGACAAGGCGGCGCGCTACCTGAAGAACAAGTAAGGTCCGTTTTTCCCTTTCACGCATGGCTCGCTTTTACCTCCCGGCTTCGGAATGGGCCGCTCCCTCCTGGGAGCTGCGCGGGGATGAGGCGCACCATGCCGCCAAGGTTCTGCGCCTGAAACAGGGTGATTCCTGCGTCGTCTTTGACGGCCGCGGCCGCGCCGCCCATGCCGTGGTGGCGGAACCTCCGCGCAGTTCCGGGGTGCTGCTGGCTCCGGGGGAGGAATGTCCTCCCGCTCCAGAATTGGCCCATCTGACGCTGTGCCAGGCGGTCCCCAAAGGAGCCAACATGGACCTCATCATTCAGAAATCCGTGGAACTGGGCGTTTCCGCCATCGTTCCGCTCCTGACGGACCGCACGATCGTGCGCCTGAACGCGCGGGAGGCGGAGGCCAAGAGGCAGAAGTGGCAGCGCATCGCCCTGGAGGCCTGCAAGCAGTGCGGCCAGAACACTCTTCCCGAGGTTGCGGCTCCCGTTCCCTTTGCGGAATGGCTGCGCCGCGGAGCGCCGGAAGGGCTGAACGTGATCGCCTCCCTGGTGCCCGGCGTGCGCCCGGTCAGGGACGTGCTGGAGGAAGCCCGCTCCCGCTCCGTGCGGAGTGCTGCCCTGCTGGTGGGGCCGGAGGGCGACTTTACGGACCAGGAGACGGCCATGGCGCTGGAGGCCGGATTCTCTCCCGTTACGCTTGGCCCCATCGTCCTCCGGGTGGAGACGGCCGCTTTTTTCGGGCTGGCCGCCATGCGATACGCCCTGGACTGAGTTTTTCCCGATACGCATTCCCATGTTCAAGAATCTCATTTTCGACTGGTCCGGCACCCTGGTGGATGACCTGGCCCTGACGCTGGACGCGTCCAATTACGTTTTTTCCCAGTACGGAAAACCCTGCATGGACAGGGATGAATTCCGCGCGGAATTCCAGCTTCCCTATCCGGACTATTATGCCCGCGTGCTGCCCCAGGCGGATTTGAATGAACTGGAAGACCATTTCCGGTACGCCTTCCGCGTTTCCAACGCGCCGGTGGAGGTGCTGCCGAACGCGCGGGAATTCCTGGAGTTCTGCCGCGCGCGCGGCGTGCGCTGCTTTATCCTCACCAGCGTGGACGCCAAGGAGTTCGACATCCAGTGCCGGGAGCTGGGCATGATAGAATATTTTGAAGCCATTCACGCGGGCATCCGCCATAAGGACGCCCATATCCACACCCTGCTGGCCCAGCACGGGCTGCATGCCCATGAAACCGCGTTCATCGGGGACATGCAGCATGACATAGAGACGGCCCACCATGCGGGCATCACGTCCATCGCCGTGCTGACCGGCTATAATGACGCCGCCCAGCTTTCCAAGGCCAGGCCGGACATCATCGTTCCGGACCTGCTTGTCCTGCGCACGCTGATGCGCCGCTATGCCCTGCCTTCCGATACGCAGGATTCCATCAACATCAACGGCCTGGAGCTGGATACCTTCATCGGCGTGCCGGAGGAGGAACGCGCCTCCATGCAGACCCTGAAGGCGGATATCACTTTTTATCCGGATGAAGCCCTCTCCGGCCTGAACGACGATTTTTCCAGGACCGTCTGTTATGATTCCATCGCCCGCGCCCTGAGGGCGGAAGCCATGGCGCGGCCCCGCAAGCTGGTGGAAACGCTGGCGGAGGACATGGGAAAGGTTTGCCTGAAGGAGTTCGGCGCGCGTCACGTGATCGTCACCCTGCGCAAGTTCATCCTGCCGCGGACGGACAGCGTCTCCGTGACGGTGCATGTTTCACGGCACCGGTAAAAGGGGAGGCTCCCTACCGGATATCCATCGCCTTCTCCGCGGGAATGTTTTTCCCGTCTTTAGTAAAGGTGTTTTTCTCCGCCTTTACGTTGCCGGTATGGCGGGTGCGGATGGCGGTGCCGTTCCTGAGGTCAAACGTATTGCCGGTGATGGTGATGTTCTCGTGAACATTTCCTTCCGGCTGGGGGGCGTGCGGCACGATCTGGATGACGGCCTCCCCGCATTGAATGAAGGTGTTGCGGGAGATGGCCATGTCCCTGACCACACCGGATTCATACCAGCCGGAGGCGTCATCCTCCACCAGAATGGCAGGCATGCCCGTCTTCTCAAATCGGCACCGTTCAATCAGCACCGGCTTCCTGGTGGTAAGCAGGAAGCCCCTGGTGGGAATGTGGCGGCAAACCGTGTTGCTGACGTGGACGGAGGGCGTCCAGGTGGTGTTCTCCACGGCGTCGTTGGGCTGGATGTTCCCGGGGTTGGGCTGCCGCAGCGTGAGTTCTATTTCCTTCTCATTGAGCTTTTTGATACCGGAAACGGTATTGGAGGCGTAAGGAACCAGCGTCTTGCAGGAAACGTAGTCAATCCGGTCCCCCACCGCGAAGGCGTCAAAACCGAAGGTCTGGAGGTGCATGAACCGGACGGTGATTTTATTGGGCGCCGGCTGGTCCACAATGCGCAGGTGGGTGCCGTGCACGTTGATGGCGTCGTCATGGGAGGCTCCCAGCACGCAGTCCCTGACGATGATTTTCCCCCTGCATCCGGAAAAATGCAGGTTGTCCGCCCAGGAGGAATTGGTGCGCAGGGAGCCGGGGCGGGGCGCTATCTTCAAGTTATTGAACATGATATTCTCGCTGAACTGGGAAACCACGCCCATGCCGTGCATGTAGTAGATATGGCAGTTGTTCCAGACGATGTTCCTGCTCCTGTGCTGGAAAAATCCGCAGCAATCCCGCCGCGTGTTGCGGTTCTGGTAGGATTGTCCCGCCCGCATGGTCGGGGCGCCTTCCTTGAACGTGATGCTGATTTTTCCGGGGGACAGTTCTTTAATGACTGTTTTTCCCGGGTCAAAGCGGCCCTGGAAGGTGCCGGAGGCGGCATCGAAGACCTTGGAATATCCTCCCATCCGGAATTCCCAGCCGGGGCCGCGCCAAGTCAGGGAGCCGTCCTTCACCGTATACAGGGTGCCGTCCGGAATGGTCGCCTTCATAGTGTTTCCTTCAACTTCCGTCACCAGGAATTCCCCCATGGTAGGGTGCACGTAGTCAAAGCCCAGGCCGTTCAGGGAAACGTTTTCCGCGTGCTCCATGCAGACGAAAATGGCTTTTCCCTCCAGCAGGATGTCGGTGGCTCCCGGCTTGCCCCCCCCGCAGGGCCAACCGC
>OBUQ01000933.1_pt1 | contig 11974 bp, 13 predicted proteins | sample 1494951 | NCBI WGS metagenome assembly OBUQ01 (sample SAMEA2579938, study PRJEB22360) | human gut metagenome | biome: human gut; feature: human-associated habitat; material: faeces | place: Denmark | collected 2008/2010
ATAAAAATATATTTATTTATGAAAGGATTTAAAAGGATTGAGAAATAAAAAAGCCATATTATTGGCGCTTGAATATGGCTTTTTTATAACAAAAGTGTTACAATGATACATATATAATTGTAAAATAAAATAATAAAATATATTACAGTGAAAGTGCGCTGCGATCTGTTTTGTATTATTCATTTTAGATAATTTCAGGAGCGTGGAAAATTTGCATAGTTTTAGTAAATATAAAATATCGGCAGCAGATAGATATACATCTTTCTTACTGCCGATACTTTTGATTATAGTGGATTATATTGCAGTTGTTAGTGCTGAACAAGTTGCTTTTGTTATACGTAATTTTTTAATACCTGATGGTGGGGTACTGCATATTTCTTGGTTTAATTTTTGGGTTGTATTCCCATTGTTATATTTAATTTTTATAAATGTTGAACAACTTTACAGTCGTAGAATGCAGTTTTGGAAGTTGATAGAGAAATTGTTTCAAGCATCAATTTATGGGACTGTAGCAGTAATTATTGTTTTGTATATAGGGCAAATTACAAATGCTACCTCAAGATTATTCATTGTTTTATTTTGGGTTTTAACTTTTTTTTCATTGACTGTTTTTCGTTATCTAATAAAAAAAATCTTAGAATATTTTAATTTTCTACAAATTCCAGTTTTGATTATTGGTGCTGGTAAAACAGCAGAATTACTTGTAAATGGTATTATTGGTGATGCTGGTATGGGCTATAGAATAATTGGACTACTGGAAGATAATAATGTTGAAGAAAGTATTTTAAAGAAATTCCCAGTTTTAGGCGGTTTTGCTGATGTTGAAAATGTTGTAAGACAGACTGGAGTTCAAAATATTTTAATAGCTGCACCTGGATTAGAACAAGAAAAATTGATACAACTGATTTATAAAGTGCAGCCACTTGTGAAAAATATGGGAATTATTCCTAACCTTGTTGGTATACCAATGGGTGGAATTGAAGTAGAAAGTTTGTTTAATGAAAAATTGATGTTATTACGGTTAAAAAACAATCTGGCAAGACCGTTGAATAGGTATATAAAAACAATGTTTGACTTTGTAGTGACTTTGGTAGGGACTATTTTAATATCACCACTTTTATTATTTATTGCACTATGGATATACAAAGACTCGCCAGGACCAGTAATCTTTAAGCATATGCGTATAGGTAAAAATGGGAAGCCTTTTCCTTGCTATAAGTTTCGGAGTATGTGCGTAGATGCTAAAGCAAAGTTGGAAGAATTATTACAAAATGATCCTGAAGTAAAAGCAGAATGGGAACATGGTTTTAAACTGAAGAATGATCCGCGAGTAACAAAATCAGGAGCTTTTCTGCGTAAAACCAGTTTGGATGAGTTACCGCAAATATTTAACGTTCTTAAAGGTGAAATGAGCCTTGTAGGTCCAAGACCAATTATTCAAGAAGAACTGGAACGTTATGGTGAATATGCTGGTGACTATCTAATGGTAAAACCAGGTATAACTGGAATGTGGCAGGTAAGCGGACGTAGTGATATTGATTATACAGAACGTGTTTTGCTAGATAGTTGGTATGTGCGTAACTGGAGTATATGGATAGATTTGGTTATGTTATTTAAGACTGTTGCAGTTGTTTTATTTAGGAAAGGTGCATATTAATATGAAAGCATTTTTATTGTCAGCTGGATATGGAACAAGACTAAAACCGTTGACAAATAACATTCCAAAATGTCTGGTTCCTATTTGTGGGAAACCGTTACTGGCTTGGTGGATGGATTTATTTGAAAAACATGGTATTAATGAAGTATTAATAAACACACATTATTTAGCAGATGAAGTGAGAGAATTTATTTAATATTATAATGCCCAAAAAACAGGTGTTACTTTAATTGAATCATATGAAAAAGATTTATTAGGGAGTGGAGGGACAGTAGCTATTAATAAGTCATTCATAAAAAATGAAGAGAAATTTCTTATTTGTTACGCTGATAATTTAACTAATATAGATTTGAGTGAATTAATTAAGTTTCATACAAAAAAACAAGGCATATTAACGATGGGATTATTCTATACTAATAATCCTAAAGAATGTGGAATTGCTGCAATTGACTCACATGATTTAATTTATGAATTTATAGAAAAACCTGAACGACCCAAAAGTCATTTAGCAAATGCCGGTATCTATGTTACTAATCTGGATATTTTTAAATATCTACCACAAAAAAAGTTTATTGATTTCGGTAAAGATGTATTACCTAGCTTGGTGAATAAAATGTATGGGTATCAAATGAAAGATTATTTACTGGATATAGGTAATTTGGAAAATTATAATAAAGCGCAAAAGGAGTGGAAGATGTGATAATTACAAAAACACCATTACGGATTAGCTTTACTGGTGGTGGAACAGATTTACCAGCTTATTACAAACAAGGGTATGGAGCAGTAGTTAGTGCTGCTATCAATAAATATGTATATATAACGATGAATAAAAGATTTGATGATACCATTAGAATCAGTTATTCTAAAACAGAAATAGTAGATTCATTAAAAGAAATTCAGCATGATATAGCTAAAGCCTGTATGCAGATGGCAGGGGTAGAGAAAGGTGTAGAAATTACTTCTATATCAGATATTCCCGCTGGTACGGGACTAGGATCTAGCAGCAGCTTTACAGTAGGTCTTTTAAATGCACTTTATTCTTACTGTGGAGAGCGTCTATCAGCATATGAACTAGCTGAAAAAGCTTGTCAAATCGAAATAGATATTTTAGGACATCCTATAGGTAAACAGGATCAATATGCAGCATCATTTGGAGGAATAAACTATTTCACTTTTGAACGTAATGGAGATGTTAATAGAGAAAAAATTGATGTTTCAGAAGATGACAAAAGATTAATGGACAGCAAACTTATGATGTTTTATACAGGAATTTCTCGTAGTGCAGATGGAATTTTAGCAAAACAGAGTGCTGAAACCAGTGAAAAATTAGATGTTTTAAATTATATGCGTAATCAGGCAAATGATATGAAATGTTTGCTAAATGAAGAAGGCTTTAATATTAAATTTGCTGAGATGCTGCATGATGGCTGGCAAAAAAAGAAGTCTATTATAAATAGTATATCTAATAATGATATTGATTCTTATTATAATCTTGCACTAGAAGCAGGGGCTAGCGGTGGTAAATTATTGGGAGCCGGTGGTGGCGGATTTATTTTGGTATATTGTGATGAACAGTATCAAAAGGCGGTACGTGAAGCAGTTGGATTATATGAATTAAATTTCCGTATTGCGCGTTATGGAAGCAGGGTAGTTTATTTTGCTTAATAAAGTTGTTTTTTTAGACAGAGATGGCGTAATAAATAAAGTGGCGGCGCCGCATGATTATATTAAGACATGGAACGAGTTTGAGCTTTTTGATGGAGTTGCTACGGCGATAAAAAAACTTAATGATGCGCAGTACATTGTTTGCGTAGTAACGAACCAACGCGGTGTTGCTCAAGGCATTATGTCTATGGAAGATGTCAATGAAATTCACAAACAAATGCAGTGCAAGCTTGAATTAAGTGGAGCGCATTTAGATGCTATATTTGTATGTCCTCATGAAAATGGAACTTGCGCTTGCCGGAAGCCTCAAACTGGTATGTTCCAGCAAGCTGAAGCAATATACGAAATTGATAAGAACAGCTCATATATGATTGGCGACAGTGAGAGTGATATTTTGGCAGGGAAAAAGTTTGGAATAAAAACCATTGCTATTACTATAAAAGAGTTTGCTGCTGATTATAAGTGCAACTCATTGTTTGAAGCAGTAAATTACATATTACAGGAGGAAGTAAAATGAAAGTTTTAATTACAGGTGGAGCTGGATATATTGGTAGTCATTGCAATAGATATTTTAATGAGCAAGGAATCGAAACAGTTGTAGTAGATGACTTGAGTGATGGTCATGAAGAGGCTGTTGTTGCTGGTAAGTTTGTAAAAGGCGACTTTGGCGATGCAAAGTTAATGAAAGAATTATTCAAAAAAGAGAAAGTTGACGCAGTGGTTCATTTTGCTGCTTTTGCGTCTGTTCCTGACTCTGTTGCCAGGCCTAAAAGATATTATGATAATAACGTGTCCAAGATGTTAAGTCTTTTGGATACTATCGTCGAAAGTGGCATTAAGTATGTTGTTTTCTCTTCTTCAGCGGCGACTTTTGGTGAACCTAAATACGTTCCTATTGATGAGAAACATCCTCAAGAGCCGATTAACCCATACGGAACCACTAAGCTAATTGGTGAACAAATTCTGAAAGATTATGAAAAAGCATATGGCTTACATTCCTGTTCTTTTAGATATTTCAATGCGTCCGGTTGTTCTCATGATGCGTTACTTGGTGAAGATCATAATCCGGAATGTCATTTGATTCCATTAGTTATTCGTGCAGCTTTAAATGGCAAACCCAGATTAAAAGTGTTTGGTGATGATTATGAAACTAAAGATGGTAGCTGTGTGCGTGACTATGTTCATGTAGAAGATTTAGCTGTAGCGCATTACTTAGGTCTTAAATACATTATGGAACATAATGTGACTGAACAGTTTAACTTGGGAAGTAATGATGGATTCACTGTATTGGAAATCATCAAAAAGTTTGAAGAAATCAGTGGTAGGAAAGTTCCTTATGATATTATCGGTAGACGTCTTGGTGATCCAGCTGTATTAGTTACATCTAACAAGAAGGCAAAAGATTTGTTAGGTTGGAAACTAGATAATAGCTCTATTGAGTATATTTTGAAAACTGCTCTTGCTTGGGAAAAGAATAAAAGATATTAATAGGAGACACTATGGTAAATTATAAAAAGGCAATGGAAGCATATATTGAGAAGGAAATTGTTGTATTAAAAAAATTGGATTTAGATGAGTTGAATTTGGCTATGGAGGCAATTACAGATGCTTTCCATCGAGATGCTAAGATTTATACTATGGGTAACGGTGGTAGCGCTGCTACTGCTAGCCATATGGTGTGTGACTTTAATAAAGGGGTTTCTTCTGTAGTTGGAAAGAAATTCCGTCTACAGTGTTTGAATGATAATGTGCCTAGTGTGATGGCAATTGCCAATGATATGTCCTATGATGAAGTGTTTTCCTATCAGCTACAAGGTGTTTTAGAGCCAGGGGATTTGCTTGTGGCTATTTCTGGTAGCGGCAATTCCAAGAACATTATCAAGGCTGTTGAATATGCTAAAACTACTGGATGTAAAGTTGTAGGAATCACTGGCTATAGTGGTGGTAAATTGATGCAGATGGCAGACTACAAGATGCATGTAGCAGTTGATGATATGCAAATTGTAGAAGATATTCATATGATATTTGACCATATGATGATGAGAGTTTTCTGCGACAATTTAAAAAATAAAATTAGGGGATAATTACAAATGAAACAATACGATTACTTAGTTGTAGGTAGTGGACTTTATGGTGCAGTATTTGCTCATGAAGCACATTTGAAAGGGAAAAAATGTTTGGTACTTGAAAAGAGAGACCATTTAGGTGGCAATATTTATTGCCAAAATAGAGATGGAATCAATATTCATTATTATGGCGGACATATCTTTCATACATCTAATAAAATGGTTTGGGACTATGTCAATCAATTTGTTGAATTCAATAATTATGTAAATAGCCCTATTGCTAATTACAAGGGTGAACTATATAATTTGCCTTTTAATATGAATACTTTTCATCAAATGTGGGGTGTTATTACACCACAGGAAGCATTTGACAAAATTTCTGAACAACGTGATGTAATTAAACATGAGCCTCAAAACTTAGAAGAGCAAGCTATTAGCTTGGTAGGTACAGATATATATGAGAAACTAATCAAGGGTTATACCGAGAAACAATGGGGAAGACCTTGCACTGAATTACCAGCATTTATTATTAAACGTCTTCCAGTTCGCTATATCTATGATAACAACTACTTTAATGACAGATATCAAGGTGTTCCAGTTGGTGGCTACAATGTTTTAATTGATAATCTATTGGAAGGTATTGAAGTAAAGATGAACTGTGACTTTAATGCCGATCAAGAAGAGTGGAAAGCATTTGCAGATAAGATTATTTATACTGGCGCTATTGATGAGTATTTTGATTACAAGTTTGGTGAGTTGGAATATCGTGGCTTGCGTTTCGAAATTGAAAAGCATGATGTGGAAAACTACCAAGGTGTAGCTGCAGTTAACTATACTGATAGAGAAACTTCTTATACCAGAATCATTGAACATAAGCATTTTGAATTTGGCAAGCAGCCAGTATCTTATATCACCAAGGAATATCCAGCAGATTGGCATAGAGGGGAAGAGGCTTACTATCCGGTTAATAATCCTAAGAACAATGATCTATATGAGAAATATGTTGAATTGGCTAAAGATGAAACTAATGTTATTTTTGGCGGCAGATTGGGCGAATATAAATATTATGATATGGATAAAGTAATTGCAAGCGCATTAGATTTGGTAGCTAAGGAGCTTTAAGATTGGATATTAAAATTTTTGTAGCGACACATAAAAATTATTGGATGCCGGAAGATGATATCTATACACCTATACATGTCGGGCGTAAAGGTAAAAAAGATATAGGATATATCGGAGATGATACCGCTGATAATATTTCTGACAGAAATGACGGATATTGTGAATTAACTGGTTTTTATTGGATATGGAAGAATGTAAAAGCAGATTATCTTGGTTTGGTTCATTATAGACGGTATTTTACACACAAGGGGTTATTCTGTCGCTCTATTGATAAGAAACGTAGGGATATATTAAGTCGTAAAGATTGGGAAAGCTTATTAAAATATACTGATATTGTTGTAGCGGATAAACGCAAGTATCGTATTGAAACAAATGAAGAACATTACCTGCATGCACATCCAAGAGAGCAATTTGATGTTTGCAAGGCAATAATTCAAGAACAATGTCCAGAATATATGAATGGCTGGAATGTTATGATGAATAGAACCTGGGCTCATATGTTCAATATGTTTGTTATGAAAAAAGAGTATTATGATGAATTCTGCCAGTGGTGGTTTGATGTAATGTTTGAAGTAGAAAAAAAAGTAGATTTAGAAAAATATGCAAAAGAAGAACAACGATGGTTTATTGATGAATTGTTATTAGATGTTTGGTTAGAAACTAAGAAGTATAAATATAAAGAAATTAATGTAGATTTTTTTGAAAATCAAAATTGGCTTAAAAAGTTATTTTATTTTTTTAAAAGAAAAATAACTAAAATTTGAGGATATGGATATGAAAGTTTTGATTGTAGCATTTCACTCTAGATCAATGACTCCCTATAGTGAATTATATGAAAATGTAATTAAAGATAATAATGATAGTTATAATATTATTTTTTGGGATAGATTTTCAAATAACAAACTTGAACAAAAAGGTAATGAGTTTATTATTCATAAAGTTTGTTCTTTAGGAGGGAGCAAACTTAAAAAGATTATTCCAATGTTTTATTTCAGAAAAACAGTAAACAAAATTATAAAAAATGGTAATTATGATAGAATTATAATTTTAAATACATTGCCAGCAGTATTATTAAGCAACGTTTTAATATCAAATTACAGAGGAAAATATATACTTGATATAAGAGATTATACATATGAAAAATATAAATTTTATAAAAAAAGAGTAGATAATTTAGTGAAAAATTCTTTTATTACTACGGTTTCTTCATTTGGTTTTTTTCGATTTTTAGAAAATAATAAAAAGATTTATTTGAATCATAATATAAGCAATTGGGATGTTTTTGGTTTTTCAGATAATGAATTATCTAAAAAACCAAAAATAAAAATTGGATTTGTTGGTGTAGTTCGTTATATGAAAGAGAATATGAATTTGATAAGACAAATGAAAAATAATGGAAAATATGAATTTGTATACATAGGTAAGACATATCCAGAATGTAATTTAGAAAAAACATGTAAAAATGAAAATATAGAAAATGTTACTTTTAAAGGTGAATTTAATAATAAAGATAAACCTGAAATATATAAAGATATAGATATTATAAATGCATTATATGGCAATGAATCTTTGGAGGTACAGACTGCTTTACCAAATAAATTATATGATGCGATTGTATTTAAAAAGCCGATGATTGTTTCTAAAGGAACATATCTTTCAGAATTAGTTGAAAAATATAAAATAGGAATAGCTGTCGATTTTAAAGAAAATTTTTATGAAGTTATTGAAAAATATATAAATGAATTTAATTCACATGAATTTGATAAAAATGCTAATATATTGCTATATAAAGTCCTCTGTGATCAAAAAAATATAAAAGAAAAAGTCAAGTATTTTATAAAACATGGTGAGAAGAATGAATAATCCTATAGTCAGCATAGTAATACCTGTTTATAATGTTGAAAATTATCTTATACAATGTTTAGATTCTGTAGTTTCACAGACATATGAATTTTTAGAAATAATTTTAGTAAATGATGGGTCTACCGATAGATCAGGAGAAATTTGTAATAAGTATGCCGAAAACGATAAAAGAATAAAAGTTTTTCATTTAGATAATTCTGGTAGTGCAGAAGCTAGGAATAAAGGATTAGATATTGCTACAGGAAAATATGTGATGTTTTTGGATAGCGATGACTATCTCGAAAAAGATGGTATAGAAAAATTGCTAGTATTAGCTGAAACTAAGGCATTAGACATGGTATGTGGAAGGTATAAAATAGTAGACGAATTTGGTAAGATTTTAGATATTTCAGAAACAAATATATTATTGAACAAGATAAATAATAACATTATTACAGGTGAGAAATATTTATCTAATAATGGGCTTGTACCAGCAATTTGGATTTATTTTTATTCGAAGATGTATTTAGATGAAATTGAATTAAGATTTAAAAATTTTAGAGATAATGGTTGCTATGAGGATTGCGATTTTGTTGTTAGAGCAATTTATTTCTGCAAAAAAATAATGAAAAGTGATATAGTTTTTTATAATTACCTTCAAAGGAAAACCTCCCAAAAATATAGAGGAGAAGCTAGATTAAGCTATAATATAGTAGAAATAGCTGATGAACTTATTAAATTTAGTGAGAATAATGTACAAGATAAAGAATGTAGAATCTTTTTTGATAAGTATATTGATTTTTTATATGCCCAATCTGTTCAAAGAATAATACAATTAAAATGTGATGCCAATATCTTTAAAAAAATTGATTTTAAAGATAAGATAAGCCAAAGGTTATTAAAGTCTCAAATTAAAAAATATAGAATTATTGGTTTTTGTTTGAAATATAATTTGATGGAATTATATGAATCGATATATTCTTTATATAGGAAGATTTTCTGGAATGATTTTTTATGAAATTAGGTGAAATATGAAAAGATATAGATTTAAAGAAATTATTAATACGGATTCTTTTGTTCCAGCATTAACCAAGGGTGTTAAAGATGTTGAACTTATTATAGATGAGTTGAATATGATCCCCATAAACAAAGTTGGTGTGTCTTTCTTAGATGTGATGGAAAATAAAAACGTGTTAGGTAAACTCTATTATTATTTAAATAACAGTAGAGTTTCATTGGCAATAAAATTATTTTTTCTGGAAGACAAGTTAATTTTTTTGAACTATCCTTTTTTAAAAGGGAGAATATTTGATTATATAATACGGAAAAGACTATTAAAAAATAATAGACTATGTTTAATAGTTCATGATATATATTCATTGCAAACTGATAAAATAGAAAAATCCGCTTTAAAAAAAGAAATAAATATTTTTAATTGTGCGGATAGAATTATATTCCATAATGAAACTATGATAAGTTTTTTGATTAACCATGGATTAAAAAATAAAAAGTGCTTAAGTATAGATTTATTTGACTATATTATAGATGATGATATTTTTGAAAAGCGTAATTTAGAACGGAAGGTGATTTTTGCTGGAAATATTGCAAAAGCACCTTTCTTAAGTCGGATGTGTTTTATGAAAAATAGAGATTTCATTTTGGAGTTATATGGACCAAACTACGATAAAAATAATATTACAGCAGAGTTTATCAATTATAATGGTATTTTAGATCCTATTGATATTGTTCATAAGTTAAATGGAAGTTTTGGACTTATTTGGGATGGTGATTCAATTGATAAATGCGATGGTAAATTTGGCGAATATTTGAAATATAATAATCCATTTAAGTTATCTATGTATATAGCAGCAGGGCTACCAATTATTTGCTGGTCAAAATCAGCTACAGCTATTTTTGTAGAAAAAAACAATATAGGTTTTTGCATAAATTCTTTAGAAGAAATTTCGAGAATTTTTGAAAATATAAATGAAAACGATTATGAAAGAATTAAACTTAATGTAGAAAAAATAGGTATAAAGGTTAGAAAAGGCTTCTTTTTGAGGCAAGCACTTAAACGCTTATATAATTTATAAAAATAATGGAAGTTTGTTAAATTATGAAAAAAAATTTATTGAAAAATATTTTTTCAATGGTTAGTCTGAAGGGATTAGAATATCTTTTAGCTTTGGCCATTTTACCTTATTTAGTAAGGGTATTAGGAGTAGAAAAGTATGGAACTATTGTATTTATGCAAAGTATAATACAATATTTTGTAATTATTATTGATTATGGGTTTAATATTATTACTCCACGACGTATAGCAATAACAAATGATTTATTGGAACAAGGGGAAATTTTTTCTTCTGTTATTATATGCAAAATAATTTTGGGCACATTTCTTACATTATTATTTTTGATAATTTATTTGTTTACATTTTCATTGAATTTTATTGATATAAAATTATTTGCAGCCTTGTATTTAAATGTTATTGGAAATATAATGTTTCCAATATGGTTTTTTCAAGGCATACAAAAAATGGAATACATAACTGTAATAAATATATTATCAAGATCTATCACAGTTATTGCCATTTTTTTATTTGTATGTACTCCAGAAGATTATATTATAGCTGCAGCTTGCCAATCATTGACTAATGTTTTATCAGGTATTTTTGCATTGCTTTTTTTAATAAAAAAATATAATTATCTGTTTTTGTTTCCTTCAATTAAGTATGTAGCAAATACTTTTATTGAAGGATGGGAAATTTTTATTTCTACTTTGGCAATAAATGCTTATACTGCAACTAATATTATTGTTTTGCGCTTATTTACTAATGATGTAATTGTTGGATATTATGGAGCTGCTAATAAAATAATTGATAGTATTAAAGGAATATTGAACCCTATTTCTTTGGCAATATTTCCTTATATAAGCCAACAAGTTATTATAAATAAATCGAATGCGATTTTATTCATCAGAAAAGTTTTAAAATGTTATTCGATATTTGGATTTATTATGTTTTTTATTTTATTTATATTTTCAGATGAAATAGTTTCAGTATTATTAGGAGTTCAATATGAACAATCTATTATTTTAATAAAAATATTATCTGCTATTCCTTTTTTAGTAGCTATAAGTAATGTACTAGGGACCCATACGTTGTTAACTTTTGGTTATAATAGGATTTATAGCAGAATTTTGCTTGTTTCTGCGTTGATAAGCATTATTTTAATAATACCTATGAGCTATTTTTTTTCTGACAAGGGTGCTGCTTTTACAATGTTGTTAACGGAATTTTGTGTTACTTTGATGATGTATGTATCTTTAAGAAAATTAGATATACATATTATGAGGTGAAATAATGGTAGAAGAAAAAAATATTATTAAAATTCAGGAAATTTTTCTTGGGTTATCAATAATAGCATTACCATTTGACAGTATACCTGATATATTTTCAATATCTATTGTTGGAACTAAACTTTCTTTGTACTTTACTATTATAGCTTTGTTATCTTGTATCATAAGAAATATATTTTGGCCTAAAAAAACAATAAATAATATACTATATTTATATATACGTATTTATTTGTGTTGGCAAATTATTTGTTTGTTTCATGGTGT